>LNFM01002813.1_pt1 | contig 35741 bp, 31 predicted proteins | sample 596031 | NCBI WGS metagenome assembly LNFM01 (sample SAMN04254537, study PRJNA301005) | activated carbon metagenome | isolation source: dual media filters at the Ann Arbor, Michigan drinking water treatment plant | place: USA: Ann Arbor | reverse complement strand
ACCTCAACATAGCGGATACAGGCTTAGGATGAAACTTTATTTGTAAGGATGATACTTTATTTGTACGGATGAAACTTTATTTGCATCCCACAACTCGATCAGTCGGCCTACGTCACAGGGGGCCAGAGTGGTTTTAAGGATTGGCCTAGCCTGTTGACCTATCTGCGTGAAAATCCGGGCCAGATATACGTCACGCAAACCGCAGAAGATCGCCTGCTGACCCGCGCCATCGCCAAGCGTGAAGGCCTGCAGTTACGCATCGTGCCGACCTCGGGTGGGGCGGGCATGGCCCCGCTGGTGACATCCGGTGAGGTGATTTTTGCCTACAGCGGCGGCACTCACACCGCCTTTACCGATTCAGGGCAGATGCGCGTGCTGGCCAGCTTGGCCAAAGAGCGATTGCTGGGATACCCCGACGTGCCGACGCTGCGTGAGTTGGGCTATGACTTGGCCTTGCATGCCGTGCGTATTGTCAGTGTGCCGGCCGATACGCCGGCTGAGCAGGTACGTGTGCTGGCTGATGCCTTGGCGGCGGCCGTGCGCGACCCGCGGTTTATTGAGGTCACAGAAGTGCGTATTCGTCAGCCAATCCAGTTTATGCCCGGGCCGCAGGTCAAGGACATGCTTAACCAACAGGTGCAGGAGTACCGGCAACTGATCGATGAGATTGGCCTGCAGTGAGTCGCGTGCAAACGGCGCATATGTTGCATTTGTGATCACCGTTACGGGTATGCCCCCGAACTAGAGCATCCGCCGCGCGTGCTGTAACGCGATTGCGCACCAGAGTGGGGCGTTTGGTATCGAGTGCGCCGTTGTTCCGCGAAATACCGGACGCGCAGCGCCACACACGCCGGAGCCACACACGACGGCGCTTGCAGGCAGTTGTAGCGGCGCAACAGAACGTGTCGAGGGCTTCGATAAGCCCGGTGATCACCCGGAGGCGTGAAGGGCCATGAGTAGCGGTTCGAATCACCAACCCAAAGCCGCGCGCTGGGAGCTTAAGTTCGCCACGCGAACGGCGCTGCTGTTTGGCCTGTTGGGCATGGTCTCCATCAGCGTGGTCATGGTCTATTCCCTGCGCACCGCTGAAACTGGTTTGCAGCGCGAGATCCGCAGCAGCCTGACGCAGCACCAGCACACCATCGTCAGCCTGATCAACAACCGCCTGCGCATGCTTGAGGTGTACCTGCACAGCGCTGCCGCACGGCGAACTGTGGGGGCGCTGTCTGCGGAGGCCATGCCGGTTGAGGACATTGCCGCTGATGTGGCTTTTATGTTCCAGGATGCCAACATCGACGCCCGCTTGGAGGTGTTCTTCCTGCTTGATCCCAGCGGCAAGTTGGTTATGGATGCGGGGCTGCCACTGTTTGATATCCAGCCTATTCTCGCCTCCCTGCGCTCGCCGATTCACTATGTGCAGGGCTGGAGCCTGGTGGAAAACCCCACGCAGTGTGTTTTGCTCAGGGCCACGCCGATATTCGACCCCGCTACGGTGCAACTGCGTGGTTACCTGTTTGTCGGGTTGGCGCTTGGACAAAATCGCAGCTTTATCAGCGAATTGGTTGCCGGCACAGCGGTGGATTTGCTGGTTCTCGGTCACGAGACCCATGCATTGGCGTGGCAGGGTGAGAGCGAGCGTACCCCTGAAAGCTATGCCGCGCTCGAAGCTCCTCAGCGAGATGGTCAGGGGCTTTATGTCAAACGGTTTGATATCAGCCTGGCGGATGTCGAGGAACCGCTTTGGCTGGCGCTCGGTGTGTCGGATAAACGGTTTGCCTCCATCTACGACAACTACCTGCGCTCGTTTCTGTTGCTCAGTGGCGGCTTTCTACTGCTGTTGATTGTGGCTGCGTGGTTGCTGCGTATCAGTCATGACCGGGCAATCAGTCAGTTGCTGGGCTTTATCGAGGCCACCCAGGCCGGTGAGCGCGGCCTGCGCTTTCAGCCCACCGGTATCTACGAATACAACCGGGTCGGCATGGCGATGCAGAACATGGTCGAAGACCTGCACATCGCCGCCAAGGTGTTTGAGTCAGCAGAGGGCATGGTGGTGACCGATGCCGAGTACAACGTGCTGCGGGCCAATCCGGCATTTACCCGCATGACCGGCTACAGCGAAGACGAGGTGATTGGCCGTCCACTCGACGGCATGCTCGCCCAAGGCAGTTTTACTGTGGCCCGCGAGGCCATGCTGGCCGCGCTCGCCCATCAAGGTAACTGGCAGGGTGAAATGGCCGGGCGGCGCAAAAACGGTCAGGAGTATCCGCAGTGGGTCAGCATTGCCGTGGTGCGCGATGGTGTAGACGCGCAGCACATCAACTATGTAATCAACCTGACCGACACCACTCAGCGCAAGGCGGCCGAGCAGCGTATCGAGCAGTTGGCCTACTACGATCCGCTCACTCAATTGCCCAACCGCCGATTGCAGCGCGAGCGTATCGAGCATGCCTTGGTCACCAGTCAGGAGACGGAACAGCGTGGGGCCATTCTGTTTATCGACCTGGATAACTTCAAAACCCTCAACGATGCCCGTGGTCACGCTATTGGTGATCAGCTGCTGCAGCAGGTCGCCGAACGTCTGACCAGTTGCGTACGCCAGAGCGACAGCGTGGCGCGCATTGGCGGGGATGAGTTTGTTGTGCTGCTGGAAAATCTCGGACAAGAGCCTGGTCAGGCTGCCCAGCAGGCGCAGGCGATTGCCAGCAAGATTTTACTGACCCTGCGCCAACCGTTTCGGGTCGGCGGCATCGAGCATTTCAGTACCCTGAGTATTGGCATCGCGATGTTCAACGGCACCGACGAGTCGTTGGATGACCTGATGAAACAAGCTGATCTGGCCATGTACCAGGCCAAGGCCTCGGGGCGGAATACCTGCTGCTTCTTTGAGCAGCGTATGCAACAGCAAGTGCTGCAGCGCGCCAGCCTGGAGAGTGATCTGCGCCAGGGCCTGTTGAAGAGTGAGTTTGTTCTCTACTACCAAGCGCAGATTGATCAGCAAGCAGGGCTGCAAGGGGCGGAGGTGTTGCTGCGTTGGCAACACCCCGAACGCGGGCTGTTGGCCCCAGGGGATATAATCCCCGTGGCGGAAGGCAGTGGCCTGATTCTGCCGCTTGGCGAGTGGGTGCTGGAAACGGCTTGCGCCACCCTGGCGCAGTGGGGGCGGCGGGCGCATACCCAGCACTTGAGCCTGTCGGTTAATGTCAGCGCCAAACAGCTGCAGCAAGCCGATTTTGTCGAGCAGGTGCTGCACTGCGTGAAGCGCAGTGGTTGTAATCCAAGCCGGCTAAAGCTGGAGATCACCGAGAGCATGTTGCTGGATGGGCGTGAGGCGGTGATCAGCAAAATGGCCCGGCTCAAGGGCCATGGCATCCGGTTTTCGCTGGACGACTTTGGCACGGGCTATTCGTCGTTGTCGTACCTGAAAACCTTGCCGCTGGATCAGCTGAAGATTGACCGCTCGTTTGTGTGCGACCTGATGACCGACCCACTGGACGCTGACATCGCACGCACCATCGTCACCCTGGCCCATGCGTTGAATCTGGACGTGATTGCTGAAGGCGTCGAGACCTTGGAACAGTCCGAGCGCCTGAGCAGTTATGGCTGCACGCGATTCCAGGGTTTCTACTTTGGCCGCCCGATGCCGCTGCAACAGTTACTTGCGGCGATGACGGCTAAATCACGCTGACCCCTTAGTGGCCGACGACCTTGTCGATTTCCTCGGGTTTCTCATGCATGCCAAAGCGATCGATGAGGGTGGCGCTGGCGTCGTTCAAACCCAGCACCTCAACCTCGCTGCCGGCATGGCGCAGTTTGAGCACCACCTTATCCAATGCGGCCACGGCGGTGATGTCCCAGAAGTGCGCGCGGGACAGGTCGATGGTGACCTTGCTCGGCACGTCCTGGAAATCAAAGGCCGCGACGAACTTGTCGGCGGAGCTAAAGAACACCTGGCCCGCCACCGTGTAGGTGTGCTGACTGCAGCACGCCGGTTAGCAGGGTAGCTGCAAGCAGGTATTGCAAACCGTGGCTCTTCACCAGCATCACCATCAGCACGGCCCCGATAAAGGCGATGGCCTCCAGGATCAGCGCCAGTGCTACTACCAGACCTTCATGAGTTTTCTGTGCACCTTAACCACGGCCTGGCATGCCGCGCGGGTATTTGAGTGAGCAACGCAAGGCTGTCATGTAGATGCGACAACCTGCTGCTTTCCCGCGCGTGAGAATAACGAGTGATGATGTCCGTTGCTAAAGAGGGGCTAGGACGGCTGCCGAAAGTCAGCCCATGGAAATGGGCACTGCTGTTACTGACGTTGGCCCTGATGTATCAGGTGGCGGCTCGTCACTTGGATAACCGCCTGTACTTCTGGCTGAAGACCTCTTGGCACGAAACCGAATGGCAAGACCGCAGCCTGTGGCTGCCCGAGTACCAAGTGCGTATTGATGCATTGCCGGTTGCTGGCGTCAGCCAAAACCTTTCCGGGCTTACCTACGATGAAACGCGCGATCAGCTCTGGGCGGTGATCAATGGCCCTGAAGAACTGCTGGCCCTGAGTAAAGACGGCGAATTGCTGGCGCGTTACCCACTGAATGGTTTCAGCGATGTTGAAGGCGTTACTTACCTGGGCGACAACCTGCTGTTACTGGCCGAAGAGCGCGACCAGGCGCTGGTGGTGGTGGAGATCCCCGCGCAGGCCGGCCCGCTGTTTCGTGAAGATTACCGGGCGTTGACCATCGGTATCGACTTGGGTGGAAACCAAGGCTTTGAGGGCGTAGGTTACGACCGCGCGCGCGACCGGCTATTTGTGGTCAAGGAGCATTCGCCGCGCAAGCTGTATGAAATTCGCGGTTTGAAGGCCAGCGTGCAGGGCCACTTCAACTTGCAAGTGATTGATCGTCAGGCCTGGATTGATCATAAGGTCTTCGCCACGGACTTTTCATCGGTGCATTACGACGAGCAAACCGGGCACCTCGCCCTGCTCAGCGACGAATCTCAGGTGATGATCGAGTTGGATGCGCAGGACGGCAAGCTGATCAGCTTTCGCTCGCTGTTCAGTGGTTTTGCCGGCCTGCAGCAGAGCGTGCCGCAAGGTGAAGGGCTGACCCTGGATGATCAGGGCAACCTCTATCTAGTCAGTGAGCCCAACCTGTTTTACCGCTTTGAGCGCGAATAGCCGGCCGGGCGCTTAACCGCGCCTGATAAGTGGGCCGTAGCCCGGATGTAATCTGGGGAATGCTGTCCGCTAGACAATCTCTCCCGGATTGCATCCGGGCTACGTCGCTGGCAAAGCTGGATAGCCGCTGCCTGTATGAAGAAAGACCTGGCGTTGAGCCAGGTCTTTTTCGTCAGCACTGGGGTGGGTCAGCTGCCGCGGCTTACGGCCACTGCATTTCACCCTTGAGCACCTTGGCGCTCAGTTCCAGGCTGCTGGCGTCGAGCAGGTCCGGGTACTTGGCCGTCATCACCTCGATCAATGCCTGGCTGTTCTTGGCCTTGGGCAGTGCGGCTTCCAGGTCGTTGAGGTAGTTGCGGGTAAAGCGCAGGTCATCCAGGTTCAACTTCGCTTGGCCCATAAAATGGCCCGGCACCAGGGTTTTCGGCTGCAGCGCTTCCAGCTCATCCAACGATTTCAGCCAGGTCTGGCGAGCTTGCGGTGTTTGCGCATCGGCAATCCAGGGGTGGATGTTGGCGTAGGTCAGCACGCCGCCCACCACGGCTTTGATGCTGGGGATCCACAGGCTGGTGTGCTTAGGGTCATGGCCGACCAGTTCGAGGCGCTGGCCTTCCAGCATCAGGTGATCACCTTGCAGCGCGTGCGGTACCACGGTGCGGGCGGGCGCGGTGTCTTTGAGGATCGGGCCCCAGTAGGCCAGTTTAGGTGCGCGGCTTTTTTCGATATAGGCGATGGTTTCGGCGGTGGCCAGCACCTTGGCCTTGGGGAAGGCACTGGTCAGGGTGTCCAGGCCGAAGTAGAAATCCGGGTCGCCGTGGCTGATGAAGATGGTGGTCAGGTTTTTGCCGCTGGCTTGAATGCGCTCAACCAGCTCCTGCGCTTCACGGGTGGAAAACTGCGCATCGACCAGAATGACATCGCGCTCGCCGCTGATCAGCGTCGAGGTCACGGCGAACACGGCTTTGTCACCTGGGTTGTAAACATCCAGGGTCAGTGGTTGGGCCATGGCGGTGGTCGCCAGGGTCAGCAGGCTAGCGCTGGCCAGCAGGCTGCGCAGGTGGGTAAGGATCGACATGGTGATCTCCTGTTGAGTGAGTGAGGTGATCTTAGTTGCTTTAAATCGATCAAAAAGCCGCTTAGTCTGGGCATCTTTGTTGCGTTAATCGCGCGAATTGATTGGGAGCAGGCCCTATGGATCGGCTGACGGCAACACGGGTTTTTGTCGAAGTGGTGGAGCGCGGCAGCCAGACCGCAGCGGCCGATGCGCTGGAGATGTCGCGGGCGATGGTGTCGCGCTACCTGGGCGAGCTGGAAACCTGGGTGGGCGCGCGCTTGCTGCACCGCACCACGCGCAAGTTGAGCCTGACCGGCGCGGGTGAGCAGGTGCTGATGCAATGCCGTGACATGCTCGCGGTGGCCGACGCCCTGCAGGGTGTTGGGCGAAGCGATGAAGGCGCGCCGCGCGGCACCTTGCGTATCGCTTGCAGCCAGTCGCTGGCGCAAGCCTGGCTGGTGCATGCGTTAAATGATTTCACCCGGCTGTATCCGCAGGTCAGCGTCGATTTGCTGGTGAGCAGCCAGTCGGTCAACCTGGTCGAAGCGCGTATCGACCTGGCGCTGCGCATTACCAATCAGCTCGACCCAAATCTAGTCGCCCGTCAGTTGGCGGTGTGTCGTTCGGTGGTGTGCGCCACGCCAGCGTACCTCGCCAAGCGCGGCACGCCGCAGCGGCCCGAAGATCTGGAACAGCACAATTGCCTGAGTTACGCCTACTTCGGCCGCAGCATCTGGGAGTTCACCCGCGCCGGAGAGCCGCATGCGGTGGCGGTCAGTGGCAACCTCAGCGCCAATGAGTCCATGGTGCTGCTTGAAGCGGTATTGGCGGATAGCGGCATCAGTTTGCAGCCACGTTACTCCGTGGCGGCGCACTTGCGTAGCGGGGCGCTGGTGCAGGTGCTACCTGACTATGAGCCGCAACAACTGGGCATTCACGCCCTGTACGGCACGCGCCGGCAGATGCCGCAGGCCGTGCGCGCCTTGCTGGATTTTTTGATTGAGCGACTGGCCGACAGTCCGGAGTGGGATCTGTAAGCGCGCTAAAGATCATGGGTAGGTTGGCGCTGAGCGCAGCGAAGCCCAACACGATCAGCGCGCCTAATCGGGGCTAGTGCTGCCAGATCGACGTCACGGTTTTTGTCCGCTGGGTCGCTTAGCCCTAAACCCAGCGCCTACAGCGCTTTGCTGAACTGAACCAACGCCACGCGCTGACCCTGTGGGTCGCGCCGTTCGACAACGCCAATCGGCTCATAATCCAGTTTGGGGTAGAGCAGCAGGCCGGCGCTGTTGGCGTTGAAGCACGACACCTGCATGCGTATGGCCCGGTAATCCGCGCGTGCCAGTTGCTCCATCACCGCCACCAGATACTGCGCCACCCCCTGGCCGCGTGCCCACGGCGCAATCATCAGATTGCCGAGGGCGCAATGGTCGTCATAGTGCCATTGGTAGAAGTTGGCAAAGCCGGCGATTCGACCTTCAAGCAGCACCACGGTGCTGCCGCGGCGTTCGGCCATGGCTGCGGCCAACTGGCCGATGCTCAGCGGCCAGTCTGCCTTGGGAAAGCAGAAGAACAGCTCTTCGGCACTTTGTGCAAAGCCGATAATCTCGGCCAAGTCAGCGGCCAGCGCCGGGCGGTGGCTAAGGTTTGGTGTTGGGCTCATGCATCATCCTTGTTGAGCGAGGCGCAAATGTTCAGCGCGGTGGGTATTGGCTGAGTACTTCGGTCACCGTGGCGCGTATCGCCGCTTCGCGCTCGTTGGGGCTGGGTTGGCGATTGCGCAGGACTTGTTCAGCGCTGCCGCGCCAGACCAGTTTGCCGTCCTTGCCGTCGAGCAGGTCGATCTGCAAGGTGCCGACCTGATAGTCCAGGGTGTGCGTTTCGACATAACGTGGGCCGCCCCAGAAACCGCCATTCCACGGCTCACCCCAGCCACCACCCAATTGTGTGCTGACCTGTTGCTGGCGGTTGTCGACAATCATCCACACCTGCACCTTGAGGTCGCCTGCGCTGTTGGCCGGGGCGGCGCGCAGGCCGCGTTGCTCCAGCTGTTCACTGATCGCGCTGCGGATGCGTTGGCCGGTCAGGTCGCTGTTCAGGCGCGGGTCATCAGGCTTGAACTGCACGGCGGGCTCCTGCCAGCTCCAACTGCGGTAGGCGGCAAAGTCCCGTGTTGGGTCAAAGTCGCGCTGTAACTGTGGACTTTGGCAGGCACTCAACAGCAGCAAAAGCGGCAGTAGAAACAGTGATGCACGCATGGTGGTTCTCCTTTAACGCTGAATCAGCTCGGTGGGTAGGCCGACAAGGCCTGTGTAACGGCGTTGCGCAGGGCGGCCGCGCGTTCACTTTGGCTGCCGCTGCTGAGGGTTTCGGCGCTGGCGCTCCAGACCGGTTGGCGGTCTTGGCCATCCAGCAGTTCAATGCGCACCACGATCACCTCTTCGGTATAGCTGCGCACCAGCGGCGTGCTGCCCGATAAGCCGTATGTGTTGCCATAACGGCCGTGTCCGTAGTGGCTGTCGTATTGCTCGGTTATTTGGCGAATGCGTTGCTCTTGTCGAATGTCCGCACTTACCAGCAGGTCGGCCGTTGCATCGCTGCGCTTTGGACGCAGGCCGCGTTGGTCGAGGGCGTTACTTAGGGCTTGTTGTATTTCTTCTGAACTGGCCCAGGCGGTGCCGGCCGGCAGGCGTTGCCAGCTCCAGGTGCGGTAGCTGGCGTAGTCGCGCGGGGTGGCCGGGTAGGCGCTCATGTCCAGTACCTGGCTGGCTTGCGCCGGTGCCGGTGGCAAGGGGTTGCTGCTCGCCACATAAGGGTTATGGCTTTGGCAGGCGCTAAGACCGGCCAGTAGCAGCAGTAAACCGAGTCGTTTCATCAAGAGGCTCCCTTAGCGTTAAGGCGCTTCAGCGCGGCCGGCAGATCCAGTGCAGGTAGCGCCCCAGCCCGGCAAAGCTGGGGTGGCGGCGGTAGGCCAGCTCCATTTCCAGCAGGTCGAGCAGCTCGGCCTTGGCCTGGAAGGGCTGCGGCATGTAGTCGTGAAACACCCGCACGCCACTTTGGCTTTCGACCTGCCAATTTGGCTCAAGTTGCGTCGCCAGCTCACGCGGATCAAGCGGCATTTGCGGGGTCAGGCTTTGTTTCTCACCGGCAAACTCAGCCTTGCGCAGCTTGCGGAAATGGCCCTTGAGCAGGTTGCGGTAGATCAACGCATCCTTGTTGTAGAACGCCAGCGACAGCCAGCCGCCGGGCGCGCACAGCTGGTGCAGCACCGGCAGGATGCTGTGCGGTTCGGCCAGCCACTCCAGCACCGCATGGCAGATCACCAAGTCATAGGGTTGCTCCAGTTGGCCGAGCAAGTCCTGCCAGGGTGCCTGGATAAAGGTGGCTTGCTGGCCTGCTGCGGCAAAGCGCTCGCGAGCCCCCTGCAACATCGGCTCGGCCGGTTCGCTGACGGTCACCTGATGGCCGCGTTCGGCCAGCCACAGCGACATATGGCCAAGGCCTGCGCCAATATCCAACACCCGCAACGGCCGCTCGGGCAGGGCTTCGGCCAGATCAGCCTGGAGCACGGCCAGGCGAATCGCGCCCTTGGCACCGCCGTAGATTTTTTCGGCAAAGCGCGTGGCCAGCTCGTCAAAGTGTCGGTCACTCATGGGGCGTCCCCCAGAAAGCGGCGCTCGTTATCGGCCAGTTTGGCGCGCACCACCTGTTCCATGTCCAGGCCCAGTTCGCCACACAGCAGCACCAGATAGAGGATGACGTCGCCGATTTCTTGCCCGGCGTGGGTGAGTTGCTCAGTGCTGAGTTGCCGCGATTGCGCTTCGCTGAGCCACTGGAAGATTTCCACCAGCTCGGCCATTTCCACGCTGGCGGCCATGGCCAGGTTCTTCGGGCTGTGAAAGGGCCGCCAGGCGTTGTGGTCGCGAATGGCGTGCATACGGGTGGTGATTTCGGCGAGGTTCATCAGGCGCTCCAGCAAACAGACGCCTAGCTTCGGGGGTTCGGCTCTGTGGTGCAAGCGGCTGCCGTGCTGGAGCCGGCAGCCGCCGGAGGATTCAGTCCAGCGTTCGCCAGTGGCCGGTCATGTGCACGCGTTCATCATCACCGAGCAGGCTGAACTGGCCATTGGCCGCTGGCTCGCTGCTCAGCAGGCGAACGTCGGCGGGCAGCGGCACCGGTTTTTGGAAGCGCACACTCACTTCATAGCCGGCGGCAGGCAGGCGTGTGCCCAGCTCGGCGAGGGCGCGGCCTTTGTTCCACAGCCCGTGAGCGATGGCGCGGGGAAAACCGAACAGCTTGGCCGTGGCGGCAAACATGTGGATCGGGTTGTAGTCGCCGGCGATGCGCGCGTAACGCCGACCGATATCGGCAGGGGCGCGCCAGTGGGCCAGGGTTCTTTGTGGCAGCGCAGCTTCGACTTCACGCTCGGTCGGTTTGCCCTCTAAGCGCAGCGCGCGGCAGAGGATGCGGCTGTCGCCTTCCCACAGCAGGCCCAGTTGGTCGTGCAGTTGGGTGATCAGGCTGAAGGTCACGCCTTTGTCATGCGCTTGCAGCGCCTGTACGTGAACGCTGACCGTGAACGGCCCGAGGCCGCCGAGTGGGCGCAACACGCGGATGTGATTCTCCAAATGCACCAAACCCAGCAGCGGGAAGGGGAAGCGCGGGTCGGTGAGCAGTTGCATTTGCAGGGCAAAGGCGAGGATGTGCGGGTAAGGGGCGGGCAGCCGATGATCATCGGCAAAGCCACAGATCTGCCGGTAGCGCGCCAGGTGCTGGGGATCAACCGTCACCTGACATCGCACACCCAACTCAGGCAGATGGCGGCCGGTGACGCGGCGGCGCAGGGCCGCGCGCAGAAAAAGGGCGGGTAACGCAGGCGGGGCGGGCAGATCGAGCCAGTCGATGGCCATGGGCAAACTCCTCAGAACGGTGGCAGCAGCTTAGTCGGCCGGCTTTTATCTGCATTGGCCGGCCTGCCTGCCCATGTGGCGGCCCAGTCAATTGGTTAGCCGCATGATTCACGCCTTGAGCGCATGGCCTAAAGCCGCCTAAGATGGCCGCGCCTCGCACACAATAAGAATTTCTCCACATGCGCGACCTGACTGACGACGTGGCGCTGATGCGCCCCGTGATAGACGCCCTGCGTGCCAGCGGAACCGACCCGGATCGGGTGCTGGTGCGGGTTGGCCTGCCGCCGGGTGGTTTGCCTACCGGGCGTTTCCCCCACGCGGCTCAAGCACTGTTCTGGAAAGCCGCCATTGATGAATGCGGCGAAGAGCATGTGGGCCTCTATCTGGCCCAGCACCTGCCAGCCTTTCATGGTCTGCTGCTGGAATACCTGTTCCTCTCCAGTGAAACCTTTGGCGAAGGCCTGCGCCATGCCCTGCGCTATGTGCGCCTGCTGTCTGACACCTTGAATGCCAAGCTGGAGGTGCAGGACGAGCGTGCGGTGCTGGTGCTCGGGCTGATTCCGGGCACGCCTCGGCACTTCCCGGAAATGCTCGCCGGCGCGGTGATCCGCTTGTTCGATGCCTTGACCGAAGGCGAATTCATCCCCTACGAAGTGCACTTTATGCATGCCGACGGCGCGCCGGCCGAACGCTATGAGCAAGTCTATGGTTGCCCGGCGCAACTGGGCAGCGAGCGCTATGCGTTGGTGTTCAATGCCTCGGTGCTGGAGAAAACCTCACGGCATGCCGCGCCGGAACTGCTGCGCATGCACGAGTCCCTGGCCCGTCGGCAACTGGCCGAAGTTGAACGGTTGGACCTGGTGCGCAAGGTGCGTGAGTTGATCGGCGAGTTGCTGGTCGACAGCGGCGCGACGCTGGAACAGGTCGCCGCGCGCTTGAACATGCCGGCCCGTCGCCTGCGCGAGCGCCTGGCCATGGCTGGGGTGCGCTTCAATGATCTGGTCACCGACTACCGCTGCCGATTGGCCAAAGACCTGCTGCTCAACACCGACGAGCGCATCGAAGTGATCGTCGAACGCACCGGCTTCTCCGAGCCGAGCACCTTCTACCGTGCCTTCAAACGCTGGGTCGGTGAAACGCCTGTGGAGTTTCGCAAACGCGGCAAACCTTAACGGTTACTGGGCGAAATAGGTCGCCCAGAAGTAGTAGAGCGTCATGCCGCTGCCCACCCCAATCACCAGCAGGCGCAGGAACTTGGCTGGCAACCGCTGGCCCAGCGCGCCGCCGACATAGCCGCCCACCGTGGCCCCCACCAGCAGAATCACCAGTTCATACCAACTGACTCGCCCGGCGATGACAAAGGTTGCCGTGGCCACGCTGTAGATCACCGCCGAAATCAAATTCTTCAACGCATTGGCACGGGCCAGCGGATGGCCTTCGATGGAGAACGCCGCCAACTGCAAAATGCCCATGCCCGCGCCGAAGTAACCGCCATAGATCGACACGCCAATGTGCGCGCCCAGCGACAGCGGGCTGTGCGGCGGTTGCGCGGCCTCGGCACGGCGCGCGGCCAGCCAGCGACTCAGCCAGGGACTGGCTGCAAACAGCGCGGTGGCGGCCAGCAGCAGCCAGGGAATCAGCGTGGCAAACACCGCATCGCCGCCGAGCAGCAGCAACAGCCCACCGAGCAAGCCTCCGGCCAGCCCGGACGCCAACAACGGCAGCAAATAGCGCCCCAATGGTCGCAGCGAAGCCCGCGCCGCCCATGCCCCCGCCAAACTGGCCGGCCACAGCGCCACGGCATTGGTGGCATTGGCCGTCACCGGCGGCAGCCCGGCCGCCAGCAGCGCCGGAAAGGAGAAAAAGGTGCCACCACCGGCCAGGGCATTCATCCCTCCGGCGGCGAAGCCGGCGAGTAGCAACAGGGCAATATCAAACAGGGGCATAACGGATTAATGATCCAAAGGCTTTAAGTTGCAGAGTGCGCCGCTTGTGCGTGTGCCATGCATTGTTCGGCCGGAAGCGGGCGTGAGTAGAGAAAGCCTTGCAGGCTAGGGCAACCATTTAAGCGCAGAAAGGCGGCCTGACGTTCGTTTTCTACGCCTTCTGCCACCACATGCAGGCCCAAATGTTTGGCCATGGTGAGAATGCCGCGCACCAATGCCACTGAGTGTTCGCTGTCCGGCAGTCCGGCAACGAACTGACGATCGATTTTGATGCCGTCAAAGGGAAAGCGTTGCAGATAAGTCAGTGACGCATAGCCGGTGCCAAAATCGTCCAGTAACAATGGAAAGCCTGCCGCCTTAAGGCGTTGCAAGCACTGCTGAACCTCTTCGCCGCTCTCCAGCAGCGCGCTTTCGGTGATTTCCAGCTCCAGCATTTCCGGGCTGGCCTGCTCTTCCTCGATGATGCATAGCAGTTGGCCTGCCAGGTCTGCCTGGCGAAAGTCCAGTGGGGAAAGGTTGACTGCAATGCGCAGGCTGCGTCCTTCCAATTGCCACTGCCGAGCCTGCCGACACGCTTGGCGAAATACCCAGCGCGTTGTTTCAATGATCATTCCACTTTCCTCCAAAATGGGAATGAAGTCGGCCGGTGACACCATGCTGCGGGTCGGCGAGTTCCATCGCAGCAGCGCCTCGACGGCTTGCGGTTGGCCGTTGCTGTCGACTTGCAGTTGGTAGTGCAGCACAAACTCTTGCTGATCCAGTGCGCGCCGCAGTTCGTTTTCGAGCTGGCGGCGTAACTCGGCAATATGGCTCAGCTCAACGTCGTAATAAGCAATACAACTGCGTCCCCGATCTTTGGCTGCATAGAGGGCGAGGTCTGCCTGTTTGAGCAGTTCGCTGGCATTACCCGCTGCTCCGCGGGTATGGGTAAGGCCAATACTGGGTGTGATAAAGCATTCGTACTGACGCACTTGATAAGGGGTATTGAACTGCATGTGTAAGTGTTGAGCCATGACCTCTGTTTCCTTAACACTGCAGCCTTCAAGTAACACAATGAACTCGTCGCCACCGCTACGGGCGAGCATTGCGTTGGGCGGCAGGTTAATGTCCAAGCGGCCAGCTATTTCAATCAGCAACTGGTCGCCGATTTCGTGACCAAGGGTATCGTTGATTCGTTTGAAATGATCCAGATCCAAGAACAAGAGACCGATCTGGCATTTAGCGACTAGGAGTTGTTCTAAGCGCATGACCACTGAGTGCCGATTGGCCAAGCGCGTCAAGGGGTCGTAGTGGGCTAAGAAGCGCAGCCGCTGTTCGGCCTTGAGTCGATCGCTGATATCGCGCAGCAACACCAGAAAATAAGGTTTGCTATGCCGCGTGAAGGGTGTGCAGGTGATTTCCAGCGGAACATGCAGCTCACCTTTGCGCCCGGTTAGTTCCAGTGGGGTATTGGCGGGCGTGTGGCGTATGCGTTGTACGGCATTGCTTTCTACCAGACGATCGGGTGGCAGATTGCCGAATAGGTCTGCCGTGCTGCAGCCAAAAAGCGCGGCTGCTGCTGGGTTGGCCTGTTCCACGCGAAGATCCGCATCAACTACCAGCATGCCAATAGGTGCATTATCGATGAGGTTGCGCAGCAGCGCTTCGCTCTCACGCAGTTCGCTTTGGCGCAAGTTGAGCTGGACCATCATCTGTTCGACGCTTTTTGCTAGTTGGCCAATCTCATCATTGCCCTGCACCTGCATGGCAGTAATTATCTGGCTCTGAGCGAATTGTGTGGTCGCTTTCTCAATGCTTGCCAAGCGCTGGGTCAGCAATCGGTCGTACAGGAAGTTGAGCAGCAATCCCAGCAGCATCAGCAGAACAAGTGTCTGGCCAAGATGTTCCCAAGCGTCGCGCTTGGTTTGCCATAGCATTGGCGCGAAATCCATCGCGACTAATAAGGCTTCATGCTCAAGGCTTCCATTTTGGCGTGCTCGCTCTAATGGATAAATAGCCAGGTAACGTCGTTCGCCCAGCTCAAGCCAGTTGGGTTGGCCGGTGGCAATCAGCTTGGCCAGTGCACCACGCTCGAGGGGGCTGATTTGCTCAGCTTGCAAGCCCAGTCTGCTGGTGGCGATCACTTGCTGGTCTTGGTCGATAACCATGGCCCAGCTGACGCCGCGTAGGCTGGCCAGATCGGACAGTTCGCTGGCTAATTCTTCATGGCGTTTTTGGCGCAAATGATCGCGCAGGCTGCTTTGCAGCAGGACCAATATCTGGCTGCTGTGGTTACGCCAACTGTGCAAGGCAGCGTCAGTGCTTCTTGGCAGGTAGAGCGTGATCTGTAACAAGGTAAAAACCAGCGCGAACAAGCCGAGTAGCAAGGGCAGTGATTTACGCAGCGGCAGTTGGGTCAGCATCCGCGCCTCCGGCATTCAGGCGCCAGTAACGCTTCCGGCTGACCGGGCTGCTTCAGGAGTTGGTAATCGAGCATGTATTGGTGAACCAACTGCATACGCTTCAGCAAACGGCCATCTTTGAGTAGGTCGAAGTTAAGGGCCTGATCACCCATCACTAGTCCTTGCAATGTGCCGTTTAAACTTTGTGCATCCAGACCTAGGCGTTTATGCAAGTAGTGGTCAGATTGACTCCGATTGTTTCGCCAATGCTGCAGATTCTGGAACCAAATCTGTTTGATCTTCGCCCGCGCTTCAGGGGTGACCCTGCCGCGATCAATCACCAGTACATCAATGATTTCTTCCGGCATTTGCCGGCTATCAAAAATGGGTCTAGCACCGAGAGACTCAAGCGCTGGGCCTTCAGATGCGAAGCTGATGACGGCATCGATGCGGTTGTTACGCAACGCGCTGACATGCTCGTGTACCGGTAAGTCGATCACCTGTATGTCGCTGTGGCCCAAGCCCGCCTTGTCCAGAATGCGGGAGAGCATGAATGCACCTAAGGCCGTATTTTCAACGCCGATGCGCTGACCTTTTAGTTCATTGATCGTATTTATTGGGGGCTTGGCAAAGAGTGCGTCAGCACCGGCGGAGATGTCCGTGACCAGCAGGACTTCTAAGTTGTAACCGCTGCTCTGCAGTGTTAACGCTTCGTCGAGCGTTAGCAGTGCAGCGTCTAGCAAGCCGTTGCGAAAGCCACGTAAGACGCCCGTAGCATTGGGGTACTCCACCAGTCGCAAGCCGTTGGGCTGAAGCTGATGACGTTCGTCTGCGAGATAAAAGGGTGCATAGCCCAGCCAGCGATTGCCGCCGATGCGCAGTTCTTCGGGTTCGCTGTGGCAGGCCAGCAAACTGAGGCTGACCAATAGAATAAGCAGTGTGCGCATGCAATGGCCCCAATAGCTCTTGGCTGAGGGTAGCCTAATGCTATCTCGCTGGGGAATCCCTACAAAGGCTAAGGGATATAAGCCTTGCTTTTTTGCATGGGCGTTAATTATTTGGGCATGGTGCTTAAGGCGGCATGCCGCAATGCATGAGGTGAGCAATGCCTACTATTGCGGGATTAAATCACAGGCATAAAAAAACCGGCTTGTGGCCGGTTTTTAGGGGGTAGTCCCAGCTTATTTTTGGTAAGCCGCGACCGCCTTGATAATCAGGTTGCGGGCTTCGTCTGCGCCAGCCCAGCCTTCGACCTTGACCCATTTGCCTTTTTCGAGATCTTTGTAGTTCTCGAAGAAGTGCTTGATCTGCTCGATCAGCAGCGCGGGCAGGTCGGTGTATTCCTGCACATCTTTGTACAGCACGGTCAGTTTGTCGTGCGGGACGGCAACCAGCTTGGCGTCGCCGCCAGCTTCGTCGCTCATCAGCAGTACGCCAACCGGACGGGCGCGGATCACCGAGCCTGGCGCGACCGGGTAAGGGGTCACAACCAGCACGTCGAGGGGATCACCGTCGTCAGCCAGGGTGTGCGGGATAAAACCGTAGTTGGCCGGGTAGAACATCGGGGTGGCCATGAAACGGTCGACCATCAGGCAATCGCTGTCGTGATCGATTTCGTATTTGATCGGCGCGTGGTTAGCCGGGATCTCGATGGCGACGTAGATGTCGTTCGGCAGGTCTTTGCCAGCAGGGATCTTGCTGTAGCTCATGGGGCGACTCCCGAGGGGTGGGCCAAAAAAGTGGCGCGATTATAGGCATATTCCCCCGGCGTTGCTACGCCGGGATGCCTAGCCTTTGGTCGCGAACCCGTTGTTATCCGCTCTGACCTGATAGTCCGGGCTGTTTGCGTGCAACTGCTGCAAACGCGCCAGCGGGTCTTGCCGGTAGAACAGCGCCAGTTGCGCATACACCGCCGGGAAGGCCTGGTTGAGCAGGTCCGGGGCGCTGAAGAAGTATTCGCTGGTAACGGCAAAAAACTCGGCCGGGTCTTCGGCAGCGTAAGGGTCGATGGCGGTTTCGGCGTCGGGGTTGGCGTCCAGTTCAGCGTTCATCTGGTCAAAGGCGCTCTGCATAGCCTTGGCCCAAGCCTGCACGGCCATGTTGCTGTGCGGCGGTGGCAGGCCGTTGGCGTCGCCATTGAGCATGTCCAGCTTGTGCGCCAGTTCGTGAATTACCAGGTTGTAACCGTCCCACTGACCGCTGGCTTGTACGCCCGGCCAAGCAAGGATCACCGGTCCTTGCAGCCAGGCTTCGCCGCTGTGCTCGCCCTCCCATTCGTGCACCACGCCGCTAGGGTCGCGGTGGCGCTGTGGGCTGATGAAGTCGTCCGGGTAGAGGACGATTTCATGAAAACCCTGATACCAGTTGAGGTCGGCCAGGTGCAGCAGCGGCAGTTCGGCCTGCACGGCCAGCAGCAGGCGGGCGTGAGCGTCCAGTTCGACGCCGGGCAGGGGGCTTAGGTGCTTGTGGTGCAGAAACAACACGGCGCGCTCACGCAAGCGCAGCTGCTCGGTCTCATTCAAACCATCGAGAATCGGCAACTTCTGCAGCACAGCCTGCCACTCGGCGGGGCTGACGGGGTGCTTGGCGAGGATGCGCTGGCGACGCCAGGCGCGTAGCGACCACATGGGCTGAGCTCTTTTATCTAAAGGTGCCCACCTTAAGCCGCGTGGCAAGGCCGGGCAAGTCGGCATAAAGGCTGCAATGGCTGAGGAGTATGCGACCTGGGAGGGCTGCCAATGTCGATCGAGCGTCTGCATCATCCGGCCGTCAATCTGCTCTGCGGGCAGGGTCTTGACCTGCCTCATCAGGTCGCGCGCTGCGCTTCACTCTGGCTGCCGGCGAAAGAGGGGCGTCCGCCGGCACTGCTTATTGCGCTGCTTTGGGCGCGTGAATGCACTGATCTGGTGCGTGACGTTGAGGTCGCTTTGGCGGGATTACTGGCGGACTGTTGCAGCACACCCGCGCAGTGGACTGAGGCGCAGGCGCTGCGCCAGGTGCTGGCGGGCTTTAACGGGCAACTGTTTCGGCAGCGGCAAAAGGGCCAGCCAGCGCCGCAGTTCAATGCTGGCTTACTGTTGGTGCAAGGCGCTGAGGTGCTTTTTCTTCAGGCGGGAGCCATTGGCTTGGTGCAGGTCAGTCAAGGCGAGATGCAGCAGTTGGTCGGCCTTGAAGGCTGCGTGCTGGGTGCGCAAGCCGAGTTGGCGCTGGTGCAGCATCGTCTGAGCCTACAACCCGGCGCTCGTCTGCTGCTGGCCCCGCAGCCCCTGCTGGCGGTGAGTGATTTGAGCGCGCTGCGCCCCGCCAGCAGTGCGCTGAACTTGCCGGCCTTGCTTGCACCGTTGTTGCAGGCGCCGGGTGCGGCCGTGTTGTTTCAGGCGGGTGAGGTTGATGCGGCGTGTGCATCTGCGCACGCGGCCCCCTGGCCTGTGGTCAGTGATGGGCAGCCGGGGCTGCAGGTGGATGGCTGGACATTAGTGGCGGCGTGTCCGTTCGGCCCGCCGGGTCGGTTGTTCAGCGCCATTGATGAGCGCGGGCGTGAGGCGCTGCTGTGGTTGGCTGAGCAGTCGGCTGGCGAGGCTTTTCGTCAACGCGAGTGGGCGCTGCGGCGCAGTCCGGTGGCTGGTTTGGCGCAGGTGATGCGGTCATTGGTGCCCCGTCAGCATGCGTTTTGGCTGCTGGAACCGGTGCATGCTGGCATGCGCAGTTTGAGTGCGCGCATCGCCACGCAAGGGCCGATGAGTGCGGCGCAGGTGCTGGCAGTGATCGAACAACTGATTACAGCGGTGCGGGGCTTGCAGCGGCGTGGCATGCAAGGGCTGTGGCTGGATCCGCGAGCGATTCTGCTGGATGGCGCTGGCCTTGTGCTGCTGTTGCCCGAGCACGCGGCGCTGTTGCCCGGTGTGGCCCCGCAGGTGCTGCCGGACGATGCCCTGCCGCTGGCCCCCGAGGTGCGCACGGCGCAAGCCATCGATGGTCGTGCCGATCAGTTTGCCTTGGCGGCGATAGCCTATTGGTTGTGTAGCGCGCGTTGGCCTGAGGTGGCGCATGCCGATGCTGATGTGCACGCCACCTATCGCCCGCTGGCGGGCTTTGGGCTGGCACTGCCACAGGGTTGGGATGGCGTGTTGGCGCGGGCCTTGGCACCCAGGGCGGAGGCGCGCTTTGAGGCTTTATCGGAATTTCAGCAGGCTTTGCGTCAACCCTTGCAGCATGAACCGACCCCTTCGTTGCGTGCGCGCCGGTTGCGCCAGCCCTGGCATTTGGCCGCGCTGGCGGTGGTGGTTGTGCAGTTAGCGGTGGGGTTGTGGCTGAGTCTGGCGGGGTGAGGCGGCTTGAATGAGTAAAGCCCAACAGGCGGTGTACAACCTGTTGGGCTTGGTTGCGCTCAAGACTGGGCGCTGATGTAAGCGGATTAGGGCGCGGTGAAGTCTTCGCTGATCGGCAACACAAAGCTTTTGAACTCGGTGTCCTGTTTGAAACCGATGGATTCGTAGAGCTTGTGGGCCACGGTGTTGTTGATGCTGGAGGCGACGCGCAGGCGCACGGCGTTGGTTTCTTTGGCCATTTGCTTGGCAGTCTGGATCAGGCGATCAGCGACCAGTTGGCGGCGGGCGTCTTGGCACACGTAAATGTCGTTAAGAATCCACACGCGCTTGAGCGACAGCGACGAGAAGCTCGAATACAGCTGGCAAAAGCCAAGGATTTTGTCGTCATCGTCCGGCATGGCCAGGTAGATCACGGACTCATTGCGGCTGATGCGGTTTTCCAGAAACTTGCGCGAGGAGTCTGGGTAGGGCAGTTGGCCGAAGTGCTCGCGGTAGTTGATGAACAACGGTGTGAGTTGATCCAGGTGCTCCAGAGTCGCTTGGACAATGCGCATGGTGAGCCTCGACTTCAAATCATGTGGATGGCGTCGGCAACAGAGCTGCCTGTGAACGCCCCCGATCCTGCCTAAAGCGTTTGGAAAGTGCAATCCAAACAGTTGTTTGCCGGCAAGCCCCCGGAATGCGGGGCGCCCTGCAGCTTTTAGCGCGTGTCGGAGGGGCTTTAGCCGCGATTGACCGCAACGAGGCTAAGGCCATCGCGGCTAAAGCCCCTCCCACGCCAAGCGACATTTGATAGTGCTGTCGCATTGAGCTAACTCAGTAAGAAATTACGCGGCGATGCATCACCTGCCAGCACCGGCATTTCCGCTTCATCCTTGAGGTTGACCCCCGACAGCTGGCGGCGACAGGCTTCGCGCATCAGGTACAGCAGGCGGTGGCTGGCCATGGCGTAACTCAGGCCTTCGAGGCGCACATTGGAAATGCAGTTGCGGTAGGCGTCGGTCAGGCCGACTTTGGGCGCGTAGGTGAAGTACAGGCCCAGGCTGTCCGGCGAACTCAAGCCCGGGCGTTCACCAATCAGGATCACCACCATGCGCGCGCCCAGCCGTTCGGCCACTTCATCAGCCACCGCGACCCGGCCCTGTGTCACCAGTGCCACGGGCGACAGGCTCCAGCCTTCGGCACTGGCGTGTTCCTGAATGCGCTCCAGCATCGGCAGCGCATTGCGGTGCACTGCCAGGGCGGAGAGGCCGTCAGCCACGACGATGGCTAGGTCGTAACCCTCTGGGTTGTTCTCCCGGTGTTGATCCAGCAGTTCGGCTGAGGCTTGGCTCAGGCGACGGCCCAGATCGGGGCGTTGCAGGTAGGTGTCGCGGTCTTTGGCGGCGCTGTGCAGCAACAGGCTGGATTGCTGTTTGTGCGCCAGGGCTGCGCTCAGGCTGGCGTGATCAAAGGGCAGGTGCACAGCGTCGCGGGCTTGGGCGTGGGCAAACTGAAAATCCAGTTGCGCGCCGGTAGGCATGCTGGTGCCGGCGCGGCCGAGGGCGATGCGCGCAGGGGTGAGGTTGCGCAGTTGTTGCCAGGGGTTTGCCGTTGCGCCTTGGGCTGGGGTGTCGTCTGCCATTGTGGTGTTCTCCAAGGGTTCAGCCCAGTTGTGCCAGGGCTTGGCGGAAGGCGGCTGGCAGGTTCTTGCCCAAGCGTGGGCGGCCATCGGCCTGGCTGAGAATGCCCATGCGTTGCAGCCAGTCCTCGAACTCCGGAGCCGGTTTCAGGCCCAGGCTTTGCCGGGCATACAGCGCATCATGGAAGGAGGTGGTCTGGTAGTTGAGCATCACGTCATCGGAGCCGGGGATGCCCATGATGAAGTTGATGCCGGCCACGCCGAGCAGGGTCAGCAGCACGTCCATGTCGTCCTGATCGGCTTCGGCGTGGTTGGTGTAGCAGATGTCGCAGCCCATCGGCAGGCCCAGCAACTTGCCGCAGAAGTGGTCTTCCAGACCGGCGCGGATGATCTGCTTGCCGTTGTACAGGTACTCCGGGCCGATAAAACCGACCACGGTGTTGACCAGAAACGGTTTGAAGTGGCGGGCCACCGCGTAGGCGCGGGTCTCGCAGGTTTGCTGGTCGATGCCATGGTGCGCGCCGGCTGACAGCGCACTGCCTTGGCCGGTTTCAAAGTACATGAGGTTGTTGCCGAGGGTGCCGCGTTTGAGGCTCAGGCCGGCGTCGTAGCCTTCCTGCAGCACCTTGAGGCTGACGCCGAAGCTGGCGTTGGCGGCCTCGGTGCCGGCAATCGACTGAAACACCAGGTCCAGCGGCACGCCGCGGTTGATCGCCTCGATCGACGTGGTGACGTGGGTCAGCACGCAGGCCTGGGTAGGGATTTCATAGCGCTGGATGATGCCGTCGAGCATCTTCAGCATCTCGCAGATGGAGCTGATGCTGTCGGTGGCCGGGTTGATGCCAATCATGGCGTCGCCGTTGCCATACAGCAGGCCGTCGAGAATGCTCGCGGCAATGCCGGCGGGCTCGTCGGTGGGGTGATTGGGCTGCAAGCGGGTGGACATGCGCCCGCGCAGGCCGACGGTGTTGCGAAAGCGGGTGACCACGTTGATTTTTTGCGCTACCAGAATCAGGTCTTGCACGCGCATGATCTTCGACACGGCGGCAGCCATTTCCGGCGTCAGGCCGGGTGCCAGGGCGCGCAGGGCCGTTTCGTCGGCATGTTCACTGAGCAGCCAGTCGCGAAAGCCGCCCACTGTCAGGTGGCTGACCGGGGCAAAGGCGTGGGCATCGTGCGTGTCGATAATCAGGCGGGTGACTTCATCCGCCTCATAGGGGATCAGGGCTTCATTCAAAAAGTGGCTGAGCGGAATATCGGCCAGCGCCATTTGCGCGGCCACACGCTCGCCGGCATTGGTGGCCGCTACACCGGCGAGAAAGTCACCGGAGCGGGCCGGGCTGGCTTTGGCCATAACCTCGGCCAGGCTGTCGAACCGGTAGGTTTCACCGCCTACCGTGTGGTGAAAGCTGGACATTGGCAGTCTCCAAAACACCGCGCCACGGCCGCGTTGCTGTGCAGCCGTGGCGTGGCGGTATTACTTGAGCGTGGCTTCAGCTTTACCGATGGCCACGAATTCTTCTTCTGGTGTACCCGCCACCAGATGATGGCGACTGTAAATGACAAAGTAGGCGATCAGCACGGCATAGATAATCGCCGCGCCAATTACCACCCTTGGGTCAACCAGGAAACCAGCCACCACGGCGACGCAAGCCAGCACCAGGGCGATGCCCGAGGTGACGACACCGCCTGGGGTGCGATACGGACGATGCATGTCCGGGCGACGTACGCGCAGGGTGATGTGCGCGGCCATCATCAACACATAGGAGATTGTGGCACCGAACACTGCGACCAGAATCAGCAGATCACCCTGGCCAGTCAGCGACAGCGCAAAGCCGATCAGGCCCGGCACAATCAATGCCAGTACGGGGGCTTTGTTTTTGTTGGTCAGCGACAGCGAGCGCGGCAGGTAGCCGGCGCGCGACAGGGCAAAAATTTGCCGGGAGTAGGCGTAGATGATCGAGAAGAAGCTGGCAATCAGACCGGCCAGGCCGATCAGGTTGACGAAGCTGCTCATCCAGGTCGATTCGCCGTACGCGATGGTCAGGGCTTCCACCAACGGGTTGCCGGACGCCATCAGTGCGTTGGCACCGGCACCGCCTGGGCCCACCACCAGAATCAGCAGGGCAAAAGCCAACAACACCAGCATCGCGCCAATCAGGCCGCGTGGCATGTCGCGCTGCGGGTTTTGCGTTTCTTCGGCAGCCAATGGCACGCCTTCAACGGCAAGGAAGAACCAGATGGCAAAGGGAATCGCTGCCCACACGCCGACATAACCAAACGGCAGGAAGCTGCTGGCCCCGGCGGCTTCGGTTACCGGAATGTCGAGCAGGTTGGCCACCGAGAAGTGCGGCACCATCGCGACGATAAACACGCCCAGGGCAATCGCGGCAACAGCGGTGATGATAAACATCAGCTTCAGCGCTTCACCGACACCAAAGATATGGATGCCGATAAACAGCACATAGAAGGCCAGGTAAATCGCCCAGCCACCAATGCCGAACAACGACTCGCAGTACGCGCCGATAAACACCGCAATGGCCGCCGGGGCAATGGCGTACTCGATGAGGATCGCCGTGCCGGTGAGAAAACCACCCAAAGGCCCGAAGGCGCTGCGTGCAAAGCCATAACCACCACCGGCGGTGGGGATCATTGAAGACAGTTCAGCCAGGGAAAAGCACATGCACAGGTACATCAGGGCCATCAGCAGGGTGGCGAGGAACATGCCGCCCCAGCCGCCTTGGGCTAGACCAAAGTTCCAGCCGGCGTAATCGCCGGAAATCACATAGGCGACCCCGAGACCCACCAGCAAGACCCAGCCCGCGGCGCCTTTTTTCAATTGCCGACTCTGAAAGTAGTCGGCGTCTACGTGCTCTAATTCGGTGCCTGCGTCTGAGCGCCTGCACTGCTTTGTTCTGCTGCCATGGAAGTTTCCTTTTCGACAAGCGGGCGGGCCCAGAGGCTCCGCCAGGGTTGTAGGGCGTTTAAGGACGTAAGTGACCCGTTGGCTCAGCAACCGCTGTGCCATAACTGGGTCTGGTCTAGACCTTTTGCGCGAACAGGCAAGTTGGTGTCGTTTTGCGACAGCGGTGGCGAAAGCAGCGCGGCATGACCGGTGCGGTCTGCGTCAACCCGTACGAGGCCCGGCAGACCAATAGGCCTGCCGGGTTGCGTCATCTGGCTTCACGCGTTGCATAACGCCTGCAGGCGCGTTTAGAAGAACCCCAGCGGGTTGATGTCGTAGCTGACCAGCAGGTTCTTCGTCTGCTGGTAGTGGTCGAGCATCATCTTGTGGGTCTCACGGCCGACGCCGGACTTCTTGTAGCCGCCGAAGGCAGCATGGGCAGGGTAGAGGTGGTAGCAGTTGGTCCACACGCGACCGGCTTTGATCGCCCGGCCCATGCGGTAGGCGCGGTTGATGTCGCGGGTCCACAGGCCAGCCCCAAGGCCGAACTCGGTGTCGTTGGCAATCGCCAGGGCTTCGGCTTCATCCTTGAAGGTGGTGACGCTGACCACCGGGCCGAAGATTTCTTCCTGGAACACGCGCATCTTGTTGTGGCCCTTGAGCAGGGTCGGCTGGATGTAATAGCCGCCGTCCAGGGTGCCGCTGAGTTTTTCCACCGCGCCGCCAGTGAGCAGCTCGGCACCTTCTTGCTTGGCGATTTCCAGGTAGCTCAAGATCTTGTCGAACTGCTGCTCGGAGGCTTGCGCGCCGACCATGGTGTCGGTATCCAGCGGGTCGCCCCGTTTGATCTGCTCGACCTTCTTCATCACCTCTTTCATAAAGGCCGGGTAGATCGATTCCTGCACCAGCGCACGCGATGGGCAGGTGCACACCTCACCCTGGTTAAAGAAGGCCAGCACCAGACCTTCAGCGGCTTTTTCGATAAAGCTTTGCTCGGCCTGCATGATGTCTTCAAAGAAGATGTTCGGCGATTTGCCGCCCAACTCCACGGTACTCGGGATGATGTTTTCGGCGGCGCATTTCATGATGTGCGCGCCCACCGGGGTGGAGCCGGTGAAGGCGATCTTGGCGATGCGTTTGCTGGTGGCCAACGCTTCGCCGGCTTCTTTGCCGTAACCCTGCACCACGTTGAGCACGCCCGGCGGCAGCAGGTCGCCGATCAGCTCCATCAGCACACTGATGCCCAGCGGGGTTTGCTCGGCCGGTTTCAATACCACGCAGTTGCCGGCGGCCAGGGCCGGGGCGAGCTTCCAGGCGGCCATCAGCAGCGGGAAGTTCCACGGAATGATCTGCCCGACCACGCCCAACGGCTCGTGGATGTGATACGCCACGGTGTTGCCGTCGATCTCGGCGGCACTGCCTTCCTGGGCGCGCAGGCAGCCGGCAAAGTAGCGGAAATGGTCGGCGGCTAGGGGGATGTCCGCGTTGAGGGTTTCACGCACGGCTTTGCCGTTGTCCCAAGTTTCGGTGATGGCCAGCACTTCCAGATTGGCCTCGATGCGGTCGGCGATCTTCAGCAGGGTCAGCGAGCGCTCCTGCACTGAAGTGCTGCCCCAGGCCTCGGCGGCGGCATGGGCGGCGTCCAGGGCCTTGTCGATGTCTTCGGCGGTGGAACGCGGGAACTCGGCAATCGGCAGGCCATTCACTGGCGAGGTGTTGGTGAAGTACTGACCTTTGACCGGCGCAACAAACTCACCGCCAATGTAGTTGCCATAGCGGGTTTTGAACGAAACAAGGGCACCTTCGGTACCGGGATGGGCGTAACGCATGCTGAATATCTCCTGGTTCTTATGTTTGTTCTGGTGATGCAGCGAGAGGCGCGCTGTGGCGCTTGAACAGACATAGAGCAAGGGCTGGGCCAGGTGCGTGAAAGTACCGTTTTAGAGCCTTCGCGTTGCGAAAGGCGATGATGCGCAGTGATGGCTTGTATCGCGCTTGGCACAGGCTGGCGTGACACTTTGTACCGTTGCCGATACAGCGCCGTGACTCGTCGGTCAGGCTGTCTTGCAATGGCCGCAAAGCTGGTAGATGCTCGGCCATCACGTGCAACTCCTAGCAGGCCGTTGAAAACGTAGGCGAGGCCGGCAAGACAAGGCAAAAACAGGCGAGGAAGCGGAGTTTACTGGTGTAAATGAGCATTCCGAGCCTGTTTTTAACGAAGTATTGCCAACGCAGGCAGTTTCTCAACGGCCTGCTATTGCGGAGAATAATAACAATGCATAACCCAGCAAGCCGTCACGCTCAGCAGGTATTGACCGTGGCCCAAGGGCGCGGCGAACTCGCCGGTCCCGCAGCCGATACTTCTGTGGCGCGTTCTTGGCTGCGCTGCCTGCAGCAGCACCACCTCGACCCAGCGCAGAACATGCCGCCCGCTGTCATCGAACACGCACGTATGCTTGAGCGACGCGAGCAGTTGCAGCAGGTGCTGGAGATTTCCAGCAACGAGATGAACAGCCTGCACCGCCAACTGGCCGGTTCTGGCCATGCCGTGTTGCTCACCGATGCCCGTGGGGTGATCCTCAACTGCGTCACCGAGCAGGCGGAAAAACGCACCTTCGAGCACGCCGGCCTGTGGCTCGGCGCCGACTGGAGCGAAGCCTGCGAGGGTACCAACGGCATCGGCACGTGTTTGGTCGAGCGCCAGCCGCTGACCATCCATCAGAACGAACATTTCCGCAGCCGGCACACTGGCCTGACCTGTTCGGCCAGCCCGGTGTTCGACCCGCATGGTGAGTTGCTGGCGGTGCTGGATGTGTCCTCGGCGCGGCATGACGTGTCGCGGCAGAGCCAGTTCCACACCATGGCGCTGGTCAACCTGTCGGCCAAGGCCATCGAGGGTTGCCACTTTCTGCGCAGCTATGAAGGCGAATGGCTGCTGCGTTTTCATGCTCAGGCCGAATACATCGGTCAGTTCAGCGAAGGGCTGTTGGCTTTCGATGGCGATGGCCGCGTGAGTGCGGTGAATCAGAGTGCGATCAACCTGCTCGGCCTGTCGCGGCGGCAACTGCTCGGGCGTACCTTGGTCGAGGTGTTCGACTGCCGTTTGGATGATCTGCTCGGCCGCGCCTCGGCGCAGCCCAGTGCCAGTTGGCCGTTGTACACCCAACGTGGCCAGTTGTTGTTTGCCATGCTGCGCGGTCAACCCCGGCGCAGCGCTCAGGCCCTGGCGGCTACGGCGCTGGCAACGCCGGGTTTGTGTCTGGCCGACGCGGGTTTGCAGGCTGATTTCCGCCGGGCGCTGCGGGTGTATGAGCGTGATGTGCCGCTGCTGATCGGTGGCGAAACCGGCACCGGCAAAGAAGCCTTCGCCAAGGCCCTGCATCAGGTCAGCTCACGCGGCGGCAAACCTTTTGTGGCGCTGAACTGCGCGGCGATTCCCGAAAGCCTGATCGAGAGTGAATTGTTCGGTTATCGCGGCGGCAGCTTCACTGGCGCGCGCAAAGAAGGCATGCGCGGCAAGTTGCAGCAGGCCGATGGCGGCACGCTGTTTCTTGATGAAATCGGCGACATGCCGCTGGTGCTGCAAACCCGTTTGCTGCGCGTGTTGGAAGAGCGCCGGGTCGAGCCGATTGGCGGTGAAGCGCAGGCCATTGATGTGCGGGTGATCAGCGCCAGCCACCGCGACCTCAACGAGCGCGTGGCCAGCGGCGAGTTTCGCCAGGACCTGTTCTATCGCTTGAATGGCCTGGTGATTGAACTGCCGCCGCTGCGTGAGCGTAGCGACAAGCTGGCACTGCTGGATTTTCTGCTGGCCGAAGAAGCGCGCGGGCAACCCGTGCGCCTGGCCGATGCGGCGCGCGAGGCGCTGCTGGGCTACGCCTGGCCGGGTAACGTGCGGCAACTGCGCAATGTGCTGCGCACCCTGTGCGCGTTATGTGAAAACGGCGTGATCAGCCAAGCCGATTTACCGGCTGAAATGCGCCATGCCCGGCCTGCACTGGCCGCGCTGCCCGTCAGCAAACCCGATCAGCTGGGCGATGCCGAACGCCAGGCGCTGCTGGCCGTGTTGGACGCGCAGCACTGGCACATCAGCCATGCTGCCGAGCAACTGGGCATCAGCCGCAACACCCTGTACCGCAAACTGCGCAAACACTGCATCGCCAAGCAGGGTTGTTGACGCGGTAGGTCGGCGGTGAGCGCAGCGGGTTTGTGTGGGCTGTTGGGCTTCGTCGCAGGCTCCTCAACCCAACCTACGGGTGTTTGGTCGGCGTTTTGATAGCGCATGTAGGTTGGCGTTGAGCGCAGCGAAGCCCAACGGATCTGTGTGGGTTGTTTCCTCAACGGATCACCGCCCGACCCAACCGACGGAAAAGCTCAAAGGCGCTGTGCTAATCTGCGGCCAGTTTTTATCCCGCCTTATTCACCGGCTCTGACGACGCCTTCAAGGTACATCATGCATATCCATATTCTCGGCATCTGCGGCACGTTTATGGGCTCGCTGGCCGTCTTGGCCAAGGAACTCGGCCACCGTGTAACCGGCTCCGACGCCAACGTTTACCCGCCCATGAGCACTCAGCTGGAAGCGCAGGGCATCGAACTGACGCAGGGCTATGACGCCGCCCAACTCGACCCCGCGCCGGATCTGGTGGTGATCGGCAATGCCCTGTCGCGCGGCAACCCGGCGGTGGAATATGTGCTGAACAAAGGCCTGCCCTACGTGAGTGGCCCGCAGTGGTTGGCCGACCACGTGCTGCAAGGCCGTTGGGTGATGGCGGTGGCTGGCACCCACGGTAAAACCAGCAGTTCGAGCATGCTGGCCTGGGTGCTGGAACATGCCGGCATGAGCCCGGGCTTTTTGATTGGCGGTGTGCCGCAGAACTTCGGCATCTCCGCGCGTTTGGGTGGCACGCCGTTCTTTGTGGTGGAAGCCGACGAATACGACAGCGCCTTCTTCGACAAACGTAGCAAGTTCGTTCACTACCGCCCGCGCACCGCGATTCTGAATAACCTGGAGTTCGATCACGCGGACATCTTCCCGGATCTAGCCGCCATCGAGCGGCAATTCCACCATCTGGTGCGCACCATTCCCGGTGAAGGGCTGATCATCCATCCCACCACTGAACCGGCGCTTAAACGCGTGATCGAAATGGGCTGCTGGACGCCCGTCGCCACCACCGGCGAGGGCGGGCAATGGCAGGCCAATCTGCTCAGCGCCGACGGCTCGCGCTTTGAGGTGATTTTCGAGGGTAAAACCGCCGGCACCGTGGACTGGCAACTGACCGGCCAACACAACGTGGCCAACGCGCTGGCCGTGCTGGCAGCGGCGCGCCATGTGGGCGTGGTGCCGGAGCTGGGCATCGCTGCGCTGTGCAGCTTTATCAACGCCAAGCGGCGCATGGAGAAGGTGGCCGAGGTCAACGGGGTGACCATTTTCGATGACTTCGCTCACCACCCAACGGCGATTGCCACCACCTTGGATGGCCTGCGCAAACGCATCGGCGACGCCAAGCTGATCGCCATTGTCGAGCCGCGCTCCAACTCGATGAAGCTCGGCGCGCACCGCGACGGCTTGCCTGAGTCTGTGCTGCAAGCCGATTCTGTTTACTGGTACGCGCCGCCGAATCTCGGCTGGGACTTGGCCGGCACGGTCGCGGCCTCGACGGTGTCGACGCAGGTGTGCGATTCCCTGGAAGCGATCATCGCCGGGGTCAAGGCCGAGGCCGCGCCGGGCACACAAATTGTGGTGATGAGCAACGGCGGCTTTGGCGGTTTGCATGGCAAGCTGGCAGCGGCCTTGGCTGAGCGCTAGATCGTCAGGTTCGTAGCCCGGATGCAATCCGGGGCAAGAGTCACCCGGATTTCATCCGGGCTACGTGGTTGCTGTGTGGCTAACGGCGCAGTGTTTTAGCCAACATTCGAGGAGCTTCGATGAGCGGTCCAGAACGAATTACCCTAGCCATGACCGGTGCCTCGGGCGCGCAGTACGGCTTGCGCCTGCTCGACTGCCTGGTGCGCGAAGACCGTGAGGTGCACTTCCTGATTTCCAAGGCGGCGCAGTTGGTCATGGCCACCGAAACCGATGTCAGCCTGCCGAGCAAACCGCAGGCCATGCAGGCGTTTTTGAATGAGTACACCGGCGCCGCGCCGGGGCAGATTCGCGTCTTTGGTAAAGAAGACTGGATGGCCCCGGCGGCGTCAGGCTCTGGTGCTCCGACCGCGATGGTTGTGGTGCCGTGCAGCACCGGCTCGCTCTCGGCGATTGCCCATGGTGCGTGCAACAACCTGATTGAGCGCGCCGCCGACGTGGCCCTCAAAGAGCGTCGTCAGTTGATTCTGGTGCCGCGCGAGGCACCGTTCTCCAGCATCCATCTGGAGAACATGCTCAAGCTGTCGAACATGGGCGCGACCATTCTGCCGGCGGCGCCGGGCTTTTATCACCAACCGCAAACCATCGATGACCTGATCGATTTTGTCGTAGCGCGCATCCTAAATTGCCTGAACATTCCCCAAGACATGCTGCCGCGTTGGGGTGAGCACCATCAGATCAGTCCCGATGAATAAGCGCCTGAGTCGCCTGGTTCTGGGGTTGAGCTTGGCCCTGACGCTGAGCGGCTGCGCCACGGTGCGCACCCTCGACGCAGCCAAGCCCGATGCGCCGGTGGTCTATGCCGGCACGCGGCTCAACCTGTATGCCCTGCAGGGCGGCTGCTGCGCCACCGAGCGCTTCGGCGCCGAAGCCCCGGCGTATCCGGCGGCTGATCTGCCGGTCAGCGCGTTGCTCGACACTTTGCTGTTGCCACTCTCCCTGGCCACCGCCATGGGCATTAGCCTGGGTATCAGCGGCGGTTTGTAGACAGCCGGTTAACTGGCCAGCTGGCACACCTGTTCAGCGGCCTGTTGCAAGCCATAACGACCTTTTTCATCACGGCTGATGCGACCCATGGCTGTGGCGGGGTCGTGGGTGAACACCAGTCGGCCGTTGCGGCTGAAGAGGTCGGCCAGCAGCGCTTCTTTCTCTTCGATCAGGCCTTCAGGGAAGCGGTCATAGCCCATGGTGATGGGCAGGTGCACCCACGGCGCGCCAGGGATCAGGTCACCGGGGAATACCACCGGGCCGTCCGGCATGGCCACTTCCGGCAGCAGTTGGCCGGGCGTGTGACCATCGCTCCAATGCAAACGCCAGTCCGCGCCAAGCAGCTCGCAGTGTTCGGTTTCGTCGATCAGTTGTAGGCGGCCGCTGCCTTCCAGCAACGCCATCAGCTCAGGGATATAGGAAGCGCGGTCGCGGGCGTGCGGCTGGAAGGCTCTCTGCCACTGACGGCGGCCTGTGATGAACTGTGCATGGGGGAACAACAAGCGCGCCGGCTGGCCTTCTTCCCACGCGGCGAGCAGGCCGCCGGCGTGATCAAAGTGCAGGTGGGTGAGCACCACAATGTCGATGTCGGCATCACTCAGGCCGACAACGGCCAGGCTGTCGAGCAGCACGTGGCGGTCTTCCTGTACCCCGAAGCGCTCTTTCAGTTCGGGGCTGAAGAAGGCACCGATGCCGGTTTCAATCAGGATAGTGCGCTCATCCTCTTGTACCAACAGTGCGCGGCAACCGAGGTCGATGCGGTTCAGTTCATCCGGCGTCATCCAGCGTTGCCACAGGGCTTTGGGCGCGTTACCAAACATCGCGCCGCCATCAAGTTTTTGGCTGTTGCCGGTCAGGGTGGTCAGGGTTCGCATGGGGATTCTCTTGTTCTTGTCGGGGATTGCAGGGGGATCGATCAAGCGTGATCCACACGGGTGGATCAGGCCATTGGACGAAGGGCTGACGAGGCTTTTGATATCCGCCGGGTGTGCCTTGGTGGATCGGTGTAGCGTGATCCACCCTACGCCGAAATCAACGTAGGGTGGATGTCGCTTTTTACATTCACCGCTGCGATTAGCGTTCGATGACCAGCGCCACGCCCTGGCCACCGCCGATGCATAGGGTCGCCAAGCCTTTGTGTGCGTCGCGGCGGATCATCTCATGCACCAGGCTGACCAAGATGCGGCAGCCCGACGCGCCGATGGGGTGGCCTAGGGCAATGGCGCCGCCGTTGACGTTGACCTTGGCGCTGTCCCATTGCAATTCGCGGCCGACGGCGATGGCTTGAGCGGCGAAGGCTTCGTTGGCTTCGATCAGGTCAAGTTGCTCCAGGCTCCAACCGGCTTTTTCCAGGGCGCGGCAGGTGGCAAACACCGGGCCGATGCCCATGATCGCCGGGTCGACACCGGCACTGGCGTGGGCTTTGATCCGCGCCAGAATCGGTAAGCCCAATGCCTGCGCTTTGCCTTCGCTCATCAGCAGCACGGCGGCGGCCCCGTCGTTCAAGGTCGAGGCATTGCCGGCGGTGACGCTGCCGTCGCGTTTGAAGGCCGGGCGCAGTTGGCTGAGGCTCTGCAAGGTGGTGCTGGGGCGCGGTTGTTCGTCGGTGCTCACCAGCAGGCTGTCGCCTTTGCGCTGGGCGACGGCAATTGGCGTGATCTGCGAAACAAAACGTCCCGCTTCGAGGGCGGCGCAGGCACGCAGTTGCGAGTGAGCGGCGAAGGCGTCCTGCTCGCTGCGACTGATGCCGTATTGCTCGGCCAGGTTCTCGGCGGTGATGCCCATGTGGTAATCGTTGAAGGCATCCCACAGGCCATCGTGGAGCATGGTGTCGAGCAACTGCCCGTGGCCCATGCGCAGGCCGGTGCGCGAATTGTTCAGCACATGCGGTGCCTGGCTCATGTTCTCCTGTCCGCCAGCGATGATCACCTCGGCATCGCCACAGCGAATGGCCTGGGCGGCCATGATCACGGCTTTCAGCCCCGAGCCGCAGACCTTGTTCAGGGTCAGCGCCGGTACGGTGTGCGGCAGGCCCGCGCGGATCACACTTTGCCGCGCGGGGTTCTGTCCGGCCCCTGCGGTCAGCACCTGACCGAGGATCACTTCATCGATCTGCTGCGTTGGCAGGCCGGTGTCCTGCAGCAGGCGACGGATCACCGCCGCACCCAGATCGACCGCGCTGACGCTGCTCAATGCGCCGCCGAAGGCGCCGATGGGCGTACGGGTGGCGGCGACGATGACGACTTCTTGCATGATGATTTTCTACCTCGAATAAAAAAGCGCGACGTTCACTACGAACGCCGCGCAAACGCTCAACTGTGAGGGCGACTGCTCGTCGCCCGTTGTTCAGAACTGTTCGGCGGCCAGGCCATACAGGGCGTCGCTACCCGCGCGGATGCTGGCTTCCAGGCCCAAGGTGCGTGGTAGCAGGCGGGCGAAGAAGAACGCGGCGGTGGCCAGTTTGGCGCTGTAAAACGCCTCGTCCTCGCCGCGTTTGGCCTGCGCCACGGCGGCCATGCGCGCCCACATCCAGGCATAGGCGGTGTAGCCGAACAGGTGCAGGTACTCCACCGAGGCTGCGCCGGTCTCGTGGGGGTTGCTGGCGCTGCGTTGTTGCAGCCAGGCGCTGAGGTTTTCCAGGCGCTCAATGGCGTCGAGCAGTTCAACGGCATAAGGGCTGCCGGGTTGCTCGGCAAACCGGCGGATCTCCGCGGTGAACTGGCGCAGCGCCACGCCGCCGTTGGCGATGACTTTGCGCCCGAGCAGGTCGAGGGCCTGAATACCGTTGGTGCCTTCGTAGATTTGCGCGATGCGCACATCACGCACCAATTGTTCCTGGCCCCACTCGCGGATGTAACCGTGGCCACCGAAGACCTGCTGGCCGTGGATGCAACTGTCCAGCCCGGTGTCGGTGAAGAACGCCTTGGCCACCGGCGTGAGCAGCGCCACCAGGGTTTCGGCGTGCTGTTGCTCGGCGATGTCGTCGCTGAACTTGGCGAGGTCAAGTTGCTGGCCAACGTAGCAGGCAAAGGCGCGTCCGCCTTCGGTCATGGCTTTCATGCTCAACAGCATGCGCCGCACATCGGCGTGCACGATGATCGGGTCGGCGGCTTTGTCCGCTGCCTGTGGGCCGCTGGCTGCACGGCTTTGCAGGCGCTCGCAGGCGTAATCGCGGGCCGCCTGGTAAGAGGCTTCGGCACAACCAATACCCTGAATGCCGATGGACAGGCGCTCGTAATTCATCATGGTGAACATCGCCGCCAGGCCCTTATTCGGCTCGCCGATCAGGTAGCCGGTGGCGCCGTCGAAGTTCATCACGCAGGTGGCCGAGGCCTTGATGCCCATCTTGTGTTCAATCGAGCCGCAGCTTACGGCGTTACTTGCGCCTAGGCTGCCGTCTGCATTGACCAGCACTTTGGGCACCAGAAACAGCGAGATGCCGCGCGCCCCTGTGGGGGCCTCGGGCAGTTTGGCCAGCACCAGGTGGATGATGTTTTCGGTGAGGTCCTGCTCGCCGCCGGTGATAAATATCTTGCTGCCGCTGATGCGGTAGCTGCCGTCGGCTTGCGCTTCGGCGCGCGTACGGATCAGGCCCAGATCGGTGCCCGCGTGGGCTTCGGTCAGGCACATGGAGCCGGCCCAGCGGCCTTCGTACATCGGTGGCAGGTAGGTGTTCTTCAGTTGTTCACTGGCGTGGGCGTCGATGGCCAGGCACGCGCCGGAACTCAGCGCGGAATACAGGGCAAAGCTTGAGCCTGCACCGTAGAGCATTTCTTCAAAGGCTACGGCGAGCATCTTGGGCATGCCCATGCCGCCATACGCCGGGTTGCCAGACAGCCCAACCCAGCCACCTTCGATATACGTGGCATAGGCCTCTTTGAAGCCCGCCGGGGTGCGCACCTCGCCCGCGTACCACTGTGCACCTTCTTCATCGCCACTGCGGTTGAGCGGGGCGATCAGGCTGCTGGTGACTTTGCCAGCTTCTTCCAGAATGGCGTCGGCGGTGTCGGCATCTACCGTCTCAGCCAGGGCTGGCAGGCGCGCCCACAGGCTGGGAGCCTCGAAGACGTCATGCAGGACAAAGCGCAAATCGCGCAGCGGGGCGGTGTAGTCAGGCATCAGGGACCTCGGCAATCCAACGGGTTGGAGCCCATTGTGTTGTTGAAAAAAAGGGCGCGTAAGGCGCCCTGAAAGGTCAGGCGATCACGCAGTGCGCGCCTGATTACATCGCACATCTCAATGGTTGGAGGCCGCAGCAGCGCCGAGACCGGTTTGGGCGCGCACGAACTGGTCATCGAAGGCGGCGCGCTCGCGTTCTGCACGGGCGCTGCGGTCTAACCTGGAGACCACCACGATGACCAGGAAAGCCAGTGGCATGGAGAACAGCGCTGGATGGTCATAGGGGTAGATGGCTTGAGCGTTGCCCAGCACAGTCACCCAGACCGCTGGCGATAGAATGACCAGCACCAGCGCAGTCACTAGCAGCCTGTCGGACTTTTCCCCTCGCCGGTAGAATTGCGCATCGCTCCTGGAACCTGACTGTATGAGCCGCTTTCGACCGATAAACCGCGA
>LNFM01003205.1_pt1 | contig 35748 bp, 32 predicted proteins | sample 596031 | NCBI WGS metagenome assembly LNFM01 (sample SAMN04254537, study PRJNA301005) | activated carbon metagenome | isolation source: dual media filters at the Ann Arbor, Michigan drinking water treatment plant | place: USA: Ann Arbor | reverse complement strand
GAGAACTGGGTGGCCTGGAAGCCCTGATGCTGAAGAAACGAATCATCCCGAAGTTCCTGATCCGCCAGGGCCGGCTGGTCAAGGGCGTGCGCTTCCACGAGAACTTCCGCGAGGCCGGCAACCCTGTCTCCACCGCCAAGGTGTACGACGCCTATGGCGTCGACGAACTGCTGTTCGTGGATATCGATGCCACGCCTCAGGGCCGCCCCGCGGTCGGCAGCGTCATCGAGCGCGTGTCGGAAGAGGTGTTCATGCCCTTCACCGTGGGCGGCGGCATCCGCACGCTGGACGAGATCGCCGTGCTGCTGGCCAGCGGCGCCGACAAGGTGTGCATCACCACCGCCGCCATCGAAGACCCCGGTTTCGTGACCAGGGCGGCCTCGCGCTTCGGTGACCAGTGCATCGTGGTGGGCATCGACTACCAGCGCCAGCCGGACGGCACGCTGCGCGTGGTGTCTCGCTGCGGTAACCAGCCCACCGAGATCGACCCTGTGGTGTGGGCGCAGCGCATGCAGGAGGCCCATGCCGGCGAGATCATGCTGTGCTCGATCGACCGTGACGGCACCATGCAGGGCTACGACGTCGACCTGATCGCCCAGGTGTCCGATCGCCTTGAAGTGCCGCTGATCGCCTCCAGCGGGGCTGGCACCTTGCAGCACTGCCGCGATGCGCTGGATGCCGGAGCCTCGGCCATCACGATCAGCAGCATGTTCCTGTTCTCCGACCACAGCCCGATCAAGGTGCGCAGCTACCTCTCCACCAACGGTGTCAGCGTGCGGGCCCAGAAAGGGAGCCAGAGTTGAGCGCCCGGGTCGACAGCAGCCTGGGTGCCGACGCGCTGGCCGCAATGGCTGCGCGGCAACTCGACGCCTTCTTCCCGGACGGCCAGACCGTGCAGCCGGCCGACCTGGCGGTGGCCGTGCCCGGCGCCTTGGCGCGGCTGGAGCACTGCTTCAGCCACGTCGGCAACAAGTACTTCTTCAATGGCCGCGAGGCCGTGTTCGACCATCTGCACGGCGACCAGTACGCCATGTGGCTGTACCTGCTGGCCAACGAACTGCACCGCAGGGCCGGACCGGTGTCGCTGTGCAAGAAGCTGTTCCTGCTGAACAAGGCGCTGCACGGCTGCGACATCTTCTACGAGGTGGCCCTGCCTTCGGTGTTCCTGCTGGTTCACCCGCTGGGCACCGTGCTCGGCCGCGGCCAGTACGCGGACTTCCTCATCGCCTACCAGCGCGTGGGCGTGGGCAGCAACCACGATGTCTACCCCACCCTGGGCCGTCATCTCACGCTGCATCCCGGCAGCGCCGTGCTCGGCCGGTCGACGGTGGGCGACCACTGCAGCATCGCCACCGAGTCGCTGCTGCTGGACCGTGAGCTGTCGCCGAACAGCGTCTACATCGGCAACCCGCGCGACGCGCTGATCAAGCCGCGCAAGCACAACCCTTCTATCTGGCGAACATGAGCAACACCGACACCGATTTCGAAGCACTGCGCGCACGCCTGCACCGGGCCATCCCGGGCGGTGCCCACACCTATTCGCGCGGCGACGACCAGTTTCCGGCGATCGCGCCACCGCTGTTCGTGCGTGGCAAGGGCGCCTACGCCTGGGACAGCGCCGGCACACGCTACCTCGATTACGGCATGGCGCTGCGCGCCGTGACGCTGGGCTATGCCGATGCGCGCGTGAACGCCGCCGCCGCTGCCGAGATGGAGAACGGCGTGAACCTCACGCGCGCCACGATGACCGAACTGCGGGCCGCCGAAGCGCTGATCGACCTCGTGCCCTCGGTCGAGATGGTGAAGTTCGGCAAGAACGGCTCGAACGTCACCACCGCCGCGGTCAAGATCGCCCGCGCCTACACGGCCCGCCGCTACATCTGCGTGCCACGCCAGCAGCCTTTCTTCTCCTTCGACGACTGGTTCATCGGCACCACGGCGCTCAAGCGCGGCATTCCTGCCGAGCAGACGGCTTCCACGCTGGTGTTCGACTACAACGACATCGGCTCGCTGAAGGCGCTGTTCGAGGCGCACCCCGGCGAAATCGCGGCCGTGATGCTGGAGCCGGCCACGACGATGATTCCCTGCCCGCCCGCCTGCACCCGGCCGGCCGGATGGCCGGGCACCGGCACCTGCGCCGGCTGCGACTGCAACGCCCAGAACTTCCTGCAGCAGGTGCAGGCGCTGTGCCGCAAGGATGGCGCGCTCTTCATCCTGGACGAGATGATCACCGGCTTCCGCTGGCACCTGCAGGGCGCACAGACCTTCTTCGGCGTGCAGCCCGACATCACCACCTTCGGCAAAGGCATGGCCAACGGCTTCTCGGTGGCTGCGGTGGGCGGCCGGCGCGAGGTGATGGAAGTCGGCGCCATCAACCGGCCCGGCATGGAGCGCACCTTCCTGCTCTCGACGACGCACGGCGCCGAGATGACCGGCCTGGGCGCCTTCATCGCCACGGCGCAGATCTACCGGGACGAAGACGTCGTCGGCCATCTCTGGCGCTACGGCGCCTCGCTGCGCGACGGCATGACGCAGGTGGCCGCCAGGCATGGCCTCTCGGCGCACTTTCAGATGGACGGGCCGCCGGTCTCCCTGAACTACCTCACGCGCGACGCCGCCGGACAGGTCTCGCTGCCGATGCGCACACTGCTCTCGCAGGAACTGCTCAAGCGCGGCGTGATGATGCCCTGGGTGGCCATCTCGCAGTCCCACGGCCCGGCCGAACTGCAGCTCACGCTGGAAGCGCTGGACGGCGCCCTGGGTGTGTACGCGCAGGCCCTGGATGGCGGCGTCGAGAAGTTCCTGCAAGGCCCGGCCATCCGCCCCGTCTTCCGCTCGCACAACTGACCATGGCCCTGCCTTCCAAGTTCGATCTCGGTGGCAAGGTGGCGCTGGTCACTGGCGGCGCCGGCATCCTGGGCCAGCACTTCTGCGAAGGCCTGCTGAACGCCGGTGCGCAAGTGGCGGTGGTGGATGTCGACGGCGCCGCTGCCCAGGCCGTGGCCGAGCGCCTGGGCGCTGGCGCAGCCGGTTTCGGCTGCGATGTCAGCCAAGCAGCCTCGGTGCAGGCCTGTGTGCAGGCGGTGCTGGATCGCTTCGGCCGCATCGACGTGCTGCACAACAACGCGGCCAGCAAGTCGCGTGACGTGCGTGCCTTCTTCACGCCCTTCGAGGACTACCCGCTCGACACCTGGCGCGAGGTCATGTCGGTCAACATCGACGGCATGTTCCTGATGGCGCAGGCCGTCGGGCGCCACATGGTGGCCCGAGGCGGCGGGGGCGCGGTCATCCAGACGGCCTCGATCTACGGTCTGGTAGGCCCCGACGCCCGCATCTACGAAGGCTCCGACTACCTGGGTGGCGCCATCAACACGCCCGCGGTGTATGCCGCCTCGAAAGCGGCGGTGGTCGGCCTCACCCGCTGGCTGGCCACGCACTGGGCACAACAGGGCATCCGCGTGAACTGCCTGGTGCCGGGCGGTGTGTCCAGCGGGCAGAACAGCACCTTCTCCGAGCGCTATTCGGAACGCGTTCCGATGGGTCGCATGGCGCGTGCCGACGAGATGGTGCCGGCCCTTCTGTATCTTGCTTCCGACGCCTCGAGCTACGTCACCGGCCAGGTGCTGGCGGTGGACGGCGGCTGGACCGCCTGGTAAAGCTGTGAGCAAGCTGCGTCTGCTCGGCACCAACTCGGCCATCTACGCCGGGACCAGTTTGCTGCAGAAGGGTTCGGCCTTCCTGCTGCTGCCGCTGTACACGCTGTATCTCGACCCCCAGGCCTATGGCGTGCTGGCCATCGTCACGGCGGTCAACGGGCTCCTGAGCATCGTGTTCACGCTGGGGCTGACGGGCGCCGTCACGCGCTTCTACTTCGAATTCCAGGACCAGCCGGCGCAGTTGGCCGAGTTCTGGGGCTCCATCCTCGTCTGCGTGCTGCTGCTGTCCACCGCGGTGGGCGGCGCGCTGCTGGCGTTCGGCGAGACGCTGCTGCGCCCGCTCATCGGCGATGTGCCCTTCTGGCCCTACGTCGCCCTGGGCGTAATGGCCGTCTTCTTCCAACCCTTCTTCACCACCTTCCTGTCGGTGCTGCAGACGCGCAACCAGGCCGCGCGCTACGCACTCGTGTCGCTGGCGCACTTCGCGTTGACGACCTTGCTCACGATCGTGCTGGTCGTCGTGCTCCACCAGGGCGTGCTGGGGGCCCTGCAGGCGACGCTGGCGGCCGCGGCTGTCTTCTTCGGCGTCTCGCTGTGGCTGCTGCGCAAGGACATCACACCCTGCCTGCATTGGCGTCACTTGCGCCCGGCCTTCGCCTACGGTCTGCCGCAGGTGCCGCACGCTGCAGCCAGCCAGGTGACCGCCACCACCGACCGGCTGATCCTGAACGCCCAGGTCGGCACGGCCACCGCGGGCGTCTATTCGGTCGGCGCCATGATGGCCCTGGTGGTGGAGGTGGCGGCGCAAAGCGTGAACCGCGCCTACATGCCGCTCAGCATGGCCGCCCTGAAGAGCGGCGCGCCGGCCGAACTGGCGCAGCTGCGCGCCCTCGGTGCGCTCGTGGTGGCGGGCTTCTGCCTGCTGGGCGCCGGCATCGGCCTGTTCGCGCGCGAACTGGTGTGGCTGTTCGCCAGCCCGGCCTTCGCGCCGGCGGCCGCCGTGGTGCCTGTGCTCGCCTTCGGTGGCGTGGCCAGTGCCATCTACTACCTGCTGGTGAACGTGCTTTTCTTCGACCGCAGCGCCATCCGCTACCTGCCCCTGGGCACACTGACGGCGGCAGGGCTGAACGTCGGGCTGGCGCTGCTGCTGGTGCCCCGCTTCGGGCTGATGGGCGCGGCCTGGGCCACCTTGCTGGCGCAGGTGCTGGCCACGGTGCTCATCGCCGTCATCGGCAACCGCTTCGATCCGGTGCGCTGGGATCACGCACGCTACGCATCGGCCTTCGGCTGCAGCCTGGCGCTCACGCTCGGCCTCGGCGGTTTCGAGCTCGGCGGCATGGGCGTCGACATCGCTGCCCGGGTGGCAGCGCTGGCACTGCTGGGCGTGCTGCTGGGTGCGGTGCTGTGGGGCCGGCCCCTGATCCTTGCCGAGGCCCTGATGCGGCTGCTGTCGCGCCAACCCGCCGCGGCAGCCGCTCTCTTCGCTGGCGCCTACCGCACGCAGGCATGAAGACGTCCTCGGAAATCATCGACACGCTCAACGCGCTGGAGCGTCAGTTCCCGGTGGCCCAGTGGCGATCGGGTGACATCCACCTGTGGCCGAGCTATCGCCTGCGGCTGTACGGCAATGCCATCGACCGACTCTTGCTGACGCAGGCCCCACCACAGACCCTGGGCCGGCTCGGCCGCCTGGCCGACCGCGCCGCACGGGCGCTGTGGCGCGTGCCTCTGGCCGCCTGGCGCGACCGCCGTGCCAACGCCCCCTGGCGCCAGGACGCCGAAGCCGTGTTCTTCAGCGACGGTGTGTCCTTCACGCCGCTCAATGGCCAGTGGTTCGACCGCATCGTCGATCCGGTGATGCAGGCCCTGGACCGGCGTGGGCTGCGCAGCCTGAAGCTCACGCCGCTGGCCGAGGCCCATGTGCCGCGCCAGCGCCCCTCGCGCTTCGTGCAGCCTTCCATCGACCGCCTCAAGCTGCTGGCCTCCCGCAGCAGGCCTGCGTTGGAAACACCGCAATGGGAGGCTTTCGAGAAGGCGGCCCAGGTGGCCTTCGGTGCCCCAGTGCCGTCTCGCGACTGGCTGCAGATGCAGACGGCACGGCTGGACGCGCTGGCCCGCTGGTTTGGTGCCCGGCTGCAGGCCACGGGCGCCCGTTGCACCTTCGTGAACACCTACTACTCGCTCGAAGGCCAGGCCTTCATCCAGGCTTCGCGCCGTCTGGGCCTGAGCACGGTGGACGTGCAGCACGGCATGCAGGGCGAGCACCACGCCGCCTACGCGCGCTGGCTGCAGGTGCCCTCGGGGGGTTACTCGACCTTGCCCGACGAGTTCTGGGTCTGGGGTGACACCGAGGCGCAGGCCATCGGCCGCTGGAACGCCGGCCTGGGCACCCACCGCGCACGCATCACCGGCAACCCCTGGCTGCAGCGCTGGGCCGACGACAGCGATCCGCTCATCGCCGCCTGTCTGGCCCAGGCCGGTGCCTTGCGCCAGCCTGGAAAGAGACAGGTGCTGGCCTGCCTGTCCTGGGGTCTGGCCGACGAGGAGACCGAAAAGCTCATCGAGGCCGCGCGCCAGTGCGGGCCCGACGTGTCCTGGTGGTGGCGGCTGCACCCCGTGGAATCCGGCAAGCGCGCTGCTTTCGCGGCCAGGCTGCAACAGCAAGGCCTGGACTGCAGCCATGTGGGCGCCGCCACCGACCTTCCGCTGTACGCGCTGGTGCGCAGTGCCGACATGACCGTCGCGCACTCTTCCACCGTGATCCAGGAAGCTGCGCAGCTGGGCGTGCCCTCGGTCGTCACCAGCGACTATGGCGCCGAGTTCCATGCGGGCCTGGTGAACGCCGGCCAGGCCCTGAAGGCCACGACACCCGAGACCATCGCCGCGGCCGTGCGCGAGATAGCCCACCGGCCACGAAGCGACAGCCCGCTGGTCATGCAGGGCGACCTGCTGCAAATGGCCGTCGACGACTTCTTCAAGGCCGTGCCCCAGCGCCACCTGCACTCCGAACCTGCCCCTGCATGATCACCATCGTCGACTACCGCATGGGAAACCTCGGCTCGATCAGCAACATGCTGAAGAAGCTGGGCATCCCTTCCAAGATCACGGCCGACCCGCAGGACATTGCCGCGGCCAGCAAGCTCATCCTGCCCGGCGTGGGCGCCTTCGACGCCGGCATGGACAACCTGCACCGCAGTGGCCTGGTGCCGGTGCTGAACGAACGCGTGCTGGGGGCCGGCGTCCCCACGCTGGGAATCTGCCTGGGCATGCAACTGATGACGCGGCGCAGCGACGAAGGGCATAGGCAAGGCCTGGGCTGGATCGATGCCGAAGCCCTGCGCTTCCGCCCCACGGACGCCTCGCTGAAAGTGCCGCACATGGGGTGGAACCTGGTGAAACCCGTGCGCCCGGCGCCGCTCACCGACGGTCTGCCCGAGGAGCCGCGCTTCTACTTCGTCCACTCGTACCACGTGCGCTGCAACAGCCCCGAAGATGTGCTGCTCACCACGCGCTACGGTGAGGAGTTCCACTCCGCCTTCCAGCACGGCAGGGTGTCGGGCGTGCAGTTCCACCCCGAGAAGAGCCACAAGTTCGGCATGGCCCTGCTGCGCAACTTCGCCGAGAAGGTGAACTGATGCTGCAGATCCGAGTGATTCCCTGCCTGCTGCTGCTGGGCGAGGGCCTGGTGAAGACCACGCGCTTCAAGGACCCCGTCTACGTTGGCGACCCGATCAACGCCATCCGCATCTTCAACGACAAGGAAGTCGACGAACTGATCTTCCTGGACATCACCGCCTCCCGCGAAGGGCGGGGCCCGGCCTTCCAGGCCATCCGGGATTTCGCCAGCGAGTGCTTCATGCCGGTGGGCTACGGCGGCGGCATCCGTTCGCTGGAGGATGCGCGGCAGGTGCTCTCGATGGGCATCGAGAAGATCATCCTCAACACCATGGCGCTGCGCCGGCCCGAACTGGTGTCGGAGATCGCGCGGGAGTTCGGCTCGCAGGCGGTGGTGGTGTCCATCGACGCCAAGAAGAAGCTGTTGGGCGGTTACGAGGTGATGGGCACTGCCGGCACCGAGAAGACCGGCCTGAAACCGGCGGCCCACGCCCAGCGCATGGTCGAACTCGGTGCGGGCGAGATCTTTCTGAACGCCATCGACCGCGACGGCACGCAGGCAGGCTACGACCTAGCCCTGGTACGCAGCGTGTCCAGCGCCGTCAGCGTGCCGGTGATCGCCTGTGGCGGAGCTGGCAATCCGGCCCACTTCGCCGAAGCGGTGACCGAAGGGCATGCCTCGGCAGTCTCTGCAGGCAGCATGTTCGTCTTCCACGGCAAGCACCGCGCGGTGCTCATCAGCTACCCGACACGTGCCGAACTCGATGCGGCACTTTTCAACCTGGCCCCTCAAAGCTCATGACCTCGCCGTACCGCATTTGCTGCCGCTGCATCATGGACACGACAGACCCCGACATCGTGTTCGATGCCTCGGGCACGTGCAACCACTGCGCCCGCTACGACACGCTCGCCCAGCAACGGCTCATACCGCCCGCTGAACGTCCGGCCCGCCTGCAGGCCCTGGTGGAGACGATCAAGAGGGAAGGCCACGGCAAGGACTACGACTGCGTCATCGGTGTCTCGGGCGGCGTCGACAGCACCTACGTGGCCTATCTCACGCACGAGCTGGGCCTGCGCCCGCTGGCCATCCACTTCGACAACGGCTGGAATTCGGAGCTGGCCGTCGCCAACATCGAGAAGGCGCTGAAGAAGCTGAATATCGACCTCTTCACCTACGTGGTGAACTGGCCGGAGTTCCGCGATCTGCAGCTGTCGTTTCTCAAGGCCTCCACACCCGACGGCGAAGTGCCCACCGACCACGCGATCGTGGCCCTGCTCTACCGCATGGCTGTGAAGTACAGCCTGAAGCACGTGCTGCTTGGGGTGAACGTCAATTCGGAAGCCGTGATGCCCCGCAAGTGGGGCTATGGCTACTCCGACTTCCGCTACATCAGCGCCGTGCATCGCCAGTTCGGCAAGGTGCCGCTGAAGACCTACCCGCACTACAGCCTGCCGCAGCTGTTCGGCTACATGTTCCTGCGAAAGATCCAGTTGGTGCCCATCCTGGACTACATCGACTACCAGAAAGAAAGCGCGATGCTGACCATCCAGGACCAGCTGGGTTGGGTCTACTACGGCGGCAAACACTACGAGTCGATCTACACGCGCTTCTACCAGTCGTACATCCTGCCGCGCAAGTTCAACATCGACAAACGCCGGGCCCACTACGCCAACCTCGTGCTTTCGGGGCAGCTGACGCGAGATGGCGCATTGAGCGCGCTGGAGGCGCCGGTCTACCATGAGCAGGGCCTGGCCGACGACCGCAGCTATGCCATCAAGAAGCTGGGGCTGAGCGAGAGCGAGTTCGAGGCCATCATGGCCGCGCCGACCAAGACCTTTCTCGACTACCCCAACAGCTTCCAGCGCATCGAGAAGGCGAAGACGTTCGTGCGCATGTTGCGCGGCCGCTGAGCTCCCTGAACGCAGTCCATGTACAAGTACCTCGTTGCGCTCGTGCTGATCACGCCATGGATAGGCGTGTTCCTGCTCGAGGGTGGCGAGTACGGTGCGACCATCGGCATGTACGGGCACCCTAATGGGGCCACGCTCGCCTACGGGTGTTACGCGGTGACCGTCGCCCTGGTGGCGTGGCTGACCCGCGGCCGCCCGGGCCGGGCCAGCCCGGCGCTGCAGACCGACACGCGCAAGATCGATGCACGGCTGCAGGTCTTTGGCACCAACCTGCTCTTCGTCAACGCAGCCTTCCTGGTGGTGTTCCTGTTCGGCTTCGGTGCCATCCAGGTCTGGGCGGGTGCCGTCGGCAAAGGCGAGTTCCGTACCGAATTGGGTTCGTTCGGCGCCATCCCGAACCTGATGACCAAGTTCATCCTGCCAGCGTTGCTGGCTTATGCCGCAGCACTGTTCCGGCGGTCATCGAAATCAATCCGGTTACGCTGGCTGTTGGGAGCAAACTTCGCGCTGATGTTCGTGATCGGGGCGTCGTGGGGCTTCAAGACTACAGCCATGATCGTGCTGCTGCCAGCGATGTTGCTCATCTACTGGCGCGCCACGATCTTCCAGATGCTGCGCCTGGTATTGCTCTTCGTGCTGACCATCGTCGCCTTCTTCTACCAGTACGACGTCGATGTTGAGACCTACGCGGAGGTGCACACCTTCCTGCTGACGCGCATCACGGTGATCCAGGGTGACGTATCGTGGCTGGTCTGGGACAAGTACATCAACGGCGAGGAATTCCCGGCTTACGTACCCACGCTGATCGCGGCAGTGGGGGATAAGGTGCTCACGCTCTTCGGCCTGTCACGCAGCGACTTCTACGAATGGATGCTGTTCCACTACGACCTGATGATCACCTATATCGCCGGTGTTCCCCTGGACCAGATCGCTGACGGGCACAGCATCACGGCCACGCCCTTCTCGGAGGGGTTGGTGGCTGGAGGCGTGGGCGGTGTGGCCTTCTTCGCCCTGCTGGGCGGCCTGCTCGTTGGCCGCATGTATGCGTTCATCGAGCGTGCGCTGCGGCGGGGGCACGAGGCGCGCGCCGCCGTCGGCGCGACCTATTTTTGCTTCTACATCTTCTCCTGGCTCAACGGCGGTGCGGTGGTGCAACTCATCCACATCTCGGCCTTGGTGGCTTTGCTGGCCACGTTGTTCGCCTTCAAGACCATGCAGTCGCTCGGGCGACGCTCTCTGCACCGTTCCCTGTCCCCTGCTGCGCCGGCGGCCGCCTGAACCATGCTCAAGGTCTTGTACCTGCATCCCTTTTCAGCCTATGGCGGCGCGACCAAGAGCCTGGCCGAACTGGTCAGGGCTTTTCCCTCTGGCGAAGTGAGGGGTCTGGCGCTGGCACCCCCAGGGCCGGCCGCGCAATCGCTGCACCAGACGGGCCTCGAGATCCTGCCCGTGCGCGGCCTCTCGCAATGGGACGACACGCGCTTCGGACATTACCGGGGAGCACGCTGGCTGATCCTGCTGCGCGAGCTCGCTTACTGGCCGGGCAGCTTGCTCGCCTTGCGCCGGGCGGCGCGATGTGGCCCCTACGATCTCATCCACTGCAACGAGATCACGGCGCTGCTACTCGGGCTCGTGGCCAAGCGCATGCTCCGTACGCCGCTGCTGGTGCATGTTCGTTCGCTCCAGCGCGACGGTGGCGACAGCAGTGTCACCTCCTGGTTGCAGAGCATGCTTCGCCGCCATGCAGACGCCGTGGTGGCCATTGATGAAGCCGTTCGCCGCACGCTGCCTGAGAGCTTGCCCGTGGAGATCATCCACAACGGCATGAAGCTGCCTGCAGAGATACCCGCCCGATTGCAGACCCAGGTCCGGCCTTTCTGCGTCGGCATCATCGGCGTTCTTCACCGGTCCAAGGGTGTCTACGAACTGCTGGAAGCGGCCCGCTTGCTTCGTGACCGCGGCGTCCCCCTGCGCGTGAAGGTGGTCGGTGCCAACGTCCGAGCGCTTTCGGGGTTGCGTGGCTGGGTGCTTCGAAAGCTTGACTTCGCGCGCGACGTGAGGGCCGAATTGGAGGCTTTCGTCGAACTGCATGGGCTGCAGGAGGTGGTGGAGTTCACAGGCTTCATTCCCGACATTCGACCGGTGTACGGCCAGATCGATGCCGTGTGCTTTCCTTCGCATCTGGACGCGCCAGGGCGCCCAGTTTTCGAAGCAGCGCTATTCGGCCTGCCCACCATCGTCGCCATGCGTCAGCCTACCGCCGACGTGATCGTTCACGGTGAAACCGGGCTGTGTATCGCTGAGCCGGCGCCGGCTGCCATCGCCGAAGCTATCGAGACACTGGCGAAGGACCCCGCCCGCGCACGCCAGATGGGCCTAAGAGCCAGGGAAATGGCCGTGGATCGGTTCGACAGCCGGGTTTGTGCGGCCCGCATGCTTGCGCTGTACCAAAGGCTCGCAGCCCGAGGCGCTGCGGAGGCCAGGCCTCTGCGATGAAGGTGCTGATCGTGAGCCAGTACTTCTGGCCTGAGTCCTTCCGCATCAACGAGGTCGCGCAGTCCCTTCGTGAGGAAGGCTGCGAGGTGACCGTGCTCACGGGTCAGCCGAACTATCCCGATGGGCATGTATTCGAGGGCTACCGAGCCTGGGGCCTAGGACGAGAACCCCATCCCGTTGGCGCGCTGATGCGCTTGCCGCTGTTGCCGCGCGGTCGTAGCGGCGCCCTGCGTCTTGCGCTGAACTACTTGTCATTCATTGTCTCTGCCGCCGTCCTGGGGCCGTGGCTGCTGCGCAGGCAGCGCTTCGACGCCGTGCTGGTCTACGCGCCTTCGCCCATCCTGCAGGTTATTCCGGCGATTTGGCTGGCTTGGCTGAAGTCAGCCCCGCTGGTGACGTGGGTGCAAGACTTGTGGCCCGAGAGCCTGGCCGTGACGGGCTTCGTTCGCCAGCCTAGGGCGTTGGCGACTGTCGCCGCTGTGGTGCGCTGGATCTACCGTCACAACGATTTGTTGCTGGTGCAGTCGCAAGCCTTCATCGATCCCGTGCGCGCCATGGCAGGCAGCGTGCCCATCGCCTACCACCCTAACCCCGGTGAGGTCGCATTTTCGGCACCGCCTTCTGCGGAAACCCCCGCCTTAGAACTCGAGCCCGGCTTCAACGTTGTGTTTGCTGGCAACCTGGGGACGGTGCAGGCCCTAGATACTTTAATGGCGGCGGCGCAACTGCTGCGTGACGATCCCGAGGTGCGCTTCGTACTGGTGGGCAGTGGCAGCCGAGGCAACTGGCTGGCCGAGGAAACCAGGCGCTTGGGCCTCGACAATATCCGGATGGCGGGCCGCTACGCGCCTGCTGAGATGCCTGCCATCCTGAGTCAGGCTTCTGCTCTCCTGGTTAGCCTGCGACGCGACCCGACGATGGCGCAAACTGTTCCGAGCAAAATACCGGCTTACCTCGCTGCGGCACGGCCGATCATTGCCGCGCTAGATGGGGAAGGCGCGCGCGTCGTGATGGAGGCTGGTGCCGGAGTTTCTTGCCCTCCCGAGGACCCAGAGGCCCTGGCCGACGCGGTGCGGAGCCTCAAGGCTATGGCACCCGTCGAGCGTGAACAGATGGCGACGCGCGGGCGGCGGTACTTCGAAGCCCACTTCGAGCCCCAAACCCTGGCCAAGCAACTGCTCGCTCACCTAGAAGGGGCCGTACGGGGACCATGTATCAACGCAGCCCGGCAAGCCGGTCCAGCGGAATAGAGATGAGATGACACAAGCAATCACCAAGGTTCTGGTGCTAGGCGCCTCCGGCATGCTGGGCAATGCCGTCCTGCGCTTTTTCGCAGCGAGCCCCGGATTTCAGGTCACGGGCTCGGCCCGTTCTGCGGCCGTACTGCAGCGCCTGCCCGAGGCCTTGCGCGCCAATGTGATCTGCGGAGTGGACGTCGATAACACCGACAGCCTGATGAGCCTGTTCGCCCGCGCCCGGCCCGACGTGGTGATCAACTGCATCGGCCTGGTCAAGCAGTTGGCCGAGGCCGACGACCCCCTGCAAGCCATCCCCATCAATGCGCTGTTGCCGCACCGCATCGCGCGGTTGTGCGAGGTGGCCGGCGCCCGTTTCGTCCACGTCAGCACCGACTGCGTCTTCAGCGGCCGCCAAGGCCTCTACAAGGAAGGTGACGCGGCAGACGCGCAGGACCTGTACGGCCGTAGCAAGCACCTCGGCGAGGTGGACTACCCCCACGCCATCACCCTGCGGACGTCGATCATCGGTCACGAATTAGCGGGTGCCCACGGCCTCGTGGGCTGGTTCCTGTCGCAGCAGGGCCCGGTTCGCGGCTACACGCACGCCATCTTCTCGGGGCTGCCCACGGTGGAACTGGCGCAGGTCATCCGCGACCACGTGCTGCCGAACCCCGCACTGCGCGGCCTGTACCACGTGGCTGCGGCACCCATTGCCAAGTACGAGCTGCTGCGGCTGGTAGCCGCCACCTACAGCCGCAGCAACGACATCGCACCCGACGACCGCTTGCGCATCGACCGCTCGCTCGACGCCACACGCTTCAACCAAGCCACAGGCTATGTGGCGCCGCCGTGGCCGGAACTGGTGCGGCGCATGCACTCGTTCGCCTGATCCCATTGCCCAGCGTTCCCAGAAGGATTCCCATGTTCAAGGACAAAGTCCTGCTAATCACCGGCGGCACCGGCTCTTTCGGCAACGCCGTGTTGTCGCACTTCCTCAACTCCGACTTCGCGGAGATCCGCGTCTTCAGCCGCGACGAGAAGAAGCAGGAAGACATGCGCCTGGCCTTCCGCAACGACAAGCTGAAGTTCCACATCGGTGACGTGCGCGACTACGACAGCGTGCACGATGCGCTCCGCGGCGTGAACTACGTCTTCCATGCGGCCGCGCTGAAGCAAGTGCCTTCCTGTGAGTTCTATCCGATGGAGGCCATCAAGACCAACGTCATCGGCGCCGAGAACGTGATGCGCGCGTCGATCGACCATGGCGTGCAGCGCTGCGTCGTGCTCAGCACCGACAAGGCGGTGTACCCGATCAACGCCATGGGCCTGTCCAAGGCGATGATGGAGAAGGTGATGGTGGCCAAGTCGCGCCTGTGCGACCCGCAGCGCACGGTGCTGTGCGCCACGCGCTACGGCAACGTGATGGCCTCTCGCGGCTCGGTGATCCCCTTGTTCATCTCGCAACTGCGCGAGGGCCGCCCACTGACGCTGACCGACCCGTCGATGACACGTTTCCTGATGTCGCTGACGGAATCGGTGGAACTGGTGCTCTACGCCTTCGAACACGCGCGCCCTGGTGACATCTTCGTGCAGAAGGCACCCGCCTCCACGGTGGGCGATCTGGCCGAGGCGCTGCGGCAGCTTCTGCAACGGGACAACCCCGTCAAGGTGATCGGAACGCGCCATGGCGAGAAGCTCTATGAATCACTGGTCTCACGCGAGGAAATGGCACGCGCCGAAGACCTCGGCGGCTACTACCGCATCCCGGCCGATTCGCGCGATCTCAACTACGACAAGTACTTCGTGGAGGGCGAGACGCAGATCTCGAAGATCGACGACTACACCTCCCACAACACGCACCGCCTCGATGTGGCGCAGATCAAGGAACTGCTGATGACGCTGCCCGAAGTGCGCGAGGTGGTCCGTGCTTAAGGTCATGACGGTGGTCGGCACGCGGCCGGAGATCATCCGGCTGTCGCGCACGATCGAAAAGCTCGACCGGCATTGCCAGCATGTGCTGGTACACACGGGCCAAAACTACGACTACGAGCTCAACGAGGTCTTCTTCACCGACCTGGGCATCCGTCGGCCCGACGCCTTCCTGGAAGCGGCCGGCGCCAACGCGGCCGAGACCATCGGCAAGGTGATCATTGCCGCCGACCACATGCTGGAAGAGCACCAGCCCGACGCACTGCTGCTGCTTGGCGACACCAACAGTGCGCTGGCGGCCATCGCGGCCAAGCGCCGCAAGGTGCCCATCTTCCACATGGAGGCCGGCAACCGCTGCTTCGATTTCCGCGTGCCCGAGGAGATCAACCGCCGCATCGTCGACCACATCTCCGACATCAACCTCACCTACAGCCAGATCGCGCGTGACTATCTTCTGCGCGAGGGGCTGCCCCCAGACCAGGTGATCTGCACAGGCAGCCCGATGCGCGAGGTGCTGAACCACTACCGCGCCGGCATCGAGGCTTCCGATGTGCTGCAGCGCCTGGGCCTGGCCGAGCGACAGTACTTCCTCGTCAGTTCGCACCGCGAGGAGAACGTCGATTCTCCGCAGAACCTGCAGCGCCTGTTCGATGTGCTGAACATGCTGGTGCAGCGCCATGGGCTGCCGGTAATCGTCTCCACCCACCCACGCACGCGCAAGCGCGTGGAGGCGCTGGGCCTGAAGGCCGACGAGCGGGTGCAGTTCTGCAAGCCTTTCGGCTTCCTCGACTACGTGCAGTTGCAGCGGCAGGCACGGGCCGTGCTGTCGGACAGCGGCACTATCTCGGAAGAGTCGTCGATCCTGAACTTCCCGGCGCTGAACCTGCGCGAGGTGCAGGAACGGCCTGAAGCCTTCGAGGAAGGGGCGGTGATGTTCGTCGGGCTCGACAGCGCCCGCGTCGAGCAGGGGCTGGCCGTGCTGGAGGATCAGCCGCGCGGCGACCAGCGCCTGCTGCACATGGTGAACGACTACGAGCCCGACAACGTGTCGGACAAGGTGCTGCGCATCATCATCAGCTACGTCGACTTCGTGAACCGGCGGGTCTGGCGCAGAGGCTCGGCACAGGGAGCGAGCTGAAATCATGCGAGTCCTCGTCACTGGCAGCTCTGGATTCGTAGGAAGCGCCGTCCTGGAGAGATTCAACAGAAGCGCGAGCTGCTCTGTTGTGGCGGCTGTTCGCGAGTCCAGCTCCAAGCTGCCCCCAAAGGCGATTCCGTTTTCGATCTCCGGGCTGACGCCCGAGCAAGACTGGCGCGGAGGACTCGAGGGCACTGACGCGGTGGTTCACTTGGCTGCGCGAGTGCATGTGATGCACGACACGGAGTCAGACCCACTGGCCGCATTCCGTCACGCGAACGTGGAAGGAACTCTGCGGTTAGCGCGACAAGCCGCCGCATCGGGCGTAAAGCGCTTCGTCTTCATCAGCTCTATCAAGGTCAACGGAGAGCAGACGCTCCCCGGCGTACCTTTTCGACCAGATGACGCACCGGCGCCAGTCGACCCCTATGGAATAAGCAAGCTCGAGGCCGAACAGGGCCTGCGCCAGTTGGCCGCAGAGACAGGTCTGGAAATCGTGGTCATCCGCCCCCCTCTGGTTTATGGGCCTGGCGTCAAGGCCAACTTTCTTCGCATGATGACTTGGCTGCAAAAGGGCTACCCGCTACCTCTGGGCGCCATCCATAATCGGCGCAGCTTGGTGGGACTGGAAAACCTCGTCGATCTCATCGAGACCTGCATGCATCACCCTGCAGCCGCACAACAGACCTTCCTGGTCAGCGACGGCGAGGATGTGTCGACAACGGCACTGCTGCAGCGCGTGGCAGCGGCGCTCGGCCGCCCTGCGCGCCTGCTGTCCGTCCCGGCAGGCCTGCTGCGCGCCGCGGCCCAAGCCTTGGGCAAGGCCGATTTCGCGCAGCGCCTGTGCGGATCGCTGCAAGTCGACATCGCTCACACGCGGGCGCAGCTGGGCTGGCAACCCGTGGTGACGCTGGATGAAGGACTGGCGCGCACCGCACGCCACTTCCTGAAGCAGGCTGAACGATGACGGTCTGGGTGGTGGGGGCCGCAATGCTCGGCACCCTGGTTCTGGCATGGCTCCTGACCGCTTGGGTGCGGCGCTACGCGCTGGCCTCGGCGCTGCTGGACCATCCGAACGAACGCAGTTCGCACACGGTGGCGACGCCACGGGGTGGCGGTGTGGCCATCGTGGTCGCATGCCTTACGGCGACCGCTGCCCTGGCGGCGGCAGGTTGGCTGGAAGCCCGCCTGGCGGCAGCCGCGATCGCCGCAGGGGGCCTGGTGGCCACGCTCGGCTTCCTGGACGACCGCTACAACCTGGCCGCACGCTGGCGCTTCCTGGGCCACGCTGCGGCAGCGGCCTGGGTGGTCTACAGCCTGCAGCGCATCCCGGCGGTGACCGTGGCGGGCCTGCCGCTCGATCTTCCCGTGCTGGGCCCGCTGCTCGCGGGCGTCTTCATCGTCTGGATGATCAACCTGTTCAACTTCATGGACGGCATCGACGGCATCGCCAGCGTGGAGGCCGCCAGCGTCGCGCTGGGCGGCGCCCTGGTGTGGTGGCTGGCGGGCGACGGGGCTGGCTGGTTGCTGGCGCTGGTGTTCGCCTGTGGCGTGCTTGGTTTCCTGGCCTGGAACTTTCCGCCGGCCAAGATCTTCATGGGCGACGCCGGCAGCGGCTTCCTCGGCTTGATGGTCGCGCTGCTGGCCCTGTGGTGCGGGCAATCGACGACCCACCTCTTCTGGGCCTGGTTCATCCTCACGGGCTGCTTCATGGTGGACGCCACCACGACGCTGGTGCGGCGTGTGCTCGCCGGCGAGCGCTTCTACCAGGCGCACCGCAACCATGCCTACCAGTACGCGTCACGCTGCCACCGCACGCACAAGGGCGTGACGCTGGCGTTCGGGTTCATCAATCTGGCGTGGCTGCTGCCCTGGGCGGTGGCGGTGGCGATGCGACTGGTCGACGGGGCCTTGGCCACGGCGCTTGCCTTCGCACCGCTGCTGGGCCTGGCCCTTCACTACAAAGCGGGGAACCGCGCGGCACAAGCCGACTGAGCGGCTCGGTACAGGCCGGACCGCGTCGGCGAAGCCGCCCGCAACGCGCGGCACAATAGCGCCTGAAGATGATGCCGTTGACCCCCATGTCCCTGATCCGCCGCTTGGCGCAGCTTTCGCCGCGCGCCAAGATGGTGGTCATGGTTGGCGGTGACGCGCTGTGCCTGCCCTTGTGCATGCTGCTGGCCGTGGCCCTGCGGCTGGGCTCCTGGGAAAACGCACTGGAAACGGCGCTGCTGATGCAGGTGGGGCTGGCCCTGCTGGCGCTGCCCGTGATGGGTATCGCGGGTCTTTATCGAGCCGTGGTTCGCTACATCGACCTGAGTGTGCTGGCCGCGGCCAGCGCCGCCTTGGCCGCGGTGGTGCTCATCGTCTATGTGATCGCCGGCGTGTTGCAGATGCAGGTGCTGCCGCGCAGTTCGCTGCTGATCTTCTGGTTCATCGCCTTCGCCTACGTCGTCAGTTCGCGCTTCTTCGCGCGCACCCTGCTGCGTCGTAGCATCCGGCCGGGCACGCGCGCCCGTGTCCGCACGGCGATCTACGGCGCCGGCGACGCCGGAGTGCAGCTGGCTCAGGCGATGCACTTCAGCACCGAATACAAGGCCGTCTGCTTCATCGACGACCGCCGCGACCGGCAGGCGATGACCATCGACAACCTGAAGGTCTATTCACCCTCGAGCATCGACGAGGCGGTGGTGCGCCACGATGTCTCGCAGATCGTCGTGGCCATCCCTTCTGCCAGCGCGAACCAGAAGCGGGCCATCATCGAGCGCGTGGAAGCCACGGGCCTGCCTGTGAAGATCCTGCCAGGCCTCGTGGAGATGGTCGACGGCAACCCGGCCGTGGCCGACATCCGGCAGGTCGACGTGGCCGACCTGCTGGGCCGCGACGTGGTGGCGCCCGACCCCGGCCTCTTCGCGCGCAACATCGCTGGCAAGGTGGTGCTGGTCACGGGCGCCGGGGGCTCGATCGGCAGCGAGCTCTGCCGCCAGCTCCTCTCGCAGCGGCCGCGGTGCCTGGTTCTGCTGGACCATTCCGAATTTGCGCTCTACACCATCGAGCACGAGCTGCTGGCCAGCGCCCACGGTGTACCGCTGGTCACCTGTCTGGGCTCGGTGCTCGACGCCACGCTGCTCACCGAGGTCATGAAGCGCGAAGGCGTGCAGACGGTCTATCACGCCGCCGCGTACAAGCATGTGCCCATCGTCGAGGCCAACATCCAGCAGGGCCTTCGCAACAACATCCTCGGCACCTTCAATGTCGCCAGGGCCGCGCACGAGGCGCGGGTGGAAACCTGCGTGCTCATCTCCACCGACAAGGCCGTGCGCCCCACCAACGTGATGGGCGCTTCCAAGCGCGTGGCAGAGCTGGTGTTCCAGGCCGCGGCGCTGCGTGCGCCCGACACGGTATTCGCGATGGTGCGCTTCGGCAACGTGCTGGGGTCTTCGGGTTCCGTGGTGCCGCTGTTCCGCCGTCAGATCCAGGCCGGCGGCCCCATCACCATCACGCACCCGGACATCATCCGCTACTTCATGCTGATCCCCGAGGCGGCGCAGTTGGTCATCCAGGCCGGTGCGATGGCGCGCGGCGGTGAGGTCTTTGTGCTCGACATGGGTGAGCCCGTTCGCATCGCCGACCTTGCCCGTTCGATGATCCGCCTGTCGGGCCTGAGCGAGAAGACGGCCGAGAACCCAGGCGGCGACATCGAGATCAAGGCCGTGGGCCTGCGCCCGGGCGAGAAGCTATTTGAAGAGCTGCTCATTGGCGACAACGTCGTGCCCAGCGGCCACCCGCGCATCATGTGCGCACGTGAACGCCACATCGACCCCTCGCTGCTCGACAAGATGCTAGGCGTGCTGCGCCAGGCTTGCGACAGCGGCGACACCGAAGCCATGCTGCGCCAGGTGCGCAACCTGGTGCCCGAATTCCGGCCCGCCGACGAGGTGAATGCCGAAGTGGCGGGCTCGCTGGCGAGGCGGTAGTTGGTGTTGCCCGAAATCAATGGGGCGCTACGCTTAGGGGCGCTGATAAATGCGCTTCATGGCCGCAGATAGAACAAAGCCGGGAGATGACTAGGCTGAGATCGCACAGAAGCACGACATGCGCCCTCACTACGTCACTGAGTGGCTTCAGTAGCTCATCGAGTGCGGTGGCCGGTATTCGGGTCCTCGGCGGACGCCGAGGCACCACCAGTGCGGCGTCTATTGGCATTTCAACGTCCTGCTAGTGCCCAAGCGGGTCCTCGTCTTCGCGTCACTCGAAGTATTGCCAAACAATCGTCCCCGCATCGCCGACGGGCGGCCCACCCAGAATCACCAGCGATCCGTTGAAGGACTGCACCGAACTCGCATGCCGGGGTTGCAAGGGAGGGGGCTCGGCTAACGCCTCGAAGTGGATGCAGTCTGCGGCGAAGTAAACATCGTTGACCACGTTTATCTGCGTCCCGACCGATCCATCGGAAACGTAGCAACCATGACTGCTGGCGACCACAGACAAGTGTGTCCTTCCAGGGAAACCCAGGCGATCTGATCGGAGGCTCCAGGTGACGCCGTCCCTTGATGACCACACATCGGTAGCTTCAAATACGGTCTCGCTGTAGCTGCCGCCAGCGGGCACCGCCTTTAGGCCGCCCCCAGCGAGAAAGATCTGTCCGTCCCAGACCAGGGATCCGTGGACAAGCCCACGTCCTGCCCAAGGCGCATGTGCAGTCTCAAGCCGCCAGGACCTGCCGTCGACGCTGGACCACACGTCACGCGGTGCCTCAGCTTCGCAAGGGGCGCCGATTTGGCACCAATCGCCGCCGGTCCAGGACTGGCCTGCGTAGACGAATATCCTTCCGTTCAGGGAAGCAGCGTTGGGTGTGTATCGGCGGCCGAAAGGAGCAGAAGGCTGTTCGAGTACCCAGTTCACACCATCGCTCGACGACCAGACATCCGCATGCAAGTCGCCCCCTATGACCCACAGGCGACTGTCATGCACCAACCATGCAGAACCGTGCCGAGCGGGCCAAGGTGCATGGCCAAGAAGCTCCCAATGAACCAGATCTCGGGTTCGCCAGACCTCATTAGTTACGGGGCCCCAAAGCCAACCGCCCAGCAGGTAAAGCGAACCATTCAGAGACAGGAGGCCAGCACCGTCTCGCGGCGTCCATGACTGTGAGTTAGGCAGTTGGCGCCACTGCCCAGCGCGGAACAAGCCCACATGGCGCAGCCCCAGCCCCGGAATCAGAACCTCCTTTCGTTCGTCGCCATAGCGCAGGTCAAGCTCTACTGCTTCGGCCGTTCGGTCGGCAGGAGCGGCCAAACCCAATTTCAGCCCAACGGGAGGCTGCGTACAGTCGCGAGCCGCAACAACATAAACCACGGTACCGCTGTCGTGAACCGACAAGCGATCGCAGCCATGAGCCACGGCCTTCAACAGCCGAGCAGCAGATGAACTGGCCGCATCAGCGACGGTATCGCTCGTCAGCGCCTCAGGCCGACCGGCTCCACCGCCACACCCAGCAAGGCCCACTGCGATCGCCAACACATACCGCGTCCAGCAGATGCGCACCGAGGGTTTGGTCAAGGGATTTGCCATGAGGGTGCATGTTAAGTAGCGCACCCTTCGCCAAAGGCCGCATATACGGGTCTGCTCGGCCACATCTCGCAGGATCATCGAGCGCAAGCGGCAGAGCAAGACGCACGGAAGCGCGGTCTCGACGCAACGTCGTTTACGAGCGTCGTATCGATCCGGAACTGCTCTGAAGCGGCTAATTACACCGGCCAGGATTCGGGCCACTCCGGATCGAAGAGGTGCGGACGTCGATCAACTCCGCATTACCGACGACGGGCAACCAAGCGTAGCGATTCGGATGGGCTCATGGCGAGACCTCTGATACGTCAAAGGGGTCGAGACTGCCGGGGATGCTCATCACCACCAGCCCCGTCTGCCGCGCCAGTTCTAGCGCTCGTGCCTGATGTTCGGGTGTGGCCCCCGGCAGCGCCACGATGACATGCGTGGCGCCCGCCAGCACATGCGGCAATGCCAGATCGCCGATGCCGCCTTCGATGCCCACGCCGGCGATGCGCAAGCCCCACTTGGCGCGGTCGTCATCCAGCAAGGCCAGGATGACCCAACCGTCACGCCGGTGCAGCGTGCTCACCACGCGCCGGCCGGCATCTCCCGCGCCCAGCACGATGGCGCGGCGCTGCTCGAAGTCTTCACCGCTGGCGCAGGCGCGCGCGTGCTCCCACAGCATGCGGTAGCCCATGCGCAGCAGGCTCAAGGCCAGGATGCAGAACAGCGGGTGCAGCACCAGCACCGCGCGCGCCACGCCCACCAGTTGCGCCATCAACACCGCAGAAGCGCTGACCAGCCCGGCCAGCAGGCAGCCCACGGCAATGCGCTTGAAGTCGTCGAAGCCGAAGAAGCGCCACAGCCCGCGCGGCACGCCGGTCAGCGCCATGGCCAGCAGGTAGACCGCCACCACGCCGAAGGACACGTAGTCGTCGTACCACGGCCGCCCGGGCTGCCAGCGCTCGAAGCCCAGCCGGAAGAGGTAGGTGATGTGCCAGCAGGCGAGCACGACCAGCCCGTCCGCAACGGTGGCGACCGTGCGGTTGCGTGGGCCCAGCGCCGACATCGTGCGGTCGAGCCAGGGCCACAAGTTGGAAATGACGCGGCTTTGTTTCATGGGCAGCAAGCTCCAGGGCGAAGGCAGGCGCGGTGCAAACACCGTGCGCAGCGTGAGGCCCAGCACACGCAGGTCGCTGGCCAGGGACGGGTTGTCGACATAGTGCAGCGCATAGCGCAGCTTGGCCGGCAGCACGACGTCGATGTACTCACGTTCGGGGTTCTCGGCGCGCGCCAGCAGTTCGTTTTCGTCACGGTAGCGCACCGAGGCGAAGTCGGTGATGCCGGGCCGCACGCTCAGCAGGCGCTCGCGCCACTCGGGCGGATAGTGCTCCACGTAGCGCGGCACCTCGGGCCGCGGCCCCACCAGGCTCATGCTGCCGCGCAGCACGTCGATGAGCTGCGGCAGCTCGTCCAGCTTCCAGCGGCGCAGCCACTTCCCTGTGCGCGTGATGCGGCTGTCGCCGGCCACGGTGATCTCGGCCGCGCCGGGCGCCTGCTGCACGCTCATCGTGCGGAACTTGAAGATGCGGAAATGCCGGCCGTGCAGGCCGACACGCCGTTGCCGGTAGAACACAGGCCCCGGCGAGTCGAGCTTGATCAGCAGCGCCAGCACCAGGAACAGCGGCGCCAGGGCCACCAGCCCGGCACCTGCCGCCAGCACATCGAACAGGCGCTTGAGCACGACCGCTCAGCCCGCCCGGGGCGCACCAAGCCCGACCAGGCCCATGCTCAGCCCAGCGCGACGCGCACGGCCTCAGCCACACGCTGCACGTCGGCGACGTCCATGCGCGTGTACAGCGGCAGGCTCACCATGCGCTCGTAGGCGTGCTGGCTGTGCGGGAACATCTCGGCGCGCAGGCCATAACGTTCGCGCCAGTACGGATGCTGGTGCAGCGGGATGTAGTGCACGCTGCAGCCTATGCCTTGTTCGAACAGCCGCTCGATGAAGCGGTCGCGCTCGGTGCCGGCACCGTCGGCCAGGCGCAGCACGTAAAGATGCCAGGCATGCAGGTGGCCGGCGCGGCCCTGGGGGGGCAGCACCACCGGCAGCCCCGCCAGGGCCTCGTCGTAGGCCGCGGCCAGCCGGCACCGCTGCTCATAAAAGGTCTGCGCGCGCCGCAACTGGTGGATGCCCAGCGCCGCCGCAATGTCCGTCAGGTTGTACTTGAAGCCCGGCGCCACCACCTCGTAGTACCAGCTCGGCACCTTGCTGGTGTAGCGGTCGAAGGCGTCGCGGTTCATGCCGTGCAGGCGCATCAGCTTGGCGCGCTTGGCCAGCGCGTCGTCGCGCGTCACCAGCATGCCGCCTTCGCCGGTGGTGATGGTCTTGTTGGCGTAGAAGCTGAAGACCGTGGCATCGCTGTCCAGCGTGCCCACCAGGCGGCCTTCGCAGGTGGTGGGCAGCGCATGCGCGGCGTCTTCCACCACCTTCAGCCCGTGCTTCCTGGCGATGGCCAGGATGGCCGGCATGTCGGCCGCCAGGCCAGCGTAGTGCACCGGCATGATGGCCCTGGTGCGCGGCGTGATGGCAGCCTCCACGGCCTGCGGGCAGATGTTGAGCGTGGCCGGGGCGATGTCCACCAGCTTCACGTCGGCACCCAGGTAACGCACCACCTCGGCGGTGGCGGTGAAGGTGTGGGTGGTGGTGATGACCTCGTCGCCCGGGCCGATGCCCAAAGCTTCAAGAGCCAGGTGCAGACCGGCCGTGGCGCTGTTGACGGCGATGCAGTGCAAGCGCTCGCCGCGAGTTTCGTCACCCAGGAAGGCCGCGAAGTCGCCCTCGAACTGGCGCGTCTTCGGGCCGGTGGTGACCCAGCCGCTGCGCAGGGCGTCCACCACTTCCGCGATTTCTTCCTCGCCGATCTCGGGCAGGGCAAACGGCAGAAAGGGCTGAGGCGGCGGGTTCTCGGGGGGCATGGCGGATTATCGGCTGCGCGGGGCGCGGTTCAGGGCTTGTGCACCCAGGCCAGCACATGCGTGCGCAGCAACGGCAGGCTGTTGAAGAGCGTGTAGAAGGCAGGGTGCCAACGGCAGACCACGCGCGCAAGCGGTGGCGCCAGCGTGACCCGGCTTGCTACAACGCTGCCATTCGGAAAGAGTTGACGCACACGGCGCAGCGGCACACCGCGCACGTCCGGGTTGCGTGGGTTGTTCACGGTGAAGTCGTACCAGAGCACGGCCCCGCCGGGCTTGAGCCAGGCCCACATCGCAGCCGCCAGGTGCTGCTGGAAATCGTCGTCGAGCAGGCTGCTGAAGACCGTGCTCTGCAGCACCAGGTCCTGGCTGGCCGGTGCCAGCAGCGCGGGCGGCGCCTGCAGCGCATCGCCCAGCCACAGCCGGGTGGCGGCCGGTAGCCGCTGCCTCGCCGCAGCGTGACGTTCCGGCAGCAGTTCCAGGCCCGTCAGCCTGGCCGGTTCGGCGCCCAGGCGCAGCAGTTCCAGCAGGTTGCCCCCCGCGCCGCAGCCCACTTCGGTGATGTGCAGGGCGCCCAGGTCGGTGCAGCCCCTGGCGGCAAGGCCGCGCAGCATCGCGCGTTGTCGTTCCTGCAGGCCTTGCCACACTTCGGGGCGCATGGCGCTGTACGGATCGGCGCTGCCGCGGCGTGCGTACCGCTGCGCCACGGCCCGGGTTTCCGCGGCGGCGGCTTCGGATGGCGGCGGGCTGGGGCTCACGACACCGCCTCGATGAAGCGTCGCGCCAGCACCGGGTAGGTGTGGTGGGCCAGCACGAAGGCGCGGCCGCGCTCGCCCATGGCGCGCCGCTCGGCTTCCGGCAGGGCCGCCAGGCGGCGCAGGCCCACGGCCACGGCGGGCGCGTCCTGCGGCGGCACGGTCAGGCCGCAGCCGGCCTCGGCCACGGGGTCGTTGCCGGCGTCCACGCTGTGCAGCACGGCGCAGCGCGCCATCATGTAGTCCATCAGCTTGTTGGGCGCGATGCCGAAGCGGTAGAGCGGCACACGCTGCCAGCCGATATAGGCGATGTCCACCTGCGCCAGCAAGGCCGGCACCTGGGCCTTGGGCACGGGCGGCAGCATCACCACGTTCTGCAAGCCTTCGGCCTGCACGCGCGCGGCCAGCCGCGACTGTTCGTGGCCGCTGCCCACCAACACGAACCGCAGCGGCTCATCGCGCAGCAACGCGGCCGCATCCAGCAGGACATCCAGCGCATTGGGCTCGCCCATGCTGCCCGCGTAGCCCACCACCGTGCCGCGCAACCGCGCCGCACGCAGCGCCTGCACCACGTCATCGCGCAGCGGCGCGGGCTCGGCTTGCCACTCATCCAGGGTGATGCCGTTGGGCACGATGTGCAGCTTCTTCAGGTCCAGCCCGCGGCCCGCCATGTGGCCATGCACCTTGGGCAGCATGCTCACCACCACGTCGGCGTCGCGGTAGCCCGCGTCTTCGGCCGCCTGGCACAGCCGGATGAAAGGATGGCGGCGCGACATGCCCGAGAGTTCGATGGGGCTCAGCGGCCAGAGGTCGTGCACCTCGTAGACCAGCTTCGCGCCGGCACGGCGCGCGATACGCCGCGCCACCCAGATGTCCATCGGGTAGGTGCTGCTGGCGATCACCACGTCGGGCCGCGCTTCGTGCAGCAGCCGGGCGGTATCGGCCCACACCTGGCGCAGAAAAGCCCAGATGTTCTTCACGCGGCCCAGGCCGTTGCCCTGGTAGGCGGGCGATTTGTAGAAGCGGTAGTGGATGCCGTCCACCACGCTGTCGCCGGCGCGGGGCTGCGTGGCGCGCACGTGCGAAAAATCGGCGGCGACGACCTGCACCCGGTGGCCGGCACGCACCCATTCACGCGCCAGGTAATAGGGCCGGAACTCCATGCCCAGCGCCGGGCCGCCGGCGTAGTGGTTGATGAGCAGGATGTTCACGCGGGCCAGCGGGTGCCCGCCGCGCACACCTGCCCCGCGCGCAGGTGCGTGAACTCTGCAATCTCGCAGTCGTGGTCGATGAGCACGCCGATGTCGACGATGCAGCCGCGGCCGATGTGCGCGCCACTTTCCACCACCGCACCTGCGGCCACCAGCACCCCTGCGCCGAGCACGGCGTCGGGCGCCACGCTGGCGCTGGGGTGCACCAGCGGCGGCAGGCGCCAGCCCTGGGCCGCGGCCTCGTCCATCAGGCGGCGGCGCACCTCGCTGCGGCCGATGGCCACGAACAGCGTGCCGGCCTGTGCGCTGGCCAGCTGCGCTGGCTGCACCGGAACGCCAGGCACGGGCGCCTGGGCAGCGGGGTTGTCGTCGATGAAGGCGGCCACGCGGTCACCGCCCTGCACCGCGCAGTGGTAGGCCTTGCGCGCATGGGCGCCGGTGCCGAAGATGGTCCAGACCTCGTTCATGTTTTGCCCCGCGCCGCCATCAGCCGATGGTAGAGGCCCTGCATGCGCTGCACGTTGCCCTGCCAGTCGGCGCGCTGCTCGACGATGCGCCGGTTCTCGGCAGCTGCGGTGGCGCGCCACGCGGCCTCCTGCCCCGCACGCTGAAGGGCCTCGGCCAGCGCGCCGGCGTCACCCGGTGGGTAGAGCAGGCCGTTGCGGCCCTGCTCTATCCACTGCGCATTCGCCGGGATGTCGGTGGCCACCGGCAGGCAGCCGCAGGCCATGGCCTCGTTCAGCGAGACGTTGTTGCCATCGGACAGCGCGCTGCTGACGAACACATGCGCCGCACCCAGCAGGGCCACCAGCTGCGGGTGGCTGACGTGGCCGTGGAAGTGGGTGCAGTGCTGCAGCCCCGCAGCCTGCACCTGCGCACGGAGTTCATGGGCCAGCGGGCCCTGGCCGACGAGGTGCAGCACCAGTGCCACGCCGCGCGCGTGCAGTTGCCGGGCGGCCTCCACGACGGTGTGCACGCTGTAGACCGGCGCAAAATTCCGCGTGCTGATGATGTGCAGCGGTGGCGCTGCCGCGGGCGCTTGGGCCGGCGCACGGAAAAGCGCGGTGTCCACGCCGAAGGGCACGGCCATCACACGGTCGGCCGGCGCGCCCAGCGCGACGACGGCCGCGTTCATGTGCTCGGCCACGGTGGTCACGGCGTCGGCAGCGCGCAGCGTACGGCCCACGAAAAAGCGCGCCAGGCGGGATTCACGCGGGCTCACCAGCACATCACTGCCCCAGGCCGTCACCACCAGGGGGTGCAGGTGCGCGGTGGCGGCCAGGAAGCCATAGCTGGTGAGGTACTGCGCGTGCACCACGTCGGGCCGGAAGCGCGCGCTGAGGCGGCGCAGCACGGGCAGCGCCAGCAGATAGCCGGCACGCCCCAGGCCGGCGGTGGGCAACCGATGAACGGCCACGCCCTCGATGCTGGCGGGGCGGAAGCTGGCCACGGCCACTTCGGCGCCGAGGTCGCGCAAGGCGCAGGCCCAGCGCTGCGTGTGCACGCTGGCGGCATCGGCGACGTAGAGCACACGCATCTAGACCAGCCCCATCGCGCGGTACTGGCGTGTCATCGCCCGCAGCGCGGCCTCGATGCCCAGCGGGTAGTCGAAACCCAGGCCTTGCTGCAGCGCGCTGCCGTCGTAGCGCGTGGTGTTGGTCAGCTCGCCGAAGCGGGCGCTGTCGAATGGCAGCGGCCGCCGCAAGAGTTGGCCGGCGAGGTCGGCCGCGCCTGCCGCTGCCGCACCCGCCCACCAGGGCCAGCGCCGGGCCGGCGCCGGCAGCTGAAGTTCGTCGGCGATCCAGCCCACGAAGCGCGCCAGCGGTGCCGGCGTGTTGACGATGAAGGCGCCCTGCGCACCGGCGTGGCGCGCCGCGGCCCACAGCGCCGCCGCCACATCTTCCACCGCGACATAGTTGACCCAGGCCTCGCGCCGGCCGAAGTGCCGGAACCAGCCCCGCGCCACCATGCGCACCAGGCCCAGCAAAGGCAGGCTGCGGCCGCGCGGTCCGTCGACCACGCCCACCACGTTGCTGGGCTGCAGCACCACGCAGGCCAGGCCGAGTGCGGCGCAGCGCTCGCGCACCGCGTGTTCGCCCGCGTGTTTGCTGGTTTCGTAGGGGCCGCGCGGGGTCTGCGGGAAGCCCTCGTTGACGAGGCCGGCATGCGGCGGCGCGCCGTACACGCCCACGCTGCTGAGGTGCACAAAACGCCGCGCGCCTGCGCGGGCGGCGGCGTCCACCAGGCGCAGGGCGGCCTCGTGGTTGATGGCCTGCATGCGTGTGGGGTCGCGCTTCTCGCCGGCCAGGTGCAGCACGGTGTGCACGCCGTCGGGCAGCACCAGCGGCGGCTTGCCCGGGGATGCAGCCAGGTCGAGCGGCCACGCCTGCCAGGCCGGGTGGCGCGGCTGCAGGGCTTGCCGGCTGCCCAGCCACAAGGCCTGCTGCGGGGCCTGCGTCTGCAACAGATGCAGCAGTGCAGCGCCGATCAAGCCGGTGCCGCCCGTGACGAACCAGGGCGCGGACAGGGCCGGCGCCGTCATCGCGGCACCAGCCGGTGTTTGGCCGCCTGCAGCTGCGCAAACATCTGCAAGCCGGCCTCCGAGCCCAAGGCCTCGTAGGTGCGGGCGCGCCACTCGCGCAGCACCCCGGGTTGCAGCTGGCGCTGCGCCCAGGCCGCCGCGCGAAAGGCAAACTGCCGCAGCAGCACGTCGCGCAGCCACAGCATGTCGGCGGCCGTGACCAGCACGCCGTGCTGCTGGTAGGCCACGGCCGCCGCCAGCAGCGCGGTGTCGCGGTCGTGCGTCATGGGCGCGAAGCGCGCGCTGTCGTTGCCGCCGTGCTGGCGGTAGTCCAGCACCGTCTGCGGCAGGTGCACGAAGGCATGGCCGCGCGCGGCGATCTGGTACCAGGCGGCGCCATCGCAGACGCGCGGCACGCGCTCGTCGAAACCGCCGATCTCGTGCAGCACGCAGCGCTTCACCGTCGCGGTGGCATTGCAGATCGGGTTGCCGGCAATCAGCTCGCGGCGAAAGTCCGCATGGCGCGGCGTCCAGCGCACTTCAGCCTGCGGCTTGCCATGTTCATCGATGAGCACATGGTCGGCCCACACCAGCGCCGCCTGGGGGTGGGCACGAAACGCCGCCACGGCGGCACTGAGGCGGCCGGGGCGGTAGCGGTCGTCGGAATCGAGGAAGGCGATGAACTCGCCGCGCGCCACGCCCAGCGCCAGGTTGCGCGCGCGCGCCTGGCGGCCCCGGTGCTGCTGCAGCAGCTGGATGCGCGCGCCGTAGCTGCGCAGGATCTCCAGCGAAGCGTCGCTGGAGCCGTCGTCGACGACGATCACTTCCAGGGCCTCGTGGTCCTGCGCCAGCACGCTGTCCACGCACTCTCTCAGGTAGGGCGCGTGGTTGAAGCTGGGAATGATGACGCTGACCAGCCCAGGCACGCTCTCGTTCACGCCCTGCTCCACCGCTTCAGTCCTTGCGCGCGGCGATGAGGAAACCCATCGTGAAGAGGTCGCGCGCCAACCCCAGGCTCAGCAGGTTCACGACGCCGCTCTTGGAGGCCGGCGGCGGCAGCCGGCGCAGGCAGGCGGTGACGCGCAGCCCGGGCGGCGACAACAAGGCCCGTGCGCTGCCCTGCGTGAAGAAGCGCAGGTGCGTGCGGTCGAGGATGCCGCTCTCTTCATAGCGCCAGCGCCCGGCCAGCAGCAGCGGCAGCACCACGCGCAGGTGGCGCACGTTCGGGATGCTGGCGATGATCAGCGCGCCCGGCTTCATCAGCGCCTGCACGCGGGCGACGAAGGTCCAGGGGTCGACCATGTGCTCCAGCACGTCCAGGCACAGCACGAGGTCGAAACTGGCCGGTGCGAAGTGCGCCGGCAGCAGCACCTCGGCATTGCCCACCAGCAGCTCGTCGAGGTGACCGCGGGCGCGTTCGGCGGCGTCGGGGAACAACTCCACGCCCACGGTGCGCGCGCAGCGCCCCGACTGCTTCAGCCACTGCAGCGTGGCGCCGGCACCGCAGCCCACTTCCAGCACCTGATCGGCAAAGGCAGGCAGCAGCGGCGCGATGTCGCGGCGCACGTTGTCGAAGTAGGGGCCGGTCTTGTCCTCGTAGCCGGCGCGGTGGTCAGCCGGGTTCGCAGCGTTGTTCACGGTGCCGCCACGCTCACGCGCGGGCCGGGCTGCGGGCCGGGCTGTGGTCGGTGCTGTGCGCCACGGCGTCCAGCAGGGCTTGCACGACCCGGTCCTGGTCGGCCTCGCCGAGATCGGCGCTCATCGGCAGGCTCATCACCCGCTGGGCCAGGCCGGTGCTGACGGGGCAGCAATCGGCGCAGCAATGGGCCGCGTAGGCAGGCTGGTGATGCAGGGGCTTGGGGTAGTGCACCGCGGTGGGCACGCCCGCCGCCTGCAGCGCGGCCTGCACGGCACCGCGGTTTTCCACCACCACCGTGAACTGCGCGAAGACCGAGTTGCGGTCGGGCCGCGTCGCCACCAGCCCGATGCCCGGCACGCCGGCCAGCAGGCGCTGGTAGCGCGCGCCCAGCTCGGCGCGGCGCTGCAGTTCCCACTCGAAGCGCGGCAGCTTGGCCAGCACCACGGCGCATTGCAGCGTGTCCATGCGCCCCCCCACGCCCAGCCGCGTGTGCGTGTAGCGCGCGCTCTGGCCGTGGATGCGGATCTCTCGCGCGGCCTGCGCCAGCCGGTCGTCGTCGGTGAAGAGCGCGCCGCCGTCGCCGTAGCAGCCCAAGGGCTTGCTGGGAAAGAAGCTGGTCGCGCCGAAGGTGCTGAGCGCACAGGAACGGCGGCCCTGGTAGACCGCGCCAAAGCTCTGCGCCGCGTCCTCGATGACGGCCAGGCCGCGCCGGGCGGCGATGGCGTTGACCTCGGCCATGTCGGCCACCTGGCCGTACAGGCTGACCGGCATCAGCGCCTTGGTGCGCGACGTGACTTTCGCTTCGATCAGCGAGACGTCGATGTTCGCGGTGTCGGGCTCCACATCCACGAACACCGGCTTGGCACCCGCCAGCACGATGGTCTCGGCCGTCGCGGCAAAGGTGAAGGGCGTGGTGATGACTTCGTCACCGGGCTGCAGGTCCAGCGCCATCAGCGCAATCAGCAGGGCCTCGGTGCCGCTGGCCACGGTGATGCAGTGCCTGCTGCCGGTGAAGGCGGCCAGCGCGGCCTCGAGTTCCTTGACCTCGGGGCCCATGATGTACTGGCCGTGGTCCAGCACACGCTGGATGCGCGCGTCGATCTCGGGTTTCAGCGCGGCGTACTGCGCCTTCAGGTCGGTGAATTGCATGAGGTGGCGGCGGTCAAGCCAGCGTGAGGATGTCGCCCTGCAGGCGGTAGCGTTCGTCGGTGGCGGGGCAGACGGCCAGCAAGGGCTCGCTGCCCGGTGCCGTGGCGGGCAGGGCCAGGCGCTCGCCGTGGCGGCTCATCCAGCCCAGGCGCCGCGCGGGCACGCCCACCATCAAGGCATGAGCCGGCACGTCGCGGCTGACCACGGCCCCGGCGCCGATGAAGGCGTGTTCGCCGATGGTGGTGCCGCAGACCACCGTGCAGTTGGCGCCCAGCGTGGCGCCGCGTTTCACCAGCGTGCGGCGGTATTCGCTCTTGCGCACCACCGCCGAGCGCGGGTTGTGCACGTTGGTGAAGACCATGCTGGGGCCGCAGAAGACATCGTCTTCCAGCGTCACGGCGTCGTACACCGAGACGTTGTTCTGGATCTTCACGTTGTCGCCGATGTGCACGTCGTTGCCGACGAAGACGCCCTGCCCCAGCGAACAGCGCGCACCGATGCGGGCGCCGGCGCTGACATGCACCCAGTGCCAGACGCGGGTGCCGTCGCCGATCTGCGCGCCTTCATCGACGATGGCGCTGGGGTGGATGTGCACGGCCATGCGGCTTCAGAACACCAGCGGCAGGCCCACGCGTGTGCCGTCACGCGCACTGCGGTAGGCCGCCAGCACCACTTCCAGCGAACGCAGGCCGCTGTAGCCGTCCACCTCGGCCTGCTGCTCGCCGCGCAGCGTGCTGATGACGTTGTCGTAGTAAAGCGGGTGGCCGGGGCCGTAGACCGAAGCGGTGCCGTAGTTCGCCGCCTTCACGGTCTCGTCTTCGGGACGAGGCTCGTCGAACTCCCAGTGCTGGATCTGGTTCACCGCCACGCCGCCGATGCGCACCGTGCCGCGTTCGCCCAGCAGCGTGATGCTGCCCGTTGATGCTGGCCAGGCCGCCCTTGCGCAGGCGCAGGCTCATCACGCCGGTGTCCTCGGCCTCGATGTCGCGCGCCAGCGTGGCGGTGTAGGCGTGCACGTTGTCCACCGGGCCGACCAGCCAGTCGACCATGTCCACGTAATGGCTGGCCTGGTTGAGGAAGGCGCCACCGTCCAGGTCCCAGCGGCCGCGCCAGGGGGCGTCGTCGTAGTAGCTCTGCGGCCGCGTCCAGAACACGTTCACCGTGCACATGAAGATGCGCCCGAAGCGGCCGCCGTCGATGGCCTGCTTCAGCAACTGCATGGTCGGGTTGAGGCGGTTCTGCTTGACCACGAAGAGCTTCACGCCGGCCTCGCGGCAGGCGCGCACCATCTGCATGCCTTCGTCCCACTTGGTGGCCATGGGCTTTTCGGTCAGCACATGGCGGCCGGCCGCGGCCACGCGCATGGCCTGGCGCGGGTGCAGGCCGCTGGGCGTGGCCAGGGTGACGATGTCGGGGGCGTCTTCGCCCGTGGCGGCTTCGAGCAGCGCGTCCAGCGAGGCATGGCCGCGCGCCCCGGTCTTGGCCACGGCCGCTGCCAGCGCGGCGGGCTGGTTGTCGCACACCGCCACCAGCCGTGCCCGGCCCGCATGCTGGCGCAAGGCCTCGATGTGGTTGGCCGAGATGCGGCCGCAGCCCACCAGCGCAAAACGGACGGGGCGGCCCGTGATGGGCAGTGCTGGACTCATCAAGGCATTTTACGGGTGCGCCTAAAATTCAAGCGTTCACAGGCACCCCTCACTCCTCAGCTCACCCCCGAGCGCAAAGCAGCCCCGCATGTCCGAAGACAACCAACTCATCGCCGAACGGCGCGAAAAGCTGCAGGCGCTGCGTGCCCAGGCGGCACAGAACGGCACGGCGGCTTTTCCCAACGACTTCAAGCCGAAACACCACGCCGCGCCACTGCACCAGCAGTACGGCGAGCTGCCCAACGAGGAACTGGAAGCGCAGGGCGTGGCCGTTTCCGTGGCCGGCCGCATGATGCTGAAGCGCGTGATGGGCAAGGCCTGCTTCGCGACGCTGCAGGACGGCTCGTTCGGAGACAAGCACGGCCGCATCCAGCTGTATGTGACGCAGGACGCCATCGGCGCCGAGGCGCTGGCCGCGTTCAAGCACTGGGACCTGGGCGACATCGTCGGCTGCGAAGGCACGCTCTTCCGCACCAAGACCGGCGAACTCAGCATCAAGGCCACGAACATCCGCCTGCTGACCAAGAGCCTGCGCCCGCTGCCCGACAAGTTCCACGGCATGGCCGACCAGGAACAGAAGTACCGCCAGCGCTATGTCGACCTCATCACCGACGACACCGCGCGCACACGCTTCGTGGCGCGCAGCAAGGCCGTGAGCTCCATCCGCAGCTTCATGGTCGAGCACGGCTTCCTGGAAGTGGAAACGCCGATGCTGCACCCCATTCCCGGTGGTGCGAATGCCAAGCCCTTCATCACCCACCACAACGCGCTGGACCAGGAGATGTTCCTGCGCATCGCGCCCGAGCTCTACCTCAAGCGCCTGCTGGTGGGCGGCTTCGAGCGCGTCTTCGAGATCAACCGCAACTTCCGCAACGAAGGCATCAGCGTCCGGCACAACCCGGAGTTCACGATGATGGAGTTCTATGCGGCCTACTGGACGCACCACGAGCTGATGGACTTCACCGAGGCCGTGCTGCGCCACGCCGCGCGCGCGGCCACCGGCAGCGCCGAGCTCAGCTACGCCGGCAAGCCGGTGGCGCTGCACGAGCCGTTTGCGCGCCTGAGCGTGCGGCAGTCGCTGATCGAACACGCCGGCCTGAGCGACACCGAAGCCGACGACCCGGCCGTGCTGCGGGCGCGCATCCTGGCCGCCGGCGACGAAGTGCCCGCGCACTGGGGGCTGGCGCAGCTGCAGTTCGGCCTGTTCGAGGCGGTGGTGGAAGAAAAGCTCTGGCAGCCGACCTTCATCATCGACTATCCGGTCGAGGTGAGCCCGCTGGCGCGTGCATCCGACAAGAACCCGGCCATCACCGAGCGCTTCGAGCTCTTCATCACCGGCCGCGAGTTCGGCAACGGCTTTTCCGAGCTGAACGACGCCGAGGACCAGGCCGCACGTTTCCACGCGCAGGTGGCCAACAAGGACGCGGGCGACGAAGAGGCGATGTTCTTCGATGCCGACTTCATTCGCGCGCTGGAATACGGCATGCCGCCGGCCGGCGGCTGCGGCATCGGCATCGACAGGCTGATGATGCTGATCACCGACAGCCCGAGCATCCGCGACGTCATCCTCTTCCCCGCCTTGCGCCGGGAAGGCTGAGGCGGCCTGAGGCCATGAGCGAAGCACGGCGCGCCACCGACCTGGCCGCGGTGCAGACGGCGCTGTGGCAGGAATTGACGCGCGCCACGCACGACAAGCACCACGAGTGGCGCACGCCCGTGCTGGCCACGGTGGACGGCGACGCCGCCGATGCCCGCACCGTGGTGCTGCGCGAGGCAGACGCTGCCGATGCGACTTTGCTGATCTTCAGCGACGCGCGCGCGGCCAAGCTGGCGCAGTTGCAGGCCCACCCCGTGGGCACGCTGGTGATGTGGTCGAAGCGGCTGTCATGGCAGCTGCGCCTGCGGGTGCAGCTTGAAGCCCACACCGACGGCCTGGCCGTGGCTTCGCGCTGGGCGCGGCTGAAGCTGTCGCCGGCGGCGCAGGACTATCTGTCACCCGTGTCGCCGGGCCAGACGCTGGCGCCGGCAGAAGTGGAAATGCCCCCACCCGCAGCCGCACCGGCTGCCGAGAGGGGGCACTTCGCCTTGCTGACGGCCCGGGTGCTGTCGGCCGACTGGCTGGAATTGCACCGGGACGGGCACCGCCGGGCGCGCTTCGATGCTGAAGGCGCGCGCTGGCTGGTGCCGTAAAAGGCGCCGGGCGCTCAGCGCTTGGCCAGCACCACCGGCGTGGCGGCACCGGTTTCCACCAGGCTGGCGTAGAAGAACGGGCCCACGGGCTCACCACCCACGTTGGGCAGGAAGGGGGCGTTCTTCAT
>LNFM01006462.1_pt1 | contig 35757 bp, 32 predicted proteins | sample 596031 | NCBI WGS metagenome assembly LNFM01 (sample SAMN04254537, study PRJNA301005) | activated carbon metagenome | isolation source: dual media filters at the Ann Arbor, Michigan drinking water treatment plant | place: USA: Ann Arbor | reverse complement strand
CCGCGGCCGCCGCGCCAGTCCTTGTTGCTCGGGCCGTCGACGGTCTTCTGCGTCGCGGTGGCGGCGTGCACGGTGGTCATCAGGCCGCGCTTGATGCCGAAGGTGTCGTTCAGCACCTTGGCCACCGGGGCCAGGCAGTTGGTGGTGCAGCTGGCGTTGCTGACGATGGCCTGGCCGGCATAGGTCTTGTCGTTGACGCCGTAGACGAACATCGGCGTGTCGTCCTTGCTGGGCGCCGTCTGGATGACCTTCTTGGCACCGGCGTCGATGTGCTTCTGGCAGGTGTCCTTGGTGAGGAACAGGCCCGTGGCCTCGACCACGATGTCGGCACCCACCTCGCCCCACTTCAGCGCCGCCGGGTCGCGCTCGGCAGTCAGGCGGATGCGCTTGCCGTTGACGATCAGCGTGTGGCCGTCGACGGACACCTCGCCCTTGAAGCGGCCGTGCACGCTGTCGTACTTCAGCATGTAGGCCAAGTAGTCGGGCTCGAGCAGGTCGTTGATGCCGACGACCTCGATCTCGGGAAAGTTCTGCACGGCGGCGCGGAACACCATGCGCCCGATGCGGCCGAAGCCGTTGATGCCAACCTTGATCGTCATGCGTTTCTCCTGGAGTCAGTGGGACAGAACCTTCTGCACCGTCGCGGCGACGTTCTCGGCCGTGAGGTGGAACAACTTGAACAGCGGACCGGCCGGGGCGCTTTCGCCGTAGCGGTCGATGCCGATGACGGCAGCGCAGCCGTACTTCCACCAGCCATCGGTCACGCCGGCCTCGATGGCCACGCGCGGCAGCTTCGGCGGCAGCACGCTGGTCTTGTACGAGGTGCTCTGGCGGTCGAACACCGTCGTGCTGGGCATGCTCACCACGCGCACCGCGATGCCGCGCGTGGCCAGCTGCTGCTGCGCGTGCAGCGCCAGCTGCACCTCGCTGCCGGTGGCGATGATCACGGCCTGCGCCTTCTTCTTCAGGCCCACCTCGCCCGGCTCGGCCAGCACGTAGGCGCCCTTGTTGATCTCGTCGAGCCCGGCCTTGGGCAGGTAGGGCAGGTTCTGGCGCGACAGCAGCAGCGCGCTGGGGCGCTCGCTGTTGCCCAGCGCACAGGTCCAGGCCACCGCGGTCTCGGCGGTGTCGGCCGGGCGCCAGACGTCCAGGTTGGGGATCAGCCGCAGGCTGGCCGCATGCTCCACGCTCTGGTGCGTGGGGCCGTCTTCGCCCAGGCCGATGCTGTCGTGCGTGAAGACGTGGATGATCCGCCGCTTCATCAGCGCGGCCATGCGGATGGCGTTGCGGCTGTAGTCGCTGAAGGTCAGGAAGGTGCCGCCGTAGGGGATGTAGCCGCCGTGCAGTGCGATGCCGTTCATGATGGCGGCCATGCCGAATTCGCGCACGCCGTAGTTGATGTGGCGGCCGCCGTTGGGCACGCCGGCCTCGTCGAAGCGCAGCGCCGGGGTCGACGACGTGTTCGTCAGGTTCGAGCCGGTGAGGTCGGCCGAGCCGCCCAGCATCTCGGGCAGCGCCTGGGTGAAGACTTCCAGCGACTGCTGGCTGGCCTTGCGGCTGGCCACCGTCTCGGCCTTGGTGTGCGCCGCGATCACCGCGTCGACCGCGGTCTGCGCGAAGCCGGCCGGCAGTTCGCCCTTCATGCGCCGCGTGAACTCCGCGGCGAGTTCGGGGTAGGCGGCCTTGTAGGCGGCAAAGACCGCCGCCCAGGCTGCCTCGGCCTTCTCGCCGGCGGCCTTGCCGTCCCAGGCGGCGTAGGCCTCCTCGGGGATCACGAAGGGCTCGTGCTTCCAGCCCAGCGCTTCGCGCGTGAGCCTGATCTCGTCGCCGCCCAGCGCTTCGCCGTGGGCCTTGGCGGTGCCGGCGCGGTTGGGCGAGCCCTTGCCGATGGTGGTCTTGCAGATGACCAGCGTCGGCTGGGTGGCCGAACGGCGGGCCTGGGCCAGCGCCGCGTCCACCGCGTCCACGTCGTGGCCGTCGACCGGGCCGATGACGTTCCAGCCGTAGGCGCCGAAACGCTGGCCGACATCGTCGATGTACCAGGGCTTGAGCTGGCCGTCGATGCTGATGCCGTTGTCGTCGTACAGGGCGACCAGCTTGTTCAGCTTCCAGGCACCGGCCAGCGCACAGGCCTCGTGGCTGATGCCTTCCATCATGCAGCCGTCGCCCAGGAAGGCGTAGGTGCGGTGATCGACGACGTCGTGGCCGGGCCGATTGAATTCCTGCGCCAGCAGCTTCTCGGCCAGCGCCATGCCCACGGCGTTGGTGATGCCCTGTCCTAGCGGCCCGGTGGTGGTCTCCACGCCCGGCGTCATGTCCACCTCGGGGTGACCCGGCGTCTTGCTGTGCAGCTGGCGGAAGTTGCGCAGCTCGCTCATCGCCAGGTCGTAGCCGCTGAGGTGCAGCAGCGCGTAGATCAGCATCGAGCCGTGGCCGTTGCTCAGCACGAAGCGGTCGCGGTCGGGCCACAGCGGGTTGGCCGGGTTGTGCTTCAGGTGCCGACCCCACAGCGCCACCGAAATCTCGGCCATGCCCATCGGCGCGCCCGGGTGCCCGGAGTTGGCTTGCTGCACGGCGTCCATGGCCAGGGCGCGGATGGCGTTCGCCATCAGAGAAGTTTTCTGGGCGTTGGGGTGGGGCATGGGGTTCGTCGGGAGGGTGTGAGGGGGGGGCGGGAGCCGGAATTCTAGGCGCGCCGTCGGGGCTTCCCTTGCCGTCGCTCATATGATCCCGCCCATGCATGGACTGCACCTCACGGCCGACCTGCGCGGTTGCGCCGTCACCGTGCCACCGATGACCGACCCGCAGGCCCTTCGCACGCTGTGCCTGTCGGCCGTGCAGGCCGCCGGCCTGCAGCCGGTGGGCGAACTCTTCCATCGCTTCGGGGCACACGGCGCGCCTGCCGGTGACACCCCCACCGGCGTCACCGGCGTCGTGCTGCTGGCCGAGTCGCACCTGGCCGTGCACACCTGGCCCGAACTGAACGCGGTGACGCTGGACGTCTACGTCTGCAACCTGCACGAGGACAACAGCCGGCGCGCCGAAACCCTGATGGCCACGCTGGAGCAGGCCTTCGGGGCGCAGCACACCGAGCGCCATCGCGTGCAGCGCGGCACCCTGGCAGAGGCCGGCTGAGCGGCCGCCGCGGGCGGCGCGGCGACCTTCCCGTCGCCTGCGCAGCGTTCACGCGCCGGTTGAGGCAGGTCAAGGGACGCGGCGGGAAAGCTGCAACCCTTGCGGCAGTCCACAGCACGCACCGGCCGCCCCATGTCACACACCGCCCTCGACGTCATGCGCGACGAACACCAGGCCCTGTCGGCCATGCTGCGTTCGCTGTCCATGCTGCTCACGCACTCGCGCAGAGAGCACCTGCTGCCGCCCTTCGACGTGCTGCGTGCGATGCTGTTCTACGTCGACGAGTTCCCCGAGAAGCTGCACCACCGCAAGGAGAGCGCCCTGCTCTTTCCACGCCTGCGGGAACGCGTACCCGAGCTGGCCCCGGTGCTCGACCGGCTGGACCACGACCATGCCGTCGGCGAAAGACGCATCCGCGACCTCGAACACGCGCTGCTGGCCTTCGAGGTGATGGGCGCACCGCGCCGCGAGGCCTTCGAGCAGGCCGTCGAGCGCTACATCGACTTCTACCTGCGGCACATGGCGGTCGAAGAGGCCGAGGTGCTGCCCGCGGCCCGGCGCAGCTTCACCGCGCAAGACTGGGCCGAGCTCGATGCCGCCTTCGCCGCCAACCGCGATCCACTGACCGGCCATGAGCCGGCCGACGAGTTCCGGCCGCTGTTCCAGAAGATCGTGATGAACGCGCCGGCCCCCATCGGCCTGGGCCCGGCGCAGTGAGGCACCGGCCTGCGGCGCGGCGCGGCGCCTATTCGGCCAGCGGCAGCGTGACGGCGTCGATGCGCGCCATCACCTCGGGCGTCAACTTGTCCAGCACCGCCAGCGCGCCCATGTTCGACTCCAGTTGCGAGAGCCTGCTGGCGCCGGTGATGACCGTGCTCACGCGCGGGTTCTTCGCGACCCAGGCCAGCGCCAGCTGCGAGACGCTGGCACCGAGCTCCTGAGCGATCGGTTCGAGCGCGGCCACCGCGGCATTCTTCTTCGCATCGGTCAGGCTGTCGCGGAAGGACGCCATGTTGGGCAGCGTGGCACGGCTGCCGTCGGGCACGCCCTGGCGGTACTTGCCGGTGAGCAGGCCCGACGCCAGCGGGCTCCAGGTCGTCAGTCCCAGGCCGATGTCGTCGTAGAGGCGCGAATACTCCTGCTCCACGCGCTTGCGGTGGAACAGGTGGTACTGCGGCTGCTCCATCACCGGCTTGTGCAGGTGGTGGCGGTCGGCCACCGCCCAGGCGGCGTGGATGTCGGCCGCGCTCCATTCGCTGGTCCCCCAGTACAGCGCCTTGCCCTGGGTGATCATGTCGCTCATCGCGCGCACGGTCTCCTCGATCGGCGTGTCGGGGTCGGGACGGTGGCAGTAGACGAGGTCGATGTGGTCCAGGCCCATGCGCCGGAGCGAGCCGTCGATGGCCTGCATCAGGTACTTGCGGTTCAGCGTGTCCTTGCGGTTGATCGCTTCGCCCTGTCGGTCCAGGCCCCAGAAGAACTTGGTCGACACGATGTAGTTCAAGCGCGGCCAGCCCAGCGTCTTCAGCGCCTGGCCCATCACTTCCTCGCTCTTGCCCCCGGCGTAGACCTCGGCGTTGTCGAAGAAGTTGACGCCGGCGGCATAGGCCGCTGCCATCATCTCGACGGCAGCACTGGCGTCGACCTGGTTGTGGTACGTCACCCAGGAGCCGAGCGAGAAGGTGCTGACACGGAGGCCCGAGCGGCCCAGACGGCGGTACTGCATGTTGAGATGCCTTGAGTTGAGTGAAGCGCCTGAGCGTAGCTCAATCGGGATTCGCGGCAAGCCGCAGGGCCGGCCTCAGGCCTTGGCCGGTGCCGATTCGCAGCCTGCGATGAAGGCCTCCTCGAACACCGAGTAACCCGCCAGGTCGGCATGGGCGAACCGCACCCGCCCACGCGCCGCGCGCAGGGCAGGCAGTGCGGCGCGTCTGTGCAGGCCGGGCACCGGAACGGCCATGGCGTGGCCGTAGCGCATCAGGTCGATGCGCTGCACCCGCCGGCGCAGATCGGGGTGAACGGGCTCCAGGTCCTGCAGCACGCGTTCCGCCCAGTGGGTCCAGGGCTGCTCCAGCAGGGCAGCACGCTCGGCCAGCGGCAGCGCGTGGTAGGCCGTCAGCACGGTGGGCCCCGGCGTGGCGCGCAGGCTCTGGTGCATGGCGTCGACGTAGCCGAGGCCGGCGCTGCCGTAGACCACGTTGTCCCAGGCGGGCGGCACCCCCGTGCGTTCGAGCAGCGGCGCAGCCACGTGCAGGTTGGCCACCAGCCACGGCGCGTAGCGCGTGGCCGCGGCCGCTTCGCGCAGCGCCGGTGGCGCGGGGTCGAACAGGCGCTCGGCCACGAACAGCGGCAGCGCGCACACCACGGTGTCGGCCGTCCACGACTCCATGCGGGCACCGGCCTCGTCCCAGGCGAGCACGTCCACGCCGTGCCGCCCTTCGGCCACGCGCAGCACCGTGCGGCCGCCGTGCCACCTGCCCTGCAGCGGTGCGGCCAGGCGCGCGACGAGCCAGCCGTTGCCCTCGGGCCAGGTGAACACCGCATCGCGTTCGGGCGTGTCGTCGCCCGCGGCCTGGAAGCCGTGGCGGCTGGCGAAGTAGTGCAGACCGGCCCAGGCCGAGACGACCGCCAGGCCGGCGCCGTAGTCGTCGCGGCAGGCGTAGTCGAGGTACCAGAGCAGCCGGGGATCGTCGAAGCCTTCGGCGGCCAGCCACGCGGCGAACGTCAGGTCGTCCAGTGCAGCCACTTGCGCATCGGGCACCGCGCGGTGCGCTGGCAGCGCAAAGGCCCGCCCGCCCGCCCTGGGCGCCGACAAGGCCGCCACCCGCGCGCCGAAGCGCCGGTACTGCGCCAGCGTGGCCGAGCCCGGGTCGGCCGGCGGCAGGCTGCCGTCGAGCCACTGGCCATCGACGAACAGGCGTTCCTGCGGGCTGTGGCACAGGTGGCGCTCGTCGGCCACCGTGCGCCCCATGTCGTGGCGCAGCAGGCCCAGTTCGAACAGCCACTCGGCGACCTCGCGCGACTCGGCCACCGGCAGCGGCAGGTAGTGCGCGCCCAGCGGGCAGGCCATGCCGCCCAGCGTGTGGCCGCGCGCGTTGCCGCCGGGTGCGTCTTCCATCTCCAGCACCTGCACGTCGTCGACGCCGGCCCGCCCCCAGGCGCGCGCCGCCGCCAGGCCGGCAACGCCGGCGCCCAGCACCAGCACCTGCGCACGGCGCTGCACGGCCGGGGCCGGCAGCGCGCCGGACTTCAGATCGCGCAACCGGTGGCCGCGCGCGTGCGAGGCACCGACCCAGCCGCCCTGCAAGGCCGTGGGCGCGGCGGGCTGGCAGCCCGCCAGCGCCCAGGCGCCTGCGGAGGCCAGCAGCGCGCGGCGGCGCGCATCGACGCTCACTGCGTCACCCGGCCCCATTCCTCCTCGAACACGTGCACCAGCACCTGGTTCGAGAGCCGGTTGGGCTCGGCCGCCACGCGGGCCATGTCGGGCGGGAACTGCAGCAAGGCGGGCAGCCCTTCGACCGTGAGGAAGCGGAGCCCCGGCGGCAGCGCCTGCGGCACGCGGAAGGGCCGTCGGTGCGCCAGCACGAAGCCCCATTCACCGAAGCTCGGCACGTGGGCGTGGTACGGCGTGGTCGACAGGCCGGCGGCCTCGACGGTGGCCACCACGGTCCAGAAGCTGCGCCGCGCCATCAACGGGGAGGTGGTCTGGATGCTGGCGAAGCCGCCGGCGGCCAGGTGCGCGTCCAGCCGCTGGTAGAAGCTGGTGGTGTAGAGCTTGCCGATGCTGAAGTTGGTGGGGTCGGGGAAGTCGACCACGATGACGTCGAACATCTGCTCGTTGGTCTCCAGCCAGGCGAACGCGTCGGCGTTCACCACCTTCAGCTTCGGCGACTTCAGCGCCTGGCCGTTGAGCGAGGCCAGCAGCGGGTTGGCGCTGAACAGCCGCGTCATGTGCGGGTCGAGCTCGACCAGCACGACCTCCTCCACCGACGGGTGGCGCAACACCTCGCGCACGGCCATGCCGTCGCCGCCGCCCAGCACCAGCACGCGGCGCGGCGCGCCGTGCGCGGCCATCGCCGGGTGCACCAGGGCCTCGTGGTAGCGGTACTCGTCGCGCGAATGGAACTGCAGGTTGCCGTTGAGGTACAGGCGCACGCCCGATGGTCCCGAAGTGACCACCACGCGCTGGTAGTCGCTGCTCTCGCGCAGGATCACGCTGTCGCCGTAGAAGCCGTCCTCGGCCCAGGTGGTGATGCGGTCGGCCCCCGCCAGCGTGGCCACCAGCACCGTGATGACCGCCGCACAGGCTGCCGCGTGCGCGCGCCAGCGGCGCAGTTCGGCGCGGAACAGCCACAGCGCCCACACCGCCACGGCGGCGTTCAGCAGGCCGAAGAACACACCCGTGCGGATGAGCCCCAGGTGCGGCACGAACAGCAGCGGAAAGGCCACCGCCACGGCCAGTGCGCCCAGGTAGTCGAAGGTCAGCACCTGGGAGACCAGTTCGCGCAGCGCATAGCGTTCGCTGAAGTGGCGCTTGAGGATGCGCATCACCAGCGGGATCTCGAGGCCCACCAACGCGCCCACCACCAGCACCATGCCGTACAGCAGCACGCGGAAGCTCGTGCCGTGGCCCACCGGCAGGCTGGCGTGCGCCACGAACAGCAGGGCCGGCAGCATGCCGCCGATCAGGCCCACCAGCAGTTCGATGCGCAGGAACTGCGCGATGAGCTGGCGTTCGATGAAGCGGCTGGCCCATGAGCCCAGGCCCATGGCGAACAGGTAGGTGCCGATGATGGTGCTGAACTGCAGCACCGAGTCGCCCAGCAGGTAGCTGGCCAGCGCCCCGGCCGCCAGCTCGTACACCAGCCCGCAGGCCGCCACGACGAAGACCGACGCGAGCAGCGCGACCTCGGCCGGCGACGCGCCGGGCGGGGCGTCGCTGGTGCTCGCGACGTCGGCCGAGGCGTCGGCCATCGTCAGCCGTGGATCGCGGCTGAGACGATCAGCCCGATGGCGATGCACATCGAGCCCACCACGATGGCCAGGGCGACGTTCTTCTTCTCGACCAGCTCGGCCCACAGGTCATAGGGCGTGAGCTTGTCGATGATGACGAAACACAGCCAGAAGATGCCCACGCCGATCAGCGCGAACAGCATCGAGCCGAAGAACACCGCGGGCTTGAGCCACTCGATTCCCATCATGTGCACTGCTCCTGAGTCATCCTGTTTGAGGGGTCGGGCGACGGGCTACTTGTGCCCGCCGCCGCTGGAATATCCGCCGAAGGAACCGCCGCCCGAACGAAAGCCGCCGCTGCTGCGGTTGCGCACGCACTGCTGGTACTCGGTGCTGGCTTCGCCGAAGGCGGCGCGCAGGTCATCGCAGCGGTCGCCGCTGCACTGCGAGATCATCATCACCACCAGCACGACCACCACCAGCACGATGATGGCCGTGCGCGACAGGCCCGCCGCGGCGCTCGACGCAGCCAGCGGCGCGACGTCGCGCTGCAGTGCGGCGCGCTGGCCCGGCGGCAGCTGGAAGGCGTCGGCGACGGTCGCCGCGGGCAGCGTCTCGCCGCCCGACCAGGTCACCTCGCCGGCCGTCTTCTCGCGTGACAGGCGCTTCTGGCTCGCGCCCCCCTGGCCCTGGTAGTCGCTGACGCTCGCGATCTCGTCTCGCCGCACGCGCCAGTAGAACTCGCCCAGCACCCAGGTCACCTTCGCGTCGTAGGTGTACTGGTGACGGTAGGCCGCGCCCTGCCAGGTGGCCTGCTCGCCGCGCACCTGCGGCACGCCGGTCAGCGGCTTGACCCAGCTCCAGCCGTCCTGCGCGTCGACGAGGAAAGCGAAGCCCTCCGTGCGGTGGTACAGCAGGTACTCGCGCCAGAAGGTCTGCTCGTCGTCGCTGCCCGCCGCCGGCAGGTCGCAGCGTTCCATGTAGCCCACCACCTGCCAGGGCAAGGGGGCACCACCCAGCGCCAGCGTACCGGTGCTGCCCAGGGGGATCTGCGGTTCCAGGCCGCCGTCGCCGGAGTTGTTCTGCTTGTAGTGGGTCAGGTCGGCGCCGACGCCGGCCGAGATGTCGACGACCGCCTGGCACTGGTGGCAGGTCAGGCTCTTCGTGCTGGCGAGCTTGGGTTCGAGCGCGGCCCCGCAGCTCGGGCATTCGATGGCCCGCGAGCCCAGGGTCTTCTCGGCCACGTCGCGCAGGCCCTGCAGGGCGAGCGTCGACAAGGCCACCGAGCGGCCGGTGGACCAGTGCAGCGCGGCCGGGTCGATGTCGTCCAGCGTGGCCACCTCGCCCTGCTCGTTGCGCAGGTCGACGACCGTGAAATCCCCTTCCAGGCGGGGCGCAGTGGGCAGTTCGCCCTCTGCCGCGACGAGGTGCGCGCGCACGACCGAGGCCACCGACCAGCCGCGACCGTCGATCACGCGGCGTTCGCCGGCGCGAAGCTCCGCCAGGCGCGGTGCGTCCGACGGCGTCGGCGCGTCGAAGGACAGCACGTAGGCGCCGTTGTCCTCGCTCAGCCAGCCGCTGCGGCCGTTGTCGAACAGCGCGTGCCATTCGTTCCAGGTGCCACCGTCGTAGCCGTACTGGAGGCGGCCGACAAGGGTGAAGGCCACGCCCTGGGCGCGACCGCCAGCGCCCAGCTGCAGCGGCGAGTGGTCGTCGAACAGTTCGGCGCTGATGCCGATGCGGCGCAGCGCCTCGCCGTCGCGCACCAGCGTGCTGCGGCAGAAGCTGCAGACGGCGCTGGCCGATGCGGCCGAGGCGAACTCGACCGGCGCGCCGCAGTTGGGGCACGCGGCGCGGTAGGCGCGTTGCGGGGACGAGCCGGTGGCCAAGGTGTCAGGTCGGGCGCCAGGCCCTCGAGACCGTCAAGGCTGCTTTCAGACGAGCTTCTTCAGCAGTTCGGCCTTCTTGCTGCTGAACTCCTCGTCGGTGAGGATGCCCTTGGCCTTGAGGTCGGCCAGCTTCTCGATGGTGGCCATCACTTCGTCGGGCTTCAAACCCACGGCCTGCGCAGCTTGCGCTGCCGCGGCCGCTGCGGCCGGTGACGCGCCCTGCAGCCCGCCCTGCAGCTGCTGCGCCATCACCTGGCCCAGCGCCACGCCCGCGCCCAGGCCCATCGCATCGCCCACCACGCCGCCGCCGCCCTGTCCGGCGCCTTCGGCGAACTTCGGGATCGCCTGCGCGGTCTGGTACTGCATGAACTTGCCCATGTCGCCACCGACCATGCCCATGCCGATCTTCTGGTCGAGGACCTTCTGCAGTTCCTCGGGCAGGCTGACGTTCTGCACCGTGACCGATTCGAGCGCCAGGCCGAGCTTGCCGAATTCCTCGGCGGTGGCGGCCTGCAGCTGCTTCGCGAACTCGATCTGGTTGGCCGCCAGGTCCAGGAAGGGGATGCCGCTGCCGGCCACCGCGTCGCTGATGTGCTGCAGCATCAGGCCGCGCAGCTGGCCGTCGAGGTCTTCGACCGTGTAGCGGTCGCGCGTGCCCGAGATGGCCGTGTGGAAGAGCTTCGGGTCGGCGATGCGGTAGGCGTAGTTGCCGAAGGCGCGCAGCCGCACGGCGCCGAAGTCCTTGTCGCGGATGGTCACCGGCTGCGTCGTGCCCCAGCGGCGGTCGATCTGCTGGCGTGTGCTGAAGAAGTAGACGTCGCTCTTGAACGGGCTCTGGAACAGCTTGTCCCAGTTCTTCAGGTAGGTCAGCACCGGCAGCGTCTGCGTGGTGAGCTTGTACATGCCGGGGCCGAAGACGTCGGCCACCTTGCCTTCGTTGACGAAGACGGCCATCTGGCTCTCGCGCACGGTCAGCGAGCCGCCGTACTGGATCTCGTTGCCGGCCATCGGGAAGCGCCAGGCCAGCGTGCCGTCGCCGGACTCGGTCCACTCGAGGATGTCGATGAACTGTTTCTTGATGAAGTCCATCAGCGCCATGGCTGTTCTCCCGTCAGACCACCCGTGGATCCGGGCGCGCGAATAATACGCCGCGGGGTGCCCGGGCACGCGCTGACAGCGGGCCTGCACACAGGCACACTCACCCCACGATGAACCACACCGCCCTGCAACTTGCCGTGATCGGCGCCGGCCCCGTCGGCCTGGCCCTGGCCCTGCACGCGGCGCGCACCCTGCCGCACGCGCAGATCACCTTGTTCGACGCCCGCGACGCCGCGCGCGACGTGGCGGGCGACCCGCGCACGCTGGCGCTGTCGCTGGGCAGCGTGCAGCTGCTGCAGCGCCTGCAGGCCTGGCCGGCCGAAGCCGCCCAGCCCATCGCCGAGGTGCATGTCTCGCAGGCGCCGCCTTCGCCGCCCGGCGCCGAGGTGCTGCTGCTGGCCAGCGAGCAGCAGGTGCCCATGCTGGGGGCCGTGCTGAGCTACGGCGCCCTGGTGTCTTCGCTGCAGGCGGCGTGGGTGGCCGAGGCCGCGGCGCAGCCGCACCGCCTGCACACGCGCTTCGGCACACCGGTGGCCGCCCTGAAGCCCGCCGCTTCGGGCGTGGAGGTCGATGCCGGCATCGCCGAGACCTTCGACCTCGCGGTGGTCGCCGAAGGCGGCGTCTTCTCCGATCAGGTGCGCAAGGCCGTCGTGCACGACTATGCGCAGACGGCCTGGGTCGGTACGGTCGTGCTGGAAGGCGGCCACGCCGGCCGCGCCTTCGAACGCTTCACCCGCGACGGCCCGGTGGCCCTGCTGCCGCTGCGCACGCCCCCAGGCAGCCTGCCCGACGGGCAACGCCGCGCCGCGCTGGTCTGGTGCGTCCCGACCCGCGACGACCCGGTGCAGCCACTGGACGAGGCCCAGCGCGCCGTGGTGCTGGGCACCCTGGTGCCCGCAGCTGCGGGCCGCGTGCTGTCGGTGTCGCCGCTGAAGCACTTCGCGCTGGGCCTGAACGCCGAGCGCACGCTGGTCAGCGGCCGCACGGTGCGCATCGGCAACGCCGCGCAGACGCTGCACCCGGTGGCCGGACAGGGTTTGAACCTGGGCTTGCGGGACGCCTACGAGCTGGTCGCCACGCTGCGTTTCGCCGACGACGTCGACGCCGCACTGCGCCGCGTGGAATGGGCCCGCGGCGCCGACCGCTGGAGCATGATCGCCATCACCGATTTCCTGGCACGCAGCTTCACCTGGCGCTGGCCCGGCGTGGGCGCGGCGCGCGGCGCGGCGCTGATGGCGCTGCAGCAGGCACCTATGCTCAAGCGGCTCCTGGCCCGCCAGATGATGTTCGGGAGCAGGTGACCCACCCCCGTAGCGCCTTCGGCGCATCCCCTTGAGGGGGCGACCCCGGCGGACCGGCAAAGCCGGATCCGCGGCGTCCGCTTGACCGGCCAGTCCAGGATGACAGGTCGCCTTGGCTCAACAGGCGAACTGTTTCCGGTGCGCCAGGGCCGGCAGTTGGGTGCGTACTTCGGCCAGCCGCGCCGCGTCGAATTCGGCCATCACCACGCCTTCGCCTTCGGGCAGCACGGCCAGCACGTCGCCCCAGGGGTCGATGACCATGCTGTGTCCCCAGGTGCGGCGGCCGTTTTCGTGCGTGCCGCCCTGCGCCGAGGCGATCACATAGCACTGGTTCTCCACCGCGCGTGCCCGCAGCAGCAGTTCCCAGTGCGCGCGGCCGGTGGTCCAGGTGAAGGCCGCCGGCACGCAGATCACGTCGCAGGGCGGATGCATCAGCGTGCGGTACAGCTCGGGAAAGCGCAGGTCGTAGCAGATCGACAGGCCCACGCGCAAATCGGCTGCCTGCAGCGCCACCGGCGTGCTGCCGGCCTTCAGCACGCGGCCCTCGTCGTAGCTTTCCTTGCCGTTGTCGAAGGCGAAGAGGTGGATCTTGTCGTAGCGCGCCGCGTGTGTCCCGTCGGGGCCCCAGACGTTGCAGCTGTTCAGTGCGTGCCCGGGCTCAGCGCTGCGCAGCGGCAGCGTGCCGCCCACCAGCCACACCCCGTGCGCGCGTGCGGCATCGGACAGCGCTCGCTGGATCGGCCCGTCTCCCGGCGCCTCGGCCACGCGGAGCTTGTCGTCGTCGCGTCGCCCCATCAGGCAGAAGTACTCAGGGAGAACCACGAGTCGCGCGCCGCCGGACGCGGCCTCGGCCACGAGCCGCACCGCAGCATCGAGGTTGCGCTCCACGTCGGGCGTGGACACCATCTGCACTGCGGCCATCTTCATCACGGTACCTTCCCTGGGTTGCCCGGCACGGGCAGTCGTTGTGGGGCAGAATTCCCCGACGCGGTGAGGACATCGCGCCAGCACTAAGCTCGCCGCCTCCGCCGCCATGGAGTCAGCGCGAGCGGCAAGACCGAGGGACCACGATGCGAGGGAATCGAACACCGGATGTGCGGCCCGGCCGCAGCGCGCCGCATGGCCCGTTCCGTCTCGCCGACGCCGCTGCAATCTAGCACGCCCGCCGCGCAAGCAAGACCCGGCCATGGCTGCTGCCTCCTCCGCCCACCCCGCCCTCGCCGCACGCGCCGAGTACAGCCGATTCGTCCAGCGCGTGCGCCGCCGCTACGCGGCCGAGCTGCCGCTGCTGCCGGCCGGAGCGCCGGACGTCGAGGGCATCACGGCCCTGGTGCGCAGGCTCGAACAGGACGGCCGCCCCTTGCCCACGGCCCTGCGCGTGGCGCGGCAACTGGTGCTGGAACGCCTGGCCACGCTCGACATCGAGCACGAAGCGCCGCTGCAGGTCGTCACCGGCACGATGACGCACCTGGCCGAGGCCACGCTCGAGATCGCACTCGCGCAGGCCCGTGCCGACGCCGACCAGCGCCACGGCGCGCCGGTCGACGCACAAGGCCAGCCGATCGACTTCTGGATCGTCGGCATGGGCAAGCTCGGCGCGCGCGAGCTCAACGTCTCGTCGGACATCGATCTCATCTACGTCTACGAGGACGATGGCCAGACCCACGGCGAGCGGCCGACCAGCGCGCACGAATACTTCTCGTACGTGGCCAAGCGCCTGTATGCGCTGATCGGCGACACCACCGACGACGGCTTCGTCTTCCGCGTCGACCTGGCGCTGCGGCCGAACGGCAATTCCGGCCCGCCGGTGGTCAGCCTGTCGATGCTGGAAGAGTACTTCCAGGTGCAGGGCCGCGAGTGGGAACGCTTCGCCTGGCTGAAGAGCCGCGTGGTGGCACCGCGGGAGTCCGTGACCAGCGGCCGCGCGCTGGCGCTGCGCAGCCTCGTCACCCCCTTCGTCTACCGCCGCTACCTCGACTACGGTGTCTTCGAAGGCCTGCGGCAGCTGCACCGCAAGATCCGCGAGGAGGCGCAGCGCCGCGCCGCCGGCCGGCCCGAGCGGGCCAACGACGTGAAGCTGTCGCGCGGCGGCATCCGCGAGATCGAGTTCATCGTGCAGCTGATGCTGGTGGTGCGCGGCGGCCACTTCCCGGAGATCCGCACGCGGTCGACGGTGCGCGCGCTGCAGCGCCTGTCGGAACGCGGGCTCATGAAGCCCGAGGTCGCCACGCAGCTCGCCGCCGCCTACGAATTCCTGCGGCGCGTGGAGCACCGCATCCAGTACCTCGACGACCAGCAGACCCACCTGCTGCCCACCGACGACGCCGATCTCGGCTGGATCGCTCGCAGCCTGGGGCTGCTGTGCAGCGCCGACACCTGCGAGATGCTCGACCGGCTGTGCGAGATCCGCGAGCTGGTGGCCTCGGAGTTCGATTCGCTGCTGCGCGACGGCCAGGCGGCCGGCGGCGGCACCGGCTGCCGCAGCTGCGGCCCCGGCCCGCTGCCGGTGGACAGCGACGCCCTCATCGACCGACTGCCTGCGGCGCTGGCCGAGCGCGTGCGCGCCTGGGTCGTGCAGCCGCGTGTGCTGGCCCTGCGCGACGAAACCCGCCTGCGCCTGGGCCGGCTGATGCAGCGGGTGGGCCAGGGCATGGCGCAGGGCGACTGCTCCGAGCAGGCCGCCTTGCGCTTCGTCGACTGGCTCGAACCTCTGCTGCGCCGCGAGAGCTACATCGCCCTGCTGGTGGAGCGACCGGCCGTGCACAAGCGCCTGCTGCGCCTGCTGGGCATGGCGCGCTGGCCGATGCAGTACCTGATGCGCCATCCCGGGGTCATCGACGAGCTGGCCGACGAGCGCCTGCTGCACCTGCGCTTCGACCGGGCTGCCTTCATCGCCGAACTGGAAGAGCGCCGCGCCGCCTGGCAGCGCAGCGGCGAGGACGACGAAGGGCAGCTGCTCGACACGCTGCGCCGCGCCCACCACGCCGAGGTCTTCCGCACGCTGGTGCGTGACGTCGAGGGCGAGCTGACGGTGGAAGAAGTGGCCGACGACCTTTCGGCCATGGCCGACGCCGTGCTCGACACCACCGTGCGCTGGGCCTGGCCGCTGCTGCGCCAGCGCCACCGCGACACCCCGGGCCTGGCCATCGTGGCCTACGGCAAGCTGGGCGGCAAGGAACTGGGCTACGGCAGCGACCTCGATGTCGTCTTCCTCTACGACGACCGCGACGAAGCCGACAAGGACAAGGCGCAGGAGGTCTACGGCGCCTTCGTCCGCAAGCTCATCACCTGGCTCACGCTGCGCACGGCCTCGGGCGAGTTGTTCGACATCGACACCGCACTGCGCCCGAACGGCAATTCCGGACTGCTGGTGACCTCGCTCGAATCTTTCCAGAACTACCAGAAGGGCCGCGGCAGCAACACGGCCTGGACCTGGGAACACCAGGCCATCACGCGGGCGCGCTTCTGCGCCGGCTCGACCTCCGTGGCGCAGGCCTTCGACGCAGCCCGACGCAGCGTGCTCACCGCCCCGCGCGACCATGCGGCACTGCGCGAGGAAGTGCGCACCATGCGCGAGCGCGTGCGCGCCGCGCGGCCGGTGCCGGCCGGGCGCTTCGACGTCAAGCACAGCGCCGGCGGCATGATGGACGTCGAGTTCGCCGTGCAGTACCTGGTGCTGGCGCACGGAGCCGCCCAGCCGCTGCTGCTGGACAACGCCGGCAACATCGCGCTGCTGCAGCGCGCCGAGTCGGTCGGCCTGCTGCCTCCGGGCGTGGGCGTCGCAGCGGCCAATGCCTACCGCGAACTGCGGCGGGCGCAGCACCGGGCGCGGCTCGACGAACAGCCCACGCAGTTCGACCCCGAGGCGATGGCGCCTGCGCGTGACGCCGTGCTGGCGCTGTGGAAGGCCGTCTTCGATTGATTCCGGCTGGTCGCACCTGGTTGTGCCTGTCTGCGCTGCTGGCCCTGGGGTCCCTGGTGGGCTGGTGGGTGCCTGCGCCGCTGTGGGACTGGCAACCCGGCCTGGCCCTTCAGCAACCCTGGCGCTGGTGGACCGCCACGTTCGTTCACTGGAGCGTCCTGCACCTGGCGGCCAACCTGGCGGGCCTGGCCGTCGTGGCGGCCCTGGGCCGCGTGGCACGCTTGCCGGCCGACGTGGCCCTGGGCTGGCTGGCCACCTGGCCATTGACCCACCTCGTGCTGTGGTCCGAACCGGACCTGCTGCACTACGGCGGGATGTCCGGCGTGCTGCACGGCGGCGTGGCCACGGTGGCCGTCTGGCTGCTGGTCACGCAGCGCGGACGCACACGCTGGATCGGCGGCCTGCTGCTCGGCGGGCTCACCGTCAAGCTGACACTGGAGGCGCCCTGGGGCCCTGCCCTGGTGCACCCGGCGGGCTGGGACATTGCGGTGGCGCCGCTGGCCCACGCCGCGGGCGCCGTGCTGGCCGTCCTCATGACCCTGCTCGTGCTGGCACGCCACCGCCGTGCCGCCATGCAGACATCGCGTGAGACGGACTGATGGCAGCCGGGCACAACGACCGCAAGGCCAGCCTGGACGGCCTGGCCATCGCACTGGTGCTGACCTGCTGCGCGCTGTGGGGCCTGAACCAGGTCGCGGCGAAGGTGGCGCTGAGCGAGATACCGCCGCTGATGCAGGCCAGTGCACGCTCGCTCGGGGCCGGTCTGCTGTTGTGGGCCTTTGCCACCGCACGCGGGCTGAAGCTGTGGGAGCGTGACGGCACGGCGTGGGCGGGCCTGGCCGCAGGGCTCATCTTCGCCGTCGAGTTCGGCATGATCTTCGTCGGGCTGCAGTACACCGCAGCCTCGCGCATGATCGTCTTCCTTTACGTCGCGCCCTTCGTGGTGGCGCTGGGCATGCCCTTCCTCGTGCCCTCGGAAAGGCTCGACCGTTGGCAACTGCTGGGCCTGACCACCGCCTTCGGCGGCGTGGTGTGGGCGTTCTTCGAAGGCTTCGTGCAACCTTTGCACGGGGCACGGCAGTGGATGGGCGATGCCCTGGCCCTCGGGGCTTCGGTGCTGTGGGGCGCCACCACGCTGCTGCTGCGCGCAACGAAGCTGTCGACCGCCCTGCCCGAGAAGACCTTGCTGTACCAGCTGACCATCTCGGCCATCGCGCTGGGGCTGGCGTCATGGGTGGCCGGCGAGCGCTGGCCGACCCAGGTGGGGGCGCTGTCGTGGTGGGCCCTGGCCTTCCAGACCGTGGTCGTCACCTTCGCCAGCTACCTGATGTGGTTCTGGCTGCTGCGACACTATCCGGCGACGCGCGTGTCGGCCTTCACCCTCGTGACCCCCATCTTCGGCCTGCTGGCCGGGGTGCTTCTGCTGGACGAGCCCGTCACCCTGCGCCTGCTCGTGGCGCTGGCGGCCGTGGCCGCCGGCATCGCTCTCGTCAACCGCCGGCCCGCTGCACCGCAGGCTGCGCCCCTGCCCACGCCATCACCCAAGGAGACACCATGATCACCCTGTGCGGCTTTCCGATCAGCAACTACTACAACAAGGTCAAGCTGGTGCTGCTGGAGAAGAACATCCCGTTCACCGAAGAAGCGGTGCCCACCCGGTCTAAGGACGAGGCCGTGCTCGCGGCGTCGCCCCTGGGCAAGATCCCCTTCATCCGAACGCCTCACGGCGCCCTGTGCGAGAGCCAGGTCATCGTCGACTACCTCGAAGCGCAATGGCCCACGCCAGCCCTCGTGCCGGCCGACCCCTTCGCCGCGGCCAAGGTGCGTGAACTGGCCACCTACATCGACCTGCACCTGGAACTGGTGGCGCGCGAGCTCTACGGCCAGGCCTTCTTCGGCGGCACGGTCGACGACGCGGTGAAGAGCCGCGTGCACAAGCAGCTCGAGAAGAACATTGCAGGCTTCCAGCGCCTGGCGAAGTTCTCGCCCTACGTGGCGGGCGACAGCTTCACGCTGGCCGACTGCTCGGCCTGGGTGAGCCTGCCGCTGGTGGGCATGGCCAGCAAGAGCGTCCTGGGCGTGGACCTGCTGGCAGCGGCCGGCGTGGACTGGAAGGCATATGCCAAGCTCATCGCCGAACGTCCGTCGGCCGTGCGCGTGGCCGCCGACCGAAAGCAGTCGCCGATGCCCCCCGCCTGACGGGGAGGGTGTGCCCGGGCAGCAGGTCAGGCCGGCTGCGGGCCGGCCTGCTTCGCCAGCGCGAGGGTGAGTTCCTTGCGGTAGCGGTTGAGCTCCTGCACGCTGGCGAAGCTGCGCTCCATCAACAGGCTCATGTTGTGCAGGATGCGCTCGACCACCTTGCCTTCCCACACCGCGTCGAACTGGATCTGGCGGTCCAGCCACTGCTCCAGCCACTCGGGGTTGGGCATGCGGCTCTGGATGGTGTCGCGGGGGAACAGCTTGACGTTGACGTGAAGGTTCGTGGGGTGCAGCGCCTGCGCGGTGCGTCGCGCACTGGCCATCAGCACACCGACCTTGGCGAACGCCGCGCGCGCCTCGTCGCCGAACTTGCCCATCGCACGCTTCATGTAGCGCAGGTAGGCGCCGCCGTGACGCGCCTCGTCCTTGGCCAGGGTCTCGTAGATGGCCTTGATGACCGGTTCGGTGTGCCATTCGGCAGCGCGCCGGTACCAGTGGTTGAGCCGGATCTCGCCGCAGAAGTGAAGCATCAGTGTTTCCAGCGCCGGGGCCGGATCGAACTCGAACCGCACGGCGTGCAGTTCCTCTTCGGTGGGCACCAGGTCGGGCCGGAAACGGCGGAGGTACTCCATGAGCACCAGCGAGTGCTTCTGCTCCTCGAAGAACCAGACGCGCTGTCGTCGCGGTTGTCGCGCAGGAACATCTCGGTGGCCGGCAGCGCCGCCCACTCGGTGATGGCATTCATCTTGATGGTCTGCGCCTGCTCGTCGCTGAGCTGCTCGGCCTCGAAGCGCGCCCAGGGGATGTCGTCATCCATGCTCCAGCGCACGGCTTCGAGTTGTTTGAAGAGTTCGGGGTAGAGCATCGTGAACACCTCGGGGGACACCAGATTCTAGAAGCTGCGGCCCTCGATCCGGCGGATCGGGGGCTAAGGCCCTGCGGGGCATGCACCGCGCCTGTAAGCTGCCGGCGGCGCGGCGTCCCTGGCAAAGCCCAGTGGTTCGCAGGGATACTGGGAACCCACCGGAGCTTGTGTGTACTATCCAGTCATATGGTGACCGATCAGTTCAAGTCAGCGATTCCAGGCAACCTGCCCTCGCCGCAACGCGCCGGGAACGCTGCTTGCCACCGTGTCGTCCAGACACGTTTCTTTGCACGGAAGGCCGCGGCTGGCGCGCGGAACTTTCGAGCGGGGGGCCTGTCTCAGGGTTCAGGGCGGCAGCGCTCGCCGACAAAGGTCGGCGCCGACGTCGACACACTTTCCCTGCTGTGTGGTCCTTCGACTCCGTTGAAGGCAATCTCCGGGCGGTTCCTCTCCTCCTCCCTCCCTCCCTCGTTCGCCCGGGGGCGCCACACGGCAGATTTTCTTCCTCGGCACTCCGCTCCCGGCGGAGTGCCGTACCTGTGCAGCAGGCGCGCCCTGCGGACAGGCTGACGGATGCGTCGCATCGCCGTCATCGGCTCCGGCATCTCGGGGCTTGCCACTGCCTACAAGCTGTCGCGCCACGCCAGGGTCTCACTCTTCGAAGCCGGAGACTACTTCGGGGGACACACGCACACGGTCGACATGACGCTGGACGGCATCACGCACGGTGTCGACACCGGCTTCCTCGTCTTCAACCACCGCACCTACCCGCAGCTGGTCCAGCTGTTCGATGAACTCCAGGTCCACACCACCCCTTCGGAGATGTCGTTCTCGGTCAAGCAGCCCTCGACGGGTCTCGAGTGGAGCGGATCCGACCTGAACGGCGTGTTCGCGCAACGAAGGAACCTGCTGCGCCCGTCGTTCCTGCGCATGCTCGCCGACATCCTGCGCTTCAACAAGCTGGCCACGGGCATTGCCGCCGCTGGTGCCGAGGCCGGGTTGTCTGAAGACATCGGCAGCTTTCTCGATCGCCACGGCTTCGGCCGCACCTTCCGCGAGGGCTACTTCCTGCCGATGATCGGCTGCATCTGGTCCTGCCCGACGGACCAGATGCTGCGCTTCCCCGTGGCGACGATGATCCGCTTCTGCCACAACCACGGGCTGTTGCAGGTGGCCGACCGGCCCCAGTGGTACACGGTGACCGGCGGCGCCCGGCACTATGTGCAGAAGATCCTGCCGCACGTGCCCGACGCACGTCTGCGCACGCCGGTGCGCCGGGTTCGTTCCACTGCGGTGGGGGTGGAGGTGTCCACCGACAGCGGCACCGAACTCTTCGACGATGCCGTGCTGGCCTGCCACAGCGACCAGAGCCTGGCGCTGCTGGCCGAACCGACCGCGGCGCAGCGTGCGGTGCTGGGCGCCATCCGTTACCAACCCAACCGCGCGGTGCTGCACACCGACAGCTCGCTGCTGCCCTCGCGCCAGCGTGCGTGGGCGGCCTGGAACTACGAGCGTGCCGAGCAGACCGACCAGGAACGCGCCGTCGTCTGCCTGCACTACCTGATCAACCGGCTGCAGCCACTGCCCTGGAAGACCCCCGTCGTGGTGTCGCTGAACCCCGGCACCGAGCCCGACCCACGGCGCGTGGTCGGTGCCTGGAGCTACAGCCACCCCGTGTTCGACCTCGCGGCCATCCAGGCCCAGCGCGACCTGCCCGCCGCACAGGGCCAGGGTGGCGTCTGGCTGGCCGGCGCGTGGACGCGCTATGGCTTCCACGAGGACGGTCTGATGTCGGCCCATCACGTCGTGGAACGCCTGCTGGCCACGCCGGCCGGTGCCACGGCGCCGCAGCGCCAGGCCGCCTGATGTCCCCCGACGATGGTGCGCCCGGCGGCGCCCTGCTTGCGAAGGGCGTCGTGAGACACCGACGGCTGCGCCCGGTTCTCAACGCGTTCGTCTATCCGACGTACTTCCTGCTGTTGCCGATGCGCCAGTTGCGCGGGCAGGCCACGGCGGCCCTGCACCGCAACCGCTTCGGCTGGCTGAGCTTCCACGACCGCGACCATGGCGACGGCAGCGCCGATGCGCTGGGCTGGCTGGAAGGCCTGCTCGCTGCGGAAGGCGTGGACGACGCCGACGGCGAGGTCTGGCTGCAGACCTATCCCCGTGTCTTCGGCTACGTCTTCAAGCCGGTGAGCTTCTGGTACTGCCATCGGCGCGACGGCAGCCTGGCCGCCGTGGTGGCCGAGGTCAACAACACCTTCGGCGAGCGTCACTGCTATCTGCTCGTCGGCCCCCAACTCGGTTTCGGTCGCGAACAGCAGGCACGCAAGGTCTTCCACGTCTCGCCCTTCTGCAGCGTGCAGGGGCGGTACAGGTTCCGCTTCATGCGGGCCGGTGACCGCATCGTGGCGCGCGTGGACCACGACGACGACGACGGGCCGCTGCTCGAGACCAGCCTGTCCGGGCGACTGCAGCCGCTCACGGCGCGCAGCGTGCGCAGCGCCTTCTTCGGCACGCCGCTGATGACGCTGGGCGTGATCGCGCGCATCCACTGGCAGGCCGTCCGGCTGTGGCTCAAGCGCGTGCCCTTCCACGGCAAGCCCGAGCCGCCCGAAGCCTTCATCTCGCGCTGAATCCGACCTGCCTCGCATTGCGTACCTGAGTCCACCGCCACCGCTGCCGACACACACCGCCGCCACCATGACGACGACCACCGCCCAGTCCTTCGAGCTGCCTTCCTCCGCCCCGGCTGCAGCGCGCGCCGTGTTCCGTCTGCTGCGGCAGATCCGGGTCGGCACGCTCGACCTGCAGCTCTTCGACGGCTCCCAGGTGCACTTCGGCACCGGTGCGGAAGGGCAGCCGCGCGCGGCGATACGCCTGCTCGACTGGGGCGTCTGCAGTGCGGCACTCAAGAGCGGCGACATCGGGTTCGCCGAGTCCTACATCGATGGCCACTGGACGACGCCCGACCTCGCGGCGCTGCTCAAGCTCTTCATCGCCAACCGCGATGCCATCGAGAAGGTGATCTACGGCACCTGGTGGGGCTCGCTGCTGTACCGCGCCAAGCACCTGCTGCACCGCAACTCGCGGCACGGCAGCCGCAAGAACATCCACGCGCACTACGACATCGGCAATCCGTTCTACCGCCTGTGGCTGGACGAGACGATGAACTACTCCAGCGCCCTGTTCGAAGGCGACCACACGCGCCCGACGGCCGAGGCGCAATCGGCCAAGGTGCGCCGGGCCTTGCGCGAGACCGGCGTGAAGCCCGGTGAGCGCCTGCTGGAGATCGGCTGCGGCTGGGGCGCGCTGGCCGAGATGGGGGCGGGCGAGTTCGCCGCCCAGGTCACCGGCGTCACGCTGTCGACCGAGCAGCTGGCCTTCGGCCAGGACCGCCTGGCAGGCAAGGGCCTGGCCGAGCGCGCGACGCTGCGCCTGCAGGACTACCGCGACATCGACGACGGCCCCTACGACGCCATCGCGTCGATCGAGATGTTCGAGGCCGTCGGGCGCGAATACTGGGGCGGCTACTTCGAGACGCTTCGCCGCCAGCTCAAGCCGGGCGGCCGGGCCTGCATCCAGACCATCACCATCCACGACGATCTGTTCGAGCGCTACGCACGCTCGACCGACTTCATCCAGCAGTACATCTTCCCCGGCGGCATGCTGCCGAGCCCGCAGGTCTTTCGCGCCGAGGCCGCCAAGGCGGGGCTCGAGGTGGTCAACGAACACGCCTTCGGCCCGGACTACGCCGAGACGCTGCGCCGCTGGCGGGTGCAGTTCCTGGCACGCGATGCGCAGGTGCGCAAGCTGGGCTTCGACACCCGGTTCATGCGCACCTGGGAGTTCTACCTGGCCTACTGCGAAGCGGCCTTCGACACCGGCAACACGGATGTCGTGCAGTTCACCCTGCGCCGGCCATGAGACGCGCCACCAACCTCTCGCGGCGGCACGCCCTGATCGCGTTCGGGGCGGCGACGGCCGGCGGGCTGCTGCCGGTTGCCGTCCGGGCCCAGGGCCTGCCTGCCGAAGTGGCCACCGAGCTGCCTGGCGCGAAGCTGCAGGGCAGTGGCCGTCTGCGCTACTTCGGCCTGCGCGTCTACGAAGCCCGCCTCTGGGCGCCGGCCGCCGTGTCGGCCACCGACTGGGCACGCACGCCGCTGGCGCTCGAACTGCAGTACGCGCGATCGCTGGTGGGCCGCCTGATCGCCGAGCGATCACTCGAGGAGATGCGGCGGCAGGGCGAGATCGACGCCGCACGGGCCGAGCGCTGGCTGGGCCGCATGAAGGAGCTCTTTCCCGACGTGACCGAAGGCGACCGCATCACCGGCGTGAAGCGTCCCGGCGAAGCGACACGGGTGTTCTTCAACGGCAGCCTGCGCGGTGAGCTGCGCGACGCCGACTTCACGCGCATGTTCTTCGGCATCTGGCTCAGTCCGCAGACCTCCGAGCCGGCGATGCGCGATGCGCTGCTGGGCGCGGCCAAGGCGGGGTCGTGAACATCGCCTTGACGGCCGCACCCTGGCAGGGCGGCTGGCGCAACGGTCTGAGCTACGGCGCACTGGGTCTGCCGCTGGCCTTCGTGGCGCTGCCGCTGTACGTGGTGCTGCCCAACCACTACGCCAGCGAGTTCGGCATCCCGCTGGCCGTGCTGGGCACGTTGCTGCTCGGCGCCCGCCTGCTCGACGCCATCGCCGACCCCTGGATCGGGCGCTGGGCCGACGGCTGGTTCGCCCACTCCACGCGACGCGTGCTGCTGGTCGCGCTGGCTGCGGCGCTGGTGCTGGTGGCGGGCTTCCGCGCGCTGTTCTTCCCCACCGTGCAGGGCAGCACGGCGCTGCTGGTGTGGTGCGGTGTGACGCTGGCCGTCACCTACCTGGCCTACAGCGTGCTGACCGTGACGCACCAGGCCTGGGGCGCACGGCTGGGCGGCGACGAAGGCCAGCGCTCGCGCATCGTGTCGTGGCGCGAGGCCCTGGCGCTGGTGGGCGTGCTGGTGGCCAGCGTGCTGCCTTCGGTGTCGGGGCTGGGCGTCACCAGCGTCGTCTTCGGCGTGCTGCTGCTGGCTGCCGTCGCGCTGCTGTGGGTCGCGCCGGCGCCGGTCGTCACCCCAGCGCCGACGACCCCGCCATCGATGGCCGAGCCGCTGCGCACGCCTGCGTTCCGCCGCCTGCTGGCCATCTACCTGGTCAACGGCGTGGCCAGCGCGGTGCCCGCCACGCTGGTGTTGTTCTTCATCCGCGACCGCCTGCAGGCCACCGCCTTCGAGCCCCTGTTCCTGGCCAGCTACTTCGCCGCAGGGGCGCTGTCGATGCCGCTGTGGGTGATGGCCGTCAGTCGCTTCGGCCTGGCACGCAGCTGGCTGGCCGGCATGGTGCTGGCCGTCATCACCTTCATCTGGGCCGCCACGCTCGGCGCCGGCGACGTGGCGGCCTACACCGCCGTGTGCATCGCCAGCGGCATCGCGCTGGGGGCCGACCTGTCGCTGCCCGGCGCGCTGCTGGCCGGGGTCATCCAGCGCGCCGGCCACGGCGGCCGCCTGGAAGGCGGCTACTTCGGCTGGTGGAACTTCGCCACCAAGCTCAACCTGGCCCTGGCAGCGGGCATCGCGCTGCCGCTTCTGGGCGTCTTCGGCTACGCCCCCGGGCAGCAGGACGAGGGCGCGCTGCAGGCCCTGACGCTGGCCTACTGCGCCCTGCCCTGCGCGCTGAAGCTGGTGGCCGCCGCCTTGCTCTACACCCTCTGGATCCGCCCCGCGGAAGGACAACGAACATGAACAGACGCTGGTTGCTGGCGGGCACCACCGCCGCCGTCTTTGCGATCACCACCGCGCTGGTCGGCTGCGCGGGTCCTCAGCCCTCGGACTACGCCGCCGAGAAGCCCGTGCTCGACCTGAAGACCTACTTCAACGGCGAGCTCACCGCACACGGCCTCTTCACCGACCGCTCGGGCAAGGTGGCGCGCCGCTTCACCGTGGCCATGACCGGCACCTGGACCGGCAACCAGGGCGTGCTGGACGAACGCTTCACCTACAGCGACGGCAAGACCGAGCGCCGCGTCTGGCGCCTGACCGACCTGGGCAACGGCCGCTACAGCGGCCGCGCCGACGACGTGGTGGGCGAGGCCGTGGGCATCGCCGCGGGCAACGCGCTGAACTGGCAGTACACGCTGCGCCTGCCGGTGGACGACAAGGTCTACGAGGTGCAGTTCGACGACGGACGAGCGCGTGATGCTCAACAAGGCGGTGATGAGCAAGTTCGGCATCCGGCTCGGCGAAGTCACGCTGTCCTTCTACAAGAAATGAGAAGCACGTCATGCCCTTGAACCCGCGCATCACCTCCTGGCCCGGCCAGGTGGTCTGGCTCGTCGGTGCTTCCACCGGCATCGGCCGCGCCACCGCGTCACGGCTGCATGCCGCGGGCGCGAAGGTGATCGTGTCGGCCCGCAGCACCGCCACGCTCGATGCCTTCGTGCGCGAGCACCCGGGCAGCACCGCCATGCCGCTGGACGCCACCGACCGCACGGCGATGCGCGACGCCGCGCTGCACATCGTCGAGCAGCACGGCCGGCTCGATCTGGCCGTGTACTGCGCCGGCTACTACAAGCCCATGCGCGCCACCGCCTTCGACCTCGACGACGCCTTGCGCCACGAGCAGGTGAACTACGTCGGCGCGCTGTACATGCTCGACGCCGTGCTGCCCACCCTGCTGCGCCAGCGCAGCGGCCACATCAGCCTGGTGAGCAGCGTCTCGGGCTACCGCGGCCTGCCCAAGGCGCTGGCCTACGGGCCGACCAAGGCGGCGCTGATCAACCTGGCCGAGTCGCTGTACCTCGACCTCACCGACCACGGCATCGGCGTCTCGGTGGTCTGCCCCGGCTACGTGGAGACGCCCCTGACCGAGCAGAACGACTACCGCATGCCGGGCCTCATCACCGCCGAGGAAGCGGCGAAGTACATCACCGACGGCTGGGCCGCGGGCCGCTTCGAGAACCACTTCCCGAAGCGCTTCACGCTGTGGGTGAAGCTGCTGAGCCATCTCAGCGAAGGCCTGTACTTCCGCGCGGTGCGACGGGTGACGGGCCTGTGAGTCCGGCAACGGGAAACATGCTGCCGCCGATCCGCACCACCGACCCGCGTGCGGCGCGCGTGGTGGCCTTCTTCGAGGCGCTGTCGCCGGCCGACATCCCGCGCATGGCCGAGCTCTACACGGACGACGCGTCCTTCAAGGACCCCTTCAACGAGGTGCGCGGCACGGCAGCGATCGCCGGCGTGTTCACGCACATGTTCGTCTCGCTGAACGGTCCGCGCTTCGTCGTGCGCGACGTCATCGTGCAGGGCGACCAGTGTTTCCTGACCTGGGACTTCCTGTTCCGCATGAAGCGCTTCCGCCCCGACGAGCAGACCGTGCGGGGCGGCTCGCACCTGGCCTTCGCACCCGACGGCCGCATCGCGATGCACCGAGACTACTGGGACGCCGCCGAAGAGCTGTACGAGAAGCTGCCGGTGATCGGCGCCGTGATGCGCTGGCTCAAGAGCCGCGCCAACAGCTAGCGCAACCAGCCCTTGCGGCGGAAGTAGATGAAGGGCGCGGCCACCGAAGCCGCCATCAGCCCCAGCGCGAACGGGTAGCCCGCCGCCCAGTCCAGCTCCGGCATGTACTTGAAGTTCATGCCGTAGATGCTGGCGATCAGCGTTGGCCACCGAGAAGATCTTGATGATCTTGTTCTGGTTGATGTTGATGAAGCCGACGGTGGCGTCCATCAGGAAGTTGATCTTGTCGAACAGGAAGGCGGTGTGCGAGTCGAGCGAGTCGATGTCGCGCAGGATCTGCCGCGCTTCCTCGAACTGCTCGGCGTTGAGCATGCGGCTGCGCATCATGAAGCTCAGCGCGCGCCGCGTGTCCATCACGTTGCGCCGGATGCGGCCGTTGAGGTCTTCCTCGCGCGCGATGGCGGTCAGCGCCTCGCCGGCCATGACGTCGTTGACGTCCTGCGTCAGCACGCGCGCGCTCACGGCTTCCAGGCTGTCGTAGATGCCCTCGAGCTTGTCGGCCGAGTACTCGGCGTCGGCGTCGTAGAGCTTCAGCAGCACGTCCTTGGCGTCCTCGATCAGCGCCGGGATGCGGCGCGCGCGCAGGCGCAGCAGGCGGAACACCGGCAGGTCCTCGCCGTGCACCGAGAACAGCACCTTGTTCAGCAGGATGAAGGCCACGCGCACGTTGCGCGCCGGGCGGCCGTCGGGGCCGTCCTCGGCGTCGATCAGGAAGTCGGAGCGGATGTGCAGCTCGCCGTTGTCTTCCTCGTAGAAGCGGGCGGACTCTTCCAGGTCGTCGTCGACGGCATCACTGGGGATGACCAGCCCGAAACGCTTCTGGATCCAGCTCTTCTCGTCTTCGGTGGGCGACTCCAGGTCGACCCACACCGGCTGGACATGGTCCAGTTCGGTGGCCTCGTCGATCTCTTCCTGGAAGAGCCGGCCGTTGGCCAGCGTGAAGACGTTGAGCATGCGATCCCCGGCTTCGCGCCAGCCCTGGATTATCGCATCGGGCGCAGGCCGCGACACCTGCGCCCGGTCGGGGTCAGCCGATGCTTTCCACCTGCCGCGACTGCTGGTAGGCGCGGCCGAAGCGGTTGGCCAGGAAGGCCGGCAGCTCCACCTCTTCCTGCCGCACGAAGCCGCGCTGGGGCAGCCGGCCTTCGCGGAACAGGTCGACCGCGGCGCACACGCCGGCGGCGGTGGTGATCTGGATCGCCGACAGCGGCGCGGCCTCGTCGCGGTCGGCGAAGATCTTGCGCGCGAACACTTCCTGCACCAGCGCGCCGTGCCGCATGCCGCTGACGGTGACGAAGACCAGCACCACGTCCTGCATCGTGCTGGGGATGCTGCGGCGCATGATGTCCTTCAGCGTCTCGGTGTCGTGTTTGAGCTGCAGCTCTTCCAGCAGCATCTTCATGATGGCGCGGTGGCCGGGGTAGCGCACGCTCTTGTAGTCCAGCGTCTGCACGCGGCCGGCCAGCGTCTCGCACAGCGTGCCCAGGCCGCCCGAGGTGTTGAAGGCCTCGTACTCCACGCCGTCCAGCGAGAAGTGCTCCAGACCTTCCAGCGCCAGCACCTCGATGGCCTGGCCGTCGCGGATGGCCTCGCACGGGTGGCAGTACTCGTTGATGAGGCCGTCCACGCTCCAGGTCAGGTTGTACTTCAGCGAATTGGTGGGGAAGGCCGGCAGCGCGCCCACGCGCATCTTGACGTCCTGCAGCGTGTCGAAGCCCTTGCTGAGGTGGTGCGCCACGATGCCGATGAAGCCGGGCGCCAGCCCGCACTGCGGCATGAAGGCGGTGCGCGCGCCTTCGGCCAGGGCCTTGATGGCGCGCGTGGCCGCCACGTCCTCGGTGAGGTCGAAGTAGTGGCAGCCGGCCTCGCGCGCCTGCGTGGCCGCCAGCGTGGCCAGGTGGTAGGGCAGCGCGTTGATCACGGCGTCGTGGCCACGGATGGCGCGCAGCAGCTGCAGTGCGTCGCCGGTCTCGGCACGCACGCAGGTCACGGGCTCGCCGGCTAGGCGGGCCAGGGCCGCGTCGCTGCGGTCGATCACGGTCACCTGGTAGTCGCCTGTACGGGACAGCAGGCGGGCGATGGTCTGGCCGATGTGGCCGGCGCCGAGCAGGGCGATGCGCATGGGAGGCTCCTTGGTTCGATGTCCGCCACTCTAGGAACCTCTGCAGACGAAAGAAAGAACGAGTTCGTCGATACATCAGCTTTCTTCGTCGATAGGTCTTCTGCTTTCGACATAATGACCAAATGTCCCGAGACGACCTCGATCGCCGGCTGATCGCCCTGCTCCAGGCCAACGCCCGCGACAGCACCGCCAACCTGGCGCGCAAGCTGGGTGTGGCGCGCACCACGGTGCTGGCACGCATCGCCCGGCTGGAGCGCGATCGCGTGGTCGTCGGCTACAGCGCAAGGCTCGGGCAGGACGAGGGCGATCGCGGCGTTCAGGCCTATGTGGGCATCACGGTCGAGCCGAAGTCGGCGCGCGACGTCATGCTGCGTCTGGCCCGGCTGCCCGAGCTGAAACAGCTGTGCACGGTCAGTGGCGAGTTCGACTGCATCGCCCTGCTGCGGGCGGAGAGCACGGCGCGCCTGGACGCCCTGCTCGACGAGATCGGCGAAACCAAGGGCGTGATGAAGACCACCACGTCGGTCGTGCTGGCCGTGCGGGTGGATCGGGGCGTGTGAAGTCTCGACACAGGGTGCCCGGCATCTGCCCGTAGCATGAGGGCCTTGGTTCGAAGCTGGAAGACCTGTCTTGGCCACTCTCTCCGACGTCACCACCCAGCCCGAGTCGGGCCACCTGCACATCGACGCCCTGCTCGACAGGGGGCCGGGCTGGAACTGGCTGGCCCCCGCGCGCAACACGCTGTACTACACCTTTGCACTGAACGGCACCAACAGCGCCGAGGCCGGCCAGCTCAACGGCACGGTCAGTGCCTTCAACACCGCACAGCAGGGTGCCGTGCGCACGGCCCTCGACACCATATCGGCGCTGACGGGCATCCGCTTCGAAGCCACCGCAGACGGCACGGCGGCTGATCTGCATTTCCGCAGTGGCGACGTCGCGCAGGCCGGCATCAGCGGCCTGTGCAGCTGGCAGACCAGCTATTCGTACAACGGCAGCAACACCATCACGACCTACAGCGCCGACGCCTTCGTCTACCTCGACAACGCGGAGTTCCTCAGCAACAACGCCAGCCCGCTGCCCGGCACCTTCGGCTACCAGATCCTGCTGCACGAGATCGCCCACGGCCTGGGGCTGAAGCATCCCTTCGAAGGCAGCGTCACGCTGCCTGCGGCGCGCGACAACACCGGCTACACGCTGATGTCCTACACCGCGTCGGGCGGCGCGAAGTCGAGCTACGCGCCCTACGACGTGGCTGCGCTGCTGTGGCTGTACGGCGGCGATGGCCTGGGCGGTGCACTGGGCCAGGGCACCGCCGGCCGCTACCTGGTGGGCGCCGAAGGGGCCGACGTGCTGGTCGGCAGCACCGGCAACGACGTGCTGCAGGGCGGCGCCGGCGACGACCTCCTGACCGGCAGCCTGGGTCGCGATCTCGCCATCTACCAGCGCGCGCGCGCCGACTACGCCGTCGGCCCGCGCGGCACCAGCGTCAGCGCCGGCGCGGGCGACGAAGGCCGGGACACGCTCTCGGGCGTGGAGCGCCTGCAGTTCAGCGACGGGTCGCTGGCCTTCGATTTCGACGGCGCGGCGGGCCACACCGCGCGCATCCTGGGCGCCGTGTTCGGTCGCGAGTCGGTGAAGAACGCCGCCTATGCCGGCATCGGCCTCGAGTTGCTGGACGGCGGCACCAGCCCCGACGCGCTGATGCAGCTGGCGCTGGACGTGCGACTCGGCGCCGGCTTCACGCCTGCGGCCGAAGTGCAGTTGCTCTACCAGAACCTCACGGGCCAGCTGCCCAGCGCCAGCGAACTGTCGTTCTGGACCGGCACGCTCACGTCGGGGCAGTACACGGCGGTGTCGCTGGCCTGGATGGCCGCGCGGCTCGATCTGAACGACCAGAACATCGGCCTGGTCGGCGTGCCGGGCGTGGCGAGCCTCCTGGACGCCGGCCTGGCCTACACCTGACGCTCAGGCGGCCAGTTCGCAGCGCATCGCGTCGATCACGGCCTTGTAGTCGGGCTGGCTGAAGATCGCGCTGCCGGCCACGAAGGTGTCGGCGCCGGCGTCGGCCACGCGGCGGATGTTGTCGACCTTCACGCCGCCATCCACTTCCAGGCGGATGTCGCGCCCACTGGCATCGATGATCCTGCGCGCCTGCTCGATCTTGCGCAGGGCGCTGTCGATGAAGCTCTGGCCGCCGAACCCGGGGTTGACGCTCATGATCAGCACGAGGTCGACCTTGTCGATGACCCACTCCAGAACGTCGAGCGAGGCCGCCGGATTGAACACGACACCGGCCTGGCAGCCTTCGGCCTGGATGAGCTGCAGGGTGCGGTCGACGTGCGTGCTGGCGTCGGGATGGAAGCTCACCAGGTCGGCGCCGGCCTTGGCGAAGGCCACGGCCAGGGCGTCCACGGGCTGGACCATCAGGTGCACGTCGATGGGCGCCTGGGTGTGCTTGCGCAGCGCCTGGCAGACCATGGGCCCGAAGGTGAGGTTCGGCACGTAATGGTTGTCCATCACGTCGAAATGGATCCAGTCGGCGCCGGCCTCGACGACGTTCCGCACCTCTTCGCCCAGCCGGGCGAAATCAGCCGAAAGGATGCTGGGGGCGATGCGGTACGTCGTCATCGGGGCATTGTAGGAGCCTGCCTACAATGACCGGCATGGCCCGTCCCGAATTCAGCTGCAGCGTCGTCGTGAAGTACCTGCCCGAGCAGTCGGAGCCCCCCGAGGGGCCCTTCGCGTTCGCTTACACCGTCACCATCAGGAACACGGGCGACATCACCGCGCAGCTGGTCGGGCGCCACTGGATCATCACCGACGCCGACGGCCACCAGGAAGAGGTGCGGGGCCTGGCGGTCGTCGGCCACCAGCCCCTGCTGAAGCCCGGCGAGAGCTTCGAATACACCAGCGGGACACGGCTGACCACCAAGCACGGCCAGATGCGCGGCACCTTCTTCTGCATGACCGAGGACGCCCGCGCGTTCGACGCGCCGGTGCCCGAGTTCGAACTCGTCTTCCCGGGCCTGCTGCATTGATGGTGGGCGGCTGGGACCTCACGGCCCTGGTCAACGCGGCCGATGCCCGCGCCGGCCTGGCCGAGCGGCATCTGTGGCTGGTGCGTCTGCTGGAATGGCTGCGCCACGCCGGCGACGCGACCGAAGGCAGCAACGGCACACCGATGCCTGTCGTGCGGCTGCGGCACCTGCTGCAGCTGCTCGACCAGCAGCCCGAGGTGGCCGAGCGCGTGCACGGCATGCTGCAGGCCTTCTGGCGCGACATTGACAGCGCCGCGCTGCTGGCCGACTTCGGCTTCGGCGCGCGTGCTTCGCTGCGCAGCGAGCTGTCGTCGCGCATCGCGCAGCAGGTGCTGCCGGGCACGCCGGACACCACCGACTTCGCCGCGCTGTTCCCGCTGCTCTTCCAGCCCGAGGACGAAGCCTGGATCGCGGCCATCGACGGGCCCACGCTGGACCGCGCCGCGGCCCTGCTGAGGAACGGCGACGACGTGCGACGCGGCAGCGTGCTGTACGCCATCACCATGCTGGCCAGCGCGGTGCGCGCGGCGGGCTTCTCGCCGCTGCTGCGCCAGCGCATGGACCGGCAGCTGCGCGAGCAAGAGCCCTTCCACCAACTGGCCGGCGTGACCGAACAGCTGCGGCAGGCCGTGCTCGATGGCCGCGAGCCCGAGGCCCTGGTGCAGGCCAACCTGCTGCGCGCCCTGCTCGACCGTTGCCTGAGCGCAGCCGCCACCGTCACCACGCACCTGGAGGCCTACGGCGTGTCGGTGGACATCGTCTACGAACTCGACCAGTTGCGCTGGCGCGTGCACCGCATCGAACAGCTGCTGGCCCTGGCTCTCTCACCCCAGCCGGCCAGTGAATCGCGCGAGGTGCTGCTGGGCCTGCTGAAGGCGATGGACGAGCGGCGTGGCGTCCGGCGCCTGATGGCACGCCACTACTCGCTGCTGGCCCGACTGGTGGCCGAACGCCATGCCGAGACCGGCGCCCACTACATCACGCGCGACGGGGCCGAGTACCGCGACATGCTGAAGCGGGCCTTCGGCGGCGGACTGGTCATCGCCGGCACCACCTTCGTCAAGTTCCTGATCCTGGCGCTGGGCCTCAGCGCCTTCTGGGGCGGCTTCTGGGCCGGTGCCAACTACGCGGTCAGCTTCGTGCTGGTGATGCTGCTGCACTGGACGGTGGCCACCAAGCAGCCCGCGATGACGGCGCCGGCGATGGCCGCCTGCCTGCCGTCGGCCACCGATGACGACTCCGACGCCGCCATCGAGACCTTCGTCGACCGCGTGACGCAGCTCATCCGCTCGCAGGCGGCCGGCATCTTCGGCAACATCGCCGCCTGCGGTCCGCTGGTGCTGCTGGTGCAGTGGCTGGCCATCACCTTGTTCGGCGCGCCGCTGGTCGGCGAGAAGCAGGCCGAGTACGTGCTGCACTCGCTGACGCTGCTCGGCCCGACCGCGCTCTTCGCGGCCTTCACGGGGGTGCTGCTGTTCGCCAGTTCGCTGGTCGCGGGGTGGGCCGAGAACTGGTTCGTCTACCACCGGCTGGACAGCGCCATCGCCTGGAACCCGCGCATCGTCGCGCGGCTGGGCAGTTCACGGGCCACGCGCTGGGCCACCTGGCTGCGCGCCAACGTGTCGGGCCTCGCGGCCAACATCTCGCTGGGCATGATGCTGGGGCTGGTGCCGGCCATCCTGGGCTTCATCGGGATCCCGCTCGATGTGCGCCACGTCACGCTGGCCACCGGGCAGCTGGGCGCGGCGCTGGGGGCGATGGGGCCCACGCTGTTCTTCGAATCGGCCTTCTGGTGGTGCGTGGCAGGCATCGCCGTGACCGGCGTGCTGAACCTCACCGTGAGCTTCTGGCTGGCCTTCAAGGTGGCCGTGCGCTCGCGCGGCCTGGCGCTGAAGCAGCGCGACCGCGTACGCGCCGCGGTGTGGCGCCGCCTGCGCTCGGCGCCGATGTCCTTCATCTGGCCGCCGAAGTCAGCCTGAGCCCTTGTCGTCGGGGGGCGCCTCGTCCTTGCGCCGGCCACTGAACATCGTCCACCAGACGATGAAGACCAAGAGGCCCAGCGCGAGGAGCGCTTCGAGGATGAGCAACCACATGGCCTGATCGTCGCATGCCCCCGGCTCGCGAAGGGACCGTCGGGTCTTGTGGCTGGGCATCAGCCTGCGCGCGGCGGCAGCGTGGCTGGCCGGCTTGTCCCTGGCACCGGGCCGCAGGAAGTCAGGGAAACCCCCGTGCCGCGGCCGTCACCGGCCTGTCACGCTAGCAGCGTATTCTGAAATCGATTTCAGATTTCAGATTTCACCGGTGCGCCTCCCTTGCCCTCCATGACGATCCGCGACGTTTCCAACGAGGCCGGTGTGTCGCCGGCCACGGTGTCGCGCGTCTTCAACGCGCCCGAGACCGTGCGGCCTGCGCTGCGTGACCGCGTGCAGGCGGCCGCCGCCGCGCTGGGGTACCGGCCCAACGTCAGCGCACGCTCGCTGCGCACGCAGCGCACGCGGGCACTCGGCGTGGTGCTGCCGACCTTGTCGAACCCGGTGTTCGCCGAATGCCTGCAGGGCATCGCCCAGGCCGCCTCGGCGGCCGGCTACTCGATCGTGCCGTTCACCACCGACTACAAGCTGGCGCACGAAGCGCACGCTGCCAACCTGCTGCTGGCGCGCGGTGTCGATGCGCTGATCCTGTGCGTGGCCAACGCTGCGCGGTCGACGGTCCTGACCCGTCTGCGAACGGCGAAGTCGCCCTACGTGCTGGTCTACAACCGCCACGCCCGCCACCCCTGTGTCTCGGTGGATGGTCGCGCCGCGGTGACGGCGCTCGTGGCACGGCTGCACGCGCTCGGCCACCGGCACATCCTGATGGTCAGCGGCGCCCTGGCCGCCTCCGACCGCGCACAGCAGCGCCACCAGGGCTACCTGCAGGGCATGGCCGCGGCCGACCTGAAACCGCAGCTCCTGGAGGTGCCGTTCATGGAAGGCGCCACCGAGCGCGTGGCCGAGTACCTCGCCGCCCGCAGCGTCATGCCGCAGGCGCCGACCGCCGTGGTGTGCTCGAACGACCTGCTGGCCATCCGCTGCATGCGCGCTGCACACCTGGTCGGTCTGCGTGTCCCCGACGACCTCTCGGTGGCCGGCTTCGACGGCATCGGCCTGGGCGAAGAGCTCACGCCCGCCCTGTCGACCATCGTGCAACCCAGCACCGAGATCGGCCGACGCAGCGTCGAGCTGCTGGTGCAGGCGCTCGCCGGCGCGGTCCCGCTGGGCCCCGGCAACAGCCTCACGCTGGACCTTCACTTCCGGGCGGGCGAATCCATCGCAGCCGCCCGCATTGCGTCCCCCAGCCCCACCCGCCCACCGCCACGAAGGATCTCAACATGAACCTCTTCCCCTCTCGACTCCTGAAGGCGACCGCCGTCGCCTTCGGGCTGCTGGCCGGCGCCAGCGCGATGGCGCAGACCGCCATCTGCTACAACTGCCCGCCCGAATGGGCCGACTGGGCGAGCCAGCTGCGCGCCATCAAGGACAAGACCGGCATCACCGTGCCGCCCGACAACAAGAACTCGGGCCAGACGCTGGCGCAGCTGGTCGCCGAGAAGGCCAGCCCGGTGGCCGACATGGCCTACTACGGCGTCACCTTCGGCATCCAGGCCAAGAAGGAAGGCGTGACGGCGGCCTACAAGC
>LNFM01002811.1_pt1 | contig 35759 bp, 32 predicted proteins | sample 596031 | NCBI WGS metagenome assembly LNFM01 (sample SAMN04254537, study PRJNA301005) | activated carbon metagenome | isolation source: dual media filters at the Ann Arbor, Michigan drinking water treatment plant | place: USA: Ann Arbor | reverse complement strand
GGAAGCCCCTCATCCGCCTCGCTGCGCTCGGCACCTTCTCCCCGCCTTCGCGGGGAGAAGGACGTGAACGCGCCCATCAGCGTTTGTCCTCTTCCTCGTCGTCGAGGTCGTCGATGCCCATCAGGTCGCCGAGCTCGCCCATGGCGTCGATGGTCAGCTCCTCGACGATGTCGTCGAAAGCGACCTCGCGCTGCGTGCCGTCGTCGAAGTTCTTCAGCGCCACCACGCCCTTGCCCAGCTCGGCGTCGCCGAGGATCAGCGCGTGGCTGGCGTTGAGCTTGTTGGCGCGCTGCAGGCGGCGCTTCATGTTGCCCCGGTAGGCGAGCTCGACCGGCACATCGGCGTCGCGCAATTCGCGCGCTAGCGCCAGCGCGCGACGCTCGGCCGCCTCGCCCATCGGCACGATGGCCACCGGCCGCTCCGGCTTGGGCGGATCGTTGCACAGCATCGCCAGCCGCTCGATTCCGCCGGCCCAGCCGATGCCGGCGGTCGGCGGGCCGCCCAGCGCCTCGATCAACCCGTCATAGCGGCCGCCACCGATCACCGTGCCCTGCGCGCCCAGATGCGTGGTGACGAACTCGAAGGCGGTGTGGGTGTAGTAGTCCAGCCCGCGCACGAGGGTCGGATCGACAACGCAGTCGATGCCCGAGGCCTCGAGCCCGGCGCGCACTGCGGCGAAGAAATCGCGCGAGGCGGCGTTGAGATAGTCGGCCAGCGACGGCGCGTCGACGTTGACCGCCTTGTCGCCCTCGTCCTTGCTGTCGAGGATGCGCATGGGATTGCGCTCGAGCCGGCGCAGCGAATCCTCGCTGAGATTGGCCTTGTGGCCGCTGTAATAGTCGATCAGCACGCCGCGATAGATGGCGCGGCTTTCCGGATCGCCCAGCGAATTGAGGTTCAGCGTGCAGCGCTCCAGGATGCCGAGGCGCTGAAGAATATCGGCGGCGAGCGCGATCACCTCGACGTCGCATTCCGGCTCGGGCGCGCCCAGCACCTCGACGTCGATCTGGTGGAACTGGCGCTGGCGGCCCTTCTGCGGCCGCTCGTAGCGGAACATCGGGCCGTGCGCGAAGACCTTCAGCGGTACCTGCTGCGTCATGCCGTTGGAGATGAAGGCGCGGCAGATGCCGGCGGTGTACTCGGGCCGCAAGGTCAGGCCTTCGTCGCCGCGATCGGTGAAGCTGTACATCTCCTTCGACACGACGTCGGAGGTCTCGCCCATGCCGCGCGCGAAGAGCTCGGTGAACTCGAAGATCGGCGTCGCCATCTCGGCGTAGCCGTAGAGCCGCGCCACCTCGCGCGCCGTGTTCCAGACATGCGCGAAGCGCGGGAACTCGTCGGGCAGGATGTCGTGGGTGCCGCGTACGGGTTGAAGCTTGGACACGTCGGGATTCCAGCGAAAGAGCGGTTGGACCGGGCGGTTGATTACACGGATTGCGGCCCTGTGCCCACCCCTGCCCTACGAACTCCCTTCCCCCGGAGGGGGAAGGTAAAGAAAGCAGCTACTCCGCCGCCGCCCTGGCCTTGGCGGCCTCGATCTCGGCGGCTTTCTTTTCGATCATCTGGGCCAGATGCTCGACGATGCCGGCGTCCTTGAGTCGATGGTGCGGTACGCCCGCGACATAAACTTGGTGCGTGCCGTTGCCGCCGCCGGTGAAGCCGATATCGGTCTCGCGCGCCTCGCCCGGGCCGTTGACGACGCAGCCGATCACCGAGACCGTCATCGGCGTGGTGATATGCGCGATGCGCTTCTCCAGCGCCTCGACCGTGCGGATGACGTCGAACTGCTGGCGCGCGCAGCTCGGGCAGGAGATCAGGTTGACGCCGCGATGCCGCAGATTGAGCGCCTTCAGCATCTCGAAGCCGACACGCACCTCCTCCTCGGGCTCGGCCGACAGCGACACGCGCAGCGTATCGCCGATGCCGCCCCACAGCAGCATACCGAGACCAATCGAGGACTTCACCGTACCGGTGCGCAATCCGCCGGCCTCGGTGACGCCGATATGCAGGGGATAGTCGCAGGCCTCGGCGAGGCCCTGATAGGCGGCGACCGCGAGGAAGACGTCGGAGGCCTTCACGCTGATCTTGAACTCGCGGAAGTCGTGGTCCTCGAGAATGCGCGCGTGATCGAGCGCGCTTTCGACCATCGCCTCCGGACAAGGCTCGCCGTACTTCTCCAGCAGATCCTTCTCGAGCGAGCCGGCGTTGACACCGATGCGCATCGAGCAGCCATGATCGCGGGCGGCCTTGACCACTTCGCGCACGCGCTCGGCGCTGCCGATATTGCCGGGGTTGATGCGCAGGCAGGCGGCGCCCGCGTCGGCCGCCTCGATGGCGCGTTTGTAGTGAAAGTGGATGTCGGCGACGATCGGCACCTTGGTGGCGCGCACGATCTCTTTCAGCGCCTTGGTCGACTCCTCGTCCGGACAGGAGACGCGGATGATGTCGACGCCGGCCTCCTCGCAGCGGCGGATCTGGTCGATCGTGGCACCGGCGTCGGCCGTCAACGTGTTGGTCATGGTCTGCACGGTGATCGGCGAATCACCGCCCACCGGCACGTCGCCGACCATGATGCGCCGGCTCTTGCGGCGGTGGATGTCGCGATAGGGTCTGACGCTCATCGGCGGGTGGCCCGGGCTGACTAGGGGTGACGCATTCTACCCGGCATATAGGCGCGGTGCGACTCGTCCGGCAGACGCCAGCGACGTCATGCCACCAATCCGCAAAGAAAAGATGTCAGCGTGGGGCTTCTGGCGTCAGGCGATAACCGATGCCCTCGGGCACGGTATAGGGCTCGCCAGCGCGGACGAAGGTCGAGGCCAGCACCTCGCCGTTGGGCCCGCGCAGTTCCAGCCAGCCATTGGTCTTGGGCAGCAGGGTGACCGGCTTGTTGCTGGCCGGGGCGGAGATAACGGCCGCCTTGGGCGGCTCCGGCGGCTTGACCTCACCCGGCTTCACCTCGGGCGGGCGGCTGGCTTCCTGGGCATTGGCTGGCTGTCCACCGGCATCCTGACGAGGCGGCGGCGTGGCCGCCTGGGCCTGGCCGGGCGACAGGGTCACTGAAGGCAGCGGCGGCAGCGGCGCCTGCGGGGCCGGCGGCGCGCTTTGCAGCGGCGCCGCGGGGCTGGTCGCCTGGACCGGCGCGGGTGCGGGGGTCGGCGCCGGCGCCGGCGCCGGGGCGACGGGTGGAACCGGCGCGAAGCCGGCGGCCGGAGCCGGGGTGACGGTTGGAGCCGGCGCGAATCCGGCGGACGGAGCCGGCGCGGGAGCTTGCGGGGCCGGCGCGCTGGCCACGGTGGGCGGTTTCAGACGATCCGGCACCGGCGCCACGACCTGCGTCGGCGCCCCCGGCTCGCGGGTCATCGCGTGCCACGTCACATAGGCACCGAAGAGCAGCCCGCAGGAGGCGAGCACCAAGGCCGCCTTGGGCGTGCGGCGCTCCTTGGGGGCGACCGGGAAGTTGACGGCAGCACCGACCGGCGGCGCCGACTCGATGGCGCGATAGGCTTCGAGCACGCGCTCGGCGTCGAGATTCACCCGCTTGGCGTAGGTGCGCAGGAAGGCGGGGATGTAGGTGCGGCCGGGCAGATCGTGGAAGCGGCCTTCCTCGATCGCCTCGAGATAGGCGTAACGCACGCGCGTATCGGTGGAAATGTCGCGCAGCGACAAACCCAGCGACTCGCGCGCTTCACGCAGCATTTGACCAACGCCCGCGCACGCGGCCGTCGCTTCCACCTGCCAATTCGTGTGGTCGCGCATCTCAGCTCTGTCGCAAACACTAAAATTACGAAGTTCACTCGCCCTGAGCCATCTCTTAGCAGGACTCCGCGCGTGACGAAACCTGAGTCTGCGAACGACTTCAGGATTCCTTCGCGACAAAAGCGTCAGAGCGGAATGCCGTGGTCGCGCGCGAACAAGCGGATGCTGTCGCGCACGCTGCGCTGCGATCCGGCGATCAGATCGTCGAGATAGCCCGTAAACCGCGCGAGATCGAGCGCGCGCACCATGCTCTTCACCGGACCGAAGCCGCCCGGCGCCATCGACAGCGTGCGCAGGCCGACGCCGAGCAGCGCCATGGCCTCGATCGGCTTGCCGGCCATTTCTCCACAGAGGCTGAGCTCGACATTCGCCTTTTTGCACGCCTCGACCACAAGCTTTAGTGCCCGCAGGATGGGTGGAGACAACGGATCGTAGCGTCCGGCGAGCCGGGGATTACCTCGGTCGGCCGCGAACAAAAACTGTACAAGATCGTTGCTGCCGACCGACAGGAAGTCGATCTCGCGCAACAGCTCGGGCAACTGCCATAGCAAGGCGGGCACTTCGAGCATCACGCCAACCGACAGGCGCGACGGTGTCACCGTGCCCCGGCTGCGTGCCCGCGTCAGTTCCAGGTCAAGCAGATGACGCGCCTGCCTCAGTTCGGTGAGATCGGCGACCATCGGAAACATGATCCATAACGGCCGGCCCTCGGCCGCCATGACGATGGCGCGCAGCTGGCGGCGCAGCATCGCCGGGCGATCCAGCCCGATGCGGATGGCCCGCCAACCCATCGCCGGGTTTTCGTCGCCGAACGACTCGACATAGGGCAGCACCTTGTCGCCGCCGACATCGAGCGTGCGGAACGCCACCGGCTTGCCGTCGGCCTGGTCGAGCACGCGGCGGTAGAGTTGTGCCTGCTCCTCGACGTCGGGAAACTGCGAGCGCACCATGAAGGTGATCTCGGTGCGATACAGGCCGACGCCATCGGCGCCGGTGGTCGCCAGATGCTGCAGATCGATCAGCAAGCCGGCGTTGACGCGCAGCGAGACCTTGACGCCGTCGCGCGTCGCCGCCGGCAACTCGCGCAGTTCGGCATATCGCCGGCGCCGCTGCTCGACCGCCTGCAAGGTTTCGGCGACCTGCTGCTGGATCTCCTCGGCGGGCCGGATGAAGACCTGGGCGTTGTCGCCATCGACGACGATGGAATCGCCCGACTCGACGCGCCCGGTGATGTCCTCGACGCGGCCGACCACCGGCAGGTCGAGCGCGCGCGCGACGATGGCGACATGGCTCAGCGCCGAGCCGGCCTCGAGCACCACGCCGCGCAGCTTGCCGCGGTCGTATTCCAGCAGATCGGCGGGGCCTAGATCGCGCGCCACGATCACCGCGTCGTCGGGCAGGCTGGCGGCGTCGAGCACCGAGCCGCGGCCCATCAGGCGCAGCAGCAGTCGGCGCGTCAGGTCGGAGAGATCGGCGAGACGCTCCTGGATATAGGGATCGCTGATCTCGCTGAAGCGCACGCGCATGTCGTCGAAGGCGCGCTGCACGCCGGCTTCGGCGGTGAGCCCGGTGCCGATCGCCTCGCGGATGCGTTCGACCCAGCCGCGATCGTCGGCGAACATGCGGAAGGTCTCGAGCACCTCGCGATGCTCGCCATGCCCGAGATGATCCGATTCGAGCATGCGGTCGAGGTCGGCGCGCACCACGCCCAGCGCCTCGATGAAGCGCTTCTGCTCCACGCCAACGTCCTCGGCGATCACCTTGGTGATGAAGATCCGGGGCTCGTGCAGCACGACCTTGCCGATGGCGACGCCGCTGTTGAGCTGCACGCCGTCGAGACGCACCGGCAGCAGCCCGGTGCCGTCGATCGGCTTGATCTCCTCGGGATTGACCAGCTCGCCCGACGCCACCAGCTCGGCCAGCACCATGGCGACGTTCTCGAGGGTCTCGATCTCCTCCTCGTCGTACTGCCGGAGCGTGCGGTTCTGCACCGCCAGCACGCCCAGCACCTTCTCGCCGCGCAGGATCGGCACGCCGGCCATCGAGTGGTAGATCTCCTCGCCGGTCTCCGGCCGGTAGGCGAAGCTCGGATGGGTCTGCGCGTCGGCCAGCGACAGCGGTCGCTCGTTGGCGGCGATGTCGCCGACGATGCCCTCGCCCAGCCGCAGGCGGGTGCGATGCACGGCGTCGGGGTTGAGGCCCTGGGTGGCGAACAGCTCAAGGATGTCGCCGGCGCGCAGCACGTAGACCGAGCAGACCTCGGCCACCATCTCGCCGGCGACGATGCGCACGACCTGGTCGAGGCGCTCCTGCGCGGTGCCCGCGCGCGCCATCACGTCCCGGAGCCGCCTGAGGATCAACCGCGGCCCGGCCACTGGCGTCGTACGCTCCATGGTCAGACCGCTCCGGGATCGGCTCGCTTGATCGGGGCGGCTTTTCGCGCGTCCGGATGGGCCTGGATTCGCGCACGCCACGCCGCGACCGCCGCGCAGGCGGCGATCGGCGTCGAAGTCAGGGCGCGCGCGGCGAACATGGGCCGGTTATCGCCGCTTTCACGCGCGAGGTCCAGCGTTCAGGGCCTGCAAGATGTGTCGAAAGTGTTGTCTCTATCTACCTTCCCCCGGAGGGGGAAGGTGGCGCGCGAAGCGCGACGGATGGGGGATGTTTCAACAGATTCCGAGTCCGTCTTCGACATCCCCCATCCGCCCTTCGGGCACCTTCCCCCTCCGGGGGAAGGTAAGCGACTACGCCGCGTCGAGGCCGTAGGCGGTGTGCAAGGCCCGGACGGCGAGCTCGGTGTACTCGGCGGCGATCAGCACGCTGATCTTGATCTCCGAGGTCGAGATCACGGCGATGTTGATGCCGCGCTTGGCGAGCGTCTCGAACATGGTCAGCGCCACGCCGGCATGGCTGCGCATGCCGACGCCGATCACCGAGAGCTTGCAGACATTGGCGTCGGTATGCAGCTCGGTGAAGCCGAGCGCGGCCTTGTGCTCCTCGAGCACGGCCCTGGCGCGCGGCAGGTCGGTCTTGGGAATGGTGAAGGTGATGTCGGTCGCCTTGCCGTCCTGGGATATGTTCTGGACGATCATGTCGACGTTGATGTTGGTGGCGGCCAGCGGCCCGAACAGGGCGGCGGCGACTCCGGGACGATCGGCGACGTTGGCCACCGTGACCTTGGCCTCGTTGGTGTCGTAGGCGATGCCGCTGACGACGGACTGTTCCAGACCCTTGGCCATGATCTCTTCCTCATCGACGACGAGCGTGCCCGGCATATCGCTGCCCGGCGGCACGTCGAAGGAAATCTCGCCGTTCAGCTTGCGGAACGACGCCAGCACCTGAACCCGCACGCGGTGGTTCATCGCCAGTTCGACGGAGCGCGTCTGCAGCACCTTCGAGCCCAGCGAGGCCATCTCGAGCATTTCCTCGTAGGTCACCATCGGCAGCTTGCGCGCCTTGTCGGTGATGCGCGGATCGGTCGTGTAGACGCCATCGACGTCGGTGTAGATGTCGCAGCGCTCCGCCTTCAGCGCCGCCGCCAGCGCCACCGCCGAGGTGTCCGAGCCGCCGCGGCCCAAGGTGGTGATGCGGCCCTCGCCGCTGACGCCCTGGAAGCCCGGCACGACGGCGACGACGCCCTCGGCCATGGCCTTCTCGATCTCCTCGGTGCCGATCGACTGGATGCGGGCACGGCCATAGGCCTCGTTGGTACGGATCGGCAATTGCCAGGAGGCGAAGGAGCGCGCCTTGACGCCGCGCTTCTGCAACGCCAGCGCCACCAGGCCGATGGTGACCTGCTCGCCGGTCGAGACGACGACGTCGTACTCGCGCGCGTCGTAGAGCGGCATGATCTTGTCGACGTAGCCCACGAGCTGGTTGGTGACGCCGGACATGGCCGAGACGACCACGGCGACCTGGTGGCCGCGCTCGACCTCGAGCTGGACCATGCGTGCGACGTTCTCAAGCCGATCGGTGTCCCCGACCGACGTGCCGCCGAACTTGACGACGATGCGAGCCATTCCCCTGCCCTACGATCCTTCAGCCGCCTCTGAACCGGCGACAGCGAGGTGCGGCGGACCGGATGGCGCGCCAGCGGTCATTTGTCGCTGACACGCGATTTCCGACCGCAGGCGGCGTATATCTAACGGCGAGACGGAGAGGGAGCAAGCATGGCCAGCACCGTCGATGCCGCGGAGGTCGAGCGCTTCTCACGCATCGCCGAGGAATGGTGGGATGAGAGCGGCAAGTTCGCGCCGCTGCATCGCCTGAACCCCGCCCGTATCGGCTTCATCCGCGACCGGGTCGCCGCCCATTACGGCCGCGATCCGCTGGATTTCGGCGAGAGCGGCGCCGGTCCGCTACGCGGCCTGTCGATTCTCGATGTCGGCTGCGGCGGCGGCCTGGTGTGCGAGCCGATGGCGCGCCTGGGCGCCACGGTGAGCGGCATCGACGCGTCGGAGCGCAACATCGGCGTCGCCCGCCTGCACGCCGAGCGTATGGGGCTCACCATCGACTATCGCGCCATCCCGGCCGAGACCGTGCGCGACGAGGGCGCGCGCTACGATGTCGTGCTGGCGCTGGAGATCGTCGAGCACGTCGCCGATGTCGATCTCTTCCTCGCCTGCTGCGCCGATCTCGTGAAGCCCGGCGGCGTGCTGATCCTCTCGACCCTGAACCGCACGACCAAGGCTTTCGCGCTGGCGATCGTCGGCGCCGAGTACGTCATGCGCTGGCTGCCGCGCGGCACGCATGACTGGCGCAAGTTCCTCAAGCCCTCTGAAGTGGCGCGCGGCCTGCGCGCCGCCGGCCTCACGGTCGAGGAGCTGGCGGGCATCGTCTACAGCCCGATCACCGGCCGCTGGCGCATCGATGCGCACGACCTCGACGTCAACTACATGCTGCTGGCGTCGAAGCCGTGACGAGCCAACCTGTCATCCCGAGCGCAGCGAGGGATCCAGGGCTGGCCTAGATCCCTCGCTGCGCTCGGGATGACAGTATTGTCATGACACGCGGGCGGCGGGCACGAACTGCGTGGCGACGAGGTTGAGCACGCGGTCGTCGCTGGCCAGGCAGGCGGTTCGCACCTGGCGCAGCAAGGCGGCAGCGACCGTGCCGTTCCAGAACCAGTCCAGGACCTGAGCGCTGCTCGGCCGCTCGCCCGGCGCGACCGCGGCCTCGGTGTAGAGCGCCTTCAGATCATCGGCGGCGTAGCGCGCGGCTTGCACGGGACGCAGGCCATCGACCGGCGACTGGCTCGGCGGTGCGCCCGCGGCGAAGCCGGCGATCAGCTCCGGCCAGCGCTCGCGCTCGAGCCGGCTGCCGCCGATGGTCGTGTCGGCGCGCATCGACAACGGTGTCCACTCGGCGCGCAGGGCGGCGGCCCAGTCGGCGGCCGACGCGTCGGCGGCTGGAACAGGAACAGCCGGCAGATCGACGGCGGGACGCCAGCCCTCGCGCGGCAGGCGACCGGGTGCTTCTTCGGCATAGTCCTCGAGGATCACCGGGCCGTCGGTGCGCTCGAGCAGCGACAGCGCAGTCATCACCACGCGACGCTGGAAGGCGGCGTCGCCAGGCTCACCCAGCGGACGGCCGAGCTCGAAAGGAACCCACAGGCCGCGCGGCGCGCGGACCTTTTCCATGTGCACGCGGATGAGGCCCAGTGTGACCGTGGCGATGCCGCGCTGTTCGATGAGATGGGCGAGCGCGCTCACGGCGCGCGTGCAGAAGGGTCAAACCGGACTGAGCAGCACCGCATCGACGCGGTCCTGGCGCAGGCGACCGACGAGCTGATCGGCCAGCGCGTCCCATTGCTTGGGATCGTTGGAGCCCATGACCGCGTAGTGCGTGTCGGCGACCGAGCCAATCGCACCCTCAGCCGCCAGCTCGCGCAACCGGTCGATCGGATAGACGGTGTTGATGTCGCGCTGGAAACCGGTGCGGTCGTAGTTCACCGAGACATGCGTCATGACGATGTCGCTTACAGGCAGCGACGCCAGCAATTCACGGAACTCGTTGGCGCCGGGCATCATCGCCGGCTCGCCGCGGCGATGGATGGCGGCCGAGCTGACGATGGCGACGCGCCGGCTCGAGAGCTTGCCGCCGGTCACGAAGGGCGCGCTCGGATACACCGGGCATTCCAGCTCGCGCAGCCGCTGCGCCATCGCCGGTGTCAGATCCTCAAGCCGCGCCATCCCGCTCCCCCGTTGTTTCACGCGTGCAGACTATACGGCAGCGATCGATGCCGCCGGGCTATCGTTGCGATGGCTCAGCGCGCATAACCCACCGGCTTCAGCGCCTCGCCGATCTCGCCGAGGATCGCGGGATCGTCGATGGTCGCCGGCATCTTGTACTCCTGTGAATCAGCGATCTTCTGCATCGTGCCGCGCAGGATCTTGCCCGAGCGTGTCTTGGGCAGGCGAGCCACCACCACCGCGCTCTTGAACGCCGCGACCGGGCCGATGCGGTCGCGCACCATGCGCACCACCTCCGCGACGATCTCGGGATGCGGACGATTGACGCCTGACTTGAGCACCAGGAAGCCCAGCGGCAGCTGGCCCTTGAGCTCGTCGGCGACGCCGATCACCGCGCATTCCGCGACGTCGGGATGCGCGCCCAGCACCTCCTCCATCTGGCCGGTCGACAGGCGATGGCCCGCGACGTTGATCACGTCGTCGACGCGCGTCATGACGGAGACGTAGCCGTCTTCGTCGATGAAGCCCGCATCGCCCGATTTGTAGTAGCCGGGATACTCGGCAAGATAGGCCTGCCGGAAGCGCTCGTCGGCGTTCCACAAGGTGGGCAGCGCGCCTGGCGGCATCGGCAGCTTGGCGACCAGCGCGCCGATCTCGCCGGCCTTCACTGGCTTGCCCTGCTCGTCGAGCACCTCGATCTTCCAGCCCGGCGACGGCACGGCCGTCGAGCCCAATTTCACCGGCATGGGATCGAGCCCCTGGAAGTTGCCGCAGATCGGCCAGCCGGTCTCGGTTTGCCACCAGTGATCGACCACCGGCACGGCCAGCAGGGTCTGCGCCCACTCGATGGTCGGCGGATCGCCGCGCTCGCCGGCGAGGAACAGCGTGCGGAACTTGGACAGATCGTACTGGCGCACGAACTTGCCCTCGGGATCCTCCTTCTTGATGGCGCGGAACGCCGTGGGCGCGGTGAACAGCGCCACCGCGCCGTGCTCGGCGATCACGCGCCAGAAGGCGCCGGCGTCTGGCGTGCCCACCGGCTTGCCCTCGTAGAGCACGCTGGTCGCGCCATGGATCAGCGGGCCGTAGACGATGTAGCTGTGGCCCACGACCCAGCCCACATCGGACGCGCACCACCACACCTCGCCAGTCTTCACGCCGTAGAGGTTGGGCATCGACCATTGCAGCGCCACGCAGTAGCCGCCGTTGTCACGCACCACGCCCTTGGGCTGGCCGGTCGTCCCTGACGTGTAGAGGATGTACAGCGGATCGGTGGCCTTCACCGGCACGCAGGCCGCCTTCGGTTTGCCCGGCACGAAGCCCGCCCAGTCGACATCGCGGCCCTCGATCATCATCGCCTGGTGCTGCGGGCGCTGCAGCATCAGCACCTTCGGGACCTTGTGCTGGGCCAACTCGATCGCCTGGTCGAGCAGCGGCTTGTAGGCGACGACGCGGCCGGGCTCGATGCCACACGACGCGGCCACAATCAGCTTCGGTTGGCAGTCATCGATACGCGTGGCCAGCTCGTTGGCCGCGAAGCCGCCGAATACCACGGAATGCACCGCGCCCAGCCGCGCGCAGGCCAGCATGGCCATGACCGCCTCGGGCACCATCGGCATGTAGACAATGACGCGATCGCCCTTGCCGACGCCGAGCGCGGCGATGGCGCCGGCCAGCTCGGCGACATGGTCGCACAGCGCGGCGTAGCTGTACGTCGCTTTGCTGCCGGTGACCGGCGAGTCGTAGATCAGCGCCGCCTGCGCGCCGCGGCCGGACGCGACATGACGATCAAGCGCGTTGTGGCAGGTGTTGAGCTCGCCGTCGGGGAACCAGCGATAGAACGGCGCGCGGGAATCGTCGAGCGCGCGGCTCGGCGCGCGCGTCCAATCGATCGCCCGGCTCTGCTCCAGCCAGAAGCCCTCGCGATCCTCCAGCGAGCGGCGATGCAGCGCGCGGTACTTGTCGCCAGCGGCCATGACGGCCCTCCCTCTTTCTAACCCTTATGCTGAAGAAACCCGTATGCCAGACATAGCGGCGGCCCGTGCCACGGGCAACGTGCTATAGTCCGGCCATTCCGGGTGACCGCCATGCTGATCGCACTTCGTCTTGTTGCGCTCGCGGCCCTGATGATCTCGGTCGCATCGCCTGTTCTCGCCCAGAGTTACGTCTGGTCGCTGCCCGCCTGGCTGCCGCCGCCGCCGGTGCCGGCGGATAATCCCATGAGCGTCGCCAAGGTCGAACTCGGACGCCGGCTGTTCTTCGATCAGAAGCTCTCGGGCCCGAGCTACATTTCTTGCTCGTCCTGCCACATGCCGGAGCACGCCTTCAGCGATCCGCGCCATCCCTCGGTCGGCGTCACCGGCGCCAAGATCCGCCGCCGCCCGCCGCCGCTGGCCAATGTCGGCTATCGCGAGACGCTGACCTGGGCCGACCATCGCGTGACAACGCTCGAGGACCAGGCGCACCAGCCGCTGTTCCGCGCCGATCCCCCCGAGATGGAGGCCAACGGCCACGAGGCCTCGGTGGTCGACCGCTTCGAGCACGACGCGACCTATCGCCAGCTGTTCCGCGAGGCCTTCCCCGAAAAGGGCGGCACGGTCGATTTCGACCAGATCATCAAGGCGCTGTCGGCCTATCAACGCGCGCTGGTGTCCTACACCACGCCCTACGAACGCTTCCGCTTCGGCGGCGAACGTGATGCGTTGAGCGCGTCGGCGCAACGCGGCGAGAAACTCTTCTTCGACGCCAAGCTCGGCTGCGCCACCTGCCACGCCGGCGCGACCTTCGGGCCGTTGGCGCAAAAGCTGCTGCCCGGCGCGGCACCGGTGGTCTACGCCAATGCCGGCCTCTACGACCTCGATGGCAAGGGCGCATACCGCGCGATTGACCGTGGCCTGCTCGAAAGCAGCGCGCGACCCGAGGACATGGGCCGCTTCCGTGCGCCCGGCCTGCGCGACGTCGCCAAGCGCGCGCCGTATATGCACGACGGCTCGGTGGCCTCGCTCGAGGCGGCGATCGACCGCTATGCCGCGGGCGCGCCGACGCTGGCGGCGGCAGACAGGTTCAGCCCGCTCAAGGACTCGCGGCTGCGTGGCTTCACCATCAGCGCCGCCGAACGTGACGACCTGATCGCCTTCCTGCGCGCGCTCAACGACGACGCCTTCGCCGCCGACCAACGCCACGGCAGCCCGTTCCGCTGAGGCAAAGAAAAAGGAGGGAGCCTTGCGGCCCCCTCCTTCGTCTCAGATCTCACCCGCGATGAACCGCGAGATCAGCTGCGGCGCCGCCGCGTCGAAGCCGACGACGTCGAGCGTGCCGGCGTCGTTCGGATCGGCGATGGTGAAGCCGGTCGAGGTCAGTCCGACCACGATCAGCTTCGCCGCGATGCCCGTCGCCTGCCGGTAGCGCCGGAGCGCCTCGACAGGATGCACCGCGCCGGCCCAGGTCTCGTTGTCCGTGTAGACCACGAACGCGTCGACCTTCAGGCCATGCTCCAGCGCGTAGAGCATCGGCTGGGCCACGTCGGTGGCGCCGAACGGCAGGTCCGCCGTCATCGCCAGCGCGTCGTCCAGACGCTGCCGCGCCGAGAGCGCCAGCGGCACCAGACGATCGGTGAACGCCACGACCGAGGTCGCGGGCTCACTCGCGAGCGTGACCAGCGCCATCGCCGCCGCCGCCTCGCGCGGCGTCAGCGGCGAGCCCGCCACCTGGCCCCAGCCCATCGACCCCGACACGTCGAGGCCGATCAGCACCCGCTTGCCGGCCGGCTCGACGCTGGCGAACGCGTCGTAGAACGCGCCGTCCAGGGCATCGACGACCGCCGTCGATGGCAGCCAGGTCAACGAACCCCGCACGCCCTGACCCGAGCGGTAGACCGCCAGCGCCGTCAGCACCTGCAGCGGGTGCACGCGCGCCCGACGCAGCCGCTCGATGTTGGCCAGACGCTCGACCACCAGGCGCTCCGACTCGCTGCCGGGCTTGAGCAGCCCGACCGCGGTCATCTTCGCCAGCGACCGCAGCATCGCCGTCATCGGCATGTCGGCCAGCAGCGCCAGCCACACGTCGACCTCGTTGAGCAGCGCCGTCGGCACCACCTCACGCGGCAACTTGTGATCGACGATCAGCCGGACCGCCTCGCCGACGCGCGTGGTCTTCGCCAGCCGCTCCGCCGCCGCCGTGCGCGCCAGCTCCGCCGGCAGCTCGAAGCCACCGTCGGGCCGCGCGATGCGGTCGAACAGCGCGCGCCGCGCCACGTCCTCGGCCGGCGCCAACGGATGCGCCAGCCGCAACAGGTCGCGGTGCGACCAACGGTGCCCCTTCTCGCCGCGGGCCCGGTACTTCATGGCCTGCAGCTCGAGGTCCGCCAGAGGCTGATCGAGGTACCAACGCGCGATCGCGCGCCGAAGACCGCGACCCCAGCCACGCAGGCCCTGCACGTACTCGGCGAAACGCTGCAGCTGCGATCCGGTACGCGCCACGCGCGGCAGGGCCGCGAGCGCCAGCGTACGGGTCGCCTGCGCCTCGGCCGAGGCCGCGAGCGCCAACGCGAACAGCGCCGGGTCGTGCTTGGGCGCGCGGCCGGCGACGCTGATCTCGACGATCCGCGCCACGGCCCGCGCGCCGTCGGCGGCGATGACACGCGCCACGGCCTGGGCGTTCTCGCGCGTCAGCACGAGCTCCGAGGCGTGGTAGGTGCCACCCTCGCTGCCCAGCACGAGGAAGCGGTCGAGCCGCGCCCAGTCGTCGAGCGCGAAGACGTAGCCACCGGCGTGGTTCATCACCATCGCCTCGCCGGCCAACGGCCGCTGCTGGCCCGCCAGGGGCCACCTCAACATGTTCAGGATGTTCTTCATGATGCTGTCCTCCAGGCCTCGACGGCCGGCGGACAGCGCGGACGACGTCAGCGCTCCGCCGGTGATCCGGCTCGCTTGGTATTTCGTGTGCGATAACCCACGATGCGTCGTCCTCCGGGAGCTGGGTGGCGTCGCGCGATCCACCCGGACGGATCGCGAGACGTGGCGCGGACATGGGCTTGGACTGGGCAACGTCGTTCGGCGTTTTCAGCCGGTGGGATTCGAACCCCGCTTCACGACCACCAGGATAACCCAATCACATCGGCCCGCGCCGATCTCACTGATGGGCCACGACGACCAACCGATGAGGGCGCGGGTTGTAGTCGCGGCAACGACTCGACGCAACGCGAAAAACGCCTACGCGGCGTGTTCGCTGCGGCCTGTGGCGTCGATGCAACGATGGGACCAAAGCGCTAAGCGGCGGCGATGCGATCGAGTCGGGGCCTTGGGAAAGCGCTACGCGGTCATCCCGTCATTCGAGCGGCCAAGCAGCAGGATCGCCGTGTGGCTTGAATCGTTGCGCACGTGGCGCGGCGTACCCGCCGGGATGTACGCCACGTCACCTGGCCAAAGCCGCACTGTGTGCCCGTCGATGACGCAGGTGGCCTCGCCTTCGATCACGACGATCGACTCCGCTCGATCGCCATGCGCCTCGCGCGGCGAGGAGAAGCCCGGGAGCAGCCGCATCCGACCGACGCGATAGCCGACGCCGGGAAAAAGCCGATCATCCACCAGCCAGGCGAGGCTGCCCCATGCCTCGTCAATGGGCTCGATCACGTGCGAGCCAGCGGGCGTCTTCGCAATGGACACGAGGCCCTCCTTGCGATGCCAAAGCGCGGTACCGAGGGCGCTAGCGCTGCGCGCGGGCGAAGGTGAGATCGAGCGCCGCGCCGCGATAGCCTTCGTAGCCACTGCTCGTCGGCCGGAAGCGCATGCACTTGTTGCCGGCCATCTTGAGGTCGATGCAGAGATCGTCAGCCTTGATCTGCCACTTGATGCTGATCGTGATCGGGCCTTCGAAAGTGCCCGAGCCGTCGCGATTGAGCGTCATGCGGCCTTTACGGCCCTCGCTCGTCGTCACCGACCAGGGTTGCCCATCGGCGAGCGCCTGTGCCGCCTGGGCCGGCGCCATGAACGACTGAGCGGCGGCGGGTGGCGTGACGAGAAGAGCGGTAGCGATAAGCGCGATGTGGCGTGTGGCCATGGGATGTCTCCTTGCCCGAGCCCCCGCCGTCGCACCGAGAGAGATCGTACGACGGCGGGGCCTGTGCATGGAGACATAAGGCTGGCGACGTCGTGGCGCCCGTAAGCGGTGGTTTCCCGATGTTTCTCAGCCGCCTATAGCAAGGCTCAGAAACACGTTCGTCGCCGGCGCGGCGATTAGAACCGGTACCCCATCACCACCATGCCGGTCACCGAGCGGTCGGCGAACGAGATCGGGCTGTCCTGGGCGCTCGACAGCAGCTGTGTGAAGCGCAGGTTCGTCGACAAGAGCCAATTCTCCGTGACCCGGTACTGCGCGCCGAGGCTGAGGCTGATGTCCTTGATGCCGGAGGTCGCGTTGTAGGCCGCGAAGCCGGAGGCCGCCGACTGCGCCGCGGTGACGCCGAAGAAGTTCCGCATGTAGTTGCCGTCCGCCCAGGTCGTGGAGACGCGTGCGTTCAGCATCAGCCTGTCGGTGACCCTATAGGGCACGCCGATCCCGCCATCGATCAGCAGGCCGTTATTGCCCTCGACGAAGAACTTGGTGATCGAGGTGCTCAGCAGCACGGGACCGAGGCGGTAGTTGGCGAAGCCACGAATGCCGACCGTGACCGGCACGTCGCCCATGCCGGCAAGCCGCGAATCGCCCCGACCGAAATAGCTGCCATCGGTCGTCCGACCAAGATTGTAGGTGATCCCGCCGCCGATCTGCAGGTTCTCGTGGCGCCAGTAGGCGTTCAGGCCGGTCGCATCGAGCGAGACCATATCCCGGTAGGTGACGCTGAAGAACGGAACCGGCGTCACCCGGTACCTGTCGCTGCCCTCGAAGGTCGGCCGGACCGCCACGCCGCCGCCGACCACGACCGCCCAGTCTCCCTTGCCATTCTGCGCGCCGGGCGGCCCCATCATGGGCTGCGCGGCCGCTGACATGGCCATGGACGAGGAGACGGCCAACGCCAGCCAAACCGACAGCGTGCGGACGAGAGATCGATGCATTGCGGGTACTCCTGCTTTCAACGGGATGGCCTGGCGGCGGGCGCGACGACCGAGCGCTTCGTGGATACGCGACATACGAGCGACTGGACCTTGAGTCTTTTGTCTTTCAGCGTCTCTGTGCCGCGATGCGGCGCGACACATGGAAGCGGTCGGCTTGGCGCCGGGTCGGGAGGACCAGGTTCCGGACCCGCAAGCGCAGCTCGCGCCCGGTCCCTGAACATGGTCCTCCCCGCCTCGCGATCTTCGGGGTTGGGGGTGGAAGTCGCGAGGCACGCCGCCGTCCCGATGCGATATGCGGCGGCGTCCGTTGTGAACCCGATGCCGGCCCAACGGCGGAACCCGGCGCATCTGTTTAGTGTTCGGTTCGCGATCACCTTGGGCGCTCCTCGACGGCATGGTGGCCAACCGGATCACCAGGAGCCTTCTCGAGTATCGGGGCGTGGCCGCCGACAATGCGGCCGTCCTCCATCTCGAGGATCCGGTCGGCGAGGTCGAAGACGCGCGGATCGTGCGTCACCATGAGCACGGTCATGCCACGGTCGTGCGCGATCAAACGCATCAGGGCCACGATCTCGTGGCCGGTCTGCCGATCGAGCGCGGCGGTGGGCTCGTCCGCGAGGATGAGCGCCGGGCGGGCGACGAGCGCCCGCGCGATCGCCACGCGCTGGCGTTGACCGCCCGAGAGCTGGTCCTGGCGTTTGTGGGCGTGATCGGCGAGACCGACGGTCGCCAGCATCTCCAGACACTCTCGATCCGCCGTGCGGGAAAGCGGGCGCCCTTGCGCCTCGAGGCCCATGCGAACGTTTTCGCGGGCGGTCAGCGAGCGATGCAGGTTGTGCTGCTGGAAGACAAAGCCGCAGGTCCGACGGTTGGCGATCAGGTCGGATTCGGTGGCGCCGAAGAGTTCGCGGCCGGCGATTCGCACCGACCCCCGCTGCACCGAACGCAGCCCGCCGATCAAGGTGAGCACGGTCGTCTTGCCGCATCCCGACGGGCCCATGAGAAAGACGACCTCGCCGCGCGCGACCGAGAGATCGATGTCGAACAGCACCTGGCGACGCGTCTCGCCCTGGCCATACCAGTGCGACAGGCCGCGAATGGCAACCACGTCCGCAGTGTGGACTTCTCTCGCCGCTTCGGGAGTGACGCGCATCAGAAGACATCTGCCGGATCGGCCGTGCGCACGCGGCGCATGGCGACCGCACCCGAGGCGACGCACATCCCGACGGTGAGCGCGAACACCAGCGCGATGCGATCGAGCGGCATGCCGATCGGCATGGTCAGCGCGGCGCGCACGACTTCGTACAGCCCGAACGACGCGAGGATCCCTGGAATGAACCCGGCGACCGACAGGATGATGGACTGCTCGAACACGATGCCGAGCAGCCGTGCGTTGGTGAAACCCATGGCCTTGAAGGTCGCGTACTCGGCGAGGTGGTCGTGCACGTCGGCCGAGAGGATTTCGATCACGATGACGGTGCCGACGATCATGCCGATGATGACGCCGAAGGTGAACACGAAGGCGATCGGCGACTCCTTCTGGATGCGACTCTTCGAGTGCTCGATGAAGCGCGGCATGGTCATGACGACGGTGTCCGGGTAGTCACCCATCCGTTCGCGGATGCGCGCCGCGACGGCTTCGACATCCGCGCCAGGCGCCACATGAATCAACCCCACGCTGGGGGCCGAAGGCCGGCGATTGAGCGCGAACTCGAAGAAGGTCTGGTCGGACACGACAAGCACGCCTTCGGTCCCGAACGAGGAGCCGATCTGGAACGAGCCGACCAGCGTGACGGTCCGACCCCCGAGTTCGGTTTGCGGCCGCAGGCCGGCCTCGATGGCGGCGAGAAACGCCGTGTAGTCGCCCCGCGTGCCGCGGTCGAACAGCGCGACCCCGGTCTCGACAAGGCGGCGCTGCTGGACGGTGACCTCGGCGTCGCGGAACGCCTTGAAATCCGGCCGCACGCCGAGAATCAGCATCTGACCGCGCTCGCCGCGTTCCGTCGCGGACTGCTTGATCCACTCGCGCGCGACGACATAAAGGGGCTCGGCGTCGAGGACCTCCGCGACGCCGAGCGCCTGGGTGATCCGCTGGCGCGGGAAGGTGCCGGGGTTGGCGAAATCGCGCGCGGTCGACGACAGCAGGACGATGTCGGCGTTGAGCTGCCGGTGCACCATCACGGTCGAATCGAAGAGCATGTTCATGAAGCCGAGCTGCATGAAGATGAGGAGAACCGCGAACGCGACGCCCGACGTCGCGATCGCGAAGCGTCCCTTGCTGTGGATGAGCTGCTTCCAGCCCAGCGGGGTGCGGCCGTTAAGGAGCATGGGACAGCTGCTTGGCGTCGCGACGCTCGGTCGTGATCGCGACCCGCACCTGGAGATTGGTGAGCGCGGCGACGCGCGCCGAGGAGGCGTCGTCGAGCTTGATCAGCACCTCGACAACGCGGGCGTCGAGAACGGCCGCGGGATCCTCGCGGATGACGCTCTGCATGCCGACCGCAAGCCCGAGCCGCGCAACGACGCCGGAGAGCGGGCGATCCAGCGCGCGCGAGGTGATGCTCACCGATTGGCCGCGGACGATGAATCCGACGTCGGACTCGAACACCTCGGCGCGCACGATCATCGAATCGGTGTTGCCGATCTCGGCGAACCCCTCCGAGCCGATCTGCTGACCCACACGCGCCAGCAGCCGCAGGATGCGTCCATCGATCGGGGCACGCAGCGTGGCGAGTTCGTGATCGGCGCGCGCCTTGCCGACCGAGGCCTCGGCCGCGAGCACCTCGGCGCGCAGAACAGCCTCTTCCAGTCGGACCCCCTGCTCATCGCGCGCCTGGACGCGCTCGAGCGCCAATCGCGCCGTCTCGAGCCGATGCGTCGCCGACTGCGCCGCGAGCTGCTTGTCGATGAGGGCGGGGTCGCTGTACAGGCCGGCCTTGTTGAGACGGCTGAGTTTCTCGAGATCCCACTGCGCGCGATCGCGGTCCGCCGTGCTCTGCTCGACGGACGCCTGCAGGCTGCGCTCGGTGTTGGCGAGGTCCATGACTTTCTGCGCGAGCTGGGCGCGCTTCACCGACAGGTTGGCTTCCGCCTGCGCAAGTGCCGCGCGCAGCCGCGGCTCGGTGTCGAGGACGGCAAGGGCTTGCCCGGCGACGACGCGGTCGCCTTCGGTCACGGCCACCGCGGCGATGCGCCCGGCATCCGCGCCGCCCGGAGCGCTGATGCGCAGAATGCGGCTGGACGGCTCGACGCGCCCCAGCGCGACGACGCTATCGCCGGCGGCGATCGCCGCGGGGCGACCCACGAACGGCGGAGACGGTGCGGCCGGGCTGCCGTTCGCCGGCGAAGGAGCGGCAGGCAGACCAATGATCCTCGGTCCGTACAGAGCGCCAACGGCCAGGGCGGCGAGGAGCGCCGCGCCGATCAGGACGTACGCGCGCGCTCTCATCGGACGCAGCCGGACCGCGACCCCCGCGCGGATCGCGCGGTATCACGGGACAGGAGAGAACCTTGGCCACACATGGATCGGGACGCCTCACGCTACGCTCCGATATATGGCACGCGTGAACGGCGACATCGCGCTGCGCGCACCGGCATGTTGTATCGGCGGGTATCCCTTGGACCGATAGAAACACTCAGATACACGCCGGACTGGCCGGAGCGACCGGACTGATGCTGTATGGTCGCATGAACCGCGCGCCACACATTCTCGTCGTCGAGGACGATCGCGAGATTCGGACCATGCTCTCGCGCCTTCTGCAGAAGCACGGATACCGCGTGACCGTGAGCGAGGACGGACGAGCCATGGAACGCGCACTGGCATCGTCGCGTATCGACCTGCTCCTCCTGGACGTCATGCTGCCGGGCGAGGACGGGCTGAGTATCTGCCGCAGGATCCGCGCCGACTCGAAGATGCCGATCATCATGCTCACCGCCGCCGGCGACACGCCCGCGCGCGTCGTCGGCCTCGAGATGGGCGCCGATGACTACATCGCCAAGCCCTTCGATCCGACCGAACTGATCGCGCGGACAAAGGCGGTGCTGCGGCGCGCCACGGCGCTGCCGAGCCGATGGGAGCAGGCCAGCGCGCCCCTGTGCTTTCTCGGCTGGCGGATCGATCCGGTCGCCCGCGAGCTCCATGATCCCTCAGGTGCGCGCGTGCGACTGACCAGCGCGGAGTTCGATCTGCTCCTCGCCTTCTGCCGCCATCCCCAGATCGTGCTGAATCGCGACCAGCTCCTCGACCTGTCGCAGGGCCGCGCCGGCGGGCCGCTCGATCGCGGCATCGACATCCTGGTCAGCCGCATCCGACGGAAGATCGAGGAGAATCCCCGCGCGCCCGAGATCATCAAGACGGTCCGCACGGGCGGCTACATCTTCACGCCCCTCGTGGTGAGCGAATGACGACGAACGCAAGCGCACGCTGGCTCGACGGCATCGCCAGCCAGATCACCACGCTGCTCGTCGCGGCGATCTCGCTCAGCACGCTCGCCACGATTGTCGTCGTGCTGCTTGCCTTGACGGAGCAGGACCATCCCGTGGCCGCCTCCGAAGGTCCCGTCCGCATCGCGATGATCGCCCGCGGGCTCGATGGAGTCGCGCCGAACGCGCGCCCCGCGCTTGCCGCCGCGTTCAGTGACGAGCGGACCGAGGTCTCGATGATCGCCGGTCAACCAACGGCACAGACGCTTGAACAGCAGGCGCATCCCCTCAAGGAGAGGTTGATCGAGCGACTCCCAAAGGGCGTGCGCCTGCTGCGGATCACGGCCGAACGCCCGCACGAGGTCCGCGTCGTACTCGGCCTCAATGACGGGCAGGTCGCGTCCATTTTCACGACCTTCAGCACACTCGCCTTTCTGCCGCTACCGCTCATCCTGCCCTTCATAATCCTCGTGGTCTCGGCGAGCGCGCTCTCGGTATGGGCGGGTCGGCGGCTCGTGGGGCCGCTCAGCCGGTTCGCCGACGCCGCCGACGGCTTTGGCCGCGACGGCGCCGACACCGCGCTCAAGGAGGGCGGTCCGCTCGAAGTCCGCCGCGCCGCGAGCGCCTTCAACCGCATGCGGGAGCGGATCGGTCGCCTTATCGAGGACCGCACCAACCTGCTGCTGGCGATCAGCCACGATCTCCGCACACCCCTGACGCGCATGCGCCTGCGCCTCGCCGAACTGCAGACCGAGGATACCGGATCGCGCGAGCGACTCCTCGAGGACATCGCGTCGATGGACAGCAGCATCACCGCGGCCGTGACCTATCTGCGCGAAGGTATCGACGAGGAGCCCGAAGAAGTCGCCGAGCTGTCGTCGATCCTCAACACGATCTGCGATCAGTTCACCGACGCGGGATTCTCGGTCGAGTATGTCGGTCCGCCGCGCCTGACGTTCCGCTGCCGCCCGCACGCGCTCGAGCGCGCCGTCACCAATCTCGTCGATAACGCCACCAAGTACGGCACGGCTGTTCGGGTCACACTTCAGGGTTCTGATGGCGGCGCTCGGATCGATGTCGATGACGACGGCCCCGGCATTCCCGCGACCGAGAAGACCCGTGTCCTCGAACCCTTCTATCGCGCCGATCCGGCCCGGCAGGTCGTACGCGGATTCGGGCTGGGCCTGGCGATCGTCGCCGGAATCGTGCGGCGTCACGGGGGCGCGCTGGAGCTTCTGGACAATGAGCCGAAGGGACTCCGTGTGCGAATGGTGCTGCCCGCCGCCTGACCACGCGACGCGTATCGAACCCTGAGCGCCATCGTCGCCCGAGAAAATCGACGCGGGCATGAACCGGACCGGGAGATCGCGTGTCGCCACGCGATTGTCGCTCTACCACTGAGCTACGGCGTCGCCGCCGCCGGGGATCGAACCCGGGACCCACTAACCCGATCGCATCGGCCCGCGCCGATCTTGTCGGCAATGCGGCGCGGACATGGGTGCGGACTGGGTGAAGTCTGGTGCTCGCCGATTGAGCTACGACGTCGCCGCCGCCGGGATTCGAACCCAGGCCCTCCAGATTATGGATAACCCAATGCCATCGGCCCGCGCCGATCCCACGACGACTGGCGGACATGGTGCCGGGTTGGGGGATCGTCGACCAACGAACGTCGGCCGAGCGATCGGCGCTCTCCGTGAGCCAAGGCCGCAGCGCGTGCTCCAGCCTCCGGGAGTCGAACCCGGTCCTCCTGCGTGACAGGCAATAACCCAACGCCTTCCGGCCCGCCGGCCGTGAGGGCGCGGTTTCTACGCATTGATGGACGCGCGGGCAACGATGAATCGGCCCCATCGATGCGATCGAGGCCGGCCTGTGTCGCGGCGGCAACGGAACGAAAGACGCTGTCGCGCAGCGTGCCGTTCGCGACCGGACGATGCGTCCGACGACGCCCGTCACGCAATCGTCGCTCCCGTTCGTGCGCGAACCATCCTATCCTTCGCGGCAATGAGAGCAGGAGGAACGCCATGATCCGTCGTCGTACCGCCGCGCTGGGCGGGTTTGCCCTGTTGGCCGCGACGAGCGCGCGTGCGCAAACGGCGTGGAAACCCGACAAGCCGGTGCGCATCGTCGTGCCCTATGGGCCGGGCGGATCGGCCGACCAGGTGGTGCGCATCTACGGCGAGCGGCTGACGGCGGCGCTGGGTCAGCAGGTGATCATCGAGAACAAGCCGGGCGCGTCCGGCGGCGTCGGCGCGGCGATCGTCGCCAACGCGCCGGCGGATGGCCACACGCTGCTGCTGTCGCCGACCGCGGTGATGGCGATCACGCCCACGGTGCGGCAGGTCAACTACGACATCAACGCCTTCGCGGCCGTGGCGCGGCTGTCGACACCATTGCTGATCGTGAGCTTGACCAACGAGCTGGGCGTCAAGGACTGGAAGGGCTTCGTCGAGCTGGCCAAGGCCAATCCCGGCAAATACTGGTACGGCTCCTCAGGCCTGGGCACGATCACCCATCTCACCGGCGAGGTGCTGACCCGCACCGCCGGCATCCGCATGCAGCACGCACCCTACAAGACCATCGTCGACGCCGTGGGCGACGTCATGAGTGGGCGCATCCACATGGTGTTCGATCCCTCGTTCATGCCGCAGGCCAAGGCCGGCAAGGTGCTGGCGGCGCTGGCGGCGACCAAGGAGCGGCTGAGCGAGCTGCCCAACACGCCGACCGCCGCCGAGGTCGGACTCGACATCGCGAACTTCCGCGACCGCAGCTGGTTCGGCCTGTTCGCGCCCAAGGCGACACCACGCGCGGCGATCGAGCGGCTGTCGGCCGAGCTCGGCAAGCTCGCCGCCGAGCCCGACATCCAGCACAAGCTGATGCTGGTGGCGCAGGCCGCGCACCATCAGCCGCACGACGTGTTCGGCAAGCAGGTCGCCGACGACCGCCTGTACTTCGCCAACCTCATCAAGGAACTCGACCTGAAGCTGGAGTGAGGCGATAAAGACCCGGGCAGCGCACAAGCGTACGAGGGATCGCATGGCCAAGGGCAAGAAACCGGGCAAAGGCGGCGGCAAGAAGCCGGCGGGCAAGGCGACGAAGAAGGTCGTCGCCCAGAAGCCTGTGGCCAAGAAGCCCGCCGCCACGCTCAAGGCCAAGGTGAAGCCGATCGTCGCCAAGCCGGCGGTACCAGCAGCACGGCCCGCGCCGCGCCGGCCGGTCAAGGCCCGCGCATCGAGCGTGCGCATGCCCGCCGCGCGGCCCGCCGGCAAGCATCACGCCGCCCCGGTGGCCGCCAACATCTTCGAACGCGATCTCGATCGCAACCCCGCCAACTACGCGCCGCTCACGCCGCTGCAGTTCCTCGAACGCGCCGCCAGCGTCTATCCCGACCGCGCCTCCGTCGTGCACGGCAAGCGGCGCTACACCTGGCGGCAGACCTACGCGCGGGCGCGCCAGATGGCGGCGGCGCTGGAGAAGCGCGGCATCGGCGTCGGCGACACCGTGACGGTGATGGCGCCCAACATCCCGGAGATCTACGAGGCGCATTTCGGCGTGCCGATGTGCGGCGCGGTGCTCAACGCGCTCAACACGCGGCTCGACGCGGCGATGATCGCCTTCATCCTCGACCACAGCGAGACCAAGGTGCTGATGGCCGACCGCGAATATCACGACGTGATCAAGGAGGCGCTGGCCAAGGCGACCGTCAAGCCGCTGGTGATCGACATCGCCGATTCGGAATACACCGGCGGCGAGGCGATCAGCGACCTCACCTACGAGGATTTCATCGCCGGCGGCGACGCCGACTACGCCTGGGAGTATCCCGCCGACGAGTGGAACGCGATCTCGCTGAACTACACATCAGGGACGACGGGCAATCCCAAGGGCGTGGTGTTCCATCACCGCGGCGCCACGCTCTCGGCCTACGGCAACGCCACGCAATGGGCGATGGGCATGCACCCCACCTATCTGTGGACGCTGCCGATGTTCCATTGCAACGGCTGGTGCTTCCCGTGGACCCTGGCGCTGGTCGCCGGCACCAGCGTCTGCCTGCGCCGCATCAGCGCCAAGACCATCTTCGATTCGCTGGCCGACGAGGACGTCTCGCACATGTGCGGTGCGCCGGTGATCCTGAACTTCATCATCAACGCCCGGCCGGAAGAGCGCCGCGAGCTGCCCTACGTCGTCGAGTTCATGACCGCGGCCGCGCCACCGCCGGCCGCCGTGCTCGAGGCGATCGAAAAGCAGGGCTTCCACATCACCCATGTCTATGGCCTGACCGAGGTCTATGGCCCGGCCACGGTGTGTTCATGGCACGACGAGTGGGACGCGCTGCCCAGCGCCGAGCGTGCCAGGCTGAAAGCGCGCCAGGGCGTGCGCTACGCCGCCGAGGACGCCGTGGCGGTGCTCGATCCGGCGACGATGAAGCCGGTGCCCAACGACGGCGCGACCATGGGCGAGGTATTCTTCCGCGGCAACCTCGTGATGAAGGGCTACCTGAAGAATCCCAAGGCGACGCAGGAGGCTTTCGCCGGCGGCTGGTTCCATTCCGGCGATCTCGGCGTGGCGCATGCCGACGGCTATATCGAGCTACGCGACCGGTCGAAGGACATCATCATCTCGGGCGGCGAGAACATCTCGACCATCGAGGTCGAGGGCGTGCTCTACCAGCACCCCGCCGTGCTCGAGGCCGCCGTCGTCGCGCGGCCCGACGAGAAGTGGGGCGAGACGCCCTGCGCCTTCGTCGTGCTCAAGCCCGGCGCGAGCGCCACGGCCGAGGAAATCACCGCCTTCTGCCGCGCCAACATGGCCGGCTACAAGATCCCGCGCACCATCGTCTTCCGCGACCTTCCCAAGACATCCACGGGTAAGGTGCAGAAGTTCGTCCTGCGCGATTGGGCGAAGGCGCTCTAACCACGAAGGGGTGCCGTGGCCGGCACGACTCTCGTCCGCACCACGCTGACCGGCGTCCGCCCCCTGGGCGTGCGCGGTGAGCCGCTGCACACGACGCACGAGCAGATCCGCGGCGTGATCCGCCGTCGCCTGGGCGAGCGTCATGCGCGGTTGCTGGCCGAGCCGCAGCAGGACGACGTCGGCCGCCGCATCGACTGGTACAGCGATGTCGCCGGCGGCGTCGCGCCGCTGTCGTCGTTGCCCGAAGCGGCGCGGTCGGAGACGCTGGCGCAGGTCAATGCGCTGATCGCCGACATCGCCGCGCTGGGCGCGCAGCTGCAGCAGGCGCCATCGGCCGATGCGCGCATCACCGGCCGCGCGCTGGAGCTGGCCTGCCGCCGCCCATCCGACGACTACGTCTTCATGGTCGGCGGGCAGCCGGTCGTCGTCTGCTGGGGCTACGAGCCGGAGGCCGCCGGCACGCTGCTGCCATCAGCCGCCCCGGCGACGGCGCCCGTACCGACGCCGACGCCGGTCGTCGCGGCATCGCTCCCGCCACCTCTTGTGCCAGTCGCCGCCGCCGCCATCGTGGCGCCATTCCCGTGGCTCGGCTGGCTGCTGGCCAGCGCGCTTGCCGTCGTGCTGGCGCTGACCACCGCCTATCTGCTGCGCCAGGTCCTGCCGGAAGCGCCCACCGTCGCGGTCACGCAGTTGCCGCCGCCACCGGCGCCACCCACCCCGCCGCCACCGCCCAATCCGATGGTCGGCTTGCAGACGGCGCTGGGTGACGCGCAGGCCGAGGCCGAGAAGATGCGGGTGACCTTGGCGTCGCTGCGCGATGAGTTCGCGGCCAAGCGCGCGGCCTGCCCGCCGCCGCCCAAGCCGCCGGAACCACCGCCGCCGAAGCCGCCGCAGGTGGTCGAGAAGAAACCCGATCCGCCGCCACCACCACCCAAGCCACCGCAGGAGCCGATCCTCAAGCTGCCGCCCAAGGCGACCAACGATTACAGCTTCCTCAAGGGCTGCTGGCGCGGCGATTCCTTCCGCTACACACCGCGCCACTCGCCGGGCCATCACACCTACTGCTTCGACGAGCGCGGCAACGGCCAGCTGGTCTTCGTCTGGCAGAACGGCACGACCTGCCGCGCGCCGGCGCGGGCGCGCTTCCAGGGCGACACGCTGCAGATCGTCGACGCCGACGCCACCTGCAGCGACGGCAGCGTTTGGACGCAGGACCGTTTGCTGTGCCGGCCGGACGCCGCCGGCGTCGCGCAGTGCAGCGGCGAGACCAACCTGCCGGGCCCCGATGGTCGCCGCAATCCCGCCACATCGTTCACCGTGCGCCTGCATCGCCGGTAGGGCGACGAAACCCTAGCGCCCGAGGCACGCCACAATTGACCCCGTATAATCGTGGTTCCGACCGATCGTGAGTCGCGGAGTCTTCGGCGTGGCCGGCACCAATCTCGTCCGCACGACCCTCACCGGCGTCCGTCCGCTCGGCGTACGCGGCGAGCCGCTGCATCAGGCGCACGAACAGATCCGTGGCGTCGTGCGCCGTCGGCTGGGCGAGCGTCACGCGCGTCTGCTCGCCGAGCCGCAGCCCGACGAGCTGGGCCGCCGCATCGACTGGTACACCGATGCGCCGGGTGATGTCGTGCCGTTCGCCGAGCTGGCACCGGAGCGCAAGGCGTCACTGCTGCTCGAGGTCGAGAAGCTCTATCAAGACATTGCCCGACTTGCCGACTCGCTGAAGGCCGCGCCGTCCGACGATGCGCAGCTTACCGGCCGCGCGCTCGAGCTGACGGCGCGTCGGCCGTCGGACGACTACATCTTCCTGATTGGCGATCAGCCGGTGATCGTCGCCTGGGGTTACGAGCCGGACGCAGCCGGCACGCTGTTGCCGCCGCCGATGCTGCCGGCCGCCGCCGCGCCCCCCGCCCCGCCTGCCGTCGTCGCGCCGGTCGCCGCCGCGCCAGCCGCCGTCCTGGCCAGTGGACCGGCGGCGCTGGTCGCGGATGCGCCCTTCTCCTGGCTGCGCTGGCTGCTGATCGGCCTGCTGACGATCCTGCTGACCTTGCTGGCCTCGTACTTCCTGCGGCAATGTTCGCCGGTCGGCCCCGCCGTCGCGGTGACGCATCTGCCGCCACCACCGGCGCCGCCCGCACCGGCACCCCTGCCGGATCCGGCGGTGGGCCTGCAGGGCAATCTCGGCGCCGCGCAAGCCGACGAGGAGAAGCTGCGTGCCACGCTCGCGGCCTTGCGCGACGAGTTCAGGGCCAAGCGCGCCGACTGCAAACCGCCCGAGCCGCCCAAGCCGCCGCCGGCACCGCCACCACCCGTCGTCGAGAAAAAGCCCGACCCGCCCAAACCGCCGCCGAAGCCGCCAGCGGTGGTCGAGAAGAAGCCCGATCCACCGGCCGTGCCGCCCGTGCCGCCCGCGCCGCCAGGCGACGACCGCATGCGCATGCCCAAGGCGCCGACCAACGACTACTCGTTCCTGCAGGGTTGCTGGCGTACCGACACCTTCAAGCACGGCCCGCAGATCCGGCCGGGCTACGCCACCTATTGCTTCGACGCGCGCGGCAATGGCTCGATGACGTTCCGCTTCGACAACGGCGTGACCTGCCGCGCGCCGGCGACCGCGCGCTACAACGGCGGCCAGCTCGCCGTGGTCGACGCCGACACCGATTGCCAGCCGCGCGGCCGCTGGGCGCAGGATCATCTGTACTGCACGCCCGGCGCCGACGGCGTGGCGTCGTGCAGCGGCTCGAACCGCACGGAACGCTGGACCGTCAACCTGCACCGCGTACGGTAGCGGCCGCTAGTCCGAGAACCCGACCCACGTGCCCGCGGCCACACTCGTCCGATCGACCCTGACCGGTGTGCGCCCGCTGGGCGTACGCGGCGAGCCTCTGCATGCCGCCCACGAGCAGATCCGTGGCGTCGTACGCCGCCGGCTGGGCGAGCGTCACGCGCGCCTGCTGGCCGAGCCGCAGCCCGACGATGTCGGCCGCCGCATCGACTGGTACAGCGAGGCCGACGGCACGGTGACACCGCTGTCGGCGCTGGAGCCCGATGCCCGCGCCGCCGTTCTGGCCGAGGTCGACGCGCTTGCCCGGGACATCGAGGGCCTGGGCGCCCGCCTCGCCGAGATGCCGTCCGACGACGCGCGCCTGCTGGCGCGCGCGCTCGGGCTGGCGGTGCGTCGGCCATCCGACGACTACGTGTTCCGCGTCGGCGATCAGCCGGTTGTCGTGTGCTGGGGCTACGAAGCGGAGGGCGCCGGCGCGATCGTCGCGGCGCCGATGGTGCCGGCGGCGGCACCCGTCGTCGTCGCGGCACCGGTTATCGCACCCATGGCCGCTCCGCTCGCGGCGAGCATGGTACCGACCGTTGTCCAGCGCGGCGCGATCTGGCCGGCGCTGCTGGTCGGGCTGCTGGGCATCCTGCTGCTGATCGGCGCCGCCTACTGGCTGCGCCAGGTGATCCCGAGCGATCCCGATATCGCCGTGACGCAGCTGCCGCCGCCGCCCGCGCCCGCTGCGCCACCTCAGCCACCCGACCCGGCAATCGGGTTGAGCGGCGACCTGGGCGAGGCGCAGCTTCAGGGCGATCGGCTGCGGGCCACGCTGGCATCGCTGCGCGAGGAGTTCGCCTCCAAGCGCGCGGCGTGCAAGCCGCCGGAGCCGCCCAAGCCGCCGCCGGCGCCACCGCCGCCGGTCGTCGAGAAAAAGCCCGACCCGCCCAAGCCGCCACCGAAGCCTCCGCAGGTGGTCGAGAAGAAGCCCGATCCGCCGCCGCCGTCCAAGCCACCGGACGACGGTCGCCTGCGCCTGCCCAAGGCGCCAACCACCGACCTGTCGTTCCTCCAGGGCTGCTGGCGCACAGACCCGTTCCGTCACCATGCACAGCAATCCGGACCGGGTATCTCGGAGTACTGCTTCGACGCCAATGGCCGCGGCAGCTTTATCTTCCGGCGCGGCGGCATGACCTGCCGCACGGCGGCGCAAGGCCGCTACGAGGGCACGGTGCTGCGCTTGCGCGATGCCGATACGACCTGCTCGGACGGTACCACCTGGTACCAGGACCGACTCGACTGCACGGTCGGCGCCGACAGCGTCGCGGTGTGCCGCGGCGAGGCCAGCTCGGGCCTGTTCGGCGGCCTGAACCGATGGACGGTGAACCTTCACCGGGTGCGCTGAGCGCAGCAAAAAAGGCCGGCAGGGCCGGCCCGGGGTCGCGCACAAGATACGAAGCGCCTATCGACCGTCGATGCGTCCCGCGGGATCGCACCCGGCCCGGCGGCCATCAGCTCATGATCGGCGCCGTATCGCCCCTGAGGGGCGCGGCGCGCCGGTCAGTGGCGTGTGGTCAGCGTCAGGATCTCGTCCTTCAATCTGAGCTTTTTCTTCTTCAGTTCGTGCAGCACTTCCTCGTTCGGTTGGGGTCTGGCGTTCTCGTCGTCGATGGCCTGTTCCAGCACCTGATGCCGCTGCTTCAGGGTTTCGATACGATCCGGCGTGCTCATCGGTGGCCTCCGAGCTATGGCAGACAACGAAGTGTAACGCCGATTCGGCGAGGGGCGCCAGTCCCAGTGGCGGTAGTCCAAGAGGCGACTTTGCCGCGGCGGCGCGGTAAGGTCCGGCCCCCATGTCAAGCCCCGACCATCCACAACCCCGCCTTATCGTTGGTATCACCGGCGCCTCGGGCGTGATCTACGGCGTGCGCCTGCTGCAGGCGCTGCGCGACCTGCCGGTCGAGACCCATCTGGTGATGACCAAGACCGCCGAGGTCACGCTGGCGCACGAGACCGATTTCAAGGTCAAGGACGTCAAGGCGCTGGCCGACGTAGTGCACAGTCCGACTGATCTCGCCGCACCGGTCTCCTCGGGCTCGTTCCGCACCATGGGCATGGTGATCGCGCCGTGCTCGATGCGCTCGCTCGGCGAGATCGCCACCGGCATCTCGACCTCGCTGCTGGCGCGCGCCGCCGACGTCGTGCTCAAGGAGAGACGCAAGCTTGTCTTGATGGTGCGCGAGACGCCGCTGCACGCCGTGCATCTGCGCAACATGGTGACGGTGGCCGAGCTGGGCGCGATCGTGGCGCCGGCGATGCCGGCCTTCTACAGTCGGCCGACGACGGTCGACGACATCGTCAATCACTCGGTGGGCCGGCTGCTCGACCTGTTCGATCTCGACGCCGGCATCGTCAAGCGCTGGGGTGGCTGAGGTTCTCTCTCTGTCATCCCGAGCGCAGCGAGGGATCTAGGGCCGGCCTAGATCCCTCGCTGCGCTCGAGATGACAGAGCAACGCAAGAGCCCCGTCTCACCAAGTGAGATCGGGGCTCCGGGGCTTCCGCCCGCGTTGATCCATTATGGATCCAAAATCCGTGCACCTCGACACCAGCGGCGCCGCTGGCCGGTTGCCCGGCTCAAGAGACTATTCGATTGTGGGTGAGCGGCGCGTCGGCGGTTGGTCCGTGTCAATGGGTCCGTCGAACGCGTCGTGGTCCCGCTTCTCAGCGGTACCAGGACCGGTGGCCCGGTGGAGTTTCTGCGATCACGCGCATCCTCCTTCCGTCGTTTCGACCAAGTGTCCAACGGGTGCCGCTCGCTTAGGCGGTGCGCTCACACCTCAGGGCGCTCTACAACGCCTGCGGCGCGATCCCATGCTGGACATACTCAACATCGTACTCGAGTCGGCTACGGTCAACCGCTGACATGGCGGAGTCACAAAATGTGAACGCGCTGCCTAGGCTGCGGAACTCGCGCGCAAGCCGACGGCATGCTCGACCTCGAAGCGCGGCGTGACAGGAAACGCCGCCGCAAGGATCGTCGCGACAGCCTCGCGATCGCGTTCATCGGGTGTCACGCCGAGGCACACGGCGTAGACACCGAGATTGCCGACGGCGGCGCGCAGGCGGTCGCGCACCGGCCTGTCGCGATCGCCGGAGAACGGCGCGTGCGCGGCCAGCACCAGCTGCTCGACATGCTCGGCCGCCAGCTCGGCCTCGGCCGCCTTGCGCCGCGCCGCCTCGACCTGGGCGGGGAAATCGGCGCCCGAGCCGGTCGTCGCTCCACCCAGCGTCTTGATTCGCTGGCGCAGCGCGCGCGCCGGCTGGATGATCTCGGTCTGCCAGCGGGCGATATCAGCGATCACCGCGCGCAGCTTTTCCACCGTCACCGTGCCGCGGCCCGAGGCGCCCAGCCAGGCGCAATAGAGCAGGACATTGACGTCGGCCCCACGGCGCTCCTGCAAGTCGAGGCAGGCGCGCGCCGCGCCGTCGCCGCCATAGACCTCGAGCGAGAAGTTCCAAAAAGGATGGGGAAGGAAATCGCTCATCGCGCCGGAAGCCGTACACGCGCGCGCCGGGTTTTGCTAGTGTCCGGCGAGAGATGCAGGACAACGACGACATCAACGGACTGGACGTGATCAAGGCGAAGCTCGAAACGCTGCGCCAGGAGCATCGCGACCTCGACGATGTCATCGCCCGCCTGACGGAAAAGGCGCCGTTCGACCAGCTGCAGCTGCAGCGCCTGAAGAAGCGCAAGCTGGTGCTCAAGGACCTGATGCTGCAACTTGAAAGCCGACTCATCCCCGACATCATCGCGTGACTCCCTGACATGGCCAGACGCAAGACCTCGACCGCGACCAAGCCGGTCGTCGGCATCATCATGGGCAGCCAGTCCGACTGGGCCACCATGCGCCACGCCGCCGAGACGCTGAAGGCGTTGGGCGTCGCGCACGAGACGCGCATCGTCTCGGCCCATCGCACGCCCAAGCGCATGATGGACTACGCCGCGTCGGCCAAGGGTCGCGGCATCAAGGTGATCATCGCCGGCGCCGGCGGCGCGGCGCACCTGCCCGGCATGACCGCGTCGATGACGCCGCTGCCGGTGTTGGGTGTGCCGGTCGAAAGCCACGCGCTCAAGGGCATGGACAGCCTGATGTCGATCGTCCAGATGCCCGGCGGCATCCCCGTCGGCACGCTGGCCATCGGCAAGCCGGGCGCGATCAACGCCGGTTTGCTCGCCGCCAGCATCGTCGGCCTGAGCGACGCCAAGGCCATGGCCGCGGTCGAGAGCTGGCGCGCCCGCCAGACCGCCGCCATCGCGAAGGTCCCGGTCGACGAGCCGACAAAGTGATACGGCATCGTTCTTCTACCTGCCCCCGGAGGGGGAAGGTGGCGCGCGCAGCGCGACGGTCAGGGGCCGCGGACGGCCCCGCGGGGGATGCCTCAACACACGCGGTGTCCGTCTTCGATATCCCCCATCCGCCCTTCGGGCACCTTCCCCCTCCGGGGGAAGGGCAAATGCCATGACCGCGCTGCCGCCTGGCTCGACCATCGGCATTCTGGGCGGCGGGCAGCTTGGCCGCATGGCGGCGCTCGCCGCCGGCAATCTCGGCTATCGATGCCACATCTACGCGCCCGAGGAAGAGTCGCCGGCGGCGCTCGTGTCGGCGGCCTGGACGCGCGCGGCGTGGGACGACCACGCGGCGCTTAGCGACTTCGCCGCCAAGGTCGATGTCATTACCTACGAGTTCGAGAACGTCCCGGTGGCCTGCGCCGAGTTCCTGGCGCCGCTGAAGCCATTGCGACCCGGCATCGAGGCGCTGCGCGTGGCGCAGCACCGCGAACGCGAGAAGCGCTTCTTCGAACGCATCGGCGTGCCGACCGCGCCTTTTGCCGTCGCAGTGGACGAAGCGGGCTTCGCCGCGGCCGTGCGCACGGTGGGCACGCCTTCCATCGCCAAGACGACGACCGAAGGCTATGACGGCAAGGGTCAGGCGCGCCTCGACGCGTCGAGCGATCTCGCCGCGGCTTGGGCGAGGCTCGGCAAGCGCGAGGTGATCGTCGAGGGCTTCGTCGATTTCGCCGCCGAGGCGTCGGTGATCGTCGCGCGCGCGCTCGACGGTTCGACCATCTGCTTCCCGCCGCCGCGCAACGTGCACCGCCAGGGCATCCTGCACACCTCGACCATCCCCGGCGGTTTTTCGCCCGACATCGTGCGTCAGGCCGAGGACATCGGCCGGCGCGCGATCGAAGCGCTGGACGGCGTCGGCCTGCTCTGTGTCGAGCTGTTCGTGACGCGCGACGGCCGCGTACTGGCCAACGAGATGGCGCCGCGGCCGCACAATTCCGGCCACTGGACGCAGGACGCCTGCGCCACCAGCCAGTTCGAGCAATTCGTCCGAGCGGTGTGCGGCCTGACGCTTGGGCCTGTCGCGGTCCGCTCACCCGTGGTGATGACCAACCTGATCGGCGATGAGGCGAACCAGTGGCCGGCGATCCTCGCCGAGCCCGACGCCAAGCTGCACCTCTACGGCAAGCGCGAGGCGCGCCCCGGCCGCAAGATGGGACACGTCAACCGGCTGGGCGCGCCTGCGACGTAGTCCGCGTGCCGAACTGGCGCACGCGGCTCTTCAGCTTCTCGATGCGCATCACGTCCTCGATGCGCCGGTCGAGGAACGCCCAGGTCGCGGTGAAATTCTCCGAGCGGTCGTTGAGCCAGAACAGCAACGTCGAGGAGTAGACGCCGGCCAGCAGCGCGCGCTTGGTGTAGAAGTTGAAATCCGTCGCGGTGTCGCCCGCGGCGTACCAGATCGCGTCGACCGTGCGGTACAGCAGCTTGCTGGCCAGCAGCCCGTTGAACGGCATCGCCAGCATCGCCAGCGCCCGGCGGATCGCCTCGCGGTGCTGGGTGTTCTGCTCCAGCCGGATGCGCACGCCCAACGTGACCCGTTCGCGCACCTTCATCGATGACACATCGCGGCGCTCCATCTCCTCGACCAGCTGCCGGTCGGCCCGCAGGCTGTGCCAGGCGATCATGTCGATCACGCCCCCGGGAAAGGCCAAACCGGCCTCGTCGCGGGTGATGGCGCCCGCCCGTACCGCGCTCTCGATCGCCGCGCGGCTCCAGCCGTCGAACGGCGCCTGCGCCAGAACAGCGTCAAGAACCTTGTCCTTCAAGGGGTTAGCGGTCGGCTCGTCGGTGCTCATGGCGCATCCTCGGGCGGTGGTCCTGTAGTTTATATGGCGGGCCGGTCGGGCTTCCCAACCCCCGGGACCTATGTTAGAAGCCGGCCTCTCGAATTTCGGGCCCGGGGCCCGTCCGCGATTGGAGTTCGATCAAAGTGCAGGTTCTCGTCCGCGAAAACAACGTCGATCAGGCGCTGCGCGTCCTGAAGAAGAAGATGCAGCGCGAAGGTGTGTTCCGCGAAATGAAGCTGCGGCGCAACTACGAGAAGCCGTCCGAGAAGCGCGCGCGCGAGCGCGCCGAGGCGATCCGCCGCGTGCGCAAGCTGATGCGCAAGCGCATGGAGCGCGAGGGCTACTAGCCCCGCCGCCGTCCACGCGACGACAGACGAGCCGCCGGATCCCGGCGGCTTTTTTGTTGTACACCTTGTCCTTCCCCCGGAGGGGGAAGGTGGCGCGGAGCGCCGGAT
>LNFM01002809.1_pt1 | contig 35774 bp, 31 predicted proteins | sample 596031 | NCBI WGS metagenome assembly LNFM01 (sample SAMN04254537, study PRJNA301005) | activated carbon metagenome | isolation source: dual media filters at the Ann Arbor, Michigan drinking water treatment plant | place: USA: Ann Arbor | reverse complement strand
ATGAGGAGCTCGTAACAACGCCCTGCGCCTTCTCAGCCCCCAGCCCTCCGGGTGATCCTCCATGACGAGCGCACTCCGCGTTACAAATGCTCGCCGGGGGTCCTGCCCCAGCTGTGCTTTGCGCCTTGATTGCGCTCGTCATGGAGGTCACGCAGGTCCGTTCCAAGTGTTAACAGGCCCTAGCCGTTCGAGGACAGTCCGCGGGTGCCGCGCTGTCCGGAAGCGCAGGATTGCGCAGCGATCACCTTGCGACTGCGAATCGGTCGGTCGCGTGGCGCGTCACACATTCACCGCGACTTCTACCATCCTTTGGAAGCGTGGTGCAAGCGTGCCCACGGGCGATCGCAGTGCGCCCGCGGGTCTCATCCACATGGCGGGGCTCGAGGGCCGCTCGCGCCCCGGCGATCAGTCCTCGGCCAGCACGATGATCTGGTCCTCGGCGGCGAAGCGCAACCGCTCCGACTTGGTGGGGTTCACCTTCACGCCGTATCCCGCCTTCGGGTCGTTCGCCTGCGCGGCCAGGCGGTAGCCCAGCGCCGTTTCGCCGCGCATCGCGGCGGACTCCAGCAGCGTGTGGAAGTCGACTTCGGCGCCAGGCTTCACGTACTGGGTGACGGGCCGGATGTATATCTCCGAACCCTCGGCGCTGAAGAGCTGGCGGAACACCTTGTCGAGCGCCTTGTTCTCCGACAGCTGCGCCAGCATGAGACTCGCGAGCTTGTCGCTCACGATGAAGTCGTCGGCCTGTGCGACCATGGCGAGTGCACGGTTCTTGATGTCCATCATTTCGCTGACGATGCTCAACTTGCGTCCTGCACGCCGCGCGATGTTGCGCAGGTGCAGCAGCGCGATCAGGGTCTGCGCATCCGCCTCCTGCACCGGCAGGTCCGTGTAGCTCATCAGGATGATGTGATCGAAATCCTGCACCTTGATCGCATCCAGGGTGCGGCGGTCGGTGATCGAGCCGTCGGCGAAGCGCAGCGTCTGCCGGCCGAGCTTCTTCGACAAGGCGAGCAACGTGTCGCGCGCACCAGTGCGCTGGCACATCACCACGACTTCCGAGCCCGGCGCCACGTAGTTTTCCAGCTCGCGCACGATGGCTTCGGTCTTCTCGTTCCACCCGAGCAGCAGGGTGCGCTCCGGGACCGCCTCGGGCTTTGCCCCCTGAACGATCGCGCCGCGATTCGGAGCAGGCGGCTCGGCAGCGCCGAGCACGATGGTGTCGTCGTCCTCGCTGATCGCGATGACCTGGTCGCCCGGCGCGATCCGCGTCTGCATCGGCGGGTTGATCAGCACCTCGCCGTCCGCGCGCATGATCCCCATCACGGCCGATTCGTCGTAGGCGGCCACCGCGTGGCGAAAGGACTTGCCGACCAGGGCAGGTTCTTCCTTGAAATAGATCTCGGCACCGTCGAAATCGAGCAGCTCCGTGTACACGACACTGAGGCCCGACTGCCGGCAGGTCTGCGCGGTGACGCGCGCGATCAGGTCTTCGCCCTGCACGAAGATCGTCTCGTCGCCGCCCACGAGCTGCGCGGCTTCGAGGTTTCGCCGGTCGCGGAGCTCGGCGACGATGTGATAGGGCTCTTGCTTGCGATCCGGGTTGTTCGTCACCGCCATCACCGACTTGATCACGTGGATGTCGGGATTGCCGGCCTCCGGCGCGAGCACGACGATCGAACGCGCCGAGTGCGGATCGACGACCGCCAGATCGTCCAGGTCCAGCGGATCGCCGCGCCGGCAGATGACGGCGGTGTTGCCGGTGCTGGGAAACTTCGCGCGGATGTCGTCCTCCATCTCGACCTTGTCCCGGTCAGCAAGGATGACGATGCGGGCGTGCTTGCGGTTCTCGTTGGCGATCATCAGTTCGCCGATGATCGAATAGATCTTGCTGGACCATCCCAGGATGAGCGTGTGGTCCGCTTCGATCACGCGCGAGCGGCCCTTGCGCATTTCCGTCAGGCGCGCGTCCAGGTCCGACGTGATGGTCCCGATCAGCATGCTGACCACGAAGATGCCGGCGATCGTGACGGCCAGCATCACCAGGCGCAGGCCCCAGCCCTGGTCGCCGGCGAGAGTCCCCGGGTCCATGGTGTGCAAGAGGCTGTGCCAGCCCCCCTCCAGCAGCCCGTAGTCCGAGGCCGGGTCCTTGGGGTCCTGGGTCATCCGGAACGACACCAGGACTACGGTCGCGACGACGACGATCGAAAGCGAGATCAGCGCGAGCCAGCCGATGATGGCGATCGCGCCCTTGGCAAGGGTCTTCTCGAAACGGTAGCGCAGATGGTCGCGCCAACCCGGCGTGAATCGGGACAAGAGTGCAATCTCCTTGGGGGAAGCCGGATGGAATGCCCGCCGACCCCGTGGCGTGCATCGCCTCCCTCTCCTGGAGCGGATATCCCATCGGGATGCTCCATCGGCGTGGCATGACACATCCCGAGTGGGGTTATCGTCCCTTTGCGGGGGGAATTGAGAACTCGGGCTTGTAAGGCGCCCGCCCGATGGGAACGCCCGGGCCGGTTCGAGCCCCGCCGCCACGCCGGCCCCACGGCAACGGTGGCATCCCGAAGGCGCAATGCCCGTCAGCGGACCCGGCGTCGGGAAGTCATGGTGCAATGCAGCGAAGCATAGGATACTTGGCCCATCCGTCGCCCACCTCCCGTTGCGCTCCCATGGCCGCCCTGAAGTCCCTCCTCGTCGCCAACCGCTCCGAGATCGCCATCCGCGTCATGCGGGCCGCGGCCGAACTCGGCATCCGCACCGTCTCGATCTACTCCAACGAGGACCGGTTCGCCCTGCACCGCTTCAAGGCCGACGAGAGCTACCGCGTCGGCGAGGGCAAGAAACCGCTGCAGGCATATCTCGATATCGAGGACATCATCCGCATCGCCCGCCAGGCGAAGGTGGACGCGATTCACCCGGGTTACGGCTTCCTGTCCGAGAACCCCGACTTCGCCCGCGCCTGCGCGGAAGCCGGCATCCGTTTCATCGGGCCCAGTCCCGAAGTCATGACCACGCTGGGCAACAAGGTCGCGGCCCGCAACGCCGCCGTGGCGGCCGGCGTGCCGGTCATGCCGGCGACCCCACCACTCCCGCGCGACATGAAGGCGGTCAAGAAGCTCGCCGCGGCCGTGGGCTACCCGCTGATGCTGAAGGCGAGCTGGGGCGGGGGCGGCCGCGGCATGCGCGTGATCGAGACCGAAGCCGACCTCGACGCGCAGGTCGACGTCGCGCGGCGCGAGGCAGCGGCGGCGTTCGGCAACGACGAGGTGTACCTCGAGAAGCTGGTGCGCCGCGCCCGCCACGTGGAAGTGCAGATCATGGGCGACCTGCACGGCAACATCGTGCATCTTTTCGAGCGCGACTGTTCGGTGCAGCGGCGCAACCAGAAGGTGGTGGAACGCGCGCCCGCGCCGTATCTCGACGAAGCGCAGCGCACCGAACTGTGCGACGCCGCGCTGCGCCTGGCGCGCGCCGTCAACTACACGCACGCCGGGACAGTCGAGTTCCTGATGGACGCCGACACGGACAAGTTCTACTTCATTGAAGTGAACCCGCGCATCCAGGTGGAACACACCGTCACCGAGCAGGTGACCGGCATCGACGTCGTGCAATCGCAGATCCGCATCACCGAGGGCGCGCGCATCGGCGATGCGAACTGCCCGGTGCCGGCACAGGCGAACATCCGCCTGAACGGTCATGCACTGCAGTGCCGCATCACCACCGAAGACCCCGAGAACAACTTCACGCCCGACTACGGGCGCATCACCGCCTATCGCAGCGCGGCCGGCTTCGGATTGCGGCTGGACGGCGGCACCGCCTACACCGGTGCGGTCATCACGCCCTACTACGACTCGCTGCTGGTGAAGGTGACGGCCTGGGCGCCGACACCGCACGAGGCGATCCGCCGCATGGATCGCGGCTTGCGCGAATTCCGTATCCGCGGCCTGTCGACCAACCTGCAGTTCGTCGAGAACGTCATCAACCATCCCGACTTCGCGGCCGGCACGGTCACGACGCGCTTCATCGACACCACGCCGGAATTGTTCCGGTTCGCGAAGCGGCGCGACCGCGCCACGCGCGTGCTGCGCTACATCGGCGACGTGACGGTCAACGGTCATCCGGACATGAAGGGGCGCACCAAGCCGGATTTGTCGCACGCGCACCTCATCATGCCGGAGGTCGACTACACCGCGCCGCTGCGCCCCGGCACCCGCGACCGGTTGCGCGAGCTGGGCCCCGAGAAATTCGCGCAATGGATGCTGAACGAGCCGCGCGTGCTGCTGACCGACACCACCATGCGCGATGCGCACCAGTCGCTCTTCGCCACGCGCATGCGCACGGCGGACATGGTCCGCATCGCTCCGGCGTACGCGCACCTCGCCCCCGGACTGTTCTCGCTCGAGTGCTGGGGCGGCGCCACCTTCGACGTGGCACTGCGTTTTCTCAAGGAAGACCCCTGGGAGCGGCTCGATCGCCTGCGCGAGGCCGTTCCCAACGTACTGTTCCAGATGCTGCTGCGCGCCTCGAACGCGGTCGGCTACACCAACTACCCCGACAATGTCGTGCGCTACTTCGTGCAGCAGGCGGCGCGTGGCGTCGACGGCCGCGGCGGCATCGATCTGTTCCGCGTGTTCGACTCGCTCAACTGGGTCGAGAACATGCGCGTCGCGATCGACGCCGTGATCGAGGCCGATGCGCTGTGCGAAGGCGCGATCTGCTACACCGCCGACCTCTACGACGACTCGCGCAAGTATTCGCTGAAGTACTACGTGAAGCTCGCGAAGCAGCTCCAGAAGGCCGGCGTGCACATCCTCGGCATCAAGGACATGTCGGGTGTGTGCCGCCCGCGCGCCGCCGCAGCGTTGGTGAAGGCGTTGAAAGACGAGACCGGCCTGCCGATCCACTTCCATACGCACGACACCAGCGGCATCTCGGCCGCCTCGGTGCTCGCCGCCGTCTACGCCGGGGCCGACGCCGTGGATGGCGCGCTCGACGCCATGAGCGGCCTCACGTCGCAGCCGAACCTCGGTGCCATCGTCGCAGCGCTCGAGGGTTCCGAACGCGATCCGTGCGGACCCGACGGCGTTGATCGCGCAGCGCTGCAGTCCCTGTCCGACTACTGGGAAGGGGTGCGCAAGGTCTACGTGCCGTTCGAAGCGGACATGCGCTCGGGCACGGCCGATGTGTATCGGCACGAGATGCCCGGCGGCCAGTACACCAACCTGCGCGAGCAGGCGCGGGCCATGGGACTGGATCACCGCTGGCCGGAGATCGCACGCGCCTATGCCGACGTCAACCGCATGTTCGGCGACATCGTCAAGGTCACACCCACTTCGAAGGTGGTGGGCGACATGGCGCTATTCATGGTCGCCAACGACCTCGGGCCCGAGGACGTGATGGACCCCGAGCGCGACGTGGCGTTTCCGGAATCGGTGGTGTCGCTGTTCAAGGGCGAGTTGGGCTTTCCGCCGGACGGTTTTCCCGCGGCGCTCTCGCGCAAGGTGCTGAAGTGCGGCTCGCCGGCGGCGATCCTGCCCGAACCGCCCGCGCCCTACCGCCCCGGCGACACGCTCGCCCCGGTGGATCTCGAGGCCGCTCGCAGGGAAGCGCAGAAGGCCGTCGACCATCACGTGTCCGACACCGACCTCGCCTCGTGGCTGATGTATCCCAAGGTGTATCGCGAATACGCCGAGCACCATCGCCACTACGGCGACGTCAGCGTCCTGCCCACGCCCACCTTCTTCTACGGCATGGCCGACCGCGAAGAGATCGCCGTGGAGCTGGACCCGGGCAAGACGCTGGTGATCAGCCTGCAGGGCACTGCGCCGGCCGAGGAGGAGGGCCTGGTGAAAGTCTTCTTCGAGCTGAACGGGCAGGCGCGCACCATGCGCGTCGAGAAGGCAGGCGCCGCGCGTGCAGCGAAGCGTGCCCAGGCCGATCCGGCCAATCCGAGCCATATTCCCGCCCCCATGCCCGGCATGATCGTGACCGTGGCCGTAAAACTCGGCCAGGTGGTGAAGGCCGGTGACCCCCTGGTGTCCATCGAGGCCATGAAGATGGAATCCCAGATCCGGGCGGAGCGCGACGGGTCGGTCAGGGCGATCCAGGTGAAGTCGGGCGATGTGGTGGCGGCGCACGACCTGTTGCTAGAACTTGCGTGACAGCCGCGCTGCGTTGACAGCGGCAGGCGGGAGTCCTGGCTTCCCATCCCGCAAGAGATGCAGACGCCCCGCCGAATCGCGGGCGGCGCTCGCAAGACACGATCGAGAGCGGGACCAGGAAGAGGGCCAGGCATTCGACAGCTGCGCCTGCTTCATTCGGAACGCTTTTGTGGCGACGCGCGAGTGGCGCGAGCCGCGGCGCTAGTGGTCACTATTTTTTTATTTTAAATCAATATTTTACATTCCACCCGGTGTGTGGTTTGATAGCGTCACGGTCAATGCTGACCGGCCACACTGGGAATCCGCCATGCGCAAGACAGCACGCGTCGCAATCAACGCCAATGCGTTACCAATCATCGGGATCGACGCCGTCGGGCAATTGGTCCGGGCATCGTTCGCGCAGGAACAAGCCGTGGCACTCGCGTACGCGGCGCGCCTGCATTCCGGCAACGGGGAATAGTCATGGCTACCTGGTATGTCGGACGCAAAGCGCCGGGGGTGGTAGCGCACCCCATCGACCACGGGGCACACAATCCCGATTTCGTGAAGCAATCGGAGACCGAGGTCTACGTCAGATACGAAAGTACGCTCGCAGCCATGTATCGGCGGCCGCCCGGCGCGCCGGCGTGGACGAAGTGGGTCATCGACACGGTCCGACCGTTCCATATCGAAGGTGAAGCGATCGAGCTCGCGAAGCGGCGCACCCGTGTCGGGAGCCTCCAAAGAGAAATCTGGTCGAGCTTCGAATGGCCGGAGCAGGAATCCCAGTAGCTGCAGCGCAAGCAGCCACAAGGCAGCCACCCTCGATGGTCACCTGCGACCTTGCTCGCTTCTCCCTGCTGGTCCGGGAATCCGCGAAGCGCATTCGCATCCCTGAGGCTACGCAACGCGATCCACGGGCCGCGGCACGGACGTTGATCGCTGCGCGAACCGGCACGCTCGAGGCTCAGGTTCTCGCCAAGCTGGCCGACGCAGTCGACCAGCACAGTGGTGCGTTCAACGAGTCAGACGTTTACGCGCTCGGTGGAGAGGCGCTGGGCATAGCAGGCGCACTGGTAGCGATCCGGGCCGAAGCCTAGCGTCGTCGCCACGACGTTCGCTTCACCGCTTCGCCTCCGACCGAGGACGTTCCAGCCGACCAGGTCGGATTGGTCATCTCCGCTGCGCATGAATGCTGGAGGCGCGTTTGTGTGTTTCAATCGCGCTGACGCCACCGTCGACGCCTCCGGAGGGGAGCCATGATTCAGCGGGGAATCGCCGTCCTTGCCGCCGCGCTTGCATGTGCTGCGCTGTCCACGACGCCTGTGCATGCCGCGAAGTACGTCATGGTCATCAGCCACATGGGGCCGGAGGACTGGACCAACAACGAAATGCATCCGGCCATGAAGCATTTCGAGTCCATGGTCGAGGCACGCACCGGCGGCGACATCGACGTCCAGGTGTTCGGCAACGGCCAGTTGGGCTCAGAAGTGGAGACCGCGAAGCAGGCCCAGGCCGGCAAGACGGTGCAGGCGACGCTGATCTCGTCCGGCGCCATGTCGTCGTTCTTCCCCGCCTACCAGATCATCACCACCCCGTTCCTGTTTCCCAACTACCACGTGGCACGGGCCTACCTCGACGGCGAATGGCACGCGAACTTCATGCGTGGCGCACTGAAGGCGAGCGGCCTGCGCTATCTCGGCACGCTGGACGACGGCGGCGGCTTCGTCGCCTTCACCAACAACAAGCGGCTCATCAAGACGGTCGATGACCTGAAGGGCCTCAAGATCCGCGTGGAGGAGAACCCGGCCCACGTGGCGACCATGAAGGCGCTGGGTGCATCAGCGACCCCGCTACCCTGGGGTGAAGTGCTGACCGCGCTCGGCACCGGGCTGGCCGATGGCCAGTTCAACGCACCGGGTATCAGCCTCGCGTTCAAGTTGTGGGAGGTGAACCAGTACACGACGTGGAGCGGCCACGTCTACAACACCATCTCCTGGATGATGAGCGACAAGTGGTACCAGTCGCTGCCCCCGGAGTACCGCCAGATCGTCATCGAGGCGGCGCGCGAAGCCACCGTGGTCTCCCACGGCATCGCCGTGCTCGCGGCCGCCACCGGTTGGGACGTCTCCTGCAAGAAATTCAAGCAATGCTGGATCCTCACCAAGACCGAGCGCGATCGCATGGCCGCGGTGGCGCGACCCGCCTGGAAGCAGTGGGTCACCAAGGATTTCGGCATCGACGTGAAACTGGTGGACCAGCTCTGGGCCGAAGTCGCCCGCATCGAAAAGGAAACGAGCGCGCTCGACGCGAAGCGCTACGGCCAGTAGCCGCATGGCCATCGCTTTCTTCGAGCGGTTGAGCGATGCGCTGAATCGCGCCGTCATCGCCTTCTGCGTCGCGTGTGTGATCGCGATGCTCGCGATCTCGTTCATCGGCTTCTTCTACATGATCGGCACCGGCGAGGCGTTGAGCTGGACTTACTCGCTGGCACGTCTGTTCATTCCGTGGATCGGCATGCTGTCGATCACGGTGGCGTTCAAGGGCGGCGAGCACGTCACCATGAACCTGCTGCTCGGCCTGGTGCCCGCCACGTTCACGCGCCTGCTGCAGTGGGCGAGCCTGGGCCTGATCGCCCTGTTCGCCGTGCTGCTGCTCTGGTTCGGCTGGGATTTCTTCCGGGGATCGAACCAGTACTACATGGTGTCGGACCAGATCCGCGTGCACGGCCGCTGGGTCGCGGCGTGCATCCCGGTGACCGGCGCGATCCTGCTGGTGCACCTCGCCAGTGGCCGCAAGTTGCTGGAGGCACCTCCGGCCGAGGCGGAAGGCGACTGATGGCCGCCGCGCTCGCGGTCTTCGTCGTGGTGCTGTTGATCGGCGCGCCGATCGCGCTGGTGATGCTGTTCTCGGGCCTGGCGGGGGCGATGTCCATCGGCGGGCCGGAGTTCCTCGAGATCGTCGCCGACCGGATGTTCTCCGGCGTCGGCGGCTTCCTGCTGATGGCGATTCCGTACTTCATCTTCACCGCCGAGCTGATGAATCACGCCGGCCTGACCCAGCGCTTGATCGACCTCAACAACGCGCTGCTCGGTCGCGTGCGTGGTGCGCTGAGCCACGTCACCATCCTGAGCAGCCTGCTGTTCGCGGGGTTGACCGGCGCCGCCGTCACCGACGCGGTGGCGATCGGCAAGCTGCTGATCCCGGCAATGAAGAAGGAGGGCTACTCACCGGCTTATGCCGCGGCGGTCACGGCGTGCGCCTCGGTGATCGGCCCGATCATTCCGCCCAGCATCGTGATGGTGGTCTACGCCACCCTGCTCTACAACGTCTCGGTGATCTCGCTGTTCGTGGGCGGCATCGTGCCGGGGCTGCTGCTCGCGGCGGCGCTGCTGCTGGTGAGCTTCTGGCTGTCGTGGCGGCGCGGCTTCCCGGTGCACGGCCATTCGGGTCTAGGTCTCGCACTCCGACGACTGCTGCCGACCGTCCCGGCCCTGCTCGTTCCGGTGATCATCCTCGGCGGCATCCTCGCCGGCTGGACCACCGTCACGGAGGCTTCGGCCTTCGCGGCCGTCTACGCGATCGGCGTCGGAACCCTGCTCTACCGGACGCTCACCGTACGCAAGGTCCTCGAAGCGCTCGTCACCACCGTGCGCCTGTCGGGCGTGGTGTTCTTCCTGCTGGCCACGTCCACCGTGCTCGGGTGGTTCGTCGCGCGCTCCGGCATTACGCGCGAAGCCGCCGAACTCATCGCCGATTTCAGCACCAACCCGATGGTGCAGATCCTCATGGTCAACCTGCTGCTGCTTGTGGTCGGCACCATGGTCGACGTCCTGCCGGCGCTCGTGATCGTGGCGCCGGTGCTGGCCCCGGCCATGACGCAACTAGGATTCGACCCGCTGCATTTCGCGATGGTGATGATCCTCACCCTCAACGTCGGCAACATCACGCCGCCGGTGGGAATGTCGCTGATGACCACGGCACGCATCGCCGGGGTCAGTTACGAAAAGGCGATCGTCGCCTCGATCCCTTTCTACCTGAGCTTCATCGCCGTGATCGCGGTCGTGTCGCTGTGGCCCGCCACCGTGCTGTGGCTGCCGGGGCTGTTGCGCTAGCTCGCGCCAGACCGTCCCCCGGGGGCAGTCAACCCTTCACGGGGCCCGTGCGCAGCGGAATCCGATGTCCTCGCTGCGCAGTTCCGGATTGCCGTGCGAGCGCCGGGCCGAATTCATCCGCTCCGCCGGCTCGAACCGCCCACCACCGCGGATCACCTTGGACGCGCCCGATTCCGGCCCCCGGGGATTGCGCCGCTCGCTCACCGGAAATCCCTCCGCATACCAGTCCGCCGTCCACTCCGCGACGTTGCCGGCCATGTCGTGGACCCCGTAGGGGCTGCGGCCGGCCGGGTGCGTGCCGACTTTCTTCAGTCCGCCAAGGTAAGCCCCGGGCGATGCATTCTGGTAGTTGAGTCGATCGAATGTCGGTCTGTCGTTCCCCCACGGAAAACGGCGCTCGTCCATGCCGCGTGCGGCCTTCTCCCATTCTGTTTCCGTGGGCAAGCGTCGCCCCGCCCACTTGCAGTAGGCCGCCGCATCGTTCCAATCGACGCCACCGACCGGCAGTTCGTCGTGGCGGCCGGGATCCATCGATTCCCATCCGTCGGGCGGACGCGCCGACCCGGTGGCCTCGAGAAACTTAGCGTACCGTCCGGTGGTGATCTCGAAGCGATCGATGTAGAAGGCATCGACGAAGACCTCGCGCCGCGGCGACTCCTCGTCGTCTCCCATGATGAAATTGCCTGCAGGCACCAGGACGAGCGCAGCACCGTCCTTGCCGGTGAGTTCAGCCGGCGCCTCGCGAGTGGCCAGGTACCACCAGACGCCTCCCGCAATGATCAGTGCGGCGGCCACCCCGACGCCTGACTTCGTCAGAAGAGCACGGCGGCGCGTGAGGTCGATGCGATGCACGGCATCGGCCACCGCCGCGGGAATGTTTCCCGGAGATTCGAGCAAGGTCACCGCCTTCGCGAAGGCGGGCAGTCGATCCAGGGCGATCGGTCGCAGCAACACCGGGAGCAGCCGGCCGGACGGCTGGCGCAGCTTCTTCTCGGCAATCTCGAGCTCGTTCAGCGTGTAGCTGCCCGGGTCGATGGACTCCTCACTCACCAGGAAGACGAACAGGTCCGCCTGCTCGATCGCGCGGCGGATGCGAATGTGGAATTCCTCCCCCGGCGGCAGATCGTCGCGATCGAAGAAGACGTCGTGCCCCTGGTCGAGCAGCGCCCGGTTGATCGCCTCGGCGATCACGCGATCCTGCGACGCATAGCTCAGGAAGATTCTCATCCCACGGGGGCGGCCACCCTCTGCTCCGCGCGCCAGGCGCTCAAAGTCCACAGGAAGCTCGCGAAATCCTGCACCGCGAACGCAGCCGCGAGCTGCCACGGCAAGATGCCGGTCAACCAGAGGACCAGCATCGCCGGTGGCACCAGCGGCCGATCGAGCAGGGAGGCAAACACGAAGCCCTGCGCATTGAGCCGTCCGGCTGCCACGTAGAGCATGCCCAGTCCGCCGACGAGCAGGCCGACCAGACGGAAATAGTTCTCCGTCTGCTCGACCATCTCCGGCAGGTGCAGCAGTTTCACCGCGAGCTGCGGGGCGAACACGATGCCGACACTCTCGGCGAGGATCAACCAGCCGAACACTTCGACAGTCTTCGCGGAGCGGCCCTGCCCCTCCGCGGCGAACAAACGACGGAACATCTCTGCGAACGAAGGTGTATTCATGATCGTCGCCTCGCTACGTAGCTGTAGAAATTGCAGGCACCGAAGAAGACGCCGCGATCCGACCGGCGCAGCACTTCCTCCGCCCACGCCACCGCCTCGCTTTCCGTGGCGGCCCCGGCCTTCGGCAGCAGCTTCATGAACGACTGGATTCCCGGCTTCCAGAAATCGGCGGCACCCACCTCGGCCAGCACGTACGAACAGGACGAAACCAGGTCCACCTTCGCATCGCGCAGCCGTTGCGGCATCTCGCGCATCACGCGCGGATTGGTGACGATGGCGGCGATGATGGCTTCGTCCATGGCGCGGCCGCGCACCGGATCGTCGGTCCCGAAGGTGATCGACGCATAGTCCCCATCGAAGATGCCGATCATGCCGCCGGGCTTCACCACGCGCGCCAGCTCTTCGATCACGGCCTGGGGATTGTCCACGTGGCTGATCAATGTGTGGGCGATCACCGCGTCGAACGCCGCATCCGGCAACTTGAGACCCTGCGAATCCCCGGCCCGGAAATCGATCCTCGCCGCGAGCCCTTCGGCCTGACCCAGCCGTTGCGCCGCGTGGATCAGCGACGGGCTGAGATCGATGCCGGTGATGTGCCCCTTGAACGCTGGCCGCCGCGCGATGGTCCGGGCCACGACCCCCGTACCGCAGCCGACGTCCAGCACGGTGCCGGCCCCGTCGATGCCCATGCCGTCGAGGTACTCGCCCATCATGTGCAGGAACTTCGGATGGCGCCCACGCGCCTCGAGACGCGCTTCGAGCACGCCGAGCGTGTCGCCGTCCAGTTGATCGGTGATGCGATAGACGTCGACGGCAGCCATGCTTTCCTCTCGAAATCGGTGCGACGGACTAGCGGGGTGTGACCGCCGCGATGCATTCCACTTCCACACGCGCACCCAGCGCCAGGCCATTGGCGCCCAGTGCGCTACGCGCTGGATAGGGTGACGCGAAGAACGTGCGGTACACCTCGTTGAACGCCGCCCACTCGCCGATGTCGGCCAGCATGACGGTGCACTTCACGACGTCGCGCATCGAGTAGCCGTTGGCTTCGAGCGAGGCCTTGATGTTCTCCATGGTCTGGCGCGCCTCTTCCTTCATGCCGCCCGGCACCAGTTTCATCGTGCCCGGCGCGATGCCCACCTGGCCGGAGAGGTACACGGTGTTGCCCACGCGGACCGCCTCGGAGAACGGCAGCGTGGTGGGCAGAACGCTGCCCGAGTTGTAGTACTCGATCGGTGCGGAGTCCGCGGCGAACACGCCACCAGCAATGCAAAGGCAGGCGCTGGTCAGCGCGATCTTGCAGGGTAGTCTCATCGGATCGTCTCCTCGGACGGTGAATCACCTCAGGCTTGGGTGGCGAACGGGCCGAAGTCGGCCAGGCGCACATGGCGCTGCGCGTAGGCAGCGCCCACCCGCTGGATGTTGGGAATGTGCTTGATCGAATCCATCTCCTGCATCGTCGCTGGATCGATGTCACCGAGGCCCAGTGCGTTGAGGCCGGCGTGAGTGACATCGGGGTCATAGCGCAGGTAGGTGAAGAGTTTCGGTCCGGTCCAGTTCGCCTTGCCGTCGACGGCCCCGACCATCGCACCAAATTCGCGGTCGATCTCGGCCCCGAAGCGGCAATCCCCCAGCATGCGGCAGGTCATGTCCCAGCCAGCCGAGGCGGCGTTCATCAAGGCGCCGGGAATGCTCGTCGCATGATGGAGGATGTTCATGTCGTCGGCTTCGAGTTTCGGGCGGGCCTTCGGCGCATTGCCGGTCCCGACGGAGACGATCAACAGCTGGTCCGTACCGGTACGCCAGTCGAGCCGGTACGGCGCCGCGGTCGCCATCTGGAACGCGAGGTAGGCGGGGTTGTTGTAGGTCGTCACACCGCCGTCGACGAAGATGAACGAATACTCCTTCGGTGAGCCCTCGCCGAAGGTCACCACTTCCGGTGGAAAGAACGTGGGCGCCGCGGTGCTGGCGCGTACGAGTTGCCACAACGGCAAATCCAGGTTGCAGTCGCCCCGAGTCCGCTGGTTGTACTTCGCGGCCGGGTTGTTCCACACCGGCCAGGGCGAATCGGTGGTGTGGTTGCGCATGACCATCATCAGCAAGGTCCTGAGTCGATCGCTGCCGAGCGGCGCATTCGGATACCGGGCACTGGCCTGATGACCGAGGGCACGATCCAGCTCGGCGCGCAGCTTCTTCGCGAGCGGTTCGTCGTTGTAGGTGTAGCGCAGGCGCTTGAACAGCGACGCCTTGTCGAACATGTCGCGGCCGCTGCCGACGTAGAACTCGCGCATCTGATCCATGGACATACCCGCGGCGATGCACGCCGCGATGATCGCTCCGGTGCTGGTGCCGCACACGAAATCGAACCAGTCGGCCAGCACCAGGTCCGGCTTGCCGTGTTGCGTTCGCAGGTCGGCCTCGAGCTTCGCGAGCACCTCGGTGCTCATCAGACCGAGAATTCCGCCGCCGTCGCAGGCGAGGATCTTCTTGGGGCCGTCGGGGGCCAGTTTATCGGCCAGCGATCTCGTCATCAGGGGCTCCTCGTCGTGACCGCGGCGGCCGCGGCTACCATAGCTTGCGCGTGTCGAGCCAGGTCACCTGGCCGGTGCGCCGTTTCACTTCGTTGTACATGTGCGCCGTGCCGCCCGGACCGTCGGAACCGCCGCCGTCCCACAGGCTCACGAATCGCACCTTGTCGATGCCATGGGCCAGTGCGGTGTAGAGCAGCCACAGGTTGCAGCGCTCGAACGCATTGGCGCCCTTCGGCAGCGGCCCGAGATCGTCCGGCATGATCCGCAGTGGATCCTGCAGTTTCGCCTTCACCGCGAAATAGCGTTGCCGCCAGGACTCGCCGTCCGCCGAAACCAGCACGGAGCGTTCGATGAACTCCGGTTCCTCGAGGGGCATCAGCAGCTGCACGCGCACGCCGCGCTCCTGGCACGCTTCGCAGAAGAGGAGATCGCCGCCGGCGGCGCCCTGTGTGAGCGCGAGATCACCCGCCCCCGCTCCGAGCTGATCGAGGGCCTTGGCCATGGCCGCCGTCGCGATGGGTAACTTTTCCGCTGGAAAACGGGGCTTCGGCCGATCCGGCGCATCCACCATGTGCCCCGAGAACAGGAAGACCTGGCGCGGCGCGAACGGTGGCGTGCTGCGGGCGATCTCGCGATCGACGATATCGAGCACGGCAGCCGTTTCCTCCGGGCGGAACTCGAGATCGCGCAACAGCGTGAGCGTCTGGCGCGTGGAGTCGAGCGCGAACCAGTCCTTGTTCGCGGCGGCCACCGCGGTCCTGTACTCGCGCAGCGCGGATTCCTTCGGATTCACCAGCAGGAACAGCTCGGCCAGGCTCGCCCGGGCCCAGTAGTCCTTCGGCTTGCGCTCCTGCGCGGTGAGGCAGGCCCACAGCACCCCGCCTTGCAGATTGGCGAGCGCGGTCTTGTCCACCGTGTCGCCGAGGTGCTCCTGCACCATGCGCAGCACCAGCGCGTTGATGCCGGAATAGTAGTGCGACGGGTCACGGATGAACGCTGCGTGGTACGGATCGATGGCCTCGCGCAGCGCCGCGTCTTCCGCAGCCGCGGCCGCCCGCATTGCACTGGTGCTCGCCCCGGGCTGTGCCCAGCGCTGGATCCACGAGTCCTTGTTGACGCGGCCAGCGAGCGCCCACGATTCCGGATCGTCCGGATGGTCCTCGGTGAGGCGGCGCACCCACTCGATCGCTTCTTCGGACCGCCCCAGGCGGCCGAGACAGATCGCCTTCTTCTCGCGCACCGCCTTGCGGGTCGGATCCACGTCGAGCACCGCATCGAACTGTTCGAGCGCGAACTCGAACTGCTTCAGGCGCAGCAGCGTGGTGCCGGCCATGGTCTTGCCTTCGAGCCACAACGCCCGCGTCGGCGTCTCGTCGGCCAGCACCAGGATGTCGCCCGGTCGCCCGCGCTGCCGCGCGACCTCCATCCGGCTCGCCCAACGTTCCTGTGCGTCGCTGAACTCGTTGTGCTGCTCCAGCAGCAGCGTGCGCCAATCGGGTTCCTGCAGGTGCGGCAGCAAATGGTAGACCGGGCTCACCTTGCGGCCGGACCAGGCTGCGAGCGTGGCCTCGGCCATTTTCGTGATCGCGGCACGGTCCGCTTCCAGGGTCGCCGGGTCGGGGACTCCATCCTTCAACCGGTAGCGCAGCTTGCGGTCGGTGTAGATATCGAAGGGCTGCGTGGCGCGCGGCCCCTGCACCAGCAACACCCCACGCGCGCGCAGCGCATGACGCACGCCCAACTCGTACCAGACGTTCGGGTTGTCGAGGGTGAGGTCAGCCACGACGAGGTCCGCGACCAACAGCTCCTGGAACATGTCCATGCGGATGTCGCCGGCACGCTGTTCCTCGTCGGCGCGGAACACGTCGAGCCCAGCCGCTTCCAGGGCCGGCTTCAGCAGCTCCTCGTAGATGCGATTGAAGTCGATCGGCTTGCCGTCGGCGTCGGGCTTGGTGCCGAACGGCATGGCGAGGAAGGCGTGGGGTTTCATGGCCCGCACGTTACCGGAGGAACGGGGTTCGACGCATACGTGGACATCAGCCCCCATCCCAACCTTCCCCCAACAAAGTTGGGGGAAGGAGCCGTACGTCCCCTCCCCCGGCTGTGCCGGGGGAGGGCGGAGGGAGGGGGCAGCGAAGCGCCGGGGGAGGGATGGGGTGGGAGCCTGCACCGCACCGCGCGGATGGGGCTTGCTGTCGCTGCCCGCAGCCCATCAAGCCCGCCCCACCGACGTGCGCCCGTGCTCGGCACCCGCCACGCTCTTCAACGCACGGGCCACCACGTCTCGCGCCAGCTCCTCCTTCATCTCGCGCGGGGCCGGCAGCATTTCCGCGCGCAGGGCCAACGCCATGGCGACGGCCTGCAACACGTCGCCGTTGGCAGCCGTGCGCCCGCCCTCCACCTGGGTATCGAGCGCGTTCAACAGGGCGGAGAGCAGTTCCCCGACGCGCGCCGCGGAGACGGTTTCGGGATGCAGTTCGAAGGCCACGTCGATGACGGTGCCCGAGGAGGTCACGGCGCGATACGGCAAGGAGGACATGGTTAGGGTCGGGTCGGGAGACACGCCAGTGTATCGGCAACGCCGACTCGGCGGTCGAGAGGAGTGCCGCGGCAGCACGACAGCAGCGGGTCCCCATGCCCCGCTGTCGTCGCATGCCGCACGCAGCGCGCTTCACCGCGCCGTCACTGCTCGACCGATCCCGATGAGCGCCAGCGCGCGACTCCACCCACGATCATTGCACCAACCAGCAGCATGACCCAGGTCCCAGGTTCGGGAACGGGAGCCGGCGCGAGATTGCCGGCGCCGTATCCCGTCACGAACGGTGCGAGGTCACCCGAGTTCGTACCGGTGCCGGCGGGAATGTTCCAGCTGACCGCCGCTCGCGGGCCGCGGGCTCCGTCATCACCGACCGGCCATACGCTCTGGGTGAGTTCCTTGAACACGAAGGCGCCGTGGACAGTGCTGTCGTCGAAGTGCAGCGCGGTGAAGAACGCGTCCCTCATGAAGAGCTGTGCGAACGTGACGGGTCCTGCTGCCCCATCCTGCACCAGTTCCACCGTCACGACGGGGATGGCATCGCCCTTCAGGAGATAGGCGTACATCGCCGGTACGCTCGCATCGAACGCCTGGACCCAGGTGAGCTCGCCCGGCTGCGGCTTGCCGACCGACGCCCCGCCGCCCCTGGTCCAGCTGCTCTCCGCCGTCACGCGCCAGGCCACGGCATCGAGTTCGATCCACTTTTCGTACCCACTCACCTGGCTCTCGCCGTTCACGGACGGTGCGCCGCCGGTCATGCGCATGAACGCCTGGCCCGCTCGCGCAGGTGCTGCGCCCTCGACGATGCACAGGACGAGTGCCATCAGGAGCGATCGATGGAACCACCGTGGCGCGTTCATGACAGTGCCCGGCTGGTCGGCACCCGGTTGCGGCGCAAGGCGAAGCCGACCAGGACCAGTCCGGACACCACCATGACCCAGGTTTCGGGTTCGGGAACGGGTGCAAGGTTCGGTGCCGACAACGCAGCGAGCGCGAGACCCTTGCCTTCGAGATTGCCGGGCCCGTATCCCGCCACGACCGCAGCCAGGGCACCGTTGCTTCCGACCGTCCCCGCAGGGATATCCCAGACCACGTTGATCGGCTTGTCGCGCCCGCCGCTCCCGTCCTGCGGCCAGTAGGTCATCGAGATCTTCTTGAACACACCGGACCCCGTCACCGAACTGCCGTTGAACGCGAGTTCGGTGAAGAAGAGGTCCTCGATGTTGAGCTGCAGGTAGGTGGTCTCTCCCGCGCCGTTCCGCCGGGTGTATTCGACCACCGCGTTCGGCACGGAGAGCCCCTTCAGCATGTACGAATACATCGCGGGAACACTGGAATCGAAACTCTGGATCCAGGAAATCGCACCCGGATTGGGCTTGCCTACGGACGCACCGCCGCCCCTGGTCCAGCTGCTGTCGGCTTCCACTCCCCACGAGACCGAATCGATGTCGATCCAGTTTTCGTAACCCTCGGTGGTGCTCTCGCCGACAATGCTGGTCGAACCGCCGGTGAGACGCAGGTAGTAGTCGTCCGCATGCGCAGGAATGGCGCACGCAGAAGCGATGAACGTGAGTACGGCAACGGCCGTGCCGTTGACAGTCGATGATGGCCACATGGTGTTTCTCCTGGTTGACTCCGATGAGTGAGCGACACCGGGAAACGGCGGAGATCGGGCCTGCACCGAGTCGACGGCTGATGCGCTCGGGAATGGCGGTGGCGGAATGACAATGGAATCCACCGGCCGCACGCTTGCGACGATACGCGCTCCCGGCGGCAGCGAGAACTGCCGGGCGCGCGGGTCGAGTTACCTTACGGCGGCAGCCGACGGGGCCGGCTCAGCCCCCAAGAAGGCTGGCCCCTTGGGGAAAGGGCCGCAGGCTCATCGGGGGGCCCTGACTTCAGCTCACCGCCTGCAGCAGCGCGGTAAATGCCTCGTCGAAGAGCTTGACACCTTCCTGCTGCAACTGGGTGCCGATCGCCTCATGGCCGATTCCGAGGCGCTCGACCGCGGCGAAGGCCGCCTGCGCCGCCGGCAAGTCGAGTCCGATGGTGTCGGCCGCCTTGCCGTGATCGCGGAATGCCGCGAGGGTCACGTCCGGGACGGTATTGATGGTCTGAGCCCCGATGAGGGGCGTCACGTACAGCAGGTCATCGTAAGCAGGATTCTTGGTGCTGGTGCTGGCCCACAACAAGTACTGGGGCCGCGCCCCGATCGCGCGCAACGCCGCGAAGCGCGCCGACCCGAACACCTCGACGTAGCGTGCATACGCAAGCTTGCCCACCGCCACGGCGGTCTTGCCACGCAATGCCAGCGCTTCCGGCGTTCCGAGGCCGTCGAGCTTCTTGTCGACCAGAGAATCAATCCGGCTCATGAAGAAGCTCGCGACGGTTTTGACGCGCTTCACGTCGCCACCGTTGGCCTGCAAGCGTTCGAGGCCGGTCAGGTAGGCATCGAAGATCGCATTCATCTGCCCCAGCGAAAATAGCAGCGTGACATTGACGCTGATGCCGTCGGCGACGCACTGCTCGAATGCCCGCACACCAGCCGGCGTGCCGGGAATCTTGATGAGCACGTTGTCGCGCGCCACCTCGGCCCGCAAACGGCGCGCCGCGGCGATGGTGCCGTCGGCATCGTGCGCGAGCTGCGGCGAGACTTCGAGGCTCACGTAGCCGTCGTCGCCCCGGGTCACGTCGAAAACCGGCCGCAGGATGTCGCAAGCGGCCTGCACATCGGCAATGGCGAGCCGTTCGTAACGCCGCTCCGGATCAGCCTCCTCACGCTTCAACCGCTCGAGATCGGCGCGGTAGGACGCACCGTTCACGATGGCATTGCGGAAGATGCTCGGATTGGTGGTGATGCCGGTCACTTCACCGGCATCCACCAGGCGCTTGAGTTCCCCGCCCTCCAGCATCGCGCGCGACAGGTTGTCGAGCCAGATGCTCTGGCCGATCTGTCGCAGCTGGGTGAACTGGGTCAAGCGCTGCATCCGCTTCTCCAGACTAGATGGCCGACTCGTCCGTCTCGCCGGTACGGATGCGAATCACCTGCGTCACGTCGCTCACGAAGATCTTGCCGTCGCCGATCTTGCCGGTGCGGGCCGCCTTGATGATCGCGTCGATGGCTGCATCCAGCAGCGAATCGCCGATGACCACCTCGATCTTCACCTTGGGCAGGAAATCCACCACGTACTCCGACCCCCGGTAGAGCTCGGTGTGCCCCTTCTGGCGCCCGAAGCCCTTGACCTCGGTGACGGTCAGGCCCGCCACGCCGATCTCGGACAGCGCCTCCCGGACCTCGTCCAGCTTGAACGGCTTGATGACCGCTTCGATCTTCTTCATGACGACACCCCTCCGCGCTCGGATGCTTGGAAACCGGCGGGAAGTATAGCGCCTGTGAGCGGCCACCTCGGCCCAGCGCACTCAACGCCGAGCGCGACCTCTGCCTCGAGCGCCGGTGCTCAGCCGCGCCGACGCAGTGCCAACCGGCATCCCAACACCGAGCACCCTAAGAGCAACGTCAGCCACGTCTCCGGTTCCGGCACCGGGACCGGCGCGATCGCGAGCCCGCGGTTGGTAGGCGTCAGCCCGCTGAAATCGAACCCCACACCGCCGCCTCCCGGAGTCACCGGATCCTGGATAGTCACTTCGGCAAACGTCTCTCCCTGGAGGGGATCGTTGGCGCGGGCATCGAGGTTGAACACCACCACGAACTCCTCGCCGACCTCCACGTCGGACAGATCGATCTGCTGGGTGTAGGGATCGAGCTTCATATCGACCATTCCGTAACCCGGACCGTCACACGCGGGACAGTTCCAGGTCCAGACCGGATAGGTCGCATCGGACTCGGCATGCCATCGAACCGTGTCGCCGATCCAGCGGTCATCCTGGGGGTTGCCCGGGTTCCCCCCGTCCAGGTACAAAGCGGCACTTTGCGAGTCGCTCCAGAGCGCTTCGGGCAGCATGCCAGGCGCGAAGCGCAGCACCTGAATATCGAAGGACGCAGTGGCAGACAGCGTGCCCGCTCCGGATCCCCCGTAGTTCATCAGGTACATGGACCCCACGTTGAACGTATACGTCAACGTGGCATCTTCCGAGTCCTTGACATAGGACTGAGAGAGGTTGAGAAACGCCCCCCCGCCCTCCACGTCGCGATTGGGCCCACCCCGAAATGGTGTCGCAGCGCCGGCCCAGAACGTGCGGCCGCCATTCGTGGCGCCCGCCTGCAGGAAGGCAGGCAACCCCTGGATGTCTCGTCCGAGCAGATGCAGCATCCAGGGTTCGCCTCCGTACTGCAGTACACCGATTCCCCAGCGCTCCGCGGGCGGTACGATGAACGTTTCCGGCGGCACCTGACGCGGTTCGTCCTGGCCCCTGATGTACTCGACGAATTCGATGTAGTACACGGGCTGGCCGATGGCCACCGTCGCCGCTGCAGGATGGCAGGCCAGTGCGCTCCACGCGCAGATCAATGCCATGCCGGCATGGTGTCGCTTCATCGTTGCCTCTCCGTCCGAGGGACTGCACCGACAGCGCCGATACGCGTGGACACGCCGGATCGCTACCGCTTTGAGTGTGGGAGCCGACTCATGCCACCAGCCGCTGGCGACGGTGGCGCCCGGCCCCGAACAGAACCAGAGTGATCCCGAGGCCCAGCAGGGTCCAGGTGCCGGGTTCGGGGACGGCGCCGATGACGAGGTTGGCATTCCATTCGGCGATGCCGTTGTTCTCTGCGGTCGCGGACCCGTAGAACAGGTATTCGCCGGAGCGCAGTGCACCGCTGACACTCCCGCTGCCCGGTGTATTGAAGACCACCTGAACGCCCGGACCGGTAAACGATGCGCCGGCCGTCGCACCATCGAATTGACCGGAACCTTCGGAGAATTCGATGTCCGCCGAGAACGTGTAGGTGCTGTCCTGGGGGACGCGGACGTACAGCCACAGCTGGCTGACCGAGTTCGACCCGCCGACCATGTAATCCTGCTTCACCAGCGACGCGGTGGCGGTGCCACCGGCTACGATTCCGTATGCGTCGGCGATGCCGCCGAGGACTTCGAAACTGAGATCGCTGACGAAACCGGCGGACCCCACGACCGGAAGGCCGCGATAGTCGCCGTCCAGCGCCCCGGCGTCGGTCGCCAGTTGGTCGTACGACGACTCCAGGTCACGCTCGAGAAAGTACGCCGAGCCGGAGTCGCCCACCGAGGCATACCCGAACGAGAATGAGCCTCGCACCAGCGACTGGCGTTCGACGAGTGTCGCCGCCCCCGCGACCGGTATAGCCGGCGCGACGACGGCCACCAGGACAACGGCCTGCGCAACGTTGTGCAGCGAAAGCCGGCGAAGCATGGCGACGGTGGACACGAGTTCCTCCTGATCGGCCGACCGGGACGAGGCCGGGTCTGTGACACGACTCTGGATCGAGACGGCACAGCAGACCGACAGTCAGACTTTCCGGGATCCGGCTGTCAATGGTCCACGCACCCGCCTGGGACTTTCGCTGCCTAAGGTAGCTGCTCGGTCACCGTCGCGACATAGTCAATTTCACACACTGTGCGGCGCAATCGCCGCCCGCGAGCGATTGCCGTTGCGTGGCGTTGGCCGCACGTCGACGCATCAAGGCCGCGCCTGCAGGCGCGACGCCAGTTCGACCCGCGAGCGCACCTTTAGCTTGCGGTAGATGGACTGAACCTGGTTCGCAACGGTTCGCTCATGGCTCGCGCGGGTCCGCGCGATGTGCGGGTAGGTGCTGCCGCCCACCAGGAGTGCCGCCACCTGCTGCTCCGCCCCGGTGAGGGCGTCCAGGTTTGCCGCGTGCACCCGTGGATACTCGCCGACCAGGAACCTGTCGCCGTCCAGCGCGACTTCGGCGAGCTTGGCGCGAGGTCCTGCCGGAGAAAAAAAGGCAGCCAGTTCCGTCCTGGCACCCATGCCGAGCTTCATCATCGCCTGCGCGATCGAGTTGTCCACCGACGAAACCGAAACGCCGAGTCGATACCCGATCTGCTTCGACGTGTGGCCGAGGCCGATGAACTCCGCTACCGCGCGTTCGCGCACGGAAAGGCCGCGCGGATCGGGATGTGCCGGGTCGTTACGCATGGCAACGACGAAACGCCTGCCGTCGGTATCGAATCGATCCACCAGCGACCAGCGTCCGGCGACGAGTGCTTCCCACTCCTGCAAGGCCGTGTCGGCCTCGGTCCGGCCGGCGACGGTGCGCGCGCGATCGATCGCGCGCACCGCCCGACGGAGCCGCTCGCGCGCCGTTCCCGAACGGGCCCGCTCGCGCGCATCGCGCAGCCTGCCGCCTGCGTCGAAGATCGCTTCGACGTTGGCGTTGTCGAGGTCCATGGCGTTCAACAAATTGCGCAATCTCAGACCAGCGGCCATGTGGGCGATCACACGTGACCATCGCCGGCCAGCGATGGGCGCGGTGGTCTCTTCGGTCGGCAGCGACGCATTCAACATCACACCGGTACCGCGACCCGTGTGGCCGCACCATCCGAACACGTCGCGCGCCTGTCCGCCGGTTTTCTCGAGAAACATTTCGCGTGAACCGGGAAAGCGCGGGAAGACCAGTTCGCTCAAGGTGCCACCAAAAAAGCCGCATCGGTAGATCAGATCGATCTCCGCCTGAGAAGCGGCGGCATTGGTGCTGCGGGTGGCCTCCGCCACGAACGGAGGGCCATGAACCGCAACGTCGATGACTCGATGCGTTGTCGGCGTAACGCTGAAGGTGAACAACGAGATCGGGACGCCGGGCCGCTCGATCAGAGGTACCGCACCATCCACCAGCGTCTGCAGCCACGCCTCGGCAGGCAGCTCGAGGTTGTAGCTCGCTTCGAGCAGCGAGATCCAATCCCTCCGCAATTTCGTCACGAGATCACCCCCCCAACAACTGCTGCGGCGCTGACGGACCGCCGCCGGGTGCGGCGCGGTTCCGTGATGCGTACTGACCCGCCTGGGTCAACGGACCGCCACCAGGAATATTGTCACTTGCACTTGAACAACGAGCACTTGTCCGAAGCGCACTGCATCGCCTTGGTGCAAGCCTCCCCCTTGCCCTTGAGATTCTTGCACTCGCGCTTCCCGGAAATGGGATCGCCGCAGTACTGGTTGGACCGGCAATCCGCATTCGAGCGACATTCGTCGGAGTCGGCACAGAAACCGAACGAGCAGCGGTTGGTGTCGCACTGCTCCGCCTTGGTGCACGTCTGGCCCTTCGACTTCTGCGTCTTGCAGCTCTGCCGGCCGCCCACCGGGTCGCCGCAATACTCGCCGGCATCGCAGTCCTTGCCGGTCTGGCATTCGTGGGCCGCGCCGCACACGAAAACCGTGCAACGAGCCGAGGCGCACTGGTCCGCCTTGGTGCACGCCTTGCCGTCGGACAGAAGGGCCTTGCAGCTCCGCTTGCCGGCGATGGGGTCACCGCAGTACTCGGTCCCGGCGCAGTCCTTGTCTTCCTGGCATTCGTCCGGATCGGCGCACATGCCCCAGGCGCAGCGCCCGGTGGCACACTGCCGCTTGTCGGTACACACGGAACCGCGATCCTTGAGGTCGCGGCAGACATTGGTGCGAACGTCGGCACCCATCCGCGCGCAGTACTCGCCGTCGGCGCAGTCGGAATCCTCCTTGCACCCGCGATCGACGGAAGCGGCGGCGAAGGTCATCCGCGGGATCTGGCTACCGGTACGCGACTTCGCCTCGGACTTCTCCCACATCCGCAGGAACTGCTCGGCGCCGTCGTTGCGCAACTGGTCGAGATACTTCGAGTCCATCCCGATGGTCTCGAGCTCCTTGTGCCAGCGCGGCATCATGCCGACGTGGGACAGGCCTTCTGCGTCGTGCCGGCCGTGCTTGTGGATCATGTCGACGCCGAGCTCGAGGCCGCAACTGCGCAGCGTGCGCGAATGCACGCCCTCGGTCACGGTCGCGAAATCGAGCGCGTAACCGACGCTCAAGCCCTGATCGAGCAGCCACGCTAGCATCTTGGCCGTCTCGGTGCTGGTCTTCGGGCATTTGGTCTTCACACCCGACTCCGGGTAGTTCTTCGAATCGGTGGGGCCCATGCGCAGGCCGAAGAAGCCGCCGGTAGTGCGGACGAAATCGAGCTCCGCGCCATCAAGGTCGTATTCGTGGCGCTCGAACCCCTTCTCGTCGGAGAGGCGCTCGTTCGGCTTGTTGTGCAGCGCGTTCAGCGGATAGCCGTCGAAGACCTCGGTCGCGAGTTCGTGCATCTGCTTGCGCGCGCGGCTCGACACGTGATCGATGTTGACGATCATGCCCTTCACCATCGCTTCCCGGACGACGCGCTCGCCGTCGTGGGACAGTCCGAGGTTGTTGCGTTCGATGTCGTCCGCGTCGAGGCGGGTCCCGGCGCGGCTCGCTTCGCCGAGCTTCACGGCCTCGCGCGTGAAGCCCGGCGGCAGGGGATACAGGTTGAAGCCGTTGAACGCACCCGCCCCGCGCGACAGGTAGTCGAGATAGTTGATCTCGGAGACTTCGCCCAGCCGGTAGTTACAGTGGTCGGTGACCTTGCCGCCCTTCAGCGCATTCGGGCCGCACTTGTTCGTGTTGTCGCACAGGTTCTCGCCCAGGCGCCCCTCGAGCGGGAAATGCCCGACGTTGTCGTCGTAGTGGAAGCACCCCGACATGGCCTGGACCGCCCGCAGAGCCCGGCCCGGCGCCGAGCCGCGCGGCATGTACAGGTCGGCACCGCTCAGGCGCGAGTTGATCTTGTGGGCGAGATAGAACGTGCGCACGCCCTCGGCGTGGTACTTGTTCAGTCGTTCCACCGGGTCGATCTTGCTCGCTTCCGAGCCGAAGGCGTACTCGGACTCGACGCCGAGGACGATCGCGAGCTTGCCGGACTGGACGATCTTGCGGGCCTGGTCCGCCGTGTAGGCGATCTGCATCCAGTCCTTGTTCTCCACGGCCCAGGCCTTGAGGTTGTCCAGCTGGCGCTTGAGGGAGGCCCAGCTGTCGCCCTTGGAGCAGGCGAAGCCGTCGCCGCCGGCGCCGCCGTTGCCCTTGTTGACATAGTAGAGCTGCTCGCACATGGCCTCGTTTTCCACGGCGAACGCGACCATGATCCGCATGGAGCTGTCCCGGAACGACGGATCGGTCGGTGCGAAGGCCTCCTTGATCCACTCGGTGCTGTAGCGCACGTGCGAGTTGCTGTCGTGCACCGGGCCCATGTGGGACCGGTGATTCCCCATGTCGCCGCCGAGCCCGCCGGTGGCAGCCGCGATGCTGCCCTTCACCTCGCCGTGATCGCACTTGCCGACCACACTGCAGCCGCCGCAGTGGGCCGTGTAGCCCTTGTCCATGATGCCGTTGCGGTAGTTCCCCGCTGCGCCGGCGAACGCGTAGTTGCCACCGAAGGCCATGCCCTGGGTCGGGTGCTCGTGGGTGAGAACGTAGCCCTTCGTCGTGCCGACGCGATCCTGGGCATGGGCGGAACACCAGAGGATCGCGACCCCGATCAGGATCGCGCAGCGCAGTCGGAACATGGTGAAGCCCTCCTTCGAATCGGCAACCGTGCCGCGGCTCGAGGACCGCCGGTGCCTGACCGTCCGGCTGCGGGAATACACGCGAGGTGTCGCAAAGTCGCGACGCACAACGCACCGGACATGCAGGAATGTCGCGGTGAGGCCATCGTAGGAATCCGGCCCGCCGTGCACAATTGTCCGAAAGGGCATGCTCCATGCGTAACCATCCGTGAACCTGCTCCGTCGAGCGTTGGCGTTTTCCGAGACACCGTCATGCCCAAGTTCCTCATCGTCGACGACCATCCGCTATACCGGGAAGGCGTGGTGCACGCGTTGAGCGGCCATCCGCTCCACGCCGTCGTCGTGGGTGCGGCCAACGCACACGAAGCGCTCGTCGCGTTGAACGAGGATCCCGCCATCGACCTGGTGCTGGCGGATCTCAAGCTCGCCGGCGAGGACGGCCTCGAGGTGCTGCGACTCATCGGGTCGAAGCATCCCGGTGTCGCCCGCATCCTGGTCTCCGCGGACGACAGCCCGGAGGTCCGGCGCGCCGCTCAGGCCTCCGGGCTGCAGGGATTCCTCGCCAAATCTTTGCCGATCGGCGAGATGCTGGCGGCGATCGGCAAAGTGCTGGACGGCGACGTGGCCTGGCCGCCGTCCAGCGACCGCGAGGAGCCGGCGCCCGCATCGGTGTCGTTGACGTTGCGGCAGCGGGAAGTCCTGTCGTTGCTGGCGGCCGGCCACTCCAATGCCGAAATGGCCGCGACACTCGGCATCGCCGAGCGCACAGTCAAGGCACACCTGGGGTTGTTGTTCGACACCCTCGGCGTCGATTCCCGGACCCGTGCCCTCGCCCGGGCACGACAGCTCGGCCTGACCCGATGAGGGCAGTGACGCCAAGCCCGGCCGCGCTGACGGATCGCGAGTTCGTCGAACGGGTAGCCGCCATCTACAAGGCAGCCGTGGCGAGCGGCTGGGGCTCGGTGGCCGTGGCGCTTTGCCTGGTTCTGGTGATGGGCCGCTTCACGCCGATCCCGGTCCTGCTCGGCTGGTTCGCGCTCACGCTGTTCGCCATCAGTTTTCGCATTCCGCTGATCCGGGGCTTCCGCGCCGATCCGGACCGAGCGGCCCGGGCACACGTCTGGGCCCGCCGCTATCTCTGGATGATCTCCGCCGTCGGGGCATGCTGGGCCCTGGCCGCCTTTCTCATGATCCCGAAGGACGATCCGTTTGCGTTGGCTTCGTTCCTGATGGTCATCGCGCTGCTCGCCGGCGGCGTGGTCGCGTCCCAGTCGTACTTGCCCCACGCGGCGCGCAATGTCCTGTCGCTCGCGATCCTGCCCACGGCGCTGCGCCTCATTTCCTTCTGGGAACTGCGCTATCTGCCGATGGCGCTCACCCTGTGCCTGTTCTACCTGTTCCTGCTCGCCTATGCGCGCACCCAGAGCCGACAGCTGGGCGAGGCCATCCGCCTGAAGCTCGAAAAGGAGCAACTGGTCGAAGCGCTGCAGGCGGAGAAGTCAGAGGCGGACGAAGCGCGACTGCGCGCGGAACAGGCCAACCTCGCGAAGACGCGCTTCCTGGCTGCGGCGAGTCACGACCTGCGTCAACCGATGCATGCGCTGGGCTTGTTCAGCGCCTCGCTGCAGGAAATGCGGATCGATCCCGAGAAGCGGGCCGTGGTGGACAACATCTTCGCGAGCATCGATGCGCTGGAATCGCTGTTCGTGGAACTGCTGGACCTCTCGCGGCTGGAGGCCGGGTTCACCAAGCCGCTGCCGCGTCACCTGCTGCTCGCCGACGTTTTCACCAGGGTCCGCGCGCAGTACGCCCCGATCGCCGCAGCGAAACCGCTGGACCTCTGCGTCGATGCAGGCGGGGCAGCGGTCTTCGCCGATCCCGCTCTGCTCGAACGCATGCTCGGCAACCTGGTCGCCAACGCGATCCAGTACACACCCGGCGGTTCGGTGACGATGACGGCACGGATGGCATCCGACAGCGTGGTGGTGAGCGTGAGCGACACCGGACCCGGCATCGCCGAGGAACACCGCGAACGCGTGTTCGAGGAGTTCTTCCAGATCGGCAATCCGGAGCGCGACCGGCGCAAGGGGTTGGGGCTCGGCCTCGCGATCGTGCGGCGGATCGCGACTCTCACCGGCACGCCCCTGCAACTTCACTCGCAGGTGGGACGAGGTTCCCGCTTCGAACTGGTCCTGCCCCTGGGTGACGCGGCGCAGGTCCAGCCCGACGACGCCGTCGCACCTTCGGCGGGAACCACCGACATCCTCCACGGCCGCAGCATTCTCATCGTGGACGACGAACGCAGTGTCCGCGACGGGATGGCGACACTGCTCGAACGATGGGGTTGCACGCCCATTCCCGCAGCCTCGTGCAGCGAAGCCCTGTCAGCGGTGCAGACGTCGCAACCCGACCTGATCGTCGCCGATCTGCGTCTGCGCGACGGCTCGAGCGGCATCGACACCATCGACGCGGTGCGTGAGGCCATGGGAAGGCAACTGCCGGCGCTGATCATCACCGGCGATACCACCATGGAAGCGATCCGGCAGGTCACGCAGCACAGCCTGCCGTTGCTGCACAAACCGGTGCGGCCGGTGCGCCTGCGGGCGGCACTGAGCCAGTTGCTGGCGAACTGAAGGTAGCGCCGCGGCGCAGCTGCTAGAACTTGTCCCGATACCGGTTGGTGATCGGGTAGCGCCAATCCTTGCCGAAGCCGCGCGGGGTGATCCGCACCCCCACCGGCGCCTGCCGGCGCTTGTACTCGGACATCGTCAGCAGCCGGATGACCCGCTCCACGTCGGCCCGTGCGAAGCCGAGCCGCATGATCTCCTGCGGACCGCGATCGTGCTCGACGTAGAGTTCCATGATCGCGTCCAGCACCTCGTAGGGCGGGAGACTGTCCTGGTCCACCTGGTTCGGCTTCAGTTCCGCCGACGGCGGGCGCGTGATGATCCGCTCGGGGATGACTCTGCCCTGCCCGTTGCGCCAGTTGCACAGCCGGTAGACCAGGGTCTTGCTGATGTCCTTCAGCACCGCGAAGCCGCCCGCCATGTCGCCGTAGAGCGTGGCGTAGCCGGTGGCCATCTCGCTCTTGTTGCCGGTGGTGAGCACGATGGAGCCGTACTTGTTCGACAGCGCCATCAGCAGCGTGCCGCGAATGCGCGACTGGAGATTCTCTTCGGTTGTGTCGAACGGCAGGTCCTTGAACTCACCCGCGAGCGTCTCGAGGAAACGGTCGAACACCGGTTTGATCGCCAGCACGGTGTAGCGGACGTTCAGGTTGGCCGCGAGCGCCTCCGCATCCTCATGGCTCATGCGCGCCGTGTATTGCGAGGGCATCATGACGGTGCGCACCTTCCCGGGGCCGAGCGCATCGGCGGCAACGCAGGCCACCAGGGCCGAATCGATGCCGCCCGACAGGCCCAGCAGCACGCCGGGAAAGCCGTTCTTGCCGACGTAGTCCCTCACGCCGAGGCACAGCGCCTTGTAGACCATCGCCTCGAGCGGCTGCTCGGGTGCGACCTCGCCCGGCACCGGCACGCCATCGACGATCTCGATGACGGTCAGCGCCTCTTCGAAAGCGGGCAATTGGTGCGTCACCTTGCCGGCGCCATCCACGACGAAGGAAGCGCCGTCGAACACGAGTTCGTCCTGCCCACCGACGAGATTGCAGAACACGATCGGCATGCCGGTCTCGCGCGCCCGGGCACTCACCACATCGTAGCGGGTCGCGAGCTTGTTCACGTGATAGGGCGAAGCATTCAGCACCAGCAGCGCCTGGGCACCGGCGGCTCGCGCCATCCGCGGCGCTTCGGCGACTGACGGCTGACCGCGCAACTCATCCTGGTCGCGCACTTCCGGGACAGCCGGCCGAGCGGTACGCGGCCCCTGCGGCCCCCACACGTCTTCGCAGATGTTCACCCCGAGCCGGCCGCCGGCCACGTCGAACACGCAGGGCCGATCGCCAGGTTCGAAATAGCGCTCCTCGTCGAACACCGTGTAATTGGGCAAGTCGCGCTTGGCATAGGTGCCGACCACGCGCCCGTCCATCAGCACCGAGGCGGCGTTGTGCAACCGGCCACGCACACCCGCCGGATGACCGACGACGACAGCGATCCCGCGGATCCGCTGCGCCAGCTCGAGCAGCGCGTTGTCGCAGGCGGCGATGAAGTCATCGCGCAGCAGCAGATCCTCCGGCGGATAGCCGCAAAGCGACAGCTCGGGAGTGATCAGGACATCGGCGCCGAGCGCGATGGCCCGCGTGGCGCTATCGAAAATCCGTGTGGCGTTGCCGGCGACGTCGCCGAGAGTGCAATTGATCTGTGCGATGGCGATGCGCATGCGCCGTACTATAGCATTGGGCCTGCACCATCCATGTCCAAGCACCACACGCTACAAGTCGCCGATTCGCTCGGTGCGGTCACCCCCGCGGAATGGGACCGACTCGCCGGTCCCAACCCGCTCGTGTCGCACGCGTTCCTGCATGCGCTGCACGAGAGCGGCTCGGCCGCACCGGACGCAGGGTGGGCGCCGCAATACCTGCTGTTGCGGGAGGCGGATGCGCTGGTCGCGGCACTGCCGCTCTACTTGAAGTCGCACTCCTACGGCGAGTACGTCTTCGACTGGGCCTGGGCCGACGCCTGGCGGCGCGCCGGCCAGCGCTATTACCCCAAGCTCCTGTCGGCCATTCCGTTCACGCCGGTGACCGGCCCGCGGCTGCTGGCGGCCGGGCCGGAGTATCGCTCCGTGCTGGCCGAGGCCGCGAAGCAGCTCGCACAGGAACTCGAAGTCTCGACCCTGCACTGCCTCTTCCCCACGGAAGACGAAGCGGCCGAACTGGCGGCCGCCGGCTTCATGCTGCGCAAGACCGTGCAATTCCACTGGACCAACGAGGGCTACGCGAACTTCGACGACTTCCTCGCCCGGATGAATCACGAGAAGCGCAAGAAGGTGAAGCAGGAACGCCGCCGCGTCCGCGAAGCAGGTGTCGAGTACGAGTGGAAGGTGGGCCGTGCCATCACCGAGGCCGATTGGCGCTTCTTCGTACGCTGCTACGACAACACCTACCGCGAGCATCACTCCAGCCCGTACCTCAATCTCGATTTCTTCCTGCGCATCGGCGCCGCCATGCCGGACAATCTCCTGCTGGTGATCGGCCGGCAGCACGGCGAGCCGCTGTGCGCGTCGCTCGATGTCTTTACACCCGAAGCGCTATGGGGCCGCTACTGGGGAACGCTCGGCTTCGTTTCCGGTCTGCACTTCGAGACCTGCTACTACCAGGCCATCGAGTTCTGCATTGCCAACCGCATCGGCGCGTTCGAAGGCGGCGCCCAGGGCGAACACAAGCTCGCGCGCGGCCTGATGCCGGTGACCACCTGGTCCGCGCACTGGGTGGCCGATGCGGAGTTCGCGCGCGCGATCCAGAAGTTCCTGGAACGCGAAAGCCAAAGCATCGGCAATTACGTGAACGAGCTCGAGGAGCACGCACCGTTCAAACACACCGAGACTCTCGATCCATGATTCCCTTCTCCATACTCGACCTGGCACCGATCCCCCGCGGTGCAACCGCCACCGAGGCCCTGGCGAACACCCTGGCACTCGCGCGGCACGCGGAAGCGCTCGGGTACCGGCGCTACTGGCTGGCCGAACACCACAACATGCCGGGCATCGCGAGCGCAGCCACGGGCATCGTCATCGCTCACGTGGCCGGCGGCACCCGGTCGATCCGCGTCGGTTCGGGTGGGGTGATGCTGCCGAACCATTCGCCGCTGGTGGTGGCCGAGCAGTTCGGGACGCTTGCCTCGCTCTACCCCGGCCGGATCGATCTCGGCCTTGGCCGCGCCCCGGGCACGGACATGCAGACCGCGCGCGCCTTGCGCCGCGACGCCGTGGACAGCGCCGACCAGTTTCCGCAGGACGTGCTGGAGCTGCAGGGCTACTTCGCGGCGGCCCAACCGGGGCAGCACCTGCGAGCCGTGCCGGGCGAAGGGCTGGAAGTGCCGATCTGGCTGCTGGGCTCGAGCCTCTTCAGTGCGCAGCTCGCCGCCATGCTCGGGTTGCCCTTCGCTTTCGCCTCGCACTTCGCGCCGGATCTGATGCGACAGGCCCTCGACATCTACCGCAACCGGTTCGAACCGTCGCGGCAGCTCGACCGGCCCTATGCGATGCTCGCCGCGAACGTGATCGCGGCCGACACCGATGCCGAAGCACGGCGCCAGTTCACCTCGCAGCAGCAGTCGTTCGTCAACCTGCGGCGCGGCACACCCGGTCAGGTACCACCCCCCATCGACGACATCGACAGCTTCTGGTCGCCCGCCGAGCGCGCGACGGTGGAACGCGCGCTCGCCGTATCATTCGTCGGTTCACCCGACACCGTGCGTGCCGGGCTCTCGGCGTTCATTGCCGATCTGCAACCCGACGAGTTGATGATCACCGCGCACCTGCACGATCAGCCCGCGCGACTGCGATCGATCGAACTGGTCGCCGCACTGAAGACCCCTCTCGCCGCAGCCATCGCCAGCGACACCCGGGCACCGCACCCATGAGGAACCTGCCATGACGCAATTCACCGACTGGCTCGGCATCGACATCCCGATCATCCAGGCGCCGATGGCTGGCGCGGCGGCGAGCGCCATGGCCGTGGCCGTGTCGAACGTCGGTGGCCTCGGCTCCATCGGCTGCGCGACGTTGTCGCCCGAAGCCTTGCGCGCGGAATTGCAGGCCATCCGCGCAGGCACCCGCCGGCCGTTCAATGTGAACTTCTTCTGCCACACACCGCCGCCGGTGGACGCCGAGCGCGAGCGCACGTGGCGCGCAGCGCTTGCACCCTATCACCGGCAATACGGCATCGACTCGGACAAGATCCCCGCGGGGCCCGGCCGTGCCCCTTTCAGTGCCGAAGCCGCCGACCTGCTCGAGGACATCAAGCCCGCGGTCGTGAGCTTCCATTTCGGCTTGCCGCCTTCTGCCCTGCTCGCTCGAGTGAAAGCGATGGGAGCGAAGACGTTCTGCTCGGCGACCACGGTGGCCGAGGCACAGTGGCTGGAAGCCCAGGGGATCGACGTCATCATCGCGCAGGGCGTGGAAGCCGGCGGCCATCGCGGCATGTTCCTCACCGACGACCTGACCACCCAGATCGGGACCTTCGCGTTGCTGCCACAGGTCGTCAAGGCCGTGAAGGTGCCGGTGGTCGCAGCCGGAGGCATCGCGGACGCACAGGGCGTAGCCGCGGCTCTGTCGATGGGCGCCGCAGCCGCCCAGGTCGGAACGGCGTATCTCCTGTGCCCCGAAGCCACCATCTCGGCGGTGCACCGCACCGCGTTGAAGAGCGAAGCCACGCGCCACACCGCGCTTACCAATCTGTTCACCGGCCGCCCGGCCCGCGGGATCGTCAATCGCGTGATGCGCGAACTCGGGCCCATGAGCAGCGCCGCGCCCGCGTTCCCGCTCGCCACCTCCGCCATCGTGCCGTTGCGCGCGAAGGCCGAGGCCGAAGGCTCCGGCGATTTCACGCCGCTGTGGTCCGGACAGAATGCAACCGGATGCAAGGAGATCCCCGCGGCGCAGCTCACCCGCGAATTGGTCGCCGCGCTCTGACGGGCTGCCGCCGATGGATTTCCCTGCGCCGCTCGTTCCGGGCCGCCTGATCCAGCGCTACAAGCGCTTCCTCGCCGATGTGGCTCTGGACACGGGTGGCACGATCACGGCGCACTGCCCCAACACCGGTTCCATGCTCGGCTGCGCCGACCCCGGCAGCCGCGTGTGGCTCCACCACGCGCCCTCGCCGACACGCAAGTACGCCTACAGCTGGGAGCTCACCGAACTGCCCGATGGCACCGGTGTCGGCATCAACACCCATCGCAGCAATGCGCTGGTACAGGAGGCGATCGATCACGATCGCATCGCGGCTCTGCGGGGTTACGACCTCATCCGCGCGGAAGCGAAGTACGGGCACGAATCGAGCCGCATCGACTTCCTCCTTCAGGGCGGCGGCAAGCCCGACTGCTACGTCGAGGTGAAGAACGTGACCGCGGCGGTGACCGACGGCATCGCGCTCTTTCCCGATACCGTGAGCGAGCGCGCCACCAAGCACCTGCGCGAACTGATGGCCATGGTCGGCGCAGGTCACCGGGCCGTGCTGGTCTTCTGCGTCCAGCGCGGCGATGCGCAGGAGGTCCGTCCGGCCGACGCCTTCGATCCGCTTTACGGCCGCACTTTGCGTGAGGCGCTGAGCGCTGGCGTCGAGGCGATCGCGTGGCGCGCCGTCGTCACGCCCGAGCGGGTCGAGTTACGCACCGAGATTCCGGTGGTATGCCCGTGACATCTGGTTAGCGCGTCTGCCGGTCTTGCAATTCGCTACCTCGACCGGCATCGAGGCTCGTCGCGTGCGCCGCGCATAGATTCCCTCCCGTGCGGCCGGGGTCCTGGCGGATGTTCGAAGTACCGGACCGCACACCCACCCGCGGTCCGACTCGTCCCGGACCGCCGCTGCCAGTCCACCTCGGGGAGTCCATCCATGAGCAAGCCCGCTTTCGCCTCGCGCTGCACGTTCCTCGCCGTCGCCCTCACCGCCGCCCTGGCCGTATCGCAACCCGCCTCCGCCGCCCTGGGCGTGGGCAACCTGACACCCGGCCACATCTTCATCACCGAAGTCATGCCCGACCCCGCGAAAGTCGCCGACACCCGCGGCGAATGGTTCGAGATCTACAACACCCGTACCGAAGACGTGAATCTCGCCAGCCTGATCGTCCGCAGCGAGGGCGGTACCGCTGGCGAGAAGTACATCGTGACCACCGATGCCATCATCCCCGCGCAGGGGTTCTTCGTGTTCGGTCGCAGCACCGATACGGCGCTGAACGGCGGCTTCAACGCCAACCTCGCCTGGGGAACTGCGCTGTCGTTGGGCAACACCAGCGACTACCTGCGGCTCGAGATGCCCGACGGCACCTTGCTCGCCGGGCTCGCGTGGTCGAGTTCGGTGAGTGGCACAAGCCTCGAAGTGCATGGCGGCACGTTGCCGAGCATCGGTCCCGACGACCTTGCGGCAACACCGGTCAACCTGGTCTACGGCCTCGGCGACCGCGGCACACCCGGCGCGCTGAACAGCGTGGACTTCGGCGTGAGCGGTGTCGCCCCGGTGCCCGAGCCAGGCACCTACGCGTTGCTCGCGGCGGGATTGGCGGGCATCGCTCTGCGGCAGGCGCGTCGCAAGGTGGCGCTGGCGTAAGAGCAGCCCCCATCCCAACCTTCCCCCACCAAAGGTGGGGGAAGGGGTGT
>LNFM01002808.1_pt1 | contig 35777 bp, 32 predicted proteins | sample 596031 | NCBI WGS metagenome assembly LNFM01 (sample SAMN04254537, study PRJNA301005) | activated carbon metagenome | isolation source: dual media filters at the Ann Arbor, Michigan drinking water treatment plant | place: USA: Ann Arbor | reverse complement strand
CTTGCGGCGTCGGCACCCACTTCTCCATCTTCGGGGGGGCGCCGTTCTTCTTCATGGCGGCGAGCCACATGCGGTGGATGCGGGGGTCCTGATCCTCGTATTCGATCTGGTCGCCGCCTTCCTTGATGCTGGTGGAGACCGCGCCCTTTTCGCCCGGCTTCATGCCGATGAGCGAGCGGCGCTGCGCTTCCATCATCGGGTAGCGGAGGCCGCCGACGGCCGTTGCGAGATAGCGAGCAGGCGTGGGGCCGGTGTTGAAGTGCTGGTGGAACTGACGGTCGGCTGGCGGGAAGACGACGCCGTGGCCCCAATCGATTCGCAGGAAGTCCTGCTCGTTGTCGTACCACAGCAGCGAGAAGCCCTGACCCTGCACGCACATGACGTGGAAGCTCGGGCCGTGACGATGGCCCTTCTTGTAGGTGCCGACCGGCATCTCGGAGATGTGCGCGTGCATCGAGCCGTCAGCCAGCACGAACATGATGTTGGTGCCGCCCGCGCCGCGGTCGCCCCAGGTCTTGAGCTCGATGGCCGAGAGGTCGGGGACGAAGTTCGTCTCCCACATGTGGTTGCCGGGCTTCACGGTGATGAGGTCGCCTTCGCCGGAGTAGTAGGACTCCTTGCCGGTGCGGTCCTCGAATTCGAAGGGGTTGTCGAAGATGAAGCGTTCGTTGTGGAACAGGTTCATCGCCATCGGCAGGTCTGTCGTGGAAACCATCAAGGCGCGTTCGCGGCCAGAACCGTTGAAGTGCCGGTGCTTGGCGTTGAGCGGGATCGCGAAAAGGCTTTTGGGGCCCCATTCGAACCCGCGCTTGGTGCCGTCTGCCAATTCGATCTGCGTCGAGCCGGTGCCTTCGAGGACGTATATGACTTCTTCGTAGAGGTGGCGCTGCGGCGAGGTCGATTTGCCTGGAGCCAGCTCGAAGAGGAACATGTTTGCGAAGTCGCCGCGGCCCTTCAGATGGACGGCGGCGGCCTTCGCTTCGACGCGAGCCCAATGCTTCGTCTCGACCTTGAACAGGTCGATGCCGTAGTCCTCGACGACGAGCAGGCCTTCCTTGGCGATCCAGTCGAGGTAGGGGTCCAAGCCATAGCGGGCGGTGGGGTTTGCGGACATGGATGGGGTCTCCCTCTTGATGTGCCGTAGGCTGGGTCAAGCGAAGCGCGACCCATCAATTCTCGGGTAGTTCGATATGCTGGGTCGCGGCCGAACAAGAGTGCGGCCTTGACCCAGCCTACGAGTGAATGAAACGTAGTTTTAGCAGATCGGCGTCAGCTGAAAAGCAAGGACTTGATGACGACGGGGACGACACCGGGAGGTGTCAGGAGTTCGCCGATGTCGACGAAATCGAGTTCCTTCAATTGGACGCCGTCGATAGAGATCAGCGGGCGCTTCAGGTCGAGTTCGTACTGCAGGAGGCGGCCGAGCGTCTTGCCGACATCGCCGTCGATCATCAGCAGCAGGAGGTTGTCCGAGGCCGCGCCGTCGCCGAGTGCTGCGATTATGGCGCGGCCCATGGCGTCGAGACGCGAGAATTCCGGATCGCCTTCCCAGGTGAAGCCGAAGGCGAGACGGGCGGACGGATCGAGGTCCATCTTGGACATGCCTGCACGGAGCTTCGCAGCCGTCGCTTCCACGTCGATGACTTCGGGGAGATCGAGGGCGACCTGCACCACGGGGACATTGTGGACAGGGAGCACCTCCGGGGACGGCAGGAAGACGGTCTTGCCGCTGACCTGAACCGTGAACTGCGACGCGCCGATCACGGTTGCGCGAATGCCATGACCCGGATCGAGGGATGTCGGCGCATTTCGTTCGGCAAGGAGCTTCGTGAGTTCGTTCGCGAGGGGGCGCGCGATGTCACCGAATTCGCGGTCTTCCCGGCCGAAGATGTACTCCGAAACGCCGCCGGAAAACGTGAGTGACGTCGGTTGAACCGTGCGGGCGAGGGGTTCGGTGAGAAGAAAGCTGGCGCCGAGGGGATCGCGGGGGGCGTCGAGGATGTAGTCGGCGGCGATCCTGGCGAGACGTGCGGCGATGCGTTGCCGGACTTCCGGTTTGGCAAGGTTGGCGGGCGTGGTTTCGATGCCGAGTTCCCTAGCGATCGATACGGCCGAATCGTCGACGCGGGTGTAGTTACCGGTAGCGTCCGTCGCGATGCAGCGGCCGCCGACGGCGAAGGCGGCGACGCCGAGTACGACGCCCTTGTCGATCAGCGCGAGCTTGGTCGTGCCGCCGCCTATGTCGACATGCAGTACACAGGTGCCGCGGTCCTTGGAGAGCTGGACGGCGCCCGAGCCGTGCGCGGCAAGCAGGCATTCGAGCTTGTGGCCGGCGGTGGCGCAGACGAACTTGCCGGCTTCCTCGGCGAACAGTTCATCTATGGCGCGGGCGTTCTTGCGTTTGATCGCCTCGCCGGTGAGGATCACGGCGCCGCTGTCGACATCCGACTTGGCGAGACCAGCGGCCTTGTACGAGCCGGCGATGAAATGTCCGAGGGCGGCGGCGTCGATAGTGTCGTCGCGGAGGAATGGTGTGAGCATCACGTCGGAGCGCCAGATCACTTGGCGGTCGATGACGATGAAGCGGCTCGAAAGCCCCTGGGTCTGGCGCTGGAGCACGACCTTGGCGAACAGCAGATGCGACGTTGACGAGCCGATATCGATGCCGACCGTCTTCAGCTCGACAGTCTCCTGGGCCCAGATATAACGCGCGATCTCGGCTTTTTCGTCGTCGGTGAGCGCGCCGTGCTCGTGATCGAATTCCATGTCGTGCATCTCGTCCTGTTCCAAAGAATGGTGTTCGCGCAGTCGGATTATTTTCCGATGGCAGATCTTTCATCCGCTTCCGCTACCAGGCGCGCTAATTCTCGGGTCGAGGGGATGCGATGGTCCTGGCGAGTCTGGTCGGCCTCGTCGCGCGCGAGGTTCTCGATCATCACGAGAAGCGTACGGCGAGTGATGGCGATGTCCTCTTGAGAGATGCCGGCGAGAGCGACTTCGTTGACTTCCTCGGCGAGCGGCACGAGCTTGGGGCGAAGGGCGCGCCCCTTCGGCGTGAGGAAAACGTAGACTTTCTTGCGGCTGTCTGGGAGCTGCTTGCGTGTGACGAGACCGAGCTTCTCCATCGCCTTCAGGGCGGCGTAGGTGGTGGGTTCCTGCAGGCCGGCGCGTTCGGACAGCTCGCGCTGGGTGAGGCCGTCGGCTTCCCAGAGGATGCGCAGGAACGACCAGTGACCGAAGGAGACCGCATGCATCGCTTGGCGCATCTGCAATGCACGCATCAGTCCACGCATTGCGTCCTTCACCAGATGGGCGAGGCGGTCGTTGGGTACGGCCTCGCGCCAGTGACGCAGAATGGCGCGTGTGCCTTCGTCGGCAGCTTCGATCGGTTCGGCGGGTTCGAGCGCGCAGTCGAGGTGCTTCGGGTTGGGGCTCATGCTGCCGTCCCTTCGAGTGCAATCTGGTGCTTCAGGGACATCTCGCGGCCTTCGGCATGCGAGGCGAGCATCGCGAGGCAGACTTCCATCGTCGCCAAGCCCCACTCGCCGCTGTGGATCACCGGCGCGCCGTGGACAATGGCGTCGTAGAGTTCGTCGATGACCTCGTCGCGATAGATCTGGGGCGTTGGGAGTGCCTCGAAACGGCGCTCGGCATCGCCATAGACATGAACGCCCTTGGCGGTCGGGCGCAGGTCGCCGCCGGTGCAGGAAGCGACGAGGAGCCCGAAGTGCTGATGGAAGCGCTCAGTGCCGGCGCCGGCCGCGTTCTGTGGCCCAGCGTAGCCTTCGCCGCCGTAGTTGACGCGGCTTTTCAGGCGTTCTTCATCCTCAATGGAGGCTGCTACGGTGAGCGCCTTGCGTGTCGCGCCATAGCGAGAGGGATCTTTCGGAAGTCCGCCCTCGGTGACCCAATCGACGAGTTCGTCGCCGTCGAAGTGGGCGTAGCCGCTGTAGGTGAGCGAGGCAGTTGCGCCACTTTCGAAGGTGAGCAGCGCCTGATAGGCGCCTTCGGTCGGTCGCGATGGGTCCCACGCACCGACGTTGGCACGGACACTGCGGACGAGGCCACCACCTAGGAGACGGGCGACGTCCACTTGGTGTGGCGCCTGATTGTACATCACGCCGCCACCCAGGGAGGTGTCGAGTTCCTCGCGGCGGCGTGGACGATAGAGGAAGTCCGTGAAGTAAGCCGAGGTGATCATGCGGAGTTCGCCTACCGCACCGCTCGCGATGATGTCGCGTGCGCGGCGGATCGGTAGGTCGAAGCTGTGGCTGTGGCCGACGACCATGACGACGCCGGCAGCCTTGGCGGCTGCGTTCATGGCGCGGCAGTCGTCGAGCGTGAGAGCCATCGGCTTTTCGACGAGGATGTGCTTGCGGTTCGCCGCGGCGGCCTCGACGTTGGCGCGGTGCAGGGCGTGCGGGGTCGAGACGTAGATCGCCTCGACGGCTGGATCGGCGCACATCTCCTCGACGGTCGGGTAGGGGGGGGCCTCGAAGTCGGCGCAGAAACGTTCGCGTGCCTCGGGGCGCGGATCGGCGCCAGCGACGATTTCCAGCTTCTCGCTGGCGAGGGCGGGCAGCATGATGCTGAAGGCGCGACCAAGGCCCGCGATGCCGATCCTAAGCCGTCTCGGTGCCACGCTCGGTTCCTCAGATGTCGATGACGAGATCGCCGGTCAGGGCGCGTGAGACGCAGACCATTATGTGACCGGGCTTCTCCTGTTCGGTCAGCACGAGGTCGCGGTGGTCAACGTCGCCGGAGACGAGCCGGGTCTTGCAAGAGCCGCAGGTGCCACTTTCGCAGGAGGATGGAACTTTGTGGCCGGCAGCGCGGAGAGCATCGAGGATGTTCATTTCGGCGGGGACTTCGATCGTGGCCCCGGTGGAAGCGATCGTGACCTTGAACGGCTTGTTATCTACCGCGTTCTGCTCGGGCTCCTGGAACGCCTCGAAGTGGACGGCGGCCGACGACCAGTGGCCGGTCATGTCGCGCACGGCCATCATCAGCCCACGCGGGCCGCAGCAATAGACGTGGCCGCGCGGCTTTTCGAGCACGGGCCAGAGGTCGAGGGCGTGGTCGGGATTGCCACCGTCGTGATGGATCGTGACGATGCCGCGAAACTGTGGCTGGCTCAGATCAGCATGGAAAGCCGTCGCTTCGCGCGAACGTGTGAGATAGTAGAGCTTGAACCGGCCGCCGGTCGATTTGAGGTGGCGGGCCATGGAGAGAATCGGCGTGATGCCGATGCCGCCAGCGATCAGGGTGTAACCGGCGGGGCTCGGCGCGAGCGGGAAATCGTTGCGCGGAACCGATGCTGGGATCGTATCGCCTGTCTCGAGCGCGTCGAACATCGATCTGGAGCCGCCGCGTCCACCGGGCTCGCGCTTGACGGCGATCTGGTAGAAGCTGCGTTCAGCCGGATCGTTGGCGAGAGAGTATTTGCGGATCTTCCCGTCCGGTGTCCTCACCGAGATATGCGCGCCGGACGTGAATTCGGGAAGATCTGCACCTTCGGGGTGACGCAACTCGAACAGCTTGATGTCTTCGGCGGCCAATTCGGCGCGGGCTACCACGAGGGACGTCATCGCGGTCTCGTCGGTTGCGTCGAGCCTCGCATCGGAAGAATGATCAGAAGACATGGGGTGGGCGTCGGCTCCAGGGGGCTGCATCATGTCTTCCTGCCGCTGCGGGCAGGTTATGCTTAGCGCTCTAACCATTTAGTGGCTTTGGCCAGGCAGGGCAAGCGAGGGGTTCGATAAGAGCCGGGAAGCGGTGCACGACTACGCCGCATTGAGATATCGGACCCCGTCGGTTAGCGTTCACGCCTTTCGCTCTGTCTTGGCGGCATGGGAATCGTGGATCGATCGATCCGCGAGGCCGCTGTTGCATTCCGTATTTCCAACTTGGCCGACTTCCATGGGTGCCGAGCGGGTCGGGAAAGGAAATGGGCATGTTGGGGCCGGGGGGGGATAGCCTTTCATTGTTGGCGACGGCGGGGGCGCTGATGGCGCTTGCCGGATCTCTGGCTGCCGTTTTTCGCGGGGCGGCCCTGCAACTCGTGTATCCGGTCGGGATCCTTTCTGCGGCGCTCGCGCTGACGGCTCACGCGGCGGCTCTGTTCGCTCCAGAGGTGTCGACTGCGCGGCTTTCGCTGGGACTCTCGGGGACGGGGCTGCGCTTCCGATTAGATGTGTTGTCCGCTTTCTTCGGCGTGATCATCAACATCGGTGTCATCGCGGCTTGTCTCTATGGGCTCGGCCTCGACCGTCGAAGCGAGTTGACTGGCCGGGTGGAGCCGTTCTTCGCGGCCTTCGTTATCGCGATGAACGCGGTACTGTTAGCCGACGATGCTTTTTTCTTTCTCTTTTCGTGGGAATTGATGTCGCTGGCGTCGTGGGCGCTCGTCGTCTCGCGGCACGAGGATCCGCTGTCGCGGCAGGCGGGCCACATCTATCTGCTGATGGCGGCATTCGGTACGGCCGCGCTGCTGATGGCGTTCGGCGCGATGGCGGGGGCCGCGGGCGGATTGGCGTTCGACGACATTCGCGGTGGTAAGCTGACAGCCGCGACGGCTGGGATCGTCCTGGGGACGGCGCTGATCGGTGCGGGGTCGAAGGCCGGCGTCATGCCGCTGCATGCGTGGCTGCCACTCGCGCATCCAGCGGCGCCGAGCCACGTGTCGGCTCTAATGAGCGGCGTGATGACGAAGGTCGCGATCTACGGTCTGATCCGAATCGTGTTCGATCTCATCGGCGCGCATCAGCAGTGGTGGTGGTCGCTGCCGTTCATTCTGCTCGGATCACTGACGGCGGTCCACGGATTGCTGCAGGCCGTTCTCGACCAGGATTTAAAACGTGTCCTGGCGTATTCGACGATCGAGAACATCGGCGTCATTTTCGTCGGGATCGGGTTTGCAATCGCCTTCAAGACGTCGGGCATTTCCGGTGCAGCGGCTATCGCGATGGCGGCGGCGCTGCTGCATGCGCTCAATCATTCTTGGTTCAAGTCGCTGTTGTTCCTTGGGGCCGGCGCAGTGTTGCATTCGACCGGGGGGCGCGATCTCGAACGCTTCGGTGGGCTGATCCACCGGATGCCGCAGACGGCGGTGTTCTTTCTCGTCGGCGCATTCGCGATCTCGGCCATGCCGCCGCTCAACGGCTTCGTGTCGGAGTGGCTCCTATTCCAGGCCGTGCTCGCAGGACCTCAATTTCCAGAGCCGGTCTTGCGTTTTGTCGCGCCGGCCATCGGGGCGATGCTGGCTTTTTCGGCTGCTTTGGCGGCGGCGTGCTTCGTGCGGGCGTTCGGAATGACATTCCTCGGCCGGGCGCGAAGCACCGAAGCGGCCGAAGCGCACGAGGCCCCACTCCCGGCACGGATCGCGATGGGTATGTTGGCTGCGCTGTGTATCGCCGGCGGCGTGCTCGGCAGCGTGCTGGTGTCGGTGATCGCGCCGTTGCTCGACATGACGGTTGGAGCGCGACTGCCGATGGCCGCCAATGCACCAACGCCGTGGGCGCTCGTGCCGTTGGACGTTGCCCGCAGCGTCTACGATGCGCCCATCATCATGCTGTTCGTCGTGGCTTCGACGGTCGTGACTATTCTTATCGTTCATCGGGTGTCGGAGCGGCGCACGCGCATGTCGGCTGCCTGGGATTGCGGCTATCCGGAGCCGTCCGTGCTCACGCAATATTCGGCGTCCAGCTTCGCGCAGCCGTTGCGGCGGATGTTCGGCAGCGTCGCGATGGGAGTGACCGAGAAGATCGACATGCCTGCACCGGGCGATATCCGGGCGGCCAGCCTCGAGGTGAAAACGACAGATTATCTGTGGCGCTGGCTCTATGAGAGGCCGGCCGCCTTCGTGCTGGGTGTCTCCGAGCGGCTCAACGTCATGCAATTCCTCAGCATCAGGCACTATCTCGTGGCGGTGTTCGCAACGCTCGTCATCCTGCTCGTCGTCACCGCGGGTGTGATGTGATGCTGGCTCTTTCGGATCTGTCGGTGTTGCAGCTCATTGCACAGGGCGCGCAGATGTTGCTCGTTCTGGTGGCTGCGCCCGGCATCGTGGGGCTGACGCGGATCGTCAAGGCGCGGCTGGTGCGACGGCAAGGGCCGCCGCTGCTGCAGCCTTATCGAGATCTCGTCCGGCTGTTGCGCAAGGAGGCGGTCGTCGCGCAGAACGCGTCGTGGTTGTTCCGTATGGCGCCCTACGTCATGTTCGCGCTGACGTGGGTTGCCGCCGCGCTTGTGCCGACGTTCGCGTCGGGGCTGATGTTCAACTGGGCGGCCGACGTGGTGGCGCTCGTCGCGTTGATCGGTGCGGCCAGGATGTGGCAGGCGCTCGCGGCGATGGATATCGGCACGAGCTTCGGTGGGCTCGGCGCTTCGCGCGAGATGATGATCGCGACGCTGGCCGAGCCGGCGATGCTGCTGGTTATGCTGACCATGGCGATCGTAGCAGGCACGACCCGGCTGCCAGGTGTCGCGGATTTCTTCATTTCACAGCCGCTTGGCGTTCGTGTCTCGTTGGCGCTTGCGATGATTGCGCTTGTCATCGTGGCGTTGGCGGAGAACGCGCGCATTCCAGTCGACAACCCGGCGACGCATCTGGAACTCACGATGGTGCATGAAGCGATGGTGCTCGAGTATTCCGGGCGGCATCTCGCCATGGTCGAGGCGGCTAGCCATCTCAAGCTCGCGCTTTATCTGTCTCTCATCATCTGCCTGTTCGCTCCGTTCGGGATGGCGCCTGCGAGCGCGGGCCCGGTCCAGTGGATCGCCGGTGCGGGCATCTATGTCGGCAAGCTCGCCATCGGGGCCGTCTTGCTCGGGTTCTGGGAAGTATCGATCGCCAAAATGCGTGTATTCCGCGTCGGCGAATTCCTCGGGGGGGCTTTCGTATTCGCCTTTCTCGCGATTCTGTTGGCCTTCCTTTCGGGCGAGATCCTGCGATGAATCACGCCTACGACGTCTCGCATCTGTTGGCTGGCTTGATGCTCGTCGTCAGCTTCATGCTGCTCTACCAGTGCCGGATACTCGCGGTCGTGAGCGCGTTCGCGCTGCAAGCCGTGCTGCTGGCGCTGGCGGTCTCATGGGAAGCCTGGGTACAGGACCGGCACGAACTCTATGTCACGGCCGCGATCGCGCTCGGGGTGAAGGCGCTGCTTATTCCGCTGGCATTGCGGCGGATCATCATTCGGCTCGGTATCCAGCGACAGCTCGACAAGGTGGTGAACATCGGCGCGACGATGCTGATCGGGATCGCGCTGACGGCGTTGTCGCTGCTGCTGGTGCTCAAGGTGACGAAGGCCGCGCATTCGTTCACGCGTGAAGGGCTCGCATTGGCGCTCGCCGTCGTTCTGCTGGGCTTCCTGATGATGATCACGAGGCGAAATGCTGTTTCACAGATCGTCGGGTTCATGTCGATCGAGAACGGGCTGATCCTAGCGGCAACCGGGGCCAGGGGAATGCCTCTGGTGGTCGAGATCAGCGTGGCTTTCTCGGTGGTGATCGCACTGCTGGTGTTCTCGGTCTTCGTGTTCGGCATTCGCGAGCACTTCGACAGCGTGGACGTCGGTGTGCTGCATCCGGCACGAGGAGAGGAGCGATGAGCGAAGGTCCGGCACTTGCTGCCATCGTGCCAGCAGTTGCGGCGCTACTGCTGGCGCTGATTCCGGGCTATCGGATAGCCGCCTGGTTGAACGTGCTCGCATCTGCTGCGACGTTTGCCGTCTGTCTGTCGCTCGCTGTGCAACCGCGAGTACCGAGAGATCTTCTTATCATCGATGATCTCAACATCTGCTTCATCGTCGTCAACACGTTCGTCTGTCTGACAACGGCGATCTACAGCGCGACTTACATCGGTCACGAAATGGAGACCGGCCGGCTGACATTACGGACCGTCCGGTTCTATCACGCGATGTTCCAGGCGATGATGGCAGCGATGAATCTCGCACTGATCGCCAATAATATCGGCCTGCTCTGGGTCGGGCTGGAGCTGGCGACGCTGATCGCAGTGATGATCGTCGGTCTATACCGCACGCCGGCGGCGCTCGAGGCTGCGTGGAAGTATTTCATCATCGGAAGCGTCGGCGTTTCGCTCGCGTTCTTCGGGACGATCCTTTTCTATCTCGCTGGCCAGCCGGTGCTGGGCGAGGGGATGCCGGCGATGACGTGGAGTCGCCTACAGGTCGTGGCGGCACAACTCGATGCGGCGCTTATCAATATGGCATTCGTGTTCGTTCTCGTCGGATATGGAACGAAGGTCGGCCTCGTGCCGCTGCACGCTTGGCTGCCCGATGCGCACGCCGAAGGACCGACACCGATTTCGGCCGTGCTCTCTGGGCTGCTTCTCAACGTGGCACTGTTCGCGTTGCTGCGGTTCAAGATGATCGTGACAGCTAGTCCCACGGCGATCCAGCCGGGTCCGATCATGATCGTGCTGGGGCTGGGATCGCTGATCTTCGCGGCGCTGATGCTGTACCAGCGGCGGGATATCAAGCGGCTGTTCGCGTACTCGTCGATCGAGCACATGGGGCTAATCGTCTTCGCACTGGGAATGGGCGGACCGCTGGCGAACTTCGCGGGGCTGCTGCACATGGTGATGCACAGCCTGACGAAGTCGGCGATCTTCTTCGCGGTCGGACACGTGTCGCAGATCAAGGGGACACAGCGAATGACCGAGATGGGCGGCTTGAGTGTGACGCATCCCGGTCTCGCGATCGGGCTCGGTGCGGGCGTGCTCGCGATCGCCGGACTGCCGCCTTTCGGCGTGTTCGTCAGCGAGTTCCTCATCGTGACGACGGCATTCGAGAGGGCGCCGCTCTTGGCTGTCGTGGCGGCGTTGGGAATCGTGCTCGCCTTCGGCGCGCTCCTGTTGCGCCTGCAGGATCTGGTGCTCGGCGTCCCGAAGGGGACGGATCAAGCCATTTGCGTGTCGATGGTGCCATTGCTCATGCATCTGTCGCTGGTGCTGATTTCCGGTCTGTACGTGCCGGTCGAAATTGTCGGGTGGCTCAAGCGCGCCGCGGAGTTGCTGGGATGAACCAGGCCACGTCGATCTCCCGCATTGGGGCAGGCAAGAAGCCTGGGGCCGACGGTTTCGTGCGTTCAACAGTAGATGAGGGGCAGTGGATCGCGCTGGCGGAGGGGGCAGCCAAGGGGTTGCACGACCTCGTGTCGTTGTGGAGTGACGGGTCTAGCGTGCGCATGGCGCTGATTGAATCCGGCGCGAAGTTTCGGGCGATCGTATCGTTGCCGACGCGTGGCGGTGAATATCCGAGCGTCGGGCAGTTTCATGCGCCTGCGATCCGACTCGAGCGTGCGATGCGTGATCTGCATGGAACGCTGCCCGAGGGACTGCCGGACCGGCGGCCGTGGCTCGATCACGGCGCGTGGCCGAAGTCGTTCGTGGCGCGCGAAGCGGACGAGATTCCCGCGGCGCACGTCTATCCTTTCCTGCCGGTCGAAGGTGCGGGGCTGCATCAGATCCCGGTTGGCCCCGTGCATGCCGGCATCATCGAGCCGGGGCATTTTCGATTCACTGCGAACGGGGAGGCGGTGGTCCGGCTCGAAGCGCGTCTCGGGTACGCGCACAAGGGCGTCGAAGCGTTGTGCGAAGGAGCGAACATAGAACGCGCGGGCCGGATTGCCGCGCGGATCTCGGGCGACAGTACGGTCGCCTATGGCTTTGCCTTCGCGCTGGCCGTCGAGGCCGCGCTCGATTGGAAGCCGCCTGCGCGTGCGCAGCTTCTGCGTGGCGTGATGGCCGAGGTCGAGCGGTTGTCGCATCACGTCAACGACGTCGGCGCGATCTGCAACGATGCCAGCGTGGTCGCGATCCTCGCGCGTTGCACGTTGATCCGCGAAGACATCCTGGCGACGGCGGCGCGCTGCTTCGGGCATCGGATGATGATGGATCGGATCGTGCCGGGCGGCGTGTCGTGTGATCTCGCGATAGGGGGCGCGCAGCAGCTTCGAGAGTTGATGGACCGGATCGAAGTGGAGTTCGCGGAGGTCGTGCGGATCTATGACGGTCTCCACTCCCTTGCCGATCGTACGGTCACGACGGGCGTCGTCGGCCTAGAGTTGGTGAAGCGGTTCGCCGCAGGCGGTCATGTCGGCCGAGCTTCGGGGCGCTTGTTCGATACGCGGGGCGATTATCCTTATGCGCCTTACGAACGCGTGAATTTCAGTATCCCTACGCGCACGTCGGGCGACGTCGATGCGCGGGTGTGGGTGCGAATCGAGGAGGTTGCGCAGAGCCGGGCGATCATCGCGCAGCTCATTGCGGCGTTGGAGCCTGGACCGATCATGGAGCCATCGCCGACGATGACGGCAGGGGAAGGTGCAGCAATGGTCGAAGCGTTCCGCGGCGACGTGCTGTTGTCGGTGAGGCTCGACGCGGCCGGCCGAGTGGCGCGGCTTCATGCACGCGACGCGTCGTGGTTCCAGTGGCCGCTGCTGGAAGCGGCGATCGAAAGCAACATCGTTGCCGACTTCCCGCTGTGCAACAAGTCCTTCAACTGCTCCTATTCCGGTCACGACAGCTAGGGTGCCCTGATGCGCAAGTTGCTGTTCGACGCTCTGTTCAAGGGGACGGCTGTGATTGCGCCGCCGACGCCAACTGACGTCATGGTGAGGGAACTCGCCGAGGCGCTGGGAATGCGTTTTCGCCAAAAGCTGGGGCGATCGCTGTCGATCCGGGAGGTGGATGCAGGCTCGTGCAACGGGTGCGAGTTGGAGATCCACGCGCTCAACAATCCGGTCTACGACGTCGAGCGGTTCGGATTGAAGTTCGTCGCCTCACCGCGGCACGCCGATGTGCTGATGGTGACGGGCCCTGTGACGTGGAACATGCGCACGGCACTCGAGCGGACATATGCGGCGACGCCCGATCCGAAGTGGGTCGTCGCGATCGGCGACTGCGGCGCGGACTGCGGCGTGTTCAAGGGAAGTCCTGCGTGCGTCGGGCCGGTATCTGCGGTGATTCCTGTCGATCTCGCCATCAGGGGGTGTCCGCCGCCGCCGGTCGAGATACTGAAGGGACTTCTGGCGTTGGTGGACGGGGTCAGTGCGTGATTTTCTTCGAGCGCGTGCCAGCCGCCTCCCTCCCCACGACGGGGACGGAGGCGGCTATGCCGTGGGACGACGTAATCTCCCCGTCACTCAGCGTTGCGGAACGGCTGGGTGATGAGCTTGTCGATGCGAAGTTCTTTTGGATCACGGAGGATTGGTAGGCCGATGGTCATCCCGTCATGCCCGGCCTTCGGTTGATCGCGGTATGTGCCGAACAGCCGGTCCCACCAGGGCATGCAGAAGCCGAAGTTGGAGTGCGTTTCGGCTGGGATCACGGAGTGATGCACACGATGCATGTCCGGCGTGACGACAACGGCGCGAAGTACGCGATCGACCGGCAGCGGGAGTTTCATATTGGAGTGGCTGAACAGTGCTGTGGCGTTCAGCAGAACCTCGAACAGCAGGACCGCCAAGGCCGGCGCCCCGAGCGCGGCGATTACGGCGAACTTGATCGCCATCGACAATATCATCTCGACGGGATGAAAGCGGATGCCGGTCGTGGCGTCGAATTCGAGATCGGCGTGATGCATGCGATGCAGCCGCCAGAGCAGCGGCACATGATGAAAAACGACGTGCTGGGCATAGATCGCGAGATCGAGAGTGGCGACCGCCACGGGCACGGCGGCCCACGCCGGAAGTGCCGCGAGATTGAGCAGGCCGATCCCGCGGTATTCGCACCACATCGCGAACGCGACAGCAGTCATCGGGAAAATCAGCTTGATGAGTGCCGACGATACGAGGATGAGGCCGAGGTTTCCCGGCCATCTACTCACGCGGCCGTGAGGTCGAGGGCGACGCGGGGCCAACGTTTCGGCGAGGGCCATCGTTGAAAGGACGGCAGCAAAGGCACTCATTCGGATGATCGGCTCATTCGCGATCCAGTCGAAGTTCATGCAACTAGGCCTCGTAATGGGTTCGGTTCAGACGCCGAAACGATAAGTATCCATGGCCAGAACGCCGTATTCATAGCTCGAATGCATCCGCCGGACCGGCTCGTCTATCGCGGAAGCGCCCATGGCGACGAACAAGGGGAGCAGGTGATCGTCGTAAGGGTGGTTCGCTTGCGCCGAAGGTGCGATGTCGATCGCATCGAGCACGGCTTCGCGGTCACCCGAAACGAGCTTGTCGTGCATCCAGTCCGTGAACGAGGTGACCCATTCGGGCGGCGTTCCGGAAAGGGCATCGCGCTGGATCGCACGGAGATTGTGGGTCATCGAGCCGGACGCGACGATCAGAACGCCCTCGTCCCGCAGCGGGGCCAGAGCCGCACCGATGCGGTAATGATGACGTGCGTCGGCCAGGGGCTGCATGGAGACTTGCGCGATTGGAATGTCGGCCTTCGGGTACATGATCTGTAGCGGCACCCAGACGCCGTGATCGAAGCCGCGCTCGGGGTCTTCGGCAGCCGGCATGCCGGTGACCGCCAGGAGTTCGGCGGCATGCCGGGAGATTTCGGGTGCGCCGAGGGCGGAATATTTCATCTCGTATAGCGCGCGGGGGAAGTCGCCGAAGTCGTATATCATCGGCGGCCTGGATGACGTCGCGACGGCGGGCGCGCGCGTGATGTAATGGGCCGATACGATCAGGATTGCTTTGGGGCGAGGCAGTTCAGCAGCGATGCCTGCCAGGAACCGGTACGCCGGGGTCTGCGGAGTAAGGGCCAGGTTCGGTGAGCCGTGCGAGACGTACAGCGAGGGCATACGTGGCATATCGAGGGGCCATGGTTACGGGATTGAGCGCGGAGGTTGAGTGCAGCTGTTCATTGAACTCTGGCTGGATAATGCGCGATAGGGGCGTCGGGCCATGCAGCGGCAGTTGCCGTTGGGGCGTGTCGACTTATACTTGGCGATATAGTCTCGACCCCAATTTGCAGCAACCTTCATACATGGGTCAAAACGATCAAATGTCCGTTCCAACGCATCAGGCTTGCGAAAACCGTATTGCGCCGAGCCGTCGCGACCTGCTCGGGGGCATAGCTTCCTTCTCGGTTATGCTCTCGATGGCAGATGCCTCGTCGGCGCAGCCGGTGGCCGGGCGGACGGGGCTTGCCTACGTCAGCGCGGAGAAGTCCAACGCTGTGTTCGTGGTCGATCCGCAGAAGCTGCAGATCACGAAGACCATAAAGACCTCGCGGCGGCCTCGCGACATGCATTTCTCGGGCGATCGCGCGCGGCTCTACGTTGCCTGTGGCGATGCCGACACGATCGACGTGATCGATACGGCGAAGGGCGAGGTCGTCTCGCGCATCAAGACGGGAAAGAGCCCGGAGTTGTTCGCCGTCGACGAGAAGCGACGGCGCATCTATGTCGCGGCCGAGGACGATTCGGAACTCGAGATCCTCGATCTCGACAGAGGTTTGCGAGTGGGTGCGATCAAGACCGGAGGTGAGCCGGAGGGCGTTATTCTCGCCGACGATGGCCGGACGATCTATGTGACGTCGGAAGTCGCCAACCTCGTGCATGTGATCGATGCGGAGAAGGGCGCCATCGTGAAAGATATCGTCGTCGGCAACAGGCCGCGGCGGTTCGCGCTCGCCAACGGGGCGAAAGAGCTGTGGGTCACGTGCGAGTTATCCGGAGAGGTAACGGTCATCGACCGCGAGAAGATGGTCGTGGCCGGGCGCATCGTGTTCCAGCCGCCCGGCATGCAGCGGAGCGACGTGACGCCGGTCGGGATGGCGATGTCGCCCGACGGAAAGAAGGCCTATGTCGGGCTTGGGCAGGCGGCGCACGTGGCCGAAGTGGACGTGACGACGCGGCAGGTGACGGGGTACATACTCGTCGGCAAACGTCCATGGGGCCTTGCGACCTCCCGTGACGGCAAGCGGTTATGGGTCGCCAACGGAATGAGCGACGACGTAACGGTGATCGAGTTGCCGAGCCGCAAGCCGCTGGCCTCGTTCGCAGCAGGTCGCACCCCATGGGGTATCGCGATCGATGATTAAGCAGATCTGTCGTGCCTGGCTGATCGTGCTGGTGATCGTGTCGTCGTGGTCAGTGGCTACGATGGCGCAAACGCCTGAGGCCGGAGCTGAACTCGTCATCGGTTATGTCGAGGTCGAGGACGATTCACGCTACGAGCCTATCCGTACGACGGAGCGGATCATTCTGAAGGCACCGCATCGGCCGTATGCCGGTGCTGTGGTGGGGATCGACGATGCCGCGGCGCTGGTGCGCGTGACGCGGACCGCACTCGTGCTCGATCGGATCACGGCCGCTCCTGGTAAGGCGGCGGAGGCGATCGCGAAGGCTGCCAAGGAACGGGGCATATCTCTGTTCCTGCTCGATTTGCCGCCGGATGAAATGCGATCGGCGGCGGCGGTATTGAAGGGGACGCCGGTGCTAGCGTTCAATGTCTCGGCGTCAGAGGATGCGTTACGCCGTGAGGTGTGTGCCGCAGAGATCGTGCATGTCGTGCCGAGCCACGCAATGCGGACCGATGCGATGCTGCAGCATTTCGTTTCGCGCAAGTGGCGCGATGTTCTCCTGATCGAAGGATCAGAGTTAGGAGATGCTGCGGTTGCAGCAGCGGTGCTGCGGTCGGCCAAGAAGTTCGGTGTCCGTATCGCGGCGCATCAGAAGTTCAAGCTCGGTAACGATCCGCGCGATCGCGAGCTGAATAACCCGGCGCTGCTGACGGCGATCAACCGCGACTACGATGTCGTGATCGTCGCAGACCAGGGCTTGGAGATGGCGCGGCAGTTGCCGTTTCGTACAACGCGGCCACGCCCGGTCGCGGGGACGACGGGGCTCGAACCGGAAGCGTGGCACTGGACGTGGGATCGCAGCGGGGGGCCGCAGCTCAATGGCCGGTTTCAGGCGAAGAACGGGGGGCGGCAGATGGGCTCTTCCGATTGGGCCGCATGGATGGCCGTGAAGATGATTTCGGAGGCGCTGTTGCGTACCGGAAGCCGGGAAGTTGCCGCGATCAAGAAACATCTCGTCAAGGCCGGCGTCGAGCCGGGCGGTGGTTTCGACGGGGGGAAAGGGCTTGCCGTCAGCGTGCGGGCGTGGGACCAACAGGTGCGTCAACCGATGCTGCTGGCGACGCCGCTGGCGGTTGCTGCGATCGCGCCGGTCGAGGGTTTTCTGCACCAATCGAACCGGCTCGATACGCTCGGTGACGATGCGGGGGAATCGCCGTGCCGGCTCGATCAGCGAGGCCGGTGAAGGGGAGGGATACGCCGGCTATGCGGCTCGTGCACATTTCGAGGGCGATGAAGGCCGTCACGATGCGGGAGCTGGTGCGGTTCTCGCGACAGCGCGGGCGGCTATTTTCGGCGCTAGTGCGGCCACTGCTCTGGCTCGCGGTGTTCGCTGCCGGGTTTCAGAACGTTTTTGGCGTGTCGATCATTCCGCCGTACAAGACGTACATCACCTATCAGACATACATCGTGCCGGGGCTGATCGGGATCGTGCTGCTGTTCCACGGCATGCAGTCGTCGCTGTCGATGGTGTATGATCGCGAGATGGGCGTGATGCGGTTGTTGCTGACGGCACCGCTGCCGCGCTGGGTGCTGCTGTTCTGCAAACTGCTCGCGGGGACTGTTCTGTCGGTCATCACCTGCTACGCCTTTCTGGCGGTGGCTGTGTTCTTCGACGTGACTTTCGAGCCGTTGGGATGGCTGGCCGTGCTGCCGGCGCTGATCGTGTCGGGGCTGATGCTGGGAGCGCTGGGCCTGCTTCTGTCGGTCTATATCCGGCAGGTCGAGAATTTCGCGGGCACCATGAATTTCGTAATCTTCCCGATGTTCTTCATTTCGTCGGCGCTCTATCCGCCGTGGAAGCTGCGCGAGGGCGGGGCGGAAATCGTCTATCTGCTCGCGGTGGCGAACCCGTTTACCTATGCGGTCGAGCTATGCCGGTTCGCGCTCTACGGGATGTTCAACGCGACGGCGGCGGTCGTCGTGGTCGCGTCGGGTTTGGTGTTTTTCGTCGCTGCGGTTTGGGGCTACGACCCGCAGAGCGGATTGATCCGGCGCACGCGGGGTGGAGCATGAGGTGGGGACCTGTCAATTCGACGGGCGGGTTCGCCTCCCCCTTCCCATCAAGGCGAGGGGGTATGCGGGCATTGTTCGCGATGGCGTTCGCGGCTGGCGTTGCGATGCTCTATTGCGCGCCTGCTGACGCGGCCGATCGCATTCGGATCGCGGCGCAGAAAACGGGGACGCTGGCGTGGGAGCTTGCCGTCATCAAGGCCCATGGGCTCGATACGAAGGCGGGTATCGATCTGGTCGTTACCGAATTGGCTGCACCGGAGGCAGGTAAGATCGCGCTGAAGGGCGGCTCCGTCGACGTGATCGTGACGGATCTGCTTTGGGTTGCGCGCGAGCGGGCGCTGGGCGGTAAACTGATGTTTTATCCATATGGCGGGACCCTGGGTGCTGTGATGGTGCCGGCGAAGTCGAAGCGCGTCGGCCTCGAGGATCTCGCCGGCGCGAAAATCGGTGTTGCGGGCGGGCCGCTCGACAAGAGCTGGCTCATGTTGATGGCGTTCGCTGCGGGGCACGCTCTCGATCTCAAGCGAAAGGCCACCCCCGCTTACGGCGCACCGTCGCTGCTTTCCGAAAAGCTAGATCAGGGCGAACTCGATGCAGTCCTGACGTACTGGAATTTTGCAGCTCAGCTGGAAGCCAAGGGCCACCGACGCCTGATCGAGATGGCAGATGTGCAGGCAAAGCTCGGAGCCAAAGGGCAAGTCGCTATTCTCGGGTTTGGTTTCGACGGCGACTGGGCAGCGCGCAACTCGAATGCGCTCGCGCGGTTCTTCGAAGCCAGTCAGCAGGCCAAGGATCTTCTCGCGAAGTCGCCATCAGAGTGGCTGCGGCTCGCATCGCGGATCGGCACCAGTGACGGTGTGATGCTCGAGCACTATCGCAAGCGTTACGCCCAAGGGGTTCCGCGGCGCGTGCTCGACGATGAGGTCGCTGATGCGCGCTCGCTCTACCGGGTGCTCGCATCGATCGGTGGGAAGGAGCTGGTCGGGCCAGCGCTGGAACTTGATCCTGCGGTCTATTGGCGGCCGGGACGCAGCCCGTGACGGGACGTCGGCGCCAGAACGCATTGCGAGGTGCATCGCTTGCGGTCATTCTCGCGGTGTGGATCGTGGGAGCGCTGGTCGCAGGGCCGCGGCTGTTGCCATCGCCGGTCGCGGTTTTCGCTGTCATAGTCGAGGAAGCGAGCAGCGGCGCCTTGTTCTTCAACGTCGCGATTACGCTGGCGCGTGTCGGCGTCGCGTTCGGGATCGCGATGTTAGCCGGTACGGCGCTAGGGATACTGATGGGGCGCTCACGGACGGCCAACGATCTGTTCGATCTACCTCTGATCGTGCTGCTTAATCTGCCGGCGCTGGTGATCGTGGTGCTGGCCTATATCTGGGCAGGTTTGACCGAGACGGCGGCGATCCTCGCCGTGGCGATCAACAAGTTTCCCAACACGGCGGTGACGGTGCGCGAAGGCACGCGGGCGCTGGATCGCTGTCTCGACGAGGTGGCGCAGGTCTACAGGTTCGATCGCGTGAAACGATTGCGCCATGTGGTGCTGCCGCAGCTTGCGCCGTTCATCGCGGCGGCGGCGCGGTCGGGGTTGTCGCTGGTTTGGAAAATCGTGCTTGTCGTCGAGCTTCTGGGGCGTCCGAACGGTGTTGGCTTCGAGATCGGGACGGCGTTTCAGCTTTTCGACGTGGCGCGGATTCTCGCGTACGCTCTGACCTTCGTGGTGGTCATCGTGGCGATCGAGTACTTGGGGATGCAGCCTTTCGAGCGTCACGTGACGCGATGGCGGCCCCATGCGGCTTGAAGCCGATATCACCAGCAAGGTCGTCCGCGCGGCAAACGGTGCGGAGATCGACGTGCTGCGCGGGATGCGGCTTTCTGTCGAGGCCGGGCGGCTTGCGGCGCTGGTGGGGCCCTCGGGCTGCGGCAAGACCACGTTCTTGCGCTGCGTCGCGGGGCTCGATCGGCATTTTTCCGGTCGAATTTCCTTGCCCGGAGACGTGCGGCTCGGCGTGGTGTTCCAGGAGCCGAGGTTGCTGCCGTGGCGAACGGTCGAGGAGAACATTCGGCTGGCGGCGCCCGAGGCGAGCGACGCGGCGGTCGATCAGTTATTCGATGTTCTGCGGCTCGCGGGACACCGCAAACACTATCCGGGAGAGCTTTCTCTCGGGCTTGCGCGGCGCGTCGCACTTGCTCGGGCGTTCGCCGTCGAGCCCGGTGTTCTTCTGATGGACGAGCCCTTCGTTTCATTGGACGCTAAGTTGGCGCAGGAATTGCGGCGGGAGCTTTCCGCGCTTCTCGGGCGCCGTGCCGTGACGACCATACTCGTGACGCACGATACGATTGAGGCGGCGCTGCTCGCCGATACCGTTTTCCTGTTGTCCGGGCGGCCGGCGCAGGTGATCGGGCAAGTCGACATCACGACACCCCGGGAAAAGCGGTCGGGCGCGGAAATCGCGGCAATCGCCGGGGAGCTGGATGTCCGGCTCGGTGCGCCGGCCGCGACGTGACCGGAGCAAGCGGTAGAATTCACAATTCCGACATGGGCATAGCGTGACATGCCGCTATACCTCATCGAAGGACCGAATCTTGCGATCGGGGCTTGCCGAGCGGCGTCCGGTCCCGCACAACCCCGCTAGATCGATTTGTTTTCGGCTGGAGAAATGGCATGAGACGTAACCGCAAGGCCAAGATCGTCGCAACGCTGGGCCCGGCAAGCTCGAGTCGAGAGATGATTCGCCGGCTCGCCATCGCCGGGGCCGACGTGTTTCGGCTCAACTTCAGCCACGGTACGCACGCCGACCACAAGGAGCGGTTCGACATCATTCGCTCACTGGAAGCGGAGGTCGGCCGGCCGATCGGCATTCTGCAAGACCTGCAGGGGCCTAAGATCCGAGTCGGGGCGATGAAGAACGGTCCGGTGCAACTCGTCAACGGCACGACTGTCAGATTCCAACTCGGAGCTGAACCCGGCGATGACAAGCGCGTGCCGATGCCGCATCCGGAGGTGGTCAAAAACATAATGCCCGGCCACGTCGTGATGATCGACGACGGCAAGTTGCGGCTGGTGTGTACCGGTTGCGGCGACGATTACTTCGATGCGCGCGTCGAGGTCGGCGGCATGCTGAGCGACCGCAAGGGTGTCAACCTGCCCGATACGGATCTGCCGATCTCGCCGCTGACAGAGAAGGACCGGCGGGATCTCGAGTTCGGGCTGTCGCTGGGCGTCGACTGGGTGGCGCTTTCCTTCGTGCAGCGCGCCGCCGACGTGATCGAGGCGCAAGCGTTGATCAAGGGCCGGGCGGCGATCATGGCGAAGATCGAGAAGCCGCAGGCGCTCGACCGGATCGATGAAATCGTGCCGCTGGTCGACGGCGTGATGGTCGCGCGCGGTGATCTCGGCGTCGAGATTCCGCCGGAGGATGTTCCCGGCCGCCAGAAAGAGCTGATCCGGATCTGCCGGCAGGCGGCCAAGCCCGTAATCGTCGCGACGCAGATGCTGGAGTCGATGATCAAGTCGCCGTCGCCGACGCGCGCTGAAGCTTCAGACGTCGCCACCGCGATCTACGACAGTGCCGATGCCGTGATGTTGTCGGCGGAATCGGCTTCTGGTGATTTTCCGGAAGAAGCCGTCGCAATGATGGATCGCATCATTTCGCATACGGAGGAGCACAAGCTCTATCGATCTTTGATCGAGGCGATCCAGCCGACGCCGGAGCACAGCACTGCGCACGCGATCGCTGCTGCTGCGGCAGATGTGGCCGACGCCATCGGGGCTGCCGGCATCGTTGCATTCACGGGCAGCGGAACGACATCGATGCGGACTGCGCGCAAGCGTCCGCGGGTGCCGATTCTGTCGCTTTCTTCCAGTGAAGCTGTGGCGCGGCGGCTCGTGCTGTTGTGGGGGACACACTCGATCCCGACCGAGGAGATCCACACCTATGACGAAATGGTGGAGATTGCGAAACAGCAGGCGGTAGCAGAGGGGCTCGCCAAGGCGGGGGAGCGCATCGTGATCATCGCCGGTATTCCGTTCGCGACGATCGGCACGACGAACAATATCCGTGTCGTCCGGATCTGAGGTGCGAACTTCTGGTGGGGGCCTTCAGGTCGCTACCGCTGCGGCGTGGGCGACTTCGAGGTTCAGGGCAGCGGCCAAGAGCGCCTTGGTGTAGTCGGTCTTCGGTTGGGTGAAGAGTTCTGCGGCTGGGCCTTCTTCCACCACTTTGCCGTTGCGCAGCACGATCACGTGATTCGACAGGGCGCGGACCACACGCAAATCGTGGCTGATGAACATGTAGGCAAGTTGGTGCTTGCTCTGCAGGTCGCGTAGAAGATCGACGATTTGTGCCTGCACGCTCATGTCGAGCGCGCTGGTCGGTTCATCCAGCATCACCAGTTTCGGCTGCAAGACCATGGCGCGCGCGATGGCGATGCGCTGGCGCTGACCGCCGGAGAACTCGTGGGGATAACGATCTTGCGCGGCGGCATCCAGGCCGACTTCCTGAAGCGCTTGACCGACACGCTCGCGACGCTCGTCCGGGCCGAGTTCCGGCGCCAGGATCAGCAATCCCTCTTCGATGATCTGCGTCACGGAAAGGCGTGGCGAGAGTGAGCCGTAGGGGTCCTGGAACACGATCTGCATATCTCGACGGAGCGGGCGCATCTCCTTGGTTCCGAGGCCGTCGATGCGGCGGCCCATGTAGACGATCGGACCGTCCGACGCGATCAGGCGGAGAATCGCGAGGCCGAGCGTGGTCTTGCCGGAGCCGGATTCGCCGACCACGCCCAGGGTCTGGCCGGCGCGCAGCGTGAGTGAGATACCGTCGACCGCCTTGATGTGATCGACCGTGCGCCGAAGGAGGCCGCGCTTGATCGGGAACCAGATCTTGAGGTCCTTGGTTTCCAGAACGACGGGAGCATTGCCATCCTCGGTCGGTGGTTTGCCTTTCGGTTCGGCGTTGAGGAGATGGCGCGTGTAGGCGTGGGCGGGCTCGGTGAACACCTGCTCGGCGGGACCGGTTTCGACGACTTCGCCCGATTTCATCACATACACGCGATCGGCCATCTTCCTCACGATCCCGAGATCGTGGGTGATGAGCAGCATGGCCATGCCGAGTTCGTGCTGCAGGCGCCTCAAAAGAGCGAGGATCTGCGCCTGGATGGTGACGTCGAGTGCGGTGGTCGGTTCGTCTGCGATCAGCAGGTCGGGTTCGTTGGCAAGCGCAAGGGCGATCATCACACGCTGGCGTTGGCCGCCCGAAAGCTGGTGGGGGTAGGCGGCAAGGCGCTTCTCGGGATCGCGGATGCCGACCTTCTCCAACAGTTCGAGCGTGCGGACGCGTGCCGCTTTCTCGTCCAGGCCGCGGTGGACACGGAGGATTTCGCCGACCTGCTTCTCGATGGAGTGCAGCGGATTGAGCGAGGTCATCGGCTCCTGGAAGATAATGGAGATACGGCGGCCGCGGATCTGGCGCATCTCCTCTTCGCTGGCGGTGAGGAGGTTCTTGCCGGCGAAGTAGATCTCGCCCGACGGGTGGGAGGCGGCGGGGTAGTTCAGAAGGCGCAGGATCGAGAGGGCCGAGACGGTCTTGCCGGAACCGGACTCGCCGACGAGGGCGACGGTCTCGCCGCGATCGATCGAGAACGAAACACCTTTGACGGCGTGGGACACGGCCGCACCGGCCCGAAAGTCGACCGAGAGATTGCGGACGTTGACGAGGGTGGTGTTGGTCATGTGGTGCTGGGCAGAGCCCTCTGGTTCAATTTGAAAGGAAGAACGAGAACTTCCGCCAGCGTCAGCTCGGTCGTTACCAGCAGGCGCTGGCCGCTGAGGTCTTGCATCAATCGTCCCACCCATTTGTGAGTTTGCTGATGAAATCGACGGGATAGTGCGAGGTTACGATCTTGGCTGCTTCACCCATTCTGCCACCTCGTGGCGAAAGTTCCTGCACCATCGATAGCGCCTATTCTACCTGAACGTCTTCCTCGGGTCGAATGCGTCGCGGACGGCTTCGCCGATGAAGATCAAAAGCGATAGGATGACAGCGAGCGAGGCGAAGGCGGTAAAGCCGAGCCAGATCGCCTGAAGGTTGGCCTTGCCCTGGGCCAGCAATTCACCGAGCGACGGCGAGCCGGGTGGTAAGCCCAGGCCGAGGAAGTCCAGCGCGGTCAAGGCCGTGATCGAGGCCGACAGCTTGAAGGGAAGGAACGTCAGCGTCGCTACCATCGCGTTCGGCAGCAGATGTTTGAACATGATTTTCCAGTCGCTGAGGCCTAGGGCGCGGGCGGCTGTGATGTACTCGAAGTTGCGGCCTCGCAGGAATTCCGCGCGCACGACGCCGACGAGGCTGACCCACTGAAACAGCAGCAGGACGCCGAGCAGCGTCCAGAAGCCGGGAACCAACACCGACGAGATGATGATGAGGACGTAGAGATAAGGGATCGACGACCATATTTCGAGAAAGCGCTGGAAAATGAGATCGACCCAGCCACCGAAGTATCCCTGCACAGCGCCGGCGGTGACGCCGATGACCGCCGAGACGATCGTTAGGATCAGGCCGAACAGAAGGGAGAGCCGCAAGCCGTAGAGCACGCGTGCGACGACATCACGGCCCTGGTCGTCGGTGCCGAGCCAATTGCGGTTGCCGATCGCATGAAAGCGCTGGAGTTGATCAGGCGGGGTATCACAATAGGTGGCACGCGTGGCCCAATAGGGAGGGGCGGGGAAGCCGAGGCAGCGGCCCTCGCCACCCACGAGCCGCGGATAGTCCTTGTTGATCGAAGTGTAGGAGTAACGGATGGGCGGCCACAGCATCCAGCCGTTCTGCTCGATCTCGTCTTTGATGACCGGATCTTTGTAGTCGGTGATCGCGAGGAAGCCGCCGAACTTGGCTTCGGGATAGTCGACGAGCACGGGCATCAAGAACTCGCCCTTGTAACGGGCGAGGATCGGCTTGTCGTTTGCTATGAATTCCGAGCACATGCTGACGACGAATATCGCTATGAAAAGCTTCAGCGAGAAGTAGCCGCGCTTGTTGGCCTTGAATGCCTGCCAGCGCCGTTGCCAGATCGGTGAAGCCAGCTTGGCGCGCCATGTCTCGAGAGTGCGGGCGAAGGAGCCGGTAGGGCGGCGTGGATCGATCGCGTGCAGCGATGGTCGGGGCGCGGGAACGGCAATGGCGTCGTCCATGACGTCAGGCCTCCCTGCTCTCGAAGTCGATCCTGGGATCGACGAGGGTGTAGGTGAAGTCCGTCAGCAGATGCACGAGGAGGCCGATCAGCGAGAAAATATAGAGCGTTGCGAAGACGACGGGATAGTCGCGGTTGATGATGGATTCGAAACCGAGAAGTCCCAGGCCGTCGAGGGAGAAGATCGTTTCGATCAGCAGCGAACTGCCGAGAAAGGCGCCGACGAATGCGCCGGGGAAGCCGGCGATCACGAGAAGCATAGCGTTGCGGAAGACGTGGCCGTAGAGGACCTTGCGTTCGCTGAGCCCCTTGGCGCGCGCGGTCAGCACGTACTGCTTTCGGATCTCGTCGAGGAACGAGTTCTTGGTGAGGAAGGTCATCGTCGTGAAGGAGGCCAGCGCCATCGATGTCAGCGGCAGGACGAGATGCCAGAAGTAGTCGATCACGCAGGGCAGGCTCGTCGCGCAGCCCATGAACGACAAGCCACTATAGGCTTCCGAATGCAGGCCGCGCGATGGGAACCATTGGACGAACGAGCCGCCCGCAAATACGACGAGCAGCATCACGGCGACGAGAAAGCCCGGGATTGCATAGCCGATGACTAGGAATCCGCTGGTCCAGACGTCGAAGTCCTCGCCGTCCTTGACCGCCTTGCGGATGCCTAGCGGTATCGAGATCAGATAGGTCAGCAGCGTCATCCACAAGCCGAGCGAGATCGAGACGGGCAGCTTTTCCTTGATGAGGCTGAGCACACTGACATCGCGGAAGTAGCTCTTGCCGAAGTCGAACACGAGGTAATTCTTCATCATCAACAAAAATCGCTCGTGTGCAGGCTTGTCGAAGCCAAACTGCTTTTCTAGTTGGCGGATGAACTCCGGATCGAGGCCTTGCGCGCCGCGATAGGACGAGGAACCCGTGTCCTGGCTCGATTGCGCAGCGCTCGACTGCTGCCCCGCGATGTCCGCACCGCCTCCACCGATGCGGGAGGTCGCAGCGACGTCGGTACCGGTCAGCTGCGCGATGACGCGCTCGACGGGCCCGCCGGGGGCGAACTGGATGATCGTGAAGCTGATCAGCATGATACCGAGCAGCGTTGGAATCATAAGGAGAAGTCGCTTCACGAGATAGGCGGCCATTCCTCTTGCCTTCGCTCGATGGAACAGGATGGGCTGCTGCCCTGCCTGTTCGACTATCTACCAGTGACGGATGTCGGAACTGCCGGCGCGTTGATTGCGCCGCCAGATAGTTTCGCAGCTTTGTTCGAGTCGTACCACCAGGTATCCAGCACACCGCGATCGTAGCGCGGTTTCACGGCCGGACGCCCGAAGCGATCCCAAGCGGCGATGTTATGGGATGCCTTGAACCACTGAGGCACCCAGTAGTGGCCGGCGCGTAGTACGCGGTCGAGGGCCCGAGCGGCAGTCGTGAGTTCGTCGCGCGTGCGGGCTTCCTGGATCTTGCCGATCAGGCCATCGACCACCGGGCTGGCGATGCCGGAGAGGTTGAAGCTGCCCTCCGTCTCGGCTGCACGGCTCGAGAAATAGTTGAGCAGCTCCGAGCCGGGCGTCAGGCGCATGACGTAGCGCTGCGTGACGATGTCGAAATCGAAGGTCTTCATTCGGCGCTGGTATTGGGCTGGGTCGACACGTCGAACGCTAGCGCGGATGCCGAGCAGGCGCAGCGTCTGGACGTACGGGTTGACGATGCGCTCGGATGTCGCTTCGACGGTGAGGAACTCGATTTCGAGAGGCTCGCCGCGCGCGTTGCGCATGATCTGCTCGGTGCGCCGGCGGCCGAGGCCAACGCTACGGCCGATGCTACAGAGCGTGCCGCAAGCGCTTTCGTCGACCGTTTCGGTACGGATCGTCCAGCCGGCCGATGCGAGCACCTTAACGGCTTCGCGCAGGTTCTTGCGATCGGCGCCGGAGCCATTCGAGATCGGCGGCGAGTAAGGCACGCCGTTCAGCACTTCTGGCAGGACTTCGGGGGCGAGCTTGTCACGAAAGGGCTCGAGCAGCGCCAGTTCCGCCGGCGTGGGCGGGCCGGAGGCTTTCATGGGCGAGTTCTCGAAGTAACTCGCGGTGCGCTGGTAGAGGCCATAGAACAGGTTGGCATTCATCCACTGGTAGTCGAAGGCGAGATCGAGGGCGCGGCGCACGCGCGGATCGGCGAACTTCGGCCGGCGCGTGTTGACGAAGAAACCCTGGGCGCCGGAGGGGTTATCGTCGGGAAGTGTCAAGCGCCGGATGCGGCCGTCACGGACCTGTGGCACGTCGTAGGCGGTCGCCCAGTCGCGGGCCGTAAACTCCTCGCGGAAATCGTATTCGCCCGCTTTCAGGCCTTCGAGCTGTGCGGTGCGGTCGCGGTAGTATTCAAAGCGAATAGCATCGAAGTTGAAGCGGCCTTTGTTGACGGGCAGGTTTCTGCCCCACCAATCAGGGCGTCGCGTGTAGGTTACGGATGCGCCGTGCCGGAAGTCGGTCAGCGCGTAGGGACCCGAGCCGATCGGCGGCTGTAGGGACGTCTCTTCGAAGCTTACGCGCGCGTAATAGGCTTTCGAAAGCACGGGCAGGCTCGCGACGACGAGGGGCAGATCGCGGACCTGGGTTCCTTGAAACTCATACGTCACGCGATGGAGGCCGAGCGCGGTCACTTTCGTCACGTCCCGGAGCCGGGCGCGGAAGTTCGGGTGCCCCTTTTCCTTCAGAGTGACGAAGCTGAATACCACGTCGTCTGCCGTCAGCGGTGACTTGTCGGAGAAGCGGGCCTCGGGGCGCAGGTTGAAGGTCACCGACAACCGGTCGGGGGCGATATGCGCGGAGTGGGCGATCGCACCGTACATCGCGTCGGGCTCGTCAGTCGCCCGTACCATCAGGCTTTCGAAGACGAGATCAGCGACGCCCTGGGCCGCGTCACCCTTCAGGATGAAGGGGTTGAAATTGTCGAACGTGAGCGCGCCGCCGACGAGCGCCAACCGGCCACCTTTGGGCGCAGTGGGATCGACGTAGTCGAAATGCTGGAACCCGGCCGGGTATTTGAGGTCGCCGAACGCGGAGATGCCGTGACTGGGCTCGGTCCGAGCCGGAACACTCGCCGCGAAAACGAGCAGGCCTGCCGAGATCAATATGGCTGCCGACTTTCGCATCGACTGTCAGGTGCTCCCGGCGCGAGCCACTCTATTGCGCGCGCTTGGCGGCGAGCGCGCTGGCGCGCTCGTTGTCCCACCACCAGACGCGATCGAACGAAGGGCTCAGCGATGGCATCTTTTCAGGCCGGGCGAACTTGTCCCAGTAGCCCATGCGGTCGAACGGGTAGTTCCACTGCGCGACGACGTAGTTGTTCCAAAGCAACAGGCGGTCGAGTGCGCGGACGGAGGCATTCAGCTCGTCCCGGCTCTTGGCGAACACCACTTTTTCAACCAGAAAGTCGACCGCTTTGTTCTTCACGCCCATGATGTTCATGCTGCCTTCCCGGTCAGCGAACTCACTCGACCAATAGAGGCGCTGTTCATTACCTGGTGCCGATTGCTGGGGGATGACGTGGACAATCATGTCATAGTCGAACGACCGGATGCGAGCCTGGTATTGGGCAGAATCGACGACGCGCACGCTGGTCTCGATGCCGAGCTTTTTGAGGTCTGCGCTGTAGTTCTGGGTGTGGCGCTCGAAGGCCGGCGAGTTGAGCAAGATCTCGATCTTGAGCGGTTGGCCGGCAGGGTTTCGCAGTTGCGTGCCGACAATCTTATAGCCGGCGGCCTGAAGTAGTTTTGCGGCCTCGGCCAGGTTTTTTCGGTGAGACGTCATCGAGCCGCCGACAGGCTGTTTGAATTCTCGCATAAAGGTGCTTTCGGGCACGCCATCGGGTGAAAGCTTCTTGGCTTCTTCGAGTAGCTGGAGTTCGCGGCCTTGTGGAAGTCCGGTGGCCTTGCGGTCGGAATTGTCGAAGTAGCTGTTGGTGCGGATGTAGGACGAATAGAGCAGCTGCTCATTCATCTCTTCGAAATTGAACGCGAGGTTGAGGGCCTCGCGTACGCGAAGATTCTGGAACTGAGGGCGGCGCAGGTTCAGCGCGAAGGCCTGCATCGGTGTCGGGCGCTTGTTGGTGAGCCGGTCGAGCTTGACGAGCCCTCGTTTAACGGCGGGGAATTCATACTCCGTCGCCCAGGCCTTCGCGGTGTTTTCGGGCCAGTAGTCTATGCCGCCAGCCTTGAAGCTCTCGAATGCAGCCGTACGCTCGCGGAAGTAATCGATCCGGAACGTGTCGAAGTTCCATTGGCCACGATTGACGGGCAAGTCCTTAGCCCACCAGTCGGCGACGCGCTCGTAGACCATCGAGCGCCCGCGATCCACTTCCCTGATCCTGTAAGGTCCTGAACTGACTGGTATTTCGAGCGTTGTCTTCGACAGGTCCCGAGTTTCCCAGTAGTGCTTGGGCAGGACCGGCAGACCGGCGACCTGATAGGGGAGCTTGCTGTTGCCGGGGCCGGCGAAATGGAATTTCACCTCGTTGGGGCCGGTCTTCTCGCCCCGCGTGACGTCCTTGTAGAATTGGGCGTAGCGGATGTTGGCCTTCTTCAAAGCCTCGAGTGTGAAGATGATGTCTTCCGGGGTGATCGGTTTGCCATCGTGGAAGCGGGCTCCCTTGCGCAGGCCAAAGGTCACCGACGAAAAGTCGTCCGGGTAGGAGGCCCATTCCGCGACGAGGCCATACATCACGTTGAGTTCGTCGGCGCTCGTGACCATGAGGCTATCGTAGGTGCTGTCGAGTTCGGCGGCGGACACACCCGACAGGGTGTAGGGGTTGAGGTTGTCGAATGAGCCTTCGGCCCACAGCCGGATGTTGCCGCCTTTGGGCGCGTTCGGATTCACCCAATCGAAGTGCTTGAAATCCGCAGGATAAGCGGGCTCGGCAATCAAGGCGATCGCGTGGCGCTTCTGCTCTGGCTTCTGTTGAGCGAGACCGTCGCCCATCATGAGCGGAACCGTGACCGACAACGCGGCTACCAAACCCAGCGCAGACCTAAGGCTGGCCCGGAGCGACATAGGAATGGGCATCGGCTGGGCTTCTCCTTGTGCGGGGAAAAATCGAGGGAGCGACAAGGCGTGACGATGTCCGGACGGGGGCGCCGATCGCTTCAGCAGGCAGTTTTATAGCAAAAGACCCCGCCAACATAGTGGCAGGGTCTCGTGTGATTCAGACTGCGCTGGAAAATCGAGGCAGAGTGTCCGGTTCGACTTGGGCCTCAGTTCGGCAGAGGCTGCGGTGATTCCGACAACGTGCGCAGGTAGACAAGGAGATCGGCGAGGTCAGCGTTGTTCTTGACGCCGGCGAACGCCATCTGGTTGCCGGGGATCGAACCGCGGGGATCGTTCAGGTAGGCGGCCATCTTCTCGAAGGTCCAGGTGCCCTTAACGCCCTTGAGCGCATTCGAATAGCGCGGGAAACCGGCATTCGAGGCCACCTCGCGGCCCATGATCCCGTAGAGATTGGGACCGACGAGCGCCTTGCCGTCCTTGTCGACGGTATGGCAGGCGCGGCACGGCGCGAATGCGGCCCGGCCATTGTCGGCGCTGGCAGTCTTCAACATCGGTGCAACGTCGGAAAACTTGAATGCGGCAGGAGCTGCTGCGGTCGTCGTGGCAGCCGTGCCGGCCGTGACCGGCAGGGTGTAGCCGGGCTTGGCCTTGTAATCAGCAGGGCCATGGCCACCGCCGCCGAGGATGTCACTCAGCGTACCGGCACCAAACGCGACGAGCAGAGCCGCGAGAACCGCGCCTGCGATCTTATTGAGAAACCAGCTGTCCATGCCCCCGTTAACCTCCAGCGATGAGCCGACCGCACTATAGATGCCAGCAGAATTTGTTGCCGACGCGGTTTCCGTGCAGTCTATGACAGTTCGTGGCCGCGCAAAACCATCCACCCGAGCGCTCAGCACCCTAGACAGGCAGCCCGACGCTCCTGCCATCCCCTTGCCACTCTACGTCACCGTGTTCTAGTGGCAGGTGCCGAGACCAATTGTCACTTGGGGGCAACGCACAGTGGCCTATGCTCACCGAGCGTTGCCAGTCAAGGGTGGATCGTCGTCGGGAATCCCAACGGTGTCATCGGCACATCAATCCAGGATCAAGTGAATGCCGCGCACGATCGTTCTCGTTCCTGCTCGACTGAAAGCTACGCGGCTGCCGGACAAGCCGTTGGCCGATATCCACGGCGAGCCGATGATCGTCCACGTCTGGCGGCGCGCGATGGAGGCAGACGTCGGGCGTGTTGTCGTCGCTACGGACACCGAAGCGATCGCCGAGGTCGTGAAACGGGCGGGCGGGGAAGCGGTGATGACCCGAGCGGATCATCCCTCGGGCTCGGACCGGATCTTCGAGGCGCTGCGTAAAGTCGATCCGGATCGCAAGGCCGACTTGGTGGTCAACCTGCAAGGTGATCTGCCGACGCTCGATCCGAGGCTGGTGCGCGAATGTCTTGCGCCATTGGCAAAGCGGGACGTCGACATCGCGACGCTCGCCGCCGAGATCCAGATCGAGCACGAGCGGACGGAACCAAGCGTCGTCAAGGTCGTCGGAACTCCCACCGGGTCGCCGGCTACGTTGCGGGCGCTCTATTTCACCCGCTGCAGCGCGCCGCACGGTGACGGGCCGCTCTATCACCACATCGGCATCTACGCCTACCGGCGGTTAGCGCTGGAGCGGTTCGTCAAGTTGCCGCCATCGCCGTTGGAATTGCGGGAGAAGCTCGAGCAGCTGCGGGCGCTGGAGGCGGGGATGCGAATCGACGTGCGGATCGTCGAGACGGTTCCGCTGGGCGTGGACACGCCGGCCGATCTCGAGCGGGCCCGCAAGCTCCTCTCGGCAAAAGGGAAATCAACGGCTGTGATGAGGAAGTCGAAGACGAAGAATGGACCCGCTGGCGTCAAAGCCGGGGCGGCCCGAAAGTCCGCTGCGGGGCGGACGGCACAACCATCCAGAAAGAAGCAGGCCACGTGACGAAATCGAAGAAGTCAGCATTGCGTGCCGTTTCCAATCGCATCTCCTATCAAGGGGAGGCCGGCGCCAACTCGCACATGGCGGCGAAGGAAGCGCATCCCGATCTCGAGCCGATGGCGTGCGCGACGTTCGAGGACGCGCTGGCCGCCGTCAAATCGGGCGAGGCGCGATACGGCATGATTCCGATCGAGAATTCGGTTGCAGGGCGGGTGGCGGACATCCATCACCTGCTTCCCAACGCGGGGCTCTACGTCGTTGGCGAGCACTTTCTGCGCGTGCGATTTCATCTCATGGGGATCAAGGGCGCAAGGCTCGACGGCATCAAGGATGTCTACAGTCACGTGCATGCGCTGGGCCAATGCCGCAAGATCATCCGCAAGCATGCACTGAAGGCGCACGTGACCGGCGATACCGCCGGCGCTGCCCGTGAGGTTTCCGAGTGGAAGGATCCTAGCCGGGCGGCGCTGGCGCCGCCGCTGGCTGCAGAAATCTACGGTCTCGATATCCTTGCCAAGGACGTCGAGGACGAGGCGCACAACACGACGCGGTTCGTGATACTGGCGGCGGAGCCCGAGGATGCCGACCACGACACCGGCGATTTCGTGACGAGCTTCATCTTTCGCGTCAGGAACGTGCCTGCTGCACTCTACAAGGCGATGGGCGGGTTCGCGACCAACGGTGTCAACATGACGAAGCTCGAGTCGTATCAGCCGGAGGGAAGTTTCTCGGCTTCGATGTTCTATGCCGATATCGAGGGGCATCCTTCAGAGCGACGGGTGCAGCTCGCACTGGAGGAGCTGGGCTTCTTCTCGACCGAGCTCAAAGTGCTCGGCACTTATAAGGCCAGTGCTTTCCGGCGGGAAATCGCGGAGAAGTGAGGGCAACGGGCAACTTCAAGCGGGCGTGGGAGGAAGCATGGTCGAGGTGGGCAAGGTGCGGCGCGTCGTGACCACGGTCGACGCGAGTGGCAAGGCCGTAGTGCTGTTCGACGGGCAGAACCCGAACTGCACATTGCGACCGGCGCGCAAAAACGTGATGAACCTGCTGTGGGCGACGAGCGGCGCGCCGGCGGATATTACCGGGAGCCAGGATCGCGGGGCCGTCGAGATCGGTACGCAGCCGCCGCCGAACGGTACGGCGTTTCGCATCATCGACTATCCGCCGACGACCCCGGAAGAAGAGGCCAAGCTCGATGTCGCGCAGCGGCAGCACGAGATCGGCAAGGATGCGCCCAAGCGAGGGCTACCACCGCGTCATCCGTTCATGCATCGCACCAGGTCGCTCGACTATGCGCTGATCCTGTCGGGCGAGATCACGATGCTGCTCGACGATTGCGAGGTGCATCTCGTGGCCGGGGACGTGCTCATTCAACAGGGCACCAATCACGCGTGGATCAATCGGGGGAAAGAGCCTTGTCGGATCGCCTTCGTGCTGGTCGATTCCAACGAACCTTGAGTGTCGAGTGGTGAGTAGTCATTGGTGAGTGGTGAGTATCCAAATGTCGCGTTTACCTCCTGTCGATCCTGAAACGCTCAGTCCTGAAAAACGGGCGGCGTACGACGAAATTCTGCGCATACGAGGCCAAGTGCGCGGGCCATTCGCCATCTGGCTCACGAGCCCGGAGTTGTGCGAGAGGGCGCTGGCGCTGCAGGACTGGTTTCCGAAGCGGGGTAAGCTCGACCGGCGGTTGCTGGAGTTGATGATCCTCGTGCTGGCGCGGGCGGCCACAGCCCAATTCGCGTGGTTCGTGCACGAGCCGCACGCCGTTCGCCTGGGGGTATCCCAAGACGTTGTCGAGGCGATCCGAGAGCGGAGGACACCTGATTTCGACAAGGAAGACGAGCGGCTCGTCTACGACATCACGCGGGAGCTCGATGCTACGCGGACCCTGTCTCAACAGACCTATGACCGCGGAGTGGCCATGCTCGGAGCGGAGGCGATGGTTGAACTCGTTTCGGCAGTCGGGTTCTACGTCATGGTGGCGATGACGCTGAATACCTTTCAGGCGCCGGTGCCAGGGGGCAAGCTGCCACTAGTCTGATGGGGGAAGGCACGAGCAAAGTGATCCATTCGGTGGCGGAAGCCGTTAATCTTCGGACAAATCCGGTTTCAGCCTGCCGAAGGATGCGGCTATCCCTATGAATTCCGAGCCCCTCGACATCGCCGTTATCGGCTCAGGCATATCAGGGCTCAGCGCGGCATGGCTCTTGTCGCATCGGCATCGTGTGACGTTGATCGAGCGGGAGGACCGGCTCGGAGGTCACAGCAACACGGTCGTTGCGCCAGGGAGTGGTGCAGGCGCTGGCGTCGGCGTGCCGATCGATACCGGGTTTATCGTCTACAATCCGGAGACCTATCCCAATCTCGTGCAACTCTTCCAGCACTTGAACGTTCCGGTTGCGCCGACCCTCATGGGGTTCGCTGTGTCAATGGACGCTGGAGCATACGAGTATTCCGGGACGACAGCCCTTGGGCTGTTCGGACAGCCTTCCAACCTGCTGCGGCCGTCACACTACAAGATGATAGCGGAGATACTGCGGTTCTTTCGCGAAGCTCCAGAGCTTCTCGACGAGCAGAGTTCGCGGCAGACGCTGGGCGAATATCTAGAGGCGAAATCCTATTCTTCGGGGTTCATCCACAGGCACATTCTTCCGATGGCCGCCGCGATTTGGTCGACGCCGTCGGCGCGCGTGCTCGACTTTCCAGCGGCCAGCTTCGTCCGTTTCTACGCGAGCCACGGTCTCTTGCGCGCCAGCAACCGGCCCGAGTGGCGGACGGTTGCCGGCGGTAGCCGGGAGTACGTGACTCGCCTCGCGAATGCCTTTCGGGGGCGGATCGAAACCGGGGCTGCGGTCGTCAAGGTGCGTCGCAATGCGGATAGCGCCTGGGTCAAGACGTCGGCGGACGATTCCGAGCGGCGCTTCGACGCTTGCGTATTCGCTTGCCATGCCGATGAGACGCTCACTCTGTTGTCCGATGCTGATGGGCACGAAGCCGCGTTGCTCGGTGCCTTTCGTTACAGTTCGAATCGGGCGGTGCTGCACACGGACGCGACGCTGATGCCGAAACGCCGGCGGGTCTGGTCGAGCTGGAATTATATCGGTTCGCGAACGCCACACGGGCAGGATCAGTTGTCGGTCACCTATTGGATGAATGCCCTGCAGCCACTTGCGACATCGCGTGACTACTTCGTCACGCTCAACCCGCACCGGCCACTCGCGCCTGGTACTTTCATCGAAGGCTTCGACTATCGGCATCCGCAGTTCGATCAGGCCGCTCTCGATGCGCAGCGACGGCTTTGGAGCCTGCAGGGGCGTCGGCGTAGTTGGTTTTGCGGCAGCTATTTCGGTTACGGCTTCCACGAGGACGGGCTGCAGGCAGGACTTGCGGTGGCGGAGTTGCTGTGTGGGGTGCGGCGACCTTGGGCCGTAAAGGGTGAGTCCGGCAGGCTTCATCTCGATTCGGGAACGCGGGGCAGTGAGCCGTCATCGGGTCTCGAGAGGGTCGCATGAACGGCGAAG
>LNFM01008561.1_pt1 | contig 35780 bp, 29 predicted proteins | sample 596031 | NCBI WGS metagenome assembly LNFM01 (sample SAMN04254537, study PRJNA301005) | activated carbon metagenome | isolation source: dual media filters at the Ann Arbor, Michigan drinking water treatment plant | place: USA: Ann Arbor | reverse complement strand
TCCAATACTGTTTGCCACAATAAATAAGCATACAAATAATAGCACAAATAAAAAGACCTCTTGTTTTCATTCCATAAAATGCAAACAATAAAATACCTACCACGCCATATTGAAATAAGATATCACCCGGCCACAGCAATACAAATGCATTAAAAATTCCAAAGAACATTAGCCACATCTGGCGTCGGATATATGCATCGGCATTGCTTATATCAACAGGATGCTCCTTTTTTTGCAGAAATAAAATAATACCGGCTCCAAATACCAATGCAAACAAGGCTCTCATTTTTCCTTCAAACAAAATAGAGACTGCTGTTAATAATTTATAGTTACCGCCGTGTGTGCCGGTTCTGTAAAATATTTGTTGATTGGTAATAAAGCCCCCAAACTCACCAATACTGATGACGAGGATTCCGAGCAAGGCAAGGCCCCGTAATACATCAAGTGAAAATATTCTATCATCGGAAATGCCGGGAGGAACTACCTGCAAAGGTGAACTGCCCGAAGCGTTGAAGTAGGTAAGACTCATGTATTTGGTTTTGGAGTTTCCTTCGGGTAGCTGTTCTAAATATAAGTATAATATGAATTGAAAACCCAGCGGGATAGAGGTAAAATTTTTTAGGCGTTGCTATCGGCTTATTTTTACAGCATGTCGCTCTATCTCACATCTCTTAATTCTGGCAGCAATGCTAATTGTTATTATATAGGAAACCGAAATGAAGCTGTATTGGTTGATACAGGATTAAGTTGCCGGGAAACGGAACGGCGAATGAAACTACTGGACCTTTCCATGGAAAAAGTAAGAGCCATCTTTATTTCACATGAGCATGGCGATCATATTACCGGGTTGGCCGGGCTTTCCAAAAAATATCGCTTACCGGTTTATATTACTGATGGTACACTACGCAATACCAGGATTCCGATAGAGCAGCAGTTGGTTCATTCTTTTAATCATTCAAAGCCGGTTACAATTGGCGGATTATCTATACAAGCTTTTCAAAAAAGTCATGATGCCGCCGACCCACATAGTTTTATGATAACCGGTAGTGGTACAAATGTTGGCATCATCACTGATATCGGGTATGCCTGCAAACAAGTACTGAAATTTTTCAGCCGTTGTCATGCTGTTTTTTTAGAATCCAATTATTGCGACACAATGCTGTCGAATGGTAATTATCCTTACCACTTGCAACAACGCATTAGCAGCGACCGGGGACACTTATCGAATAAACAGGCATTGGAGTTATTTCAGCAGTATAAATCTCCCAATTTGCAACTGCTTATTCTTTCGCATTTATCAAAGAATAATAACAAACCTGAACTGGTAGAACAATTATTTGCACCACATGCGGGTAATACCAAAGTGGTGGTTGCTTCCCGGTACGAAGCAGGTCCAATTTTTACTATTGCAGGAAATGAAACTGCTAGTACCCATCAAAAGAAAAAGACTTTACGAAAGCATGAACAGCAGTTGTCTTTATTCTAATAAATAGCTTTTATTATTATAGGGAAACAGTATTCAAACATTTACTTTTCCGCAGTGTTCCAGGCGATCGCCTTTCTTAGTATTCTGCTTTTCCCTAATTTAGTATAATACTATTTACCAATGAACAACAGTGTAATAAACCAAAACCAGCTTCGCCAGTTTTTCTTTATCATCCTTATTTTATTACTGGGCATATTGTTGTTCACAGAGCTTTATGTATTTTTTCCTGCGCTGTTAGGTGCTATCACATTATATGTGCTATTACACAAATGGATGCTGTATCTCACCGAAAAAAAGAAATGGCGAAAGGGCGGGACGGCATTATTACTCATGCTATTTTCTTTTATTGTAATACTGCTGCCGGTAGGCCTGCTTATTAATATGCTTTCTTCTAAAGTGAGTTATGCTATTCAACATTCAGCGGAACTTACTACAGCATTGAAAAAAGTAGTGGCCGATATTGAACTGCAATTCAATATAACCCTTGCCAGCGAAGCGAATATTAATAAACTCGGGAACTCAATTGCACAAAGTCTGCCTAAAATACTCGGAGCTACTTTTAGCACTCTTACCACTATTTTCTTCATGTACTTTATTCTGTATTTCATGCTGGTAAATAGTAGGAGTATGGAAAATACTCTATTTGAATACATTCCATTAAAAGATGAAAATGTAGACCGGCTTAGCAATGAAGTGCATCTGATGGTTAAATCAAATGCCATCGGTATTCCACTAATAGCTTTTGCACAGGGCTTAATTGGATTACTTGGTTATTTAATTATAGGCGTTAATGAACCTTTCTTTTGGTTTGGCGTAACCTGTATTGCGGCCATGCTTCCCGTAGTAGGTGCTGCATTGGCCTATGTGCCTTTAGCTATTATATTTTTTGCCAATGGACAAACCGGGCAGGGAGTAGCAATGCTGCTATTTGGTTTTGCAATAATTGGCACTATCGATAATGTATTGCGGTTTACATTATTAAAAAGATTAGGCAATGTGCATCCGTTAACAACTGTATTCGGCGTTATTATTGGCTTAAGTCTATTTGGTTTTATTGGTTTGATATTCGGTCCGCTGCTTATTTCTTTATTTATGCTCTTGCTAAAAATTTATTCCAGTGAGTTTATTGTTAGGCAACGAGCTGCAAGTAAAATAATGGAGAATTGATTTTTTTAAACCTTGATTTCTTGTATTTGTATAGTTAATGTAACTCGTAAATTCACTTATGAATATATTGAGCTGCTACGTACTTCTTCGCAAACTATTAATAAACAAACATTTATTGCTTGCATTTTTAACAATTGCATAATATTTTGCACTCACTATCGTTTTAAATCCACGCCGTGTAAAACTTTTAAAAAAAGGAAACCCGGCGGATAATCGTACCCTAAGTGAAAAACCTATTAATTCCCACACTAGTGGGAGTAATGTGTACCTCGTTTACCATTATTCCAACGCATTCAACTGTAAGCAGCGAGTCAGCTGTGGCTACAGTTTCTCATTCAATTGTTGCAGAACCTCCACCAATTCATACTACCAATGCAGCTACTACTATTTATGCTACTGCAAACCTACAGCAATATGGTTTGTCTGATGAGGCTTTTCAATTTGCATGGAAGGGCTATCAGAAATTATTAGAAAATAAACAGATCAGTCGTAGTGAATATCTTACGATCTGCGATTTCAGTCAGCCTTCTTCGCAAAAAAGATTATATATAGTGGACGTTGAAAATCAAAAACTGATCACCAATACATATGTAGCTCACGGAAAGAATTCTGGTAATGAATATGCTACCAAATTTTCAAATACTCCTGAATCATTACAAAGCAGTCTGGGTTTTTATGTAACTGCCAATACCTACATCGGGGCACATGGATTATCCCTACGCATCAATGGTGTAGATAAAGGCTATAATGATAAAGCATTAGCAAGAACGATTGTGATACACGGTGCCGCATATGTTGATCCGGCAAGAGCAAAAGCTGGTGTATTTATGGGTCGCAGCTATGGCTGTCCCGCTGTACCACAAAAAGAATCTGCAGAAATTATTACAACTATAAAGAATGGCACCTGCCTGTTCATTCTAAAATATTAAACGGCTGATTGGACACACTAACAAGGATGGATGAAAAACAAAAAGCTCAACTTACCCTATGGTTGGGCTTTTTTGTATTTACTTAGCCACGGATTAACACAGATTAAAATACACTCAACAAATGGCCTTTACAACTTTCCGATACTTTGCTGAATTGTTATAACTCCCATATAAGTCATAACAGCTACCACCAGCCAGCCAATTATTTGTAAGAGCAAGGGATGTTTATATTTTTTGATGATATCGGACCTATTGGCGGCCAATAAAATTACCGCTAGTGCAATTGGAAGAATTAGACCGTTTATCATTCCCGCCAGTACTAATAGTTTTATTGGATTACCTATTGCAACAAAGATGATAGTTGATAGAATGATAAAACAACTGATCACCTTTTTTTCATTGTTTCTTACTACCGGAACTAATGTTTTCCAGAAAGAAACCGATGTAAACGATGCACCCACTACGGATGTAATAGCGGCACTCCATAACACTACTCCAAAAAATTTATAGCCAAGGTCTCCAGCTGCAGATTGAAAAATTGATGCTGCCGGATTTGATGCGGCCAATTTTATTCCCTGCGAAACAATACCCAATGCGGCAAAGAATAACATAAAACGCATTATTGAAGTAATGAGAATACCACTTACCGCACTTCTTGATACCTGTGGCAAATAACCGGGTCCTTTAATTCCTGCATCTAACAACCGGTGTGCCCCGGCAAAAGAAATATATCCACCAACAGTACCGCCCACCAATGTCACAATCTTCATCATATCAATTTTCTCCGGCCATATTGTTCTGTATAATGCTTCGCCAATTGGTGGATTGGAAGAAAAAGCGATATATACTGTAATAACAATCATTATTAACCCAAGGATCTTTACAAAACTATCAATCAGTTTACCGGCTTCTTTATACCAAAATATTCCAAGTGCAATAAAACAACTTATTACAGCTCCAATTTTTGCATCTATTCCGGTTAATACATTTAGTCCTAATCCTGCTCCTGCAATATTGCCGATATTAAAAACCAGCCCACCAAATACAATTAGTGCCGCCAGAAAATAACCAAGTCCCGGAAATACTTTATTTGCAATATCCTGTGCCCTGCTCTCACTCATCGTTACAATGCGCCAGATATTTAACTGTGCGCCGATGTCTAATAAAATAGAAATAAGAATTACAAAACCAAAACTGGTAAGCAGTTGCTCTGTAAATAAAGATGTTTGTGTAAGAAAGCCGGGACCAATTGCCGAAGTAGCCATCAGGAATGCAGCACCAAGTATTGCAGAATTTTTTTTCATTACCGATTTACCGCTTTAGATATTGCTTTTGCAAATTCCACCGCATGTTTACCATCTCCATGTATGCAAATAGTTTCTGCAGTAATTGGAATTACTTTTCCTGATACGGTTGTTACATTTCCCTCATTTATCATTTGTATTACCTGTCGTATTGCATCTTCTATATTTTCAATTATAGCACCAAGTTGAGAACGGGGAGTTAATGAGCCATCATCCTGGTAACTACGATCAGCAAAAACCTCACTGGCTGTTTTTAATCCAATTGCTTTTGCCTGCTCAATAGCATGGCTGCCGCTTAAACCAACTAAAATGAGACTGCTGTCAAAATCTCGTACAGCTTTGGCAATAACATTTGCTATTAATGCATCTTTTGCAGCAATGTTATACAATGCGCCATGTGGTTTTACATGGTTCATTTTTAAATCGAACGAAGACGCTACTTCTGAAAAAATAATAAGCTGTTGTGTAACCAAATCATACAATTCATCAACCGGTAAATTCATTTCTTGTCGTCCAAAATTATCCCGGTCATAAAAAGAAGGATGTGCCCCAATTGCTACTCCATACTTTAAACATAGTGCAATTGTTTCCTGCATCGTAGTTACATCGCCGGCATGATAACCGCAGGCAATATTAGCAGAGTTGATAAAGGGCATAATGAGTTCATCATTGCCGATGCCTTCACCCATATCACAATTAATGTTCAAATCTTTTTATTTAAAAATTCTTGTAACCTGAAAGTACAGGCATTTTGCAATTGCTGCAAATGTTGTTGCTGTTGCAGCAATAATTCTTCCGCCTTTTGTTGATTGGTGAAGCTAAACCGGATCTTTTCACCAGCTTTTATTTGCGCCAACCTTGATTGATGCGCTGAAATTACATGTGCTATTCTCGGATAACCGCCTGTGGTTTGATGATCGGCCATAAGCACTATCAATTGCCCATCGGGTAATAATTGAATGGTTCCAAAACTTACCGCCGATGATAACAGCTCTTCGTTATTCGTCGTGGTTAAAGATTCTCCTTTTAATCTATAACCCATCCGGTCAGACTGCGGAGTAACCATAAAAGGATACGTCATTATTATTTGTTTGGAATCATCCGTCAACCTGTTCCACTCATCAGCTTCCAGCAATAAAATAGTTTCTTCCTTGGTTGTTTCCATTGTTGCACCTGCTTTCCAGGGAAGTATTAAAAATTCTGTTTTCCCAAGCAATAAACTCAGTGATGAAAGAATTGATTGAATTGGTATTTCATCTTCTTTCTGCAAAGCCCTTCCTTTATATCCGCCGGCTCTTGCTTTTAATTGTGTACTATAACTGTTCAACCATTTTGGCATATCAAACCCACCATGCACAGCTAAATAAGCTCTTGCTCCTTTTTTCAATCCGTAAAATTGGAGTATGCTGTATTTGTTTATCAATACGGGTTGCCCATGTGGAATTTCTTCGGCATTGATATGTGCAGAAAAATTGGCACCTGTGATTGCGATCAATGCAGGTTCTTCAAAAAATAATTCTGCAGCGGGAAAATGTAATTCTATTACGGCATCGTTTCTATTATTGCCAACCAATATATTCGCAACTTGTGCCGACCATTTATCCATTGCACCACCAGGATTTATTCCAAGATGTTGCCAGCCGTATCGGCCAAGATCTTGTAATGTATCCAACACGCCGGCTTTTATGATTCGTACATTCATTCCTTGCTATATCAAAAAAGAGAATCGTTTTCTTGTTTAGTATAATCTTCTTTGCTTATTGAATAAAATTGAACATAGTCACCTGCCCTTAATTGTGCAGGTTCTTCTCTATCAGCATTAAACAACTTCAATGGTGTTCGACCAATAATTTGCCAACCACCTGGCGATGCAAAAGGATAAATGCCTGTTTGCACTCCTGCAATTCCCACACTTCCTGCTGAAATCGGCGCCGGTTGTATTTTTCGTGGCATTGTAATTTGTTCATCTACTTCGCCCATGTAGGCAAAGCCCGGCAAAAACCCGAGCATATATACTTTATAATTTTTGGAAGTATGAATTTTAACTATCGCCTCTTTAGAAATATTTTTTGCCACAGATAGGTTCTGCAAATCCGCTGCAAATTCATCATCATAACAAACAGGAATTTTTATAAGTCGTTCAACTGCTTTAAAATGTGGAACAGGTTGCTGTAATTTTTCTTCCACTATATTTTTTACAATTTCAAATGCAGATGTACCAACGGGATATTTCTTTCTCACCTTGACTATGTCGTAGCAAATCGTAAGGGTGCTGTATGCAGGAATTATTTCTATCATTCCCTGAAAAGGGTTTTGCAGCAATTGTTGAAACCTTGTTACCACTTCCTTATTTATCGCTGCATTAATTGCCGTTCCAAATTCAATGGTAATCGCAGCATCTCCAAGTGGATAAATACGGTATGATAAAGTAGCCGAATTCATGATTATCTGCTATCAAGATAACAACTTATCGCAAATACAAAAACAGAACGGTACTCCTATTTCTTTGTCAGCTGTAGTACTACTATCATCTTCGTTGCGTCGCACTCTTCATCGTTCAGTAATTCTACTGAGCATCTCCAGATAGTTTTCCCAAAGAGGTTATATCTTTTAAAAAAGATGTAACCTCTCTGCCTTGTCGCTTATTTTCAAATTAGGCTAACTTTGACAGTTTTAATTTACTATCCAAACTTACACCCCGCCGTGCCTGGAATGGTGTAAAAGTGCTTAGCAGCTATTATGTAAGCAAATGGACCAAAAAAGCCGTTCAATGGGGCTATCCACTTTCCATTTCTTTTGAACCCACTACTTCCTGTAATCTTCGTTGCCCTGAGTGTCCCAGCGGACTCCGGGCTTTTACAAGACCAACTGGTATGCTGAAAAAAGATTTCTTTAGCGAAACCATTGACCAACTGCACAAAGATCTATTGTACCTCGTTTTTTATTTCCAGGGAGAGCCTTATCTCAATCCCAACTTTTTGGATATGGTAGAATATGCAGCTAAGAAAAAAATTTACACCGCTACTTCTACCAATGCACATTATATGACCGATGCGAATGCAAAACGTACAATAGAAAGTGGGTTAGATCGTTTGATTATTTCTATCGATGGCACTACACAAGAAGTATATCAGCAATATCGGGTAGGCGGCACATTGTCTAAAGTAATTGAAGGTGCTACGAATATTGTTAAGTGGAAGAAAGAATTAAACAGTAAAAAGCCTTTTGTAGTTTTTCAATTTTTAGTTGTAAAACCAAATGAGCATCAAATAGAAGATGTAAAAAAATTAGCCAAAGAAGTAGGTGTAGATGATGTGTGGTTTAAAACAGCACAGGTATATGATTATGAAAATGATCCTAACCAGTTAATACCAACCATTGATAAATATAGCCGCTATAAAAAAACAGCGGAGGGAAATAAATTCAAAGGAAAATTAGAAAACCATTGCTGGCGGCTATGGCATGACCCGGTAATTACCTGGGATGGCCTCGTAGCACCTTGTTGTTTTGATAAAGATGCGCAGCACCAGCTCGGCGATCTAAAGGAGAAAAGTTTTAAGGAGATTTGGAAAAACGGCGAATACAATAGTTTTCGGAAAAAGATTTTAAGGGGCCGCAGAAACATTGATATTTGTGCCAACTGTAGTGAGGGAACGAAAGTCTGGAGCAGCGACTGATCATTAAAAACCTGCCTATGCATATTTCTTCTTCTATTTCTACCCGCTTGCAATACCAGCACAAATGCCTTGTGGATATAATTGACGGATTAACTGATGAACAAGCAAGACGGCACATAATTACAGGCAAATGGTCCATATTTGAAAACATTGTACATCTTCAAACCTACCAGCACACCTTCATTAAAAGAATTCAACAGATACTTACCGGAGAAAAGCCAACTTTTCCAAGATATACTGCCGACGCCGACCCGCTGTTTCTTGATAATTGCGAAAGATCGATCCGGGAAGTAATGCATGATATGCTAACGGTACGAAAAGCAATGACAGGAGAAATGCTTACTTTCCAGGATGCCGATTATTCTAAAAAGGGGACTCATCCATTATTTGGAGAAATGAATATTCTGCAATGGCTTAATTTTTTTCTACTACATGAAGCACATCACCTGTTTGTCATTTTTAAATTGGCAGCAGAGTTAAAGAGAAATGCTAAAAATTTATAACTCTACTTAAACATCATTATTACCATTTCTTCATCTCATCAAAAATGGAAGTGTAGAACGATGTAAAGCCCTCAAAAAAATTGCGGAATGATTCGGATAACAGCTTCATAAAATGTCAGGTTAAGGTTGTTACTACAAAGCAACTGATTTTATAGATATACGGCAATACCACAAAGAGGGGTTTTTTTACACTATTGCTGCCCGGCTGATGTTAATAAAAGGCAAAGAATCTGCAGAAAGCTAAAATTAATTTGATAAATCAATGTTGCAACATTAATTTTGTGGTATTGAATTTTTAACGCTAAAAAATATATAACATGAGTGATTTAAGAACAAACGTAGACCAGTTGAATCAGATGATCCTGGAAGGAAATATTCTCCCTGCTTTTGAAAAATTTTATGCAGATGATGTGGTGATGCAGGATAATGATTACCCTGCCCGTGTAGGAAAAGATGTAAACCGTCAATACGAAGAAGCCTTTGTAAATGGCCTTACTGAATTTCGTGGTGCTAAAATATTGAACACTATCATCAGTGACGATGTTTCGGCTGTAGAATGGTGGATGGATTATACCCACAAAGACCATGGTACCCGTACCTACCGCCAATTGTCTGTACAGCGCTGGAAAAACGGTAAAATTGTAGAAGAAAAGTTTTATTACAACAATTAATACCGGGAAACTGCCAATTCATTTAAAAAGTTTCGGGCCTGGCGTTTTGCTTGCCTGAAACTTTTTACTTTTAACGAGTAAACTCAACGATATGGGCATTGATAAGGACATACAACAAGCAAAGTTTCGCAATGCGCATCAAAAAGCTGCCATCAATCTTATTTACACTTTGGGCTGGATCCGTGACAGGACTAAATCCGTTTTCGATGCAGAAGATATTACACCGCAGCAATTCAACATTCTCCGCATATTAAGAGGAAGTTTTCCTAATCCACTATCTACCCTGCAAATAAGAGAAAGAATGCTGGAAAAAATGAGTGATACCAGTCGTATTGTTGATCGCCTTATCGCCAAAGGATTAGTAAAAAAAATTACTTGCAAAAAAGACCGCCGCCTGGTAGATGTAATTATTACCGATAAAGGCAAAAAAATGCTGGAACGTTTAGATGCCCGCCAGGATGAAATTGACGGAGTAATGGGCAATCTTTCAGAAAATGATGCTAATATTCTCAGCAATTTGCTCGATAAAATCCGGGATGCTGGTGAATGACGTATTTTTACCGCACTGATTATTAATCCTGAATTTGAATACTACATGAAACGGTTTTGGTTATTGCTCTCCGCCCTTGCCTCTATTACATTTTTATATGCACAGCCCAAGTACGAATTTCGAGGTGTATGGGTAGCCAGTGTTAATAATATAGACTGGCCTAAATCAGGTGATACAAATCCTGAAAGTCAAAAAGCTGATTATATCCGTTTGCTGGATATGCATCAGAAAAATGGTATGAATGCAATGATCGTTCAGGTTCGTCCTGCTGCAGATGCGTTTTATCCATCCACATTTGAACCCTGGAGCCAATGGCTTACGGGTGTACAAGGCCAGCCACCATCTCCTTATTATGATCCACTTCTGTTCATGATCGAAGAAACGCATAAAAGAGGAATGGAGTTTCATGCCTGGTTAAATCCATACAGAGCTGTTCACAATCTTGGCAGTTCTTCCGTAGCAGCTAATCATATCAGCCGCATTCATCCTGAATGGTTTTTAAACTATGGTGATAAAAAATATTTTGATCCGGGAAATAAGGAAGCACAAAAATTTGTGGTGGATGTTGTTCGTGACATTGTAAAAAGATATGATGTAGATGCTATTCACATGGATGATTACTTTTATCCGTACCGCATACCCGGAAAAGAATTTCCGGATGCAGCTTCCTATGCAAGATCCGGAAGTAAGCTAAGCAAAGACGATTGGCGTAGAAGTAATACAGATTCTATTATACAGGCGATTAGTATAGCCATTAAACAAGAAAAGAAACTGGTTCGTTTCGGTATTTCTCCATTTAGTGTATGGCGTAATAAAGATAAAGACCCCGTAAGAGGAAGTGATACCCGTGCCGGTCAAACCAATTATGATGACTTGTATGCTGATATTTTATTGTGGCTAAAAAAGGGATGGATTGATTATGTAACACCGCAATTGTATTTCACCATTGGCCACTCAAAAGTTGATTATGCAAAAATGGTAGATTGGTGGAGTCGTAATAGTTATGGCCGTCATATTTATATTGGTCATGGTATTTATAAAGTAGAAGAAAATGAACCGGGATGGAACAACCCCAATGAACTGCCCAACCAGATAAAACAATTACGCCGCTATCCGAATGTTCAGGGAAGTATTTATTACAGCAGCCGCTTATTTGATAAAAACCCAAATGGCTGGAATGATAGTTTAAAAGATACTTATTATAAGTATCCGGCTCTTTTACCTCCTATGCGCTGGATAGACAATGAAAAGCCATGGCCGCCCATTGTAGAAAGAACCATTACGCAGGATTCGGTTATACAATTAATTGTAAAACCCGATCCGAGAAACCGGATAGAAATAAAATATTATGTGGTGTATCAGTACGCTACTGATTCGCACAGTGAAACATTTGGCAACGTCCCAAAATATATTTCCCGTTTTGTTACACTTCCAGCTGGCTTTGAGTTTAAAGAAGTATTGTCTTCCAAACATTTCTCTTACCGCTATGTAATAACAGCGGTTGGTAAAAACAACAATGAAAGCGACCTGAGTGAGATCGCCATATTGGTGCAGCCGGGAGAAAAGAAATGGAGTTTTTACAAGCCTTAAGTAGCTTCTGCCAGTAATAAATTAAAGAGCCGTAATACATTTCTGTATTTTTCTACCTTTGCCATAATTGCGGAGAATTAAACCCGCAGCCAATTATTAATTTCTTAGTTATTCATTTTTAATTATCTCAACATGCCCGGCTACGAACTTTGGAGTGATAAAGAACGAAAAGAAGTAAATGATGTATTGGAAACGGGCATCCTGATGCGCTATGGTTTTGACGGACCAAGAAAAGGAATCTGGAAAAGCAAAGAGCTGGAAGAAGCTATCTGCAACACATTCGGCTGTAAATATGCACAATTAACTTCCAGCGGTACAGCTGCATTAACTACAGCCATGAGTGCTTTGGGAATTGGCTATGGCGATGAAGTAATTACTCCTTCTTTTACGTTCGTAGCTTCTTTTGAAGCAATATTGAGTGTTGGTGCTGTGCCGGTATTGGTTGATGTTGACGATACACTTACATTAAGTCCTGATGCCGTAAGAAATGCGATTACTCCTCAAACAAAAGCTGTGATGCCCGTACATATGTGTGGAAGCATGGCAGACATGGATGAATTGATTGCCATTTGCAACGAACATGATCTTTTTTTACTAGAAGATGCCTGCCAGAGTATCGGCGCTACCTATAAAGGAAAACATCTTGGTACTATAGGAGATGCAGGAACATTTTCCTTTGATTTTGTAAAAACAATGACTTGTGCCGAAGGCGGAGTAGTGATGACGAACAATGAAGATTTGTATAGTAAAAGCGATGGTTACACCGATCATGGACATGATCATAAAGGAGCAGACAGGGGAGCAGACCTGCACCCATTTATTGGTTACAATTATCGCATTTCAGAATTACATGCAGCTGTTGGATTGGCACAAATAAGAAGGCTACAAGAATTTTTAGCGATTCAAAAAAAGAATAATGCCCTTTTAAAAAATATACTGGCTGAAGTACCAGAAATTTCATTTCGTCGTGTCCCTGATCCTGCCGGTGATAGTGGAAGTTTTATAAGCTGGTTTTTACCTACCGCAGAAATTACAAAAGCAGTAGTAACAGAAATGAAGGCGCAGGGAATATTGCCTGGCAATTTTTATTGGTTCGATAATAACTGGCATTATATCCGCAAATGGGATCATCTTAAAAACTCTACCACCTTAAATGCATTACATCCAGATCTAAAAGCACAGGTAATACAGCATGCAACAAAGGACTTTTCTGTCAGTGATGCCATTATGAGTCGCTGCATCTCTACCTCTATCAGCCTGCTGTGGACAGAAGAGCAGATAAAAGAGAAGGGTGAAAAGATGGTGGCTGTAATTAAGAAAGTATTATGCGCAGCAAAAATCGCTGGTTAAACTCTTCTTATCATAACGGGGCATTAGTCAATTAATGCTATTATAATAATTGAAAACAGCTGTATAGGTTACTTTTGTAGATTCAGTAATTATCAACAGCATGAATCCTACAAAACTATTCAGCGATTTTTTTAATAGCGAGAAGAGTTCCGGCATTATACTTATTATCAGTACTGCTTTTAGCTTGCTGTTAGCCAATTTTTTTATAGGGGAAAGTTATCTTGATTTCTGGCATCAGAAAATTGGGTTTTCAATAGGCAGTTTCAATATCAACTTAAGTATTGAACATTGGATCAATGACGGCCTGATGACCATCTTCTTTTTATTAGTGGGCCTGGAAATAGAAAGAGAATTGTATGCAGGCGAATTATCCAGTATAAAAAACGCTTCGCTTCCAATAATAGCTGCCATTGGCGGAATGGCCATTCCTGCACTGTTTCACTTTGTTTTTAATGCAGGTACTGCTACACAAAGTGGCTTTGGTATTCCGATGGCTACAGATATAGCTTTTGCGTTGGGTGTTTTATCATTAGCTGGCAAACGAGTTCCTTTAGCGTTGAAAGTGTTTTTAACTGCACTTGCCATTATTGATGATTTAGGTGCAATAATGATCATTGCTATTTTTTATACCAGTGAATTACAAACAACTTATTTATTTATTGCACTAGGAATATTTGCTTTGCTGCTAGTGTTGAACCGACTAAAAGTACATAAGTTGATTTGGTATATTTTGGGCGGCATTATCATGTGGTATTGTATGTTGCAGTCGGGTGTACATGCCACCATTACCGGAGTGCTTCTGGCTTTTGCTATTCCGTTCGGAGATGGAAAAGAAAAATCAGCCTCCTATCTTTTACAACACTGGCTTCACAAACCTGTAGCTTTTATTATTGTTCCGATTTTTGCTTTTGCCAATACGGGTATTATTTTCAACGGAAATTTATCAGATACATTGATAGCAAATAATAGCCTTGGTATTATTTCCGGCCTTTTAATTGGAAAGCCATTAGGTATTTTATTATTATGCTTTATTGCTGTTAAATTAAAATTGGCCAAACTACCCGAAGAAGTGAACTGGGGACAATTATCTGGTGCCGGTGTATTAGCTGGCATTGGTTTTACCATGTCGATCTTTATTACGCTACTGGCCTTTAATGATGCTGAAGTAATTCAACATTCTAAAATTGCAATTTTGTTGTCATCATTGGTGGCAGGAATCATTGGATTTTTGCTGGTGAAAAAATCCACTTCGTCATCCGTTATAAATTAATAGCTACTGAACAGGTTTTATCGCATTTGGCTTTTGCTCCAAATAATTTACATAGTCAAGCGAACCGAGCCGAAAACGGAAAGGAACAGAAGTGAATTTTTCCAATTGCCATTCCTTTTTACAAACAAAGCCAAGCTTATCTGAATATAGTGATGGGCTTATACTCTTTATGTGAACAGGTGCCATACTTACAAAAAAAGGCTGGCCCATGCTCACAAATTTTTCATTTTTTTGTTCCGTTATTATTATTTCGGAAAAAGACAAGATGTATTTATCTCTTATATGGGCCTTTTTCTTATATATACTTGAAAAAGAGCCTCCTGAGGAATATTTTGACGCCCCAAGCTGCCCAAAAACTTCCCCGAAAAACATTAACAGGAGCACAACAAGAAAACTACAAACTCGTTCCAACATCTTTGCTTAATTTGTATTTAAATTTACGGCATTATTTTTGATGATTGGCCGGATTTTTGAAAAAAATGACCAGCCACTAAAACCCCTGAACGAACCATGGCCCTTAGCCAGAGCTTACAGCAGCGAATGCTGCAAAAATTATCGCCCCAGCAAATTCAATTAATGAAGTTGCTGCAAGTACCTACGGCCAGTTTGGAAATCCGGATTAAAGAAGAGATGGAAGAGAATCCTGCGCTGGAACTGGATGAAGACACCCATGACGATGGTGCCGATGAGCTGAAAGATGAATTTGAAACTCCTGAAGAAGAATATGAAGAAAAAGATGGTAGTGAGGATGAATATGAAAATATTGATGTAAGTGAATATGTTTCCGATGGGGATGATGAAGTGGGTGATTATAAACTGCGTGACGATAATTATCCTGAAGAAGACGAAGGCCGCCAATTACCCTTTAAAACAGAAACAAGTTTTTATGAATTATTGCTGGACCAACTTGGCCTGCTGAAATTGGATGAAAAAGAACAGGCTATTGCTGAGCAAATTGTAGGAAGTATAGATGAAGATGGTTACCTGCGCAGAGAAACATCTGCCATAGTCGATGATCTTGCTTTTCGTCAGAACATTATTACTGATGAGGCAGAAGTAGAAACAATCATCAAACGTATTCAACAATTTGACCCACCCGGGGTAGCCGCCAGGGATTTACAGGAATGTTTGCTGATACAATTACAAAAACAAAAAGACGAAGGCAAACCTGTTGATATCGCTATTAAAGCCATCACAAAATACTTTGATGAGTTTACCAAAAAGCACTATGAAAAAATTCAGCGGGGATTAAATCTTGATGACGACCAGTTGCGTGAAGTAATGCAACAAATTGTTCGCCTTAGTCCAAAGCCCGGTGGGAATGTAGGAGAGATAAGCAAAGCAGAAAGCTTTGTAGTACCCGACTTCTTTATTTTTAATAATGCCAGTAAGCTTGAATTAACTTTGAATAGTCGCAATGCACCTGAGTTGCGTATCAGCGAGGGTTACAGGGATATGCTGAAAGAATACGACAGGGGTGCGAAGAAAGATAAACGTCAAAAAGAAGCGGTAATATTTATTAAACAAAAAATTGATGCGGCTAAATGGTTTATTGATGCGATAAAGCAACGGCAGCATACCTTACTGAGCACCATGAATGCTATTATGGAACATCAGTATAATTTCTTTTTAACGGGAGATGAGACAGAGTTGAAGCCCATGATATTAAAAGATATTGCAGAGAAAACAAATCTTGATATATCAACGGTAAGCCGTGTAGCGAACAGTAAGTTTGTACAAACAGAATTTGGCACTTACCGTCTCAAATTTTTCTTTAGTGAATCGTTAAGTACGGATAGTGGTGAAGAAGTATCAACCCGGGAGGTGAAAAAAATCCTGAGCGACATGATCGAAGGAGAAGATAAAAAACGGCCATTAAGCGACGAACGTCTTACAGAATTATTACAGGAAAAAGGATACAATATTGCCCGAAGAACAGTGGCAAAATACCGGGAGCAGCTTAATATTCCGGTGGCAAGACTTAGAAAGGAGTTATAAATTTTAGCTATTAAAAGGGCAAGTCATCTTTATTCTCCATTTGTCCTTCTTCAAAATAAGGCTGATCTATAGGTCCGTCATTTCCGGCACTATTTGCAGCACCTGCTGGTTCTATTTTCCATGCTTTTACATCAGTGTACCAGCGACCGTTATACTCCCGGCTTTCAACATCAAAAGAAATGGACAGTTGCGACCCTACTTTCAGCAGACTTTCGCTTATTTTATCGCCCCAGATAGAAATACAAACTTTTTTGGGATAAGTACCCTCCGTCTCCACAATAATATCTTGTTTTTTCCAGGCGCCGTTCTTTCCGGACCCTGTTTGCAGTGGAAGTAATTGAACAAGTTTTGCTGTTAGTTGCATATACTATTATTTGGCCGAAGATACAGCGCAATAATAACACAAGAAATTAGTTTTGGAAACCTGGTACCGACATTTATATGAGTGGCCGATTTACAGACGAATGTGCTTGTGTCCTTGTATACCGTCTTTGGGGTATTTAAAAAAAGAAATAAAACCTGATTTTGTGCTTTGAATAAATTAGCAAATATGTATTTTACACAGCTAAAAACAGTAACCTGATTTTATGGTATTTGCCAGCCTTATCTTTCTCTTCCTTTTTCTTCCACTCAATCTATTTCTTTATTACAGCAGCAAAAATGCAAAGTGGCGAAATTGGATTCTGATTGTGTTTTCCCTTTGCTTTTATGGATGGGGAGAGCCCATCTGGATTTCGCTGTTGATACTATCATCGCTGTTTGACTGGGGCAATGCCCTCTTTATACAAAAACATCACGGTACCAAATGGGCCAAAATTGGTGTAATAGTAACAGTAACTTTCAATTTAGCCTTGTTGGCCACTTTTAAATATGATGTATTTATCGTTGATAGTGTTAACTCAGCATTAGGTACTTCCTTTACCGCACCTGGCTATGCATTACCGTTGGGTATTTCTTTCTATACATTTCACACCATTTCTTATGTAGTGGATGTTTACCGGGGTGATATAAAAGCACAAAAGAATTTTCCTAATTTTTTAATGTATGTGTCACTCTATTCATCATTAGTTGCAGGGCCGATCATCCGGTATGCCCACGTAGAAAAAGAAATAGACAGTCGTAAAGAAACATTGAGGGATTTTAGTTTAGGTATTTCCCGTTTTTGTATCGGTCTGTTTAAAAAAGTGATCATTGCAAATATTGCTGCTGAGCTGGTAAGAAAATATATGGGCGATAACAGCGACCCGTTAACGATGATAGAGCTGTTATCACTTTCCAGCTGGGAAGCCTGGTTTGGTTTAACCATGTTTGCCATTCAGATCTACTTCGACTTTTCTGGTTATTCAGATATGGCAATTGGATTGGGAAGAATGTTTGGCTTTCACTTTCGGGAGAACTTCAACTATCCTTATATCGCCAAATCCATTAGTGATTTCTGGCGACGATGGCATATCTCACTCGGCAGTATTTTCAGAGATTATGTGTACATCCCGTTGGGTGGCAATAAAAAGAACATCTACTTTAACTTATTCGTGGTTTGGTTTTTGACGGGTTTATGGCATGGCCCCAGCTGGAATTTCATATTCTGGGGTTTATATTTCTTCGTTTTTATTGTAATAGAAAAAGCATTCCTGCTTAAAGTTCTTGAAAAAATTCCTGCCTTTTTCTCTCATGTATATGCATTGGCAGTTATTATTCCGGGTTGGGTAATTTTCTATTTTACCGATACAGAAATGCTGATTGCTTATGTAAAGAAACTGTTCTCCTTTAGCGATGGACCTAATGGAAATATGGAATTGATGAATACTATCACCTCCCACTTGTTCTGGTTGATATTGGCCATTATTCTTTGCATGCCAGTTTACGGCAAAGCAAAAGCCTATATTGATAAAAGGGTAAGCCGTGTTACCACTTTTGATACTGTAACAATTGCTTTTAATGTACTATTACTTTTCTTATGCGTAGCACAGCTGGTTGGCAAAAGTTATAATCCTTTTATTTATTTCCGGTTTTAAGCCGGTTTAAAATATTGTGTGGTATGAACGAAAACATAAATACAGAAACTGCAACTCCGCAATCGCCCCGGTACCTGCAAATAATTAACGCAGCTCTGTTTGTAGGATTGCTTACGATTGGTGGCATTGCTTCATTAACGATGAAGCAAGCAACTATTTCGGTGGATGAAAACCGGAAGCTAACCGAGTTTCCTGCATTCTCCGACAGTGCATTCTGGAGCGGCAAATATTTTAAGCAAATGGAGAATTATTATGCAGATAATTTTCCCTGGAGAGATAAATGGATTTCTTCTGCTACAGCCTTCAAAACCAAATTGGGGTATCAATCCAGCGAAATAAAAATATACGACCCTGCTAACGATGCGGAAGCAAATGAAAAAACGGATACCACAAAAGATGAAACGGGACAAACTGGTCCGCTGCCAGATGATGGTGCTACCGGCGAAGTAAAAAAGAAATTATTTGTATTTAAAAACAGGGCTTTTGAAATGTTTGGTGGCGGCCCGGCCATGGGAAAATCGTATGCAAATGTTATCAATGAGTATAATCGATTATTAAGCCCCGGTATTCAAGTTTATAACTTAATTATACCTGTAGCATTAGAATTTGAAATTACCGAGAAGTATGCGAAGCTGCAAAAACCTAATCGCCCCGCTATTGAAAGTGTTTACAATACATTAGACTCTAACATAAAAAAAGTATGGGCTATTGATGAATTAAGAAAGCATCGTGGTGAATATATTTATTTTAATACTGACCATCACTGGACAAGTCTTGGTGCATATTATGCTTACAAGGCATTTTGTTATACAGCCGGACTTACGCCTGTTTCATTAGACACAGTTCCCTCTAAAACTAAAAACTCTTTTCTAGGCTCTTTATACAGATTGACGAGAGATCCTAAGTTAAAAGAGAATCCTGATTCTGTTCGTTACTACCTGTTCAAAGATTCTGTGAATTTTTATGTGGGTGCCAGCAATAAAATTGGCTATTGGAATAAATCAAAAATGTATGGCGAAGGGGCCAGCGGCCCAAATAGTTATTCTGTTTTTTTGCAAGGCGATCAACCAGTTGTAAAAATGGAAACACAACATAAGAGCGGAAGAAAAATTGCCATTGTAAAAGAATCTTATGGTAATGCATTTGCACCTTTTCTAATTAATAATTATGAAAAAGTAATAGTTGTTGACCAACGATACTATACCGGGGATTTTATTGCAATGCTTAAAGCTGAAGGCATTAATGAATTGTTATTCATCAATAATATTTTTGCTGCGCATACACCTTTTCATATTAACAAGATAAAAGGGTTGAAGAAATAGCTTTTATATTTTTTGTACCCACTTACTTAGTATATAAATTAAACGTTCTATATGCCATTGCATTTCCTGGTATTTGTAGTTGCCATTGTTATACTCTCTTGCAATAATTCTTCAAAAAAATCAACAGAAACTAGTGTTGATACAACCACTACAGTAGTTGAAAAAAAAGAAGATCCCATTCCTCCAAGAGTATTGCCGGACGATGGGCAAGTTGGCGTAAAAAAAGGAGCTGTGTTTATTTTTAAGAATAGAGGTTTCGAGTTATTCAGCGGCGGTGCCAGCATGGGTAAAGCATATGCAGATGTCATCAATACGTATAGCCGGTTAAAAATTCCAGGTCTAAAAATTTACAATCTTATTATACCTAATGGATTTGAATTTGAAGTAACAGAACCCTATAAAGACAAGGCTAAACCAGCAAAAGAAGCGATCGATGCAGTATATGCTGCTGAAGATGCAGACATCATTAAAGTAAATCCTGTAGATGAGATCAGAAAACACCGAACAGAATATATTTATTTCAATACCGATCATCACTGGACCAGCCTCGGTGCCTATTATGCCTACCGGAGTTTTTGTGCTTCTGCAGGATTGGCTCCTGTTTCTTTAGAAGGTATTCCTTCTAAGGTAAAACCTAATTTCCTGGGGTTTTTTTATCGTATCACCAGGTCAAGCATATTAAAAAACAACCCTGATTCTGTACGGTATTATCTTTTTCCCGATTCTTCTACTTTTTTTATTGGTAGTAAATCAATCGGGTATTGGGCAAAATCAAAAATGTATGCAGAGCAGGTAAAAGGAGATAACAGTTATTCTGTTTTTTTGCAAGGCGATTTACCCATTTGCAAAATGGAAACACAACTTAAAAATGGAAGAAAAATTGCGTTAGTTAAAGAATCGTATGGCAATGCTTTTGCTCCTTTTCTGATCAAAAATTACGAGAAAGTGATTGTAGTTGATTCCCGTTATTATAGTGGTGACTTTATCGCTATGCTAAAAGCAGAAGGGATCAATGAATTACTTTTTCTCAATAATATTTTTGCTGCACATACACCTTTTCATATTAGTAATATAAAGGGATTACTGAACCCTGGCAGTCCGAAGGCGAAACCCTAAGGTTTGTGGTTTTTAGTTTATAGTGTATAGTTCTTTCAAACTAAAGTGTCCTATTAATACGGAACAATCTTAGTGCTGAAACAACTAAAAGCGAGATACAATAAACTATAAACTAAGATTCTTTTTCACCCACGCCACTTTTGGTTTCAATTCTGCCGTGTATTTATCACCTGTTGCATATTTCACATATTTTAAAAAGTGGTAATAATCAGCTTTGGGATATTTTTTTCTCCATTTATCATATCTCTTGTCTTGCCACTTTTTATAATACTCAATACATTCTTCATCAGATTCAAATTGCTTGCATTTATTCCCCTTAATATAAAAACCGAAAAGATTATGATACCGCAGGCAGCATCTTTTACAATTTAGATTGCCTGTTTCCTGCATACACTGAGCCATTACAAAATCTGGATGCCGGATACCAGCAGCTTTAATAGCATCATACATAGCCTGCATTTTGGCTTTATCAATTTTCTGCGAAAAACCCTGTTGAAAAGAAAAAAAGAGTAGGGTGATAAACAATAGTTTCTTCATGCAATTTTTTTTAGTGAATAATATTAAACTGCTCTTCAGGAAACCCAGCGGGTCGGATTAGTGCCTAAATATACAAAAACCGGTTCTTTTAAGAGATTCCTTTACTTTGCAGAAACAGCGGCTTTTTATGAACACACCAATGATGACAAACGAGAGCAATGAGTTGCAGGAAATGCGAAGTCCATTATTTTCACCCCAACCGGCTATGTTAAAGTTTGTTGCCAAATTTATTTCCTATTTATTTCATCCTGTTTTTGTTCCTTTATATATGGTCATGTTCATGGCTTATGTACACCCCTATCTTTTTACTGCGTTGGGCGAATGGAATAAAACCAGGATAGTAATGATGGCCGCTTTAATGTTCACATTTTTTCCATTAATAACCGTACTTCTTTTAAAAGGGCTGGCATTTATTGATTCGATTCACCTTCATACAAAAAAAGATCGCATCATTCCTCTAATTGCATGTGGTGTTTGGTATTTCTGGATCACTTATATATGGTGGAACAGTAATAAAATGGAAGATGCATTACCCATTCCAAAAGAAGCTGTACAATTAGCCTTAGCAACATTCATAGCATCCTGGATGGCATTGATGGCAAATATAAAAATGAAGATCAGTCTTCATAGTATTGCTGTTGGAGTAATGGTTACTCTTTTTATATTAATGGCTCTTTCACAAGATTTAAATTTTGGCATTTGGTTATCGGTTGCTTTGCTTGCTACAGGATTAGTTTGCACCGCCCGGTTTATTATATCAGATCATACACAACAGGAAGTGTATGCAGGGTTAGCGGTTGGTGTTGCATCCATGCTCATTGCGAGTTGGGTTTTTTAAAAAAGCTGGCATTACCATAAATTCCAATCCACCACAATCGTTTCATTTCTTGAGGTAGGCTTTTGTAATCCTTTGGTAAGCTGCTCCACTCTTTCACCAACAGTTTTCTTCAACTCACTTATTTTCATTGAGGGATATTTATTCATTGCTTCAAGAATTGAATAAGTAAACACCCCATTCTTTAAATCATTTCTTTCCAATGCAAACTGCGTTCCTGCTGCTGCAGAAATAATTGTTGCCCCAGTGCTTTTTCCAACATTCACAAACAAGCTTTGCATTAATTCAAAACTGTTTTTTAACCCGAGATTGCCTTCCTTTTTATACGCAACAGGTTTCAGCCCTTTTATTAATGAATCGGAGCTTGCATTAAGTGTTATTAGATCTTCTTTATCTACTTCCCCGCTGTGGCAAGCATCTATCAGCATCAGTTTTTTTCTTGCTGGTATACTGTCTAATAAATTTTCTAACTCATCATAGGGTAAGCCATATTGTTCTGGCTTTTCAAAATTGACTGCATAAGTGGAAAGATAATAATCAAATTCTTTGCTCAACAAACCATGACCAGAATAAGCTACGATCACTTTATCATTCACCGTTGTTTGCATTACATTTTCGTTGAATAGTGTGTCTATAAAAATATTGTCTTTGTATTTTTCTTTTAGCGTCTTTGATAAATCTCTAATGTCTTTTGCACTGTATTGCAAATTATATTGACTATCTATAAACATATCTATACCAATACCGATAAAGCGAACTGATTCTTTTTGCTTTACCGCTGGTGAATATTTTACTATTAACGGCATCCGGTAACTTTCTGTTCCATTTATATTGGTGATGGAGGTTTCAATTCTATTTTCTCCTTGTGAAAGTTTTACAGCAATCGTTGTATCAAAACCATTTTTGTTTCTTTTGCGGATATTAATTCCTCTTTGCCCAAAAATGGGTGTTTCATTTACCCAAACATTAAAACGATCTAATTTATATGCACTATCATTCCCTTTGATTAGCAGTTTTAATGTTCCGGCCTTTTGTTCGTACTCAATAGCATCTCTGTTTGTAAAATCTGCTTCGGGTACACTGTAGCCGTCTCTGAACGATGTAGTATCAATACCGAGTTTTTTAATTCTTTTCTCCCAGGCTTTATGATAGCTTTTTATTAATGCCGTATCGGTGTTGCCGATTGCTTCGAGTACTTTGTCGGGGCGGTTGTACCTTACATCAAGCTGATCGTAGCCTAACGTTTTTACACCATTTATATAATATAGAAGTCTGATCATTTCTTTATCCCCCATATAGTTTCCGTATGGTGTAAAAACAAGGCTTAATGAGTCTCTCAAAAAAACAGATGACTTGTTGTTAAGAGCAGAATCGTTTATATGAAATATGGCATCTTTTGAAGTGAGAATATATGTTTGACCCTTATTGGAGAAAATAGATTTTACACTTGCCCCATGCAGTAAAATTGTACGCAAGAGTGTTCCATGCTGAACATCCCAAATTTTTATCGTACTGTCAACTGATGCAGTATATAAAAAACTGTTTGTTGAATTAAATGACGCTTTATAGACAAACCCATTATGCCCTTGCATCGTTCTAATATAATCGCCATTGGCTCCATTCCAAAGCATTGCCGTTTTATCACCCGAAGCTGTTGCTATATATTTCCCATCGGAACTGTATTCGCCACTTCTTACTAACCATGTATGTTTGTTTAAACTTGCCACCAATTTACCCGATTCTACATTCCAAATTTTGGCGGTATGGTCAAAGGACGTTGTCAATATTTGTTTACCATCCGGGCTGAATTCGGCTGTTTTCACCTGCTGTGCATGTTTCAGCACTTGTAAAATTTTTCCATTGGTAGCATTCCAAATTATTGCTGTTTTATCTTCTGAAGCAGTAACTGCCATTGTAGCTTCACTATTAAAGCTTGCATGATTTACAGTTTCCTTATGTCCTAACAACACTTGCAAGGTTTCACCTGTTTCTACTTTCCATATCCTTGCCGTATTATCCGTTGCAGTTGTAATTATCAATTTATTATTTTCACTAAAATCTGCAAAATATATCCAGCTTGTATGACCTTTTAATGAATGGATTTTTTTTGCACCCTGCATATCCCAAACGATACAATTATTATCAGCTGAAGCAGTTAGAAAATATTTTTTATCGTTGGATATATTACCAAAGAAAACTTCATTGCTTGCTCCTATTAACTGCTTTGATAGCTGTCCGGATGCCAGATCCCAAAACTTTACCGAATGATCGTCGGATGTACTGATGAGTTGTTTTCCATCCGGGCTAAATGAAAGACTATTGATCATTCCCTGGTGAGCTTCCACGGAATAGAGTAATTTTTTTGTTGTAGCATTCCAGATTTTAATGGAAAGGTCTCGACCACTTGTTGCAATTATTTTTTCCGACGGACTAAAAATTGCATTGTACACCCATCCTATGTGACCTGCCAATTGATACTCGGGTTTTCCAGTTACAGCATCCCATACAAATGATTGATCTTTTGCAGCACCTATTATTTTTTTTCCTCCCGGCGACCAACTTACAGACATCAGCCTGTTATCCGTTGAAAAATGATTAAGCATTTTTCCCGTTTCCAAATCCCATACATGTGCCGATGCATCAGTATCAGTAAGCGTCAATATTTTTTTTCCATCAGGACTTATACTCAAAAATGCAATATTCTTTGCTTCGGGAGCAAGTTGTTTTACAAATTTTGCATTTCTAAAATCCCAGTAACTAACAAAATAATTTTCTGTAAGACTAATGAGATGCTGATTGTCTGCAGTAAAAAAAATTGACCTCAGTTTGCTGGTATGCTTTAATAACTGAATTTTTTTACCCGTTTTTATTTCCCAAACAATAACGGAGCTATCCGTTGAACCTGAAGCCAGGTATTTATCATCTTTTGATATGGTAATTGCCGATATAGAAGAAGAAAAAATAGTTTGCGCAGCTAACTTTTCAAAATTTATGGGCGGAATTTCACCATGTACTAATTGATATTTTTTTTTACCGGTTAATGCATCCCAAATAATAATACGATTATCGCCTGCTGTAATTATATTTTGATTGTCTTTTGTAAATCTTGCGGATAAAACCTGATCTGTATGTCCTTCGAGGCTAAATAACAACTTTCCTGTTTGCAGCTCCCAAACTTTAGCCGTTTTATCTGCCGAAGGTGTAACAATAAATTTACCATTAGCACTTATATCAGGAGAATATACTTCTGCTAAATGACCTTTAGGAATTCCTAAAACAGGCACTTGTGCCTGCATAATCAATATCCAAAAACAATTAACTACTAAAAACAAACCCTTTAACATGCCCTTTCTGATTTCCATTAAATTATGCTAGTTATAAACTCCAATCTACTGCTATTGTTTCATTCCTTGAAGTTGGTTTTTGTAATCCTTTGGTTAATTGCTCCACTCTTTCTCCAACAATCTTTTTTAGTTCACTGATTTTTAGTGTTGGATATTTACTCATGGCTTCAAGTATCGAATAGGTAAACACACCATTCTTTAAATCATTTCTTTCAAGGGCAAACTGTGTTCCTGCAGCTGCTGAGATGATGGTTGCACCGGTACTTTTACCAACATTTACAAAGAGACTTTGCATTAATTCAAAACTGTTTTTTAATCCGAGATGTTTTTTGTCTTTTTTATAGACTATGGGTTTAAATCCTTTTATTAAGGAGTCGGAACTGGCCGTAAGTGTAATTAAATCCTCTTTATCCACTTCACCACTATGACAAGCATCTATCAGCATCAATTTCTTTCTGGCGGGAATGCTGTCTAATAAGTTTTCCAATTCATCATAGGGCAAGCCATATTGTTCTGGTTTTTCAAAATTCACTGCGTAAGTGGAAAGATAATAATCAAATTCTTTGCTCAACAAACCATGACCAGAATAAGCTACGATCACTTTATCATTCACCGTTGTTTGCAGTAGTTTTACATTTTCGTTGAATAGTGTGTCTATAAAAATATTGTCTTTGTATTTTTCTTTTAGCGTCTTTGATAAATCTCTAATGTCTTTTGCACTGTACTGCAGATTGTATGTATTCTCTGTAAACTGATCTATCCCTATACCAATAAACCTAACTGATTCTTTTTGCTTTACGGCGGGTGAATAATTTACTGTTAATGGCATCCGGTAACTCTCGGTTCCGTTTAAATTGGTAATACTTGTTTCTATTCTGTTTTCTCCTTGTGAAAGTTGTACAGTGATGGTTGTATCAAAATCATTTTTATTTCTCTTACGAATACTGATTCCTCTTTGCCCAAAAATGGGTGTTTCATTTACCCACACATTAAAGCGATCTAATTTATAAGTACTGTCGTTTCCTTTTATAAGAAGTTTTAAAGTGCCTGATTTTTGTTCATACTCAATAGCATCTCTGTTTGTAAAATCGGCTTCCGGTACACTGTAGCCATCTCTGAAAGCTGTGGTATCAATGCCCAATTTCTTAATTCTTTTTTCCCATGCTTTGCGATAGCTTTTAATTAGTGAAGTGTCGGTATTGCCAATGGCTTCGAGTACTTTATCGGGGCGGTTGTATCTTACGTCTAGTTGCTGGAAATTTATCAAATTTAGTTTGCGGTCAACGTAGTGGAGCAGCCGGGCAGTTGTTGTACTGGCTTGATAGTGCCCATCTTCAACCTTGGCAAAGTACTCCAGGCTATCAACGGTAAAAAAAACAGCGATGGGTTTGCCGGAATTTATATTCCAGGAACGAATAGTATTATCGGCAGACAAAGTATAACAGGTCTTTTCTTCACTGTCACTAATCATTGTATACACAGATCCAACATGACCACGAAGTACTTTTAATAATTCACCCGTTGAAGCAGAACGGATCTCCCCATTTCCATTAGCAAGTGATAAAAAAAGATATCGGCCACTGGGACTGAACCTAGCATCTAATACTGCACTGTCTTCATCTACGACATGACCAAGTTGATAAAGCGGTTGCCAGGAATTGCAGTTCCAAACATTTGTACTTTGTTCTCCAATCCCAGAGCTTAAAAACAATTCTCCATTTGAACTGTATTCAACATATGAAGGAGATCGAGTAAATCCATTCAATGTTTTTAGCAACTTTCCTCCGGGAAGTTCAAAGATCTCGACCTTATTATCTTCCGAGGAAAGTGCAAAAGTCTTTCCGGCTGGATGAAAAGTGACCATTTCAGGTATAACAATAGAATAGGGGAGTTTGAACAATTGTTTTCCGCTCGCTAACTCCCAGCAGGAAAAGCTTTCTCCATATTCTGAAGTAAATATATATTTTGAATCAGGTGAAGCCAATATAAATCCCGTTGCACTTTTAAGGTTAATTGTCCTTATTAAATTCCAGGAACCAGTTTTATAAATTTGAAGTCGATGTGGGTCGTTATCTTCCCCTTCTTCTCCAAGTACGAGCCATTTGCCATCGGCGGAAAATAAGGACTTAGCTGTTGCGTCATCTGTTCTTATAGAGAATTTTTTAACCAGTTGCCCTGTTGGAAACAACCTTACTTCATTACCGGAAACATACCATTTACCATCTGGACTTATGCAATCCTTGTTCAAAACATAACTGTTGGCCAGATCCTTGAACTGGAGCATAGAAGGATCCCATGCCTTGTCGTTAGCGAATAGCCCTTGTCCACACACCAGGAAGTTGAAATTTCTATCAAAGAATATACCCCTGTAATCAGAAGTATGCCCCTTAAGAACCATTCTGCAAATACCATCTGAAATATTCCAGATCCGGGAAGTTTTGTCCCAACTTGAAGATATTAATTGCTTATCATCGGGGTAAAAGAACATGCTTTTAATATCCTGCCGATGTCCTTCTAAACGATGCAAAAGTTTTGAATCATGCAGATTCCAAATATAGATGTGAGAGCTACCTCCTGCTGCAAGCATCTGGCCGTCGTGGCTTAATGCAAGTGAATTAATCTCTTCCTCATCAGCATTAGAAAAACGGTTTAATTCCTGGCCATTGGTCGGATCCCATATACGTACCGTGTTATCAGATGCACCTGTTGCCAGAAGCCTGCCACTATGAATGAATTGCATCGTATTAAGACTCTCCGGAGCATAGTCTATAGTGGCAGCCCACTTGTTTTGTACCAGGTCCCATATTTTTACTCCTACCGTTTTTTCCGCTATGGCAATATACTTTCCATCAAAAGAACAGATTACAGGAAAAGCAAATGACCTTAACCCTTCGGCTTCATTTAGCAATTTACCACTGCTTCGATCCCAGATCCTCAACACTAAATCCATAGATACTGTAAAAAATTTATCATCGCCAGATATAAAACCGGCTCCAGTTACCATGGTGCCGGGAAAGTTGACTTCTACCAGCAGAGAACCGTTTTGCGAATCCCATATTTTTACACTTCCATCTATACCGGCACTGATGATATATTTTTCGTTATAGCTGAGCTTCATCATAGCTACTTCTAAATGATTTCCATTTATACTTAGTATTTCTTTACCAGTATAAATATTCCAGGCTTTTATCTTTCCATCTTTAGAACATGCAAATACTTTTTGACTGGTGGAGTCAAAATAAACAAAATGAATATCCTTGATTTTGCCTGCGAGCAACTGAACCAATTTACCGGTTCTAAGATCCCACAGTCGTACTGTTTTATCGGAAGCAGACGTGGCTGCAAAACGGGAATCGGGGCTAATAGCCAGGCTTTGTATATTGGAAGTATGACCAATGGGAAGTATAAGGTCTGGCAGTTGACTTAAGGAGGAGAGACCCACCACAATAAGCGTTAATAAAAAAATGAATCGCATAATTGAAATGTACATTAATACCTGCAGATGTTATCCAAAATAAAGATTCTCAAAAAAATCCCCAAAAAATTAGTTTTGAATTACTAAATCATTTAGTTTTGAAGCTGGTCAGGATTTTCTGACTTACAATACGCAAAACAAAAAATTAACCCATGGCAAAGACAGACAAAACCACCGACACATCAAACACACAAAGTGAAAAATTTAAAGCCCTTAAGCTTACAATGGATAAGCTGGAAAAGGACTACGGCAAAGGCAGCGTAATGATGCTGGGCGACAAAGCCGAAACCATGCAAGAGGTAATTTCTACCGGTTCTATCGGTTTAGATGTTGCTCTTGGTATTGGTGGTCTTCCAAGAGGAAGGGTCATTGAAATATACGGACCAGAATCGTCTGGTAAAACAACCATTGCTACACATGTAATAGCTGAAGCACAGAAAAAAGGCGGCATGTGTGCATTTATAGATGCAGAACATGCTTTTGATAGCTCTTATGCAAAAAAATTAGGTGTTGATGTTGACAATCTTTTGATATCTCAACCTGATTATGGCGAACAAGCTCTAGAAATTGCTGACCGCTTAATTCTTTCTGGTGCATTGGATGTAGTGGTGATCGACTCTGTAGCAGCTTTAGTTCCTAAGAGTGAATTGGAAGGCGAAATGGGTGATAGCAAAATGGGATTGCATGCAAGATTGATGAGCCAGGCATTAAGAAAATTGACGGCCACTATTTCCAAAACAAATACCATCTGCATTTTCATCAACCAGCTTCGTGAAAAAATAGGAGTAATGTTTGGTAATCCAGAAACTACTACGGGTGGTAATGCCTTGAAATTTTATGCTTCTGTTCGTTTGGATATCCGTAGAATGACGCAGGTAAAAGATGGGGATGAAGCAATAGGCAACCACGTAAAAGTAAAAGTGGTAAAGAATAAAGTAGCTCCTCCTTTCCGTGCGGCTGAGTTTGATATCATCTTTGGAGAAGGTATTTCTAAAACAGGTGAAATAGTGGATATGGGTACAGAACTGGGAATCGTTCAGAAAAGCGGTAGCTGGTACAGCTATAACAATGACAAATTAGGACAGGGCCGGGATTCTGTAAAACAATTGATGGTTGATAATCCTGAACTGGCCAATGAAATAGAAGGTAAGATCCGAGAGAAAATAAAAGAAATGCAGGCTTCTTAACTGTATATGTATCAAGAATTTAAGATGGGTTAGTCAGTAAACCCTTTTGCAGCCGCAGAAGGGTTTTTCATTTATTCACAAAAAATTAAAGTGTTTTGCTATATTCAATGTTTAAACATTGTATATTTGTTTCCTTGTTCGCAACCTTAGCGAAACAAGCTTCGTTATTTTAGTTGTTATGACATCACAAAAAAAGAATTCACCAGAGTTATTGAAAGGGCTAACTGCATTTTTTGTAGTAGTGCAGCTTGCATCCTTCTTTATGTTTTGGGTAAACTGGGATGGTAATACCATTAGTGGTTTCTCCCTGCCACTTGGTGATTTTTTTAAAACCTCTGGAGAAAAATTTGGGTTAGCGAATCCCTTTCCGCAATTCAGTTTTCTGTTTTCTGTTTTTTGGTTGATCCCCATATTGGCTATTCTGATAATGGTGTTGGGGTTTTTGAAAAAGAAAACAGTTCTTCTTTCTTTTATTGCCGGTGCTTTATCTCTTTCCCTTGTAACGGTTTATATTCTGTTCACCAATACATTACTTGAACTTGGTGTAGGTACTGATCTTTTCGGCATGTTAAAATCTGGTATTTATTTACAGGCATTGGGTGCAGCAGGACTTATTATTACTGCCTTTCCTGTTAAAAACATTGGCTCAAAAATTGTTTGGCTATTGTTAGGACCAGTATTTGCTTTTGCTTCTTATAAGATGGGTGAAAATTATATCATGAATGAAACCCATACTGCTACTGAAAATGTAAAAGCAGAGTATACGTTAACTGCAACAGACCTTCTAAAAGAATTTATTGCGAATGATACTGCTTCCAATAAAAAATACCTTGATAAAACAATGGTTGTAAACGGAAACGTTTCTGCAGTTGATCTGTTGGCCGATTCTACCAGTACGATTAAGTTTGAAGACAGTACTGGATCCTATATTATTTTCTCTTTGGAGAAAAAAGAAATAGAGCAGATAAAAAATATAAAAAGTGGTGATCCGGTTTCATTAAAGGGCGTTTGTAGTGGGAGTATTTTCAGTGAAATTTTAAGCACCACCTCAATTAGTTTTAAAAGAGCAACATTCAATAAAAAATAAAAACACAAGTAAAAATGAAAAAATCTATTCTATTTCTTTCTTTCATCGCCATTACAGCCGGTGCGATGGCACAAAAGCTAACAACAACTTCAGCTGTTGTAACATTTGATGCAACAACACCAAAAGATGCTTTACCAAAAGCAGAGAATAAAGCTGTAATTGCTTCATTGGATAAAACAACCGGTGCCGTGGCATTTGAAGCTGCTGTAAATAATTTCTCTTTCACAAATGCAATGATCCAGGATCACTTCAATGGTGAAAAATGGATGAACTCTGCATCGTTTCCAAAATTTACTTTTGTCGGTAAAATTGACAAGCTAAGTAAAATCAAGTTTGATAAAGATGGCACTTATGATGTTGAAGTATCCGGCAATATAACTGTAAAAGGTATATCACAACCAATTAATGCGCCTGCAAAAGTTACCGTAAAAGGCGGTGCTGTATCTGCAACTTCTACTTTTGGTATTAAGTTGAAAGATTTTGGTATTACTGGTCAGGCTATTGATGCTGGTAAAGTGGCGGAAAAGCCTACAGTTGCTGTTGCTGTACAGTTCTAAACAAACAATAATTTTTTTTATAAAAAGCCCCTCCACAATGGAAGGGCTTTTATTTTTTCACCTACACATTTGCTAAATTGCAAGACAATGGCATTCACACTTCAAAATCCTTTTTCCCCGGCTGGTGATCAGCCTGATGCAATTCGTCAACTGACTGAAGGATTGATTGAAGGAGAAAAATATCAGACATTGTTAGGGGTAACAGGAAGCGGAAAAACTTTTACTATTGCGAACGTAATTCAAAATGTACAACGGCCAACCTTAGTTTTAACACATAACAAAACATTGGTGGCGCAACTCTATGGGGAGTTTCGGCAATTTTTTCCTGATAATGCTGTTGAATATTTTGTTTCTTATTACGATTACTACCAACCGGAAGCATATATGCCGGTTAGTGATGTGTACATTGAAAAAGATCTAAGCATTAATGATGAACTGGATAAACTTCGGTTAAGAGCTACGTCAAGCTTACTAAGCGGACGAAGAGATATTATTGTAGTAGCTTCCGTTAGCTGTATTTATGGTATGGGAAATCCTACCGATTATGAAAACGGAATTATCCGTATTAATAAAGGGCAGACAATTTCCCGCCAGGCTTTTCTTCATTCATTAGTTAATTCAACCTATAACAGAACTACAATTGATTTTAACCGGGGAACATTCCGGGTAAAAGGAGACACGGTTGATATTAATCTTCCGTATGTTGATTATGGCTATCGCATTACTTTCTTTGGAGATGAGATAGAAGAAATAGAAAGCATAGATGTTATTACCAGCAAACGAATAGCAAAGATGGAGAATGCCGCCATCTTTCCGGCTAATTTATATGTGGCTCCAAAAGATATTCTCCAACAGGTATTATATGAAATGCAGGATGAAATGGCTGCACAGGTTGAATACTTTAAGAAAGAAGGAAAATATATTGAGGCGCAACGATTGAGTGAACGAGTGAATTATGATATTGAAATGATAAGAGAGTTGGGCTATTGCAACGGTATCGAAAACTATTCCCGTTTCTTCGACAGAAGAAAACCCGGCACCCGTCCTTTCTGCTTATTAGATTATTTTCCGAAAGATTTTTTGCTAGTAGTAGATGAAAGCCATCAAACCATTCCACAGGTTAGCGGTATGTATGGTGGTGATAGAAGCAGGAAACTCATTTTAGTTGATTATGGTTTTCGTTTACCCTCCGCATTAGATAACCGTCCGCTGAATTTTCATGAATTTGAGTCACTCACCAATCAAACCATTTATGTATCAGCAACACCGGATGATTATGAATTGGAGAAATGTGGTGGCGTAGTGGTAGAACAGGTGGTGCGACCTACAGGTTTATTAGATCCGCCTATAGAAATCCGCCCCAGCGTAAACCAGATAGATGACCTGTTAGATGAAATTGATAAACGAATTAAAAAAGGGGATAGAGTTTTGGTGACAACTCTTACCAAACGTATGGCAGAAGAAATGGACAAATATCTGCATCGCATCAACATCAAATCGAAATACATACACAGCGAGGTACATACTTTAGACAGGGTTGAGATTTTACGGGAGCTTCGTTTAGGTGTTATAGATGTACTAGTAGGTGTGAACCTGCTTCGTGAAGGATTGGATCTGCCGGAAGTTTCATTAGTGGCAATACTGGATGCCGATAAAGAAGGTTTTTTGCGCAATGAGAAATCATTAACGCAAACGGCAGGCAGAGCAGCCCGTAATGTGGATGGGCTTGTTATCTTCTATGCCGATAAGATTACCGACAGCATGCAGAAAACAATTGATGAAACCACCCGCCGTCGTGAAAAACAAATTGCCTGGAATATTGAGCATGGCATTACTCCAACAACAATCATCAAATCCACTAAAGATGTATTTGCCCAAACATCAGTATTAGATATTAAAGGCTTCGATGAAAAGAATCCTTACGCCATTCCAAATGAAATGGATATGATAACACTGGCTGCGGAAGAGCAAGCTGAATATAAAACCATCCCTCAGGCGGAAAAAGCCATTACTAAGATTAAAAAGGAAATGGAGAAGGCGGCCAGAGACTTGGATTTTATGGAAGCTGCCCGCTTAAGAGATGAAATGTTCCTACTTCAGAAGAAGCTTACGGAAATGAAGAACTAGCCTCTCGTAGTTTTACGAATCCCACCAAAGTATTTGTGCCCGATTTTATCATTTACATTATACTTGTTCTTGCACACACACAATCGCAGCTATATCTTAGCAATAGAATATCTGTGAAACCAAATTTTTAAAATCCAATAAATCCACTATTTATGAAAAGAAGAGTTCGTAAAATTGCCAACTTTTTTGCCTTCAACCTTTTGTTCTTCGCTTTATACCTGAATTTCATCCACAAGGATAAAACAGGTGTTCCGGGTATGACCCAAACAGCCAGTCAGCAAAATACAGCAGCTTTTAGCGGCACCGTGTTAGTTGACAATCCACAACAAAATGGACAAAAGTCTGATCTGTCTACGGCTATTAAACCTGTTGCCACTAAAGAAGAAGAAGGTAATACAGCATTGAAACTTTCTATTAATTAAACCCAAAGCAGTTGTAATAAACCAGCCCTTCTTGCACCCGCAGGAAGGGCTTTTTGCTTTAAAATCGCTAAGGTGAAATCTTTACCTTAGCAGCATGGAAAAAAAAGTCTTTCTTTTGGATGCATTTGCTCTCGTTTTCAGAGCTTACTATGCCCTTATCCGCAGTCCCCGCATAACTTCTAAAGGCAAAAACACCAATGCACAATTTGGTTTCACCAATGCGTTGGTTGAATTAATAAATAAACAAAAGCCATCGCATATGGCTGTCTGTTTTGATACTTCGGCACCCACGGAACGCCATACCGATTTTGCAGATTATAAAGCTAACCGGCAAGAAACACCGGAAGATATAAGTGCCGCTGTGCCGGATATTAAAAAAATAATTGAAGGCTTTAATATTCCTGTAATTGCTGTTGATGGTTATGAGGCAGATGATGTGATTGGAACGCTTAGCAAGCAGGCTGAAAAAGCAGGGTATGAAGTATACATGGTTACTCCAGATAAAGACTATGGTCAACTTGTTTCTGAAAAAATAAAAATTTACAAACCCGCCTACCAGGGAAATGATGCAGAAATATTAGGGCCGGAAGAAATATGTGCCAAGTGGAATATAAAAGATGTAATGCAAGTGATAGATATGTTGGGCATGATGGGTGATGCAGTTGATAATATTCCGGGTATACCAGGTGTAGGTGAAAAAACGGCCGCTAAATTTTTAGCAGAATACGGTTCGCTTGAAAATACTTTAGCGAATGCAGACAAGATAAAAGGTGCGATGGGTGAAAAAGTGAAGAAAGGAAAGGACATGGCTATTCTTTCTAAAAAATTAGCAACGATCATTACGAATGTACCGGTTGAATTTCATGAAGAAGATTATAAACTCAAAGATTGGGATAAGGAAAAACTGAAAGAGGTTTTTGCGGACCTGGAATTTAAAACATTAGGAAAACGATTATTAGGTGAAGATTTTTCTATTGCTACCGGATCAAAAGGAGTAGTGGAAAAAGAGATTCCGCAGGGAATACAAACAGATCTGTTTGGGAATATCATTGAGCCAGAACCCATAAAAGCAGAACCTATACGTAACGACGATGATGAGCCAGCTTTGCTAGTTGATAAAAATATTAACAACACAGCACATAATTATGAATCAATAGAAGGTGATGCTGCTATTAAGAAATTAGTGACTGATTTACAAAAGCATACTGAAATTTGTTTTGATTCTGAAACAACCGGCATTGATGCGAATGATGCTGAGTTG
>LNFM01002807.1_pt1 | contig 35783 bp, 34 predicted proteins | sample 596031 | NCBI WGS metagenome assembly LNFM01 (sample SAMN04254537, study PRJNA301005) | activated carbon metagenome | isolation source: dual media filters at the Ann Arbor, Michigan drinking water treatment plant | place: USA: Ann Arbor | reverse complement strand
TCGAGTTCAAGCAGCAGTTACAGCAGTTCACCCCACCCCACACGGACCACGCCATTCTCAACTGATCAGTGGTCCGAAAAACCCCGGCAGGTCAAATCGCTGCTGCCGCTCGCTGATCGCCTTGTTCGGCTGGCCGAGTTGCATTCGGTTGGCTATTCATTCTCGTCATCGCCAAGGAAGTTATTCCATTGGATGGTGGCACACAATCCCGTCAAGTCCGGGAATAGGACGGATGCGTTTAGGCCGAAGCGATCTAACTCGCGTCTCAGCACGGGGAACGCCGAATTCGGAATACGCAAGCTCATGAGCTGATTGACGTATCGTTTGTTCTTCTCAAGTGGTACAAAGCCGGTGCCGATGCGCTGGAACTGATGAACGGTAAACCAACCGCTTTGAGCGACGATGCGCCTCGTTACGTGAAGCGGTTGGAAGACGCGGGTTCGGCCAGGGTTAAAAGGATCCAGCCGGAGCCGATCACTCACGTGATCCTCTTCCGTAGGCTTGAAGACCCAGACGACTCCGTCCTGGCCGGGGTCGGCGGGCTCATTCGACGTCCCCCGACGTCCCCCCAAGAATCAGTAGCATAAAGGTTTAGAGTCCGGCCCTGAAAAGGAGGTTGGACGTGAAGAAGCGGTTCTCGGAAGCGCAGATCATCGGGTTCCTGAAAGAGGCCGATTCGGGCGTGTCGGTCAAGGAGCTGTGCCGACGGCACGGGTTCTCGGAAGCGAGCTACTACCTCTGGCGCAGCAAGTTCGGCGGCATGGATGTGTCCGACGCAAAGCGGCTCAAGGCACTCGAGGCCGAGAACGCCCGGTTGAAGAAGCTGCTCGCGGAGTCTGTCCTGGAGAACGAAGTCACCCGGGAAGCGCTGAGAAAAAAGTGGTGACCGCGCCAGCAAGACGGGAACTGGTGCGGTGGATGCAAAGCAAGGGCCTGTCGGAACGCCGAGCGCTGAAGGTCGTTCGCATGAGCGCCAGTTCGCTTCGGTACGAGCCCAGCCCCGACAAGAACGTCGCGCTCCGCCAGGCAATCGTCGAGCTCGCACAGCGCCACCGGCGCTACGGCGCGGAGATGATCTACCTGAAGTTGCGGCAGGCCGGCGAACAGGTCAATCACAAGCGCGTGGAACGGCTGTACACGCAGGAAGGATTGCAGGTTCGACGGCGACAGCGCAAGAAGATTCCGGTTTCCGAACGGCAGCCATTGGTCAGACCTGGGGCAGCGAACGAGGTCTGGTCCATGGACTTCGTATTCGACCGGGTCAGTACCGGAAGATCTATCAAGTGCCTCGCGATCGTAGATGACGCGACTCATGAGGCGATCGCAGTCGTACCGGAGCACAGCATCGGGGGCGAACGCCTGACACGGCTGCTCGACGAGATCTGCGCCAAGCGAGGCAAGCCCGCCGTCATGAGGACCGACAATGGCCGGGAGTTCACGGGGAAGGCAATGCTCAACTGGGCCTACCGCAACCAGGTCGTGCTCAAGCTGATCGAACCCGGAAAGCCGAACCAGAACGCCTACGTCGAATCCTTCAACGGGCGGCTACGCGACGAATGCTTGAACGAGCACTGGTTCACCAGCCTGGCCCATGCGCGCGTCGAGATCGAACGCTGGCGCAAGGAATACAACGAGGAGCGACCGAAGAAATCCCTGGGCGGCCTGACCCCCGCCCTTTATGCGAAGCAACTGGCCGGCAAGGCCCTTACAATGACTGCCGCACTCTAGATCGAAGTGCTACTGATTGCGGGGGGACGTCGGTGGTGCCCGCGTCGAACAACCTTCGCTCGACGGCGAGCGGGAGAAGGACGTGCTCGAGTTCGTCGCTCAAACGGTCGACGCACTCATCGCATTCGCGGTCGATGTCTGGCACGCGCGGCGACGGCGGAGGCTTCGGGGTGCGTGGCATGGGTGCCCTCGCTGATCCAGGATCGGAAAGACGCGCCTGCCAGCTCGCGCGGAGCCTGGCCGGCGCGGGCGGCGACAGGCTACCGGGTTGCGAAGCGTTCCGACTTCGCTCGCGACGCTGCCTCGACCACTTCGTCCCTGCGGCTCATCAGGTCGAGCCAGTCGAGTGCCTGGTGAAAGTCGAGCACCTGGTCCTCGAAGTCCTGCCCGTCGCCGACCACCGGCGCCTTCAAGGCGGCGAGGTCCTGGTGATCGTCCAGCAGCCCCTCGCCCCGGAGTTCCTCGATCTGGCGGCCCAGCCGGGACAGGACGGCAAGGGCCTGCAGCCCGGAGACCAAGCCGGCGCGGATCGAGTCGACTGCCCGCACGTGGGATTCCAGGTCGAGGGCGTGCGTGGACGTGGCCGGTGCGGCAGCGGTCGGCAGCGGTGTTACTTTCGGTGAAGCCATGATGGACCTCCTGTGTAGGTGCTTCGTGGTCAGGGGCAGTCGGTGGTGACACACCGGCGGCCCCGATCTGCCTGAGGCCGTCAGGCGGCGGTGGTTGCTTCTATGGCGGGGCGCTTGATCGGCACCACGTTCGCAGGCTCGCGCTTCGTCGCGACGTAGGCTGCCCAGGCCTCGAGCAGGGCGCGCCGGTCGGCGTTGAACTTCGAACGGTTGTACGCGGCGCGGATGCGATCGCCTCCCCGGTGCGCGAGGCACGCCTCGATGACGTCCGGCCGCGCGGCGCCGGTCTCGTTGGCCCAGGTGGAGAAGCTCGCCCGGCAGAGTCCATGCACCGTGGTGCGGTCGTCGAACTTCATCCGTTTGAGAAGGGAGAGCATCGCCATGTTGCTCATCGCCTCGTCCGGCCGGCGGGCCGAGGGAAAGACGAAGGGTTCGTCCAACTCCTCCATCTGGCGCAGGATCTCGATCGCACGCGGCACCAGGTGCACGACATGCTGCTCCCCGCCCTTCATCCGGCTGCCTGGCACCGTCCAGACGGCTGCATCGAGGTCGATTTCGTCCCATTTGGCGCCGATGATCTCGCCGGTGCGTGCGGCGGTCAGCAGGGCGAATTCGAGCGCGCACGCTGCGATGCCTGGCTGGGCATGCAGCGCCTCCACGAATTCCGGGACCTCGGGGTAGGGCAGGGCTCGGTGCGGCGTCCGCTCCCGGCGGCGCTCGAACTCCCGGAGCTTCCGGCGGATCGCCGCGGCCGGATTCGACACGCACAGCCCGCGGAACGCCAGGTCATCGAAGACCGTTTCCAGCCGCTGGCGCACGCGCATCGCGGTTTCCGGGACGCGCTTGTTCAGCTCGACCACGAAGTCGAGGAGGGCCGGGGCGGTGATCTGCGAGGCCGGGGCGCGCCACAGCGCGGGCGGGACCAACCTTTCAAGGCTGGCGATCCACTCGGCGCCGTGCAGCGCGCTGCGGCGGGGCTCGATCACCCGCTCGTGGTAGGCCCTGCAGGCCCTCGCCAGGGTGAGCTGCTCGCGTTGGGCACTCGTGCGTGCCTGGGCCTCGGCGTCGCGCTCCTGCGCGCGGTGGCGTGCTCTTACGTCGATCGGGTCTCGGGGCGGGACCTCGCACAGCAGTGCCCGAGCCTCCGAAGCGTTTCGGCGGGCCTGGGCGAGGCTGTCACCGGCGGTGCGGACGCTCGAGCGGTCGCACGCGCCAAGGCCCATCTCACGGCGCCTGCCGGCCGGCGAGGTGTACCGGAACACCCAGGACCCTCGGGTGTCGCGGACACTAAGCATCAGCCCCCCACCGTCCGCGTGGTCGCCGTCAGGTGCGTTCAGCACCTCCCGGGCAGTGAGCAGGTTCAGTCGCGCGCTTGTCAGTCTGTTGCCCATGCTTTCCCCTTGTCCGGTTCCCGGTGTTCCGGCGGATCGGCAGTCCTGATCCGCCACTGGGTCCCCCTGAAGATCGTGCGATTAGGCGCACGCGGGGGATGCGGTCATGCACGGAAACGTCGAAGAGAAATCTTAATTCCTCTTTTGCATCAACGGATTACTGCACGTGGATGCAACGTTCCTGCACGCAAAGGGAAATGCTATCTGGCGGAAGCGGTGAGATTCGAACTCACGGTGGAGTTTCCCCCACGGCGGTTTTCAAGACCGCTGCCTTAAACCACTCGGCCACGCTTCCGGAGGTTTCGAGTCGCGGAGGCTACTCAATTCCAGCCGCATGCGCCACCGACGCGGATTTCCGGTGCGGAGCGGCCCGCCCACCTGACGCGGGCCCTCGACAGGCAAAGGCCTCGACGCCCGACCTGAACCTTTGTCATGATAGGGAACTTTCCGGTCAGGCCGCGGTCTCAATCACCGTAGCCAGTCGCCTTTCACTTTTCCCAGGAGGGAACACATGCAGCCGCAAATCCGCATCCCCGCGCAGGCCGGTGAACTTTCGGTCACGCAGAACCGGGTACTGCGCAACACGTATCTCATGCTTTCGCTGACGATGATCCCCACGCTCATCGGCGCGATGATCGGCATGCAGATGAATTTCGGCATCATGCGTACCAACCCGATCATGAGTTTCGTGGTCATCCTGGCCGTCTTCTACGGCATGGTCTACGCGATCGAGAAGAACAAGGACAGCGGCCTGGGCGTGGCGCTGCTGCTCGGCTTCACGTTCCTGATGGGCCTGCTGCTGGCGCCGCTGCTGCAGGTCGCGCTCGGCCTGTCGAACGGCGGCCAGATCATCGCCATGGCGGCGGCCGGCACCGGCGTGGCCTTCTTCAGCATGGCCGCGATCGCCACCGTCACCAAGCGGGATTTCAGCTTCCTCGGCAAGTTCCTGATGGTGGGCGTCATCGTGGCGATGATCGCGATCGTGGCGAACGTCTTCCTGCAGATGCCGGTGCTGTCGCTGACCATCTCGGCCGTGGTGATCCTGCTGTCGACGATGATCATCCTCTACACGCTGAGCGGCATCATCAACGGGGGCGAGACCAACTACGTGTCGGCCACCCTCAGCCTGTACATCAGCATCTACAACATCTTCTCGAGCCTGATCCAGCTGCTGATGGCCTTCACCGGCCAGAAGGACTGAGGCGGCGCCGCCAGACCTCCGGGTCCGGCGGCTGCTTCAGGCAGTGGGAGATGGCCCGCTTCGGCGGGCCGTTTTCATGGTGCCGGCTCTGCGCCGGGGGCCGCCGGGCCATCCAGCCCGGTGCCGTCAGCCGGCGCGCGCCACTCCGGGTCATGCTCGAACCAGGCAATGGACTCGACATGCCCGGTGTGCGGGAACATGTTGACCACGCCAGCGGCGCGCAGCACATAGCCCTTGGTGTGCACCAGCAGCCCGGCATCGCGGGCGAGCGTGGCCGGGCTGCACGAGACGTAGACGATGCGCGACGGCGGCGGCACCACCACGCCGGATGCGGTCGGCTCGCCGATGGCCTTGATCAGTGCGAGCGCGCCGTCGCGCGGCGGGTCGACCAGCCACTTGTCGAACCGTCCCAGGCGGGCGAGGGTGTCCGCATCGGCCTTGAACAGGTCGCCGGCCTCGAAGCGGGCGCGAGAGGAGAGGCCGTTGCGCTCGGCATTGGTCGTGGCGCGGGCAACGAGCGACTTCGCGCCTTCGACACCGACCACGTCCGCCCCCTGGCTCGCGATCGGCAGCGAGAAGTTGCCCAGGCCGCAGAAGAAGTCGGCGATGCGCTCGCCCGGCTTCGGGTCGAGCAGGCCGATCGCCCGGCGCACCAGCACCTCGTTGATCGCATGGTTGACCTGGGTGAATTCGGTCGGCGAGAACTGCAGGCCGACGCCGAACTCCGGCAGGCGGTACTCGAGCAGCGCCGGCTCGGCCGGATGCAGCGGGAATGCGGTCTCCGGCCCCTTCGGCTGCAGGAACAGCTGCACCCCGTGGGTGTCGGCGAAGGTACGCATCAACGCCTCGTCTTCCGGGGTCAGCGGGGCGAGGTTGCGGAACACCAGCGCGCAATGGGGCAGGGGCGCGGCACCCACCGCGCGCGATCGAGGATCGGTCACCGCCACTTCGATCTGGGGCATCCGGTCGGCGATCGACAGCCCCTCCACCAGCGCGCGCAGTGGCACCAGCAGGTCGGCGACCACCGGTGCCAGCACATGGCATTCGCGCATGTCGGCGATGAAGCTGCTGCGCTTCTCGTGGAAGCCGACCAGCACGCCACCCTTCTTCACCACCAGCCTGACCGACAACCGTGCGCGGTAGCGGTAATGCCAGCTCGGGCCGTGGATCGGCGACAGCATCATGTCCGCGCGCAGCTTCGAGATGTGCATCAGGTTGTCTTCGAGCACCCGCTGCTTGGCCGCGACCTGTGCCCGCGGCTGTACATGCTGCATCGCGCATCCGCCGCACACGCCGAAATGCGCGCAGCGCGGTTCGATCCGTTCTGGGGACCTGCGCTCGATCGCCACCGTCTCGGCGAACTCATAGGTCGGCTTGCGCATGTAGGACGAGATGCGCACCCGCTCGCCGGGCAGCGCGCCGTCGACGAACAGGGTCTTGCCGTCGAGGCGCGCGATGCCGCGCCCGTCCTGGTCGAGCGACTCGATCTCGACCAGTGGCAGGGTGGACGCATCGACTGGCAGGCCCGAGGGGGCCGGTCCGCGCCGGCCGAACGATCGGGCGGTGCTCATCGCGCCGCCTCGTGCATCCTGCGCGCGCCGCGCATCAGGCAGGCCATGCGGCGAGGAATTCCTGCCAGTGCGCGCCCGGGGTGCGGCCGAGGGTGGCGCGCACGCGTTCGATCTCCTGGTCGTACAGGGCCGGGACCAGGGCGCCGCGCAGGCGCTGGAAGCGCAGGTACATCAGGTAGGTGTTCACCGCATCGGTCTCGCAGTAGGCACGGATCTCCGGCAGCCGCCCGTCGCGATACGCGCCCCAGACCTGGCTGCCGTCCATCCCGAGCTTGCCCGGGAAGCCGCACAGCTTCGCCAGTTCGTCCAGCGGTGCGCTGCCGCGCGGCTGGTACATCGCCAGCAGGTCCATCAGGTCGAGATGGCGCATGTGGTAGCGGCTGATGTAGTTGTTCCACTTGAATTCGCGATCGTCGTCGCCAAGCTCCCAGTAACGGGGTGCGGTGACGCCGTTGACCAGCGCTCGGTAGTTGAGCACCGGCAGGTCGAAGCCGCCGCCGTTCCAGGACACCAGCTGCGGCAGGTACTTCTCGATGCCGTCGAAGAAGCGCTGCACCAGCGTGGCCTCGGTGTCTTCCGGCTGTCCTAGCGTCCACACCCTGAACTGGTCGCCCTCACGCAGGGCGCACGAGATCGCGACCACCTTCTGCAGGTGCAGCGGCTGGAAGTCGGTGCCATGGCTCTGGCGCCGCTTCTGGTGGGCCATGTCGACCACGTCCTGGTCGGACAGGGCGTCCGACAGCGCGTGCAGCACGCGCAGCCCGGCGATGTCGGGGATGGTCTCGATGTCGAAAGCCAGGATCGGGGTCATGGACAGCGCAGTCGGGTTCGGCCGCGGATTCTAGCCGATGGGGGCCGATGGAGGTCCCGGCGATCGGCTATCATTGTCCGCGATGAAACAGACCTTCCTCGATTTCGAGAAGCCGATCGCCGAGATCGAAGCGCAGATCGAAGCGCTGCTCGTTGCCCACGACCTTGCGCCCGACGGCACCGCCTCCGACCCTTCGGAAGAGGTCGCCGCGCTGCGCAAGCAGAGCGCAGCCACGACCAGGCAGGTGTACGGACAGCTGACGCCCTGGCAGATCTCCCAGGTCTCGCGCCATCCGCAGCGGCCGTACACGCGCGACTACATCGAGCGCCTGTTCACCGACTTCCAGGAACTGCACGGCGACCGTGCCTTTGCCGACGACGCGGCGATCATCGGCGGGCTCGCCCGCTTCGACGACCAGCCCTGCGTGGTGATCGGCCACCAGAAGGGACGCGACACCAAGGAAAAGATCCTGCGCAACTTCGGCATGCCGCGGCCGGAGGGCTACCGCAAGGCGCTGCGCCTGATGCGCATGGCCGAGCGGTTCGAGCTGCCGGTGTTCACCTTCATCGATACCCCCGGTGCCTATCCCGGCGTCGGCGCCGAAGAGCGCGGGCAGTCCGAGGCGATCGGGCGCAACCTGTTCGAGATGGCCAAGCTGAACGTGCCGATCGTCTGCACGGTGATCGGCGAAGGGGGCTCCGGCGGCGCGCTGGCGATCTCGGTCGGCGACGTGCTGCTGATGCTCGAGTATTCGACCTATTCGGTGATCTCGCCCGAAGGCGGCGCATCGATCCTGTGGAAGAGCGCGGACAAGGCGCCCGATGCCGCCGCCGTGCTCGGCATCACGGCGACACGCCTGAAGTCGCTGGGCCTGGTCGACCGGATCGTGTCCGAACCGGCGGGTGGCGCGCATCGCGACCCGGACCAGATGATGGTCACGATGAAGCGGGCGCTGGCCGATGCGATGAAGGGCTTGCGCGCGAAACCCGTCGACCAGTTGCTGGAGCGGCGGTTCGACCGGCTGATGGGCTATGGCAAATTCCGCGAGGTCGAACTCGGCTGATGATCCGGTGGCTCGGGTGCACGCGGCCGTCGTCCGCGCGCTCGAGCAGGCCCGGTCGCGCGCGGCCGGGGCATCTGCACCGTCGGTCTGCATCGGCCTGTCCGGCGGCCTGGACTCGATCGTGCTGCTGCATGCGCTCCATGCCCTGGCTGGCGGTGGACGGCTGCACCTGTCCGCCGTCCATGTGCACCATGGGCTGAGCCCGAACGCCGATCGCTGGGCATCGTTCTGCCGCGCGACGTGCAGGCGGCTGCGGGTGCCGCTGTCGGTGTGCAAGGTGGTGGTGGACCCGCACGCCGGGCTGGGCATCGAAGCCGCTGCGCGCCTGCAGCGCCAGCAGGTGTTCGCATCCTTGCGGGTCGACTGGATCGCGCTCGCCCACCATCGCGACGACCAGGCCGAGACCGTGCTGCTGCAACTGCTGCGCGGCGCCGGCCTGCGCGGCCTGTCCGCGATGCCGCAGATGAGCGGTGCCGCGGGGGATGCCGCGGCACCGCGCCTGCTTCGCCCGCTGCTCGACCTGCCGCGTGCGCTGATCGAAGCCTGTGCCCGACAGCAGGAACTCGCGTGGATCGATGACGAAAGCAATGCGGACACCCGGTTCGACCGCAACTTCATCCGGCATGAGGTGCTGCCACTGCTCGAGCGCCGGTTCCCGTCGGCAGGCACCGGCCTCGCGCGCAGCGGCCGACTGCTCGCCGCGTCGGCACGGCTGGTCGAAGCGATCGCGGCGGCGGACCTGCGCGAAGCCCTGGTGGACGGCCGGGGCCAGGCGGGACTCGGCCATGGACAGGCCGGTGTCTCCGTGCAGCGGCTGTCGAGCATTGGCGATGACAGGGCGCGCGAGGTGCTCCGTGCCTGGCTGCGCCTGAAGGGCGTCGAAATGCCGTCCGAGCGCCGGCTGGCCGAGGCCCTGCGGCAGGCGTTCGCGGCCGGCCCCGAGCGCACGGTAGCGGTCGGTTTCGGACCCGTGACGCTGCGCCGCTATCGCGACCGGCTGTACCTGGTCGCTTCGCCGGCGGCTTCGCCTGCGCGGGGTGAAGGCCTGGGGACGATCGAATGGAACCGCCGAGCACGGATGGCGCTGCCTCGACTGGGCGGCACGCTGTTCTGCGAGCCGGCACTGGGGGCCGGCATCTCCCGCCGGCTGTTGCGGGGCGTGGCGCTGGGCATCGGTGCGCGGGTGCTCGGGGACGGCGCTGCACCGCGCATCACGATCGGCGAGCCGCCGATGCGGCGCACGCTGAAGAACCTCTGGCAGGAGTCGGCGGTGCCGCCGTGGCAGCGTGATGGCTGGCCGTTGCTGCGCATCGGCGCGGAGCTCGCGTGCGTGCCCGACGTTGCCGTCGCCGGACCGTTCCAGGCGCGCGCGGGCGAGCCGGGCCGTCTCTTCCGCTGGCTGCCGGACGACTGAGTCAGTAGACTGGCGCGGTTGGTGTTCCATCGAATCTCCGCACGCCACGCACACTGGAGGCCGCCATGTCCCGCCGCCGCATCGAAGGTTCTTTCGTCGCCCTGATCACCCCGTTCAACGAGGACGGCTCGATCGACTTTGGCGCCTTCCGTACGCTGCTCGATTTCCAGCAGCGGCACGGCACGCGCGCGATCCTGTTCATGGGTTCCACCGGCGAGGCCTCCATGCTTTCGCCGGAAGAGAAGAAGGCGCTGATCGTCGAGACCGCGAAGATGAAGACCGGCGCGATGGACTTCTTCTACGGCTGCACCGGCAACAACACCGAGTCCACCATCGCCAACCTGCGCTTCGCGCGCGACAACGGTGCCGATGGCGCGATCCTCGCGGCGCCGTCGTACATCTGTGCGTCCGAGTCCGACGCCGAGGCGTTCTTCCTCGAGGTGGCCGATGCGACCGACCTGCCGCTGGGCATCTACAACAACCCGCCGCGGGTGAAGACCGACCTGCACTGGGACAACCTCCTGCGCATCTTCAGGCATCCGAACTACGTGGTGCACAAGGAGTCGACGACGCGCGTCGGACAGGTCGCGCAGGTGATCGCCGGTCGGCCCGACGTGTCGATCATGTGCTGCGATTCACCCAACCTGGGCCTGGTGCTGCCGACGATGTCGCTGGGCGGCCACGGTACGGCGAACATGACCGGCAACCTCGCCCCGGCGGAACTGGCCACGATCTCGAAGCCGTGGCAGGGCTATGCGGAAGCGGTCGACTTCCGTGAGACCTACCTCAGGCTGCTGCCGCTCTGGCACTACGTCTATTCGTACATCAACCCGGTGGCGCTGAAGTCGCTGATGAACGCGTGCGGCCTGCCGGCCGGCAGCCTGCGCCGGCCGCTGCGCAACCTCGAGGGCGAGCCGCTGGCCAAGGGCGTGGAGATCGTGCGCAGGCTCGGGCTCGACGAGCAGTACGGTTACCGGATTCGCACGTCGCTGGCGGCGGCTGCGTGACCTTGACTGCAATCGGGTCTGCGCCGACGCCGAAGGTCAGATCGGCTGCACCAGCACCCTGCGGAAGCGGATCAGCCCGCCCGAGGACTGCAGCGCGATCGGGCCCCGGGCGTACTTCGAATCGCGGATGTCGACGGTGGTCTGGCCGTTGAAGACCACCACCAGGCGCGGACCGTCGGCGGTTATCTCGAAGGTGTTCCAGCGGCCGGCCGCCTTCGGAAAGGGCTCGGAGACCTTGGCGAAATCGACGATCGCCGCAGTGCCGAAGGTCGGGTCCTTGCGCGTGTCCCAGATGTTCACTTCGTAAGCGTTCGCCGCACCGATCTTGTTCGGGTCCTGGCAGCGGATGAAGATGCCGCTGTTGGTATCCGCATTGGCGAAGAACTCGGCGCGGATGCGGAAGTTGTCGAACGACTGCTTCGAGACGAGGAAGCCAGGCCCCTGGTCCGACTCGAGTATGCCGCCCACGACGCGCCAGTTGGCCGTACCCACGGCGTTGAACGCATCGAGGCCCTTGCCGTCGAACAGTGGAATCCAGTGGCCCATGGCGGGCATGCTGCTGCAACCAGCGGTGGCCAGTGCAAGCATTGCCCCTGAGGCCTTCAGCGCGGAACGGCGATCCATTTCACTTCCTCCCCATGATTGCGGCCGTGCGGGTGCGCGGCCGGCGGCGGCGGTGCGGGACCCGGGTCATCCCTGTCCGCCGTCTTTTTCCGGATGCTAGTAGACGGTCAGGCCGAGCTTCTTGAGGATCGGCTCGAAGCGCTGGATGTCCTCGTTCACGCGCTGGCGGAAGGCGTCGGCGGTCATTGCCATCGGCTCGGCACCCTGCGACAGGATGCGTTCGCGAACCTTCGGCGTGGCGATGATCCTCGCCACCTCGGTGTTGACCCGGTTGACGATCTCGGCCGGCGTGCCGGCCGGGGCGAACCAGCCATGCCAGCCGCTGACCACTTCCATGCCCTTCACGCCGTGCGACGCCAGCGCGCGCAACTCGGGCAGGGCAGGCAGGGACTGCGGGCCGATCACCGCCAGTGCGCGCAGCCGGCCGCCCTTCACCTGCTCGACGGTCGTGGCGGAGTCGAACAGGTAGTCGATGCGCCCGGACATCAGGTCCTGTACCGCCGGCGCGAGCCCCTTGTACGGCACATGGGTCGCCTGCACGCCGATCGCGTCGTTGAAGATCTCGGTGGCGAGATGGATCAGGCTGCCGCTGCCCGAGGAGCCGAAGGTCAGCTTGCCGGACTGGCTGCGGGCGAAGGCGATGAACTCCTCGACCGTGGTCGCCTTCACGTGCGGTCCGACCACCAGCACGTAGTTCGTGCGTGCGGTGGTGGCCACCGGCACGAACGACTTCAGCGGATCGACCCAGTTCTCGCCCTTCTTCTGCATGAAGGGCGTCAGGGTGAGCGTGTTCGCGCCGGTGACAAGGTAGGTGTGGCCGTCCGGCGCCGCGCGCGCGACCGCACTGGCTGCGATGCTGCCGGCGGCACCGGCGCGATTCTCGATCAGCACCGACTGGCCGACGCTGCGCGACAGTTCTTCGCCGACGACGCGGGCGATGGTGTCGATCGAGCCGCCGGCGGAGACGGTGACCACCAGGGTGATCGGCCTCGACGGCCAGCCCTGCTGCGCCATCAGCGGTGCGGCGCCGAGCATGGCAACCGCGGCAGCGACAGTAGCGATTCGCATGCGGGCCCTCATGACGCGGCGACGAAGCGGACGTCTTCCGGCCGGGGCGTGCCGACCACCATCATGAATTCGGCATCGGTGAAGCCGTCGTTGCGGAACCAGTGCCGGCGCCCGGCCGGGTTCAGCATCACGTCCTTCGGCCCGAGGCGCTGCTCCACGGTACGGCCGTCGTCCTCCCAGCCGACGGTGATCACGCCTTCCAGCACCAGGTAGGCGTCCTCGACATCGCGCACATAGGACTGCACGCCGCGTCCGTGCGGCAGCCGGATCAGGTCCTTGCGATAGGTGCCTGCCGGGGCGCCTCCCTCGCCGATGTAGGCGAGCCGGGCGAAACCGGCCTCGTGCCACTGCGGCCGCTGCTGGCTGTAGCGGACGACGTGGCGTGCGAACTCGCGATGGCGCGGGTCGTCGCTGTGGAAGTCGAGCCGGTGGGTCTGCTCGGGCCCCGCACCGTAGCGCGCGGACAGCTCGCTGCCATGGGTCTTCGGATGGAACAGGTAACGCGGCATCTCGGGCTTGCCCTTGCCCAGCATGATCGAGACCAGCACCGGCTCGTAGCCATCGTTGCGGAAGCCGTGCGGGCGGTCGGTCATGTGCAGCACCATGTCCTTCGGGCCGAGCTTGGCTTCGATGATCTCGCCGTCGTACTCCCAGGTGGCTGTCAGCACGCCGGAGAGCACGAGGAAGGCCTCCTCGATCTCGTGCGCGTGGAGCACGGCGTACTTGCCGATCGGCTGGTGCACCATGCTCAGGGTGAAGTGGTTCGCCGGCATCGTGTCCGGGTCGCCCACCTTGGGTGACCCTCCCGCACCGATGAAGCGGATCTGCGCGCGGTCGAGCTCGGGAAAGCCGCGGCTGGCCGGGAAGGCATCCCAGTCGGGGATCTTCTCGGCATGCCGACCGACATGGGCGCGCATCGACGCATCGAGGTCGGCGACGCTGCCTTCGTGGCGCGGGGCGAGGACTGCGGACATGTCGAGGCTCCTTCTTCGATTCCTGCAGATACGATGTCAGCGAGTGCGCATGTCGTCAAGCACGGCGCGCCGCGGGTTCCGGCCAGGCCTCCACCTCGACCAGGATGGACAGGGCGCTGGGTCCCTGGGCGAGCTTCGACGTGCCCAGGTCTGGCGCCAGCACGTTGGGATTGCCGCGCCGTTCGAGCGGGGACGGCCCGGCATCCTGCGGATCGTACCAGCCGCCGGTGGCCATGATCGCCGCGCCACGCACCACGCCGTCGTCAGGGACGACCGATGCGAGGCAGGCACCGCGCGCGTTGAACACGCGCACCGCATCGCCATGGCGCAGTCCGCGGGCAGCCGAATCGACCGGATTCAGGTGGATCGGTTCCCGGCCGTCGATGCGCTTCGCACGCGCGACCGGTCCGAAGTCGGCCTGGCTGTGCAACTTGTCCGCCGGCTGGTTGGTCACCAGGTGCAGCGGATGGATGCTGCTGCCGGGGGCGCCGAGCCATTCGATGGGGGCGAGCCAGGTGGGGTGTGGCGGGCAGTCGTCGTATCGGAAGCCCTCGATGCGTTCCGAAGTGATCTCGATGCGGCCGGACGGCGTGGACAGCGGATGGGCCACCGGGTCTTCGCGGAAGCCCTCGAACAGCACGAAGTCCCTGGCCGGCGCCGGCAGTTCGTACCAGCCGGTGCGCCACCAGTCCTCGAAGGCGGGCTGCTGCGCGCCGATCTTCGCATTGGCTTCCCGCGTCCGGTCGTACATCAGGCGGATCCAGCCCTCGGCATCGCGGCCTTCGGTGTAGGCGTCCTCGTGGCCGTTGCGTGCGGCGAGTTCGCGGAAGATGTCGAAATCGTCACGTGCCTGGTGCCGAGGATCGATCGCGCGCTGCATCGCGATGATGTAGCGGTCGCGCGACGCGCCGCCGATGTCGTTGCGTTCGAGCGAGGTGGTCGCCGGCAGCACGATGTCCGCATGCTTCGCGGTGGCCGTCCAGTGCGTCTCGTGTACCACGATGGTTTCCGGCCGCTGCCAGGCGCGGCGCATCCGGTTCAGGTCCTGGTGGTGGTGGAACGGGTTGCCGCCGGCCCAGTAGACCATCCGGATGTCCGGGTAGGTCTTGCGCTCGCCGTTGAAGTCGTACTCGCCGCCCGGGTTCTCCAGCAGGTCGGTGTGGCGCGCGACGGGGATCGAATGGCGCCCGATCGGGTTGCGGCCGAGCGGCAGTTCGGGCGAGGCCGAGCCCGCGTCGCGCGGTATGCCCACGCCCTGGATCGACCCGTGGCCGAACGCGAAGCCGCCGCCGGGCAGTCCGACCTGGCCGAGCATCGAGGCCAGCGTGATCGCCATCCAGTAAGGCTGCTCGCCGCGATGGGCCCGCTGCAGCGACCAGGCGAGGGTGAGCATCGAGCGCACGCCTTCCAGGCGATGCGCGAGCGCGCGGATCTCGTGCGCCGGCACGCCGCAGATGGCTTCGGCCCATTCGGGCGACTTGGCGAGGCCGTCGCTGCGGCCGGTGAGGTAGGCCTCGAATCGGTCGTAGCCGGTGCAGCAGCGCGCGAGGAAAGCTCGATCATGCGTGCCGCGCGCCACCAGCTCGTGCGCCAGGCCCATCATCAGCGCCGTGTCGGTGTTGGGACGGATCGGAATCCAGCGCGCGCCGAGGAACTCGGGTGCGTCGCTGCGCGTCGGGCTGACCACCACGAACTCGATGCCGGCCGCCTTGCCCTTGCGCAACCAGGTTTCGAGCGTGTGCTCGCCCGAGCCACCCGAGGCGACCTGGGCGTTCTTCAGCGCCAGCCCGCCGAAGGCGACCATCACCTTCGTGTGGCCGATGATCGAGTTCCAGTCGGTGACCCGCCCGGTCACCGGCGCGAAGGTTCCGATCACATGGGGCAGGAAGAACTGCGCGCACCCCCAGGAATAGTTGCCGAGCTGGTCGACCGAACCGCCACCGGAATAGAGGAAGCGGCGCACCTGTGACCGTGCATGGTGGAAGCGGCCGGCCGAGGACCAGCCGTAGCTGCCGCCGAACACGGCCTGGTGTCCGTGCTCGCCGCGGACCCGGGCGAGTTCGCCGGCGACCAGTCCGAGGGCGGTGTCCCAGTCGACCTCCACGTAACGCTCGTGGCCGCTGCGGGTGCGGTCGCGCCGCGACAGCCAGCCCTCGCGCACCGACGGCCGCTGCACGCGACGGTCCGAATAGACGAGTTCAGGCAGGGCCTCGAGCATCGGGGAGGGATGCGCGTCGCGGAAGAACGGTTCGGCCCGGACGAAGCGTCCGTCCTCGACGACCGCGGTATAGGCGCCCCAGTGGGCGAGCTGCTGGAAACGTGTCTGGGCCATGCGATCGATCCCCCTGGCCGGCGGATGCCGGGACGGGCATCGCGCATGCCGGGCGAGGATACAATCTTCTGCCCTCTGCAAGGCGCTCGTGACCCCCCATGCTCCGCCACCTGCGTGAAGACATCTCGGTCATCTTCGAGCGCGACCCCGCTGCCCGCACGACCTGGGAGGTGCTGACCTGCTACCCGGGCCTGCATGCGGTCATGCTGCACCGGTTCGCGCATCGCCTCTGGCGTGCGCGGCTGCGCTGGCTGGCCCGCTTCGTCGCCTATCTGTCGCGCGCGGCGACCGGGATCGAGATCCATCCGGCCGCAAGCATCGGGCGCCGGTTCTTCATCGACCACGGCATGGGCGTGGTGATCGGCGAAACCGCGATCATCGGAGACGGCTGCACGCTCTACCATGGCGTGACGCTGGGCGGTACCTCCTGGCAGGGCGGCAAGCGGCACCCGACGCTGGGGGACGGCGTGATCGTCGGTGCCGGGGCGAAGATCCTTGGTCCGATCCTCATCGGCCACGGCGCGAAGATCGGATCGAATGCGGTCGTGGTGCACGACGTTCCGCCGATGGCCACCGCGGTGGGCATCCCGGCGCGCGTGGTCGCCCCGGACAGCGACGGCCCCGGCAAGGGTTTCGCCGCCTATGCGCTCACGCGCGACCTCGACGACCCGCTGGTGCAGGCCATCGCCGACCTGGAGGCGCGGGCGGGGCTGCAGGAGGCGCGCCTGGCGGAGCTGTCCGATCGCCTCGCCGCGCAGGGCGACGCGCTGCGCCAGGCCGCCGGCACGGGGCGCTGAGCGCCTGCCGGGCGGGAACGGCCGGGTCAGCTTTCCGGCCGGATGCCGTGCTCGCGGATGATGCGGCTGAACGTCTCGATCTCCAGCCGGACCGACGCGGCGTACTGTTCCGGCGTATCGGTGAGCGGCTCGAAGCCGCCTGCGATCAGGCGTTTCCGGAGGTCGGGCGCGGCGAGTGCCTGGCCGATGGACGCATTGATGCGCGCCACGAGTTCGCGAGGCATGGCCGCCGGGCCGACCAGGCCATAGCGACCCTCGACCGACGGGATCTTCACGCCCGATTCGATCAGCGTCGGCAGTTCGGGCGCAGCTGCTGCGCGTTGCGCACCGGCCGCGGCGATCAGCCGCAGGCGGCCGCTGCGCACGAAGGACTCGACCGCCGGCAGCGCCACCAGCGCCACATCGATCTCGCCGGTGATCAGCGCATGGAGGTAGGGGCCTGCGCCCTTGTAGGGTACGTGCACGATCCGCGTGCCGGTCGCCCCGAGCAGCATCTCGGTCGCGATGTGCGAGATGGTTCCCGTGCCTGCGGTGCCGTACGAGAGGAAGCCGGGCTTCGCGCGCGCGAGCCGGAGCAGGTCGGCGACCGTCTTCACCGGCACCCCCGGGTTCACCGCGACCACGTATGCGGTCAGTGCGGTGCTGCCGATCAGCGTGAGGTCCTTCAGCGGGTTGTAGGCCACCTTCGGATGGAGAAGCGGGCCGATCACCAGGCTCGACTGGTTGCCAGCCCCCAGGGTGTATCCGTCCGGGGCGGCGCGTGCGACCAGTTCCATCCCGAGCGTCGCGCCGGCGCCGGGGCGGTTCTCCACCACCACCGGCTGGCTCCAGAGTTCAGACAGCTTGCCGCCGACCAGCCTGACCACGACGTCGTTCGCGCCGCCGGGCGCGAATGCGACGATGGTGCGCACCGGCTTGGCCGGCCAGGCCGGTGCCGGCTGTGCGCTGCCGGCGGTCGGCCATGCGCAGAGGGCGGCCGCGGCGACCAGCGCCGCGCGCGAGCGGGTGGCCTTCACGGGACCGCAGGCCGAAGCAGGTGGCAGTTGATCCAGGGCATCGCTCCTCGATATCCAGTCATGGGCCCGCCATCGCAGGACGGCGCGGCTGGCCGTGCGCGGCTGCGCCACGGGAAGCATATGGCATGGCGGTGGCGGGTGGGCAAGGTCGTGATGCCGGGCTCTCATGCACGGCGGTGCGGGTGCGTGTTGCCTTCCATCGCCTGGCGCACGAAAGCGGGCGTGAGGTGGCTCGCGAAGCGCTCGAGGAAGGTCAGCATGAAGGTTCGCAGGTAGGTGCCCTTGCGCAGGGCCACGCGCGTGAGGTTCGGTGCGAACAGATGGCCCGCGTGCAGCATCCGCAGGCCCGCGTCGCGCCGGACGTCGAACGCCATCGACGCGACGATGCCGACGCCCAGGCCCAGTTCCACGTAGGTCTTGATGACATCGGAGTCGAGCGCGGTGAGCGCGATCTCGGGCCGCAGCTTCGCCTGCGCGAAGGCGGCATCGATGTGCGGCCGTCCGGTGAACCCCGGGTCGTACGTGATCAGCGGCCAGGCACACAGGGATTCCAGGGTCAGCGGGACGCTCGACAGCAGTGCATGGCCATCGGGCACCACCACGACATGGCTCCATTCGTAACCCGGCATCACGATCAGTTCAGGGTAGTCGAGGAGGGACTCGGTCGCGATGCCGATGTCGGCGCGGCCGCCGATCAACTGCTCGGCGATCTGTTCGGGCCGCGACTGCTGCAGGGCAAGCTTCACGCCGGGGTAGTCCCGCTTGAACTCGCCGACCACCTTGGGCAGCACGTAGCGCGCCTGGGTATGGGTGGTGGCCACGACCAGATGGCCGCCGCGCTGGTTCGAATGCTCCTCCGCCGCGCGCTTCAGGTTCTCCGCCTCGTGCAGCAGCCGGTCGATGATCTCGACCACCGTTTCGCCGGCGGCGGTCAGCCCGAGCAGGCGCTTGCCGTGGCGCTGGAAGATCTCGACGCCGATCTCCTGTTCCAGTTCCCGGATCTGTCGGCTGACGCCCGGCTGCGAAGTGAACAGGGCGGCGGCGGTGGCCGTCAGGTTGAAGCCGTTGCGTATCGCTTCGCGCACCGTGCGCAATTGCTGGAAATTCATGCGTTCTATATGTAAAGAAAGAGATAAGGATACAACATTAAATTCGTTCTCCGCATGTGCGGGCGCAGCGAGAATGGCCTGCCACTCTCCAGCCAGTGCCCAGGCCCTGCAGCCGGGCAGACCGCCCCATGTATCAGTACGACACGATCGACCGCAGCCTCGTCCGCAACCGCGTCGACCAGTTCCGCCGCCAGACAGAGCGCTTCCTGTCCGGGGCGCTGACCGAGGACGAGTTCCGGCCCCTGCGCCTGCAGAACGGCCTGTACGTGCAGCGCCATGCACCGATGCTCCGGGTGGCGATCCCGTACGGGATGCTGAATGCCACCCAGCTGCGCCGCCTGGCGCACATCGCACGCACGTACGACCGCGGCTACGGCCATTTCAGCACCCGCCAGAACATCCAGTTCAACTGGCCGGCGCTGGCGCGCGTGCCCGACATCCTGGGCGAACTGGCCGAGGTCGACATGCACGCGATCCAGACCAGCGGCAACTGCATCCGCAACACGACGGTCGACCATTTCGCGGGCGTCGCGCCCGACGAGGTACTCAACCCGCTGGTGTACGCCGAGATCATCCGCCAGTGGTCGACGCTGCATCCGGAGTTCGCCTTCCTGCCGCGCAAGTTCAAGATCGCCCTGTCGGGCTCGCCGGAAGACCGCGCGGCGGTGATGGTGCACGACATCGGGCTGAAGGCCGTGTTCGACTACGACGGCCGGCCGGGATTCACCGTGGTGGTCGGTGGCGGGCTGGGCCGCACGCCGATCATCGGCCACGTGGTGCGCGAGTTCCTGCCCGCGGCGCACCTGCTGACCTATCTCGACGCGATCCTGCGCGTGTACAACCTGCACGGCCGGCGCGACAACAAGTACAAGGCGCGGATCAAGATCCTGGTGAAGGAGCTCGGCGTGGCCGAGTTCCGGCGGCAGGTGGAACACGAGTGGTCGTTCCTGGAAGGCGGGCCGGGTACGCTGCCGCCGTCGGAGATCGCGCGCGTCGATGCCCGCTTCACGCGGCCGGCGTACCGATCGCTGCCGCAGGTCTCGACCGGCCTGGAACGGCACCTGCGGGACGACGCGGCGTTCGCCCGATGGGTCGCGCGCAACGTGCATCCGCACCGCATGAGCGGCTACGCCGCGGTGACGATCTCGCTGAAGAAGACCGGCGTGCCGCCGGGCGACATCACCGCCGCCCAGATGGACGGTGTCGCCGACCTGGCCGAGCGCTGCAGCTTCGGCGAACTGCGCGTCACGCATGAACAGAACCTGGTGCTGGCCGACGTCGAGCGCGACGCGCTGTTCCGGCTCTGGACCGGATTGAAGGCGCTGGATCTCGCCGCCGCGAATCGGGGGCTCATCACCAACGTCATCGCCTGCCCGGGCGGGGACTTCTGCTCACTGGCGAACGCCGTCTCGATCCCGGTGGCTGCAGCGATCCAGCAGCGCTTCGACGACCTCGATTACCTGCACGACGTGGGCGAGGTAGACCTGAACATCTCGGGCTGCATGAATTCCTGTGGCCACCATCATGTCGGACACATCGGGATCCTGGGCGTCGACAAGAACGGACAGGAGTGGTACCAGATATCCATCGGCGGCAGGCAGGGACCGGATGCCTCGCTCGGCAAGGTGATCGGACCCTCGTTCGCCCGTGCCGACGTACCCGACGTGATAGAAAGGCTGGTCGAGGTCTACCTGCGCGAACGCGATTCGGACGCCGAGCGCTTCATCGATACCGTGCAGCGCGTCGGTGTCGAGCCGTTCAAGCGGAATGTCTATGCACTCGTTGATCAGTAAGCGTGCCGTGGTCGCCGGCGATCCATGGGTCCGTCTCGAGGGCGGCGCCGGCGATGCCCCGCCGGCGACCGACCTGCTGGTGCCGCTGCGCACGTGGCTCGATGCCCGCGACCGGCTGCTCGACCGGTGCGGCAGGGTGGGCGTGCAGCTCGAGCCCGGCGACGATCCTGCGCTGCTGGCCGGAGACGTCGAATGCCTGCCTCTGGTGGCCGTCCATTTCCCGGCGCTCACCGACGGTCGCGGCTTCTCGATCGGCCGCCTGCTGCGCGAACGCCATGGCTACCAAGGCGAACTGCGTGCCACCGGCCCGCTGACCCGCGACGCCCTGTTCTACCTGGCCCGCTGCGGCTTCGACAGCTTCGAACTGCGCGAGGGCGAAGATCCGGCCGCCGCGCTGTCCGAATTCGACGCATTCGAGGCGGTCTACCAGGGCGCGGTGGATCGCGGGGCTCCGTTCGACCGGCGCGCGCCCGCCGCCGCGGACGCAGCATGAGCCGCGGCAAGGTATGGCTGGTGGGGGCCGGCCCGGGTGCACCGGACCTGCTCACCGTGCGCGCGCTGCACCTGCTGCAGCAGGCCGACATCGTGTTCCACGATGCACTCGTCGATCCGGAGATCGTGGCGTTCGCCGCTCAGGCCGAGCGCGTCGCGGTGGGCAAGCGCTGCGGCCGTCATTCGACGGCGCAGCGCTTCATCAACAAGCGGCTGGTCGACGCCGCGGCCACGTACCGGACGATCGTGCGCCTGAAGGGCGGCGATCCGATGCTGTTCGGGCGGGCGCAGGAAGAGATCGATGCGCTGGTCGAAGCCGGCATCGAGGTCGAGGTGGTGCCCGGCATCACCGCGGCGCTGGCCGCCAGTGCCGACGCACTGCGCTCGCTCACCGCGCGTGGCGTGTCGCGCAGCGTCACCTTCGTCACGCCGCGCGTGGGCGCCGGCGAAGACCGCTCCAACTGGGTGCATGCCGCGGCGGCGGCCGACACGGCGGTGATCTACATGGCGTCGCACGAGGCGGGCGCGATCGGCGCTGCACTGATCGACGCAGGGCGTTGCGGGTCGACGCCGGTGGCCATCGTCGAGCATGCATCGCTCGCGTCGCGGCAGGTGCTGCCGTCGACCCTTGCGACGCTGGGCGACGCTGCACAGCGGCTGAGGGGCGGCCCGGCGCTGATCGTCGTCGGCGAGAACTTCCGCGCGGTCGCGGCGCGCGCAGCGCTCGACGTGCTGTGCGAAGACGCGTCCCCGGCAGGCGTGGCCGGGTCGCCGCGCCGCCGGACCTCGAGGCTGCCATGATCGGCGTGCTGGACCTCGAGCAGTCGGTCGGCAACACGCCGCTGGTGCGGCTGCAGAGGATGCCCGTGCCAGGCGGCGGCCGGGTGCTGGGCAAGCTCGAAGGCAACAACCCGGCCGGGTCGGTGAAGGACCGACCGGCGCTGTGGATGATCCGCAACGCCGAGGCCCGCGGTCGCATCCGACCGGGCGACACGCTGATCGAGGGCACCAGCGGCAACACCGGCATCGCGCTGGCGATGGTCGCGGCGATGCGCGGCTACCGGATGATCCTCGTCATGCCCGAGAACGCCAGCATCGAACGACGCCAGACGATGCGCGCCTATGGTGCCGAGATCATCCTGACGCCGAAGGCGGGCGGCATGGAAGCGACGCGCGATCTCGCGCTGCGGATGCAGGACGAGGGGCGCGGCATCGTGCTCGACCAGTTCGGCAACCCGGACAATCCGCTCGCGCATTTCGAATCGACCGGCCCCGAGATCTGGCGCGACACCAGCGGCACGATCACCCATTTCGTCAGCAGCATGGGGACGACCGGCACGATCATGGGCGTGTCGCGCTACCTGAAGGCGCGCAACCCGGCGATCGAGATCATCGGCGTGCAGCCGGCGGACGGTGCGCAGATCCCCGGCATCCGGTCCTGGCCCGAGGCCTACCTGCCGGCGATCTTCGAGCCCGGACGCATCGACCGGATCGAGACGGTGGGGCAACAGGCGGCAGAGGATACCGCGCGCCGGATGGCCGCCGAAGAAGGCATCTTCGCGGGAATCTCGGCGGGCGGCGCGATGCATGTCGCGCTGGCCACGGCGGCGTCCCGGCCGGATGCGGTGGTGGTTACCATCGTCTGCGACCGCGGCGACCGCTACCTGTCGACCGGCGTGTTTCCCGCCTGACGCAGCCACGCGGTCAACGGGCGGGTCGCATCACCCTCGTGCGAAGATGCGGGGACTTGCCTCACGGAGCCGCATGATGGATCTCGACATCGCCGGACGAAAGGCCCTGCTGTTCGGCGCCAGCCGCGGCATGGGACGCGCGCTCGCCCTGCAGCTCGCCCGCGAAGGGGTCGACGTAACGCTGGCCGCGCGCACCCGGGCGACGCTCGACGAGGCCGCCGCGGCCATCCGTGCCGAATGTCCGTCGGTGACGGTGACCGCGGTCGTCGCAGACCTGACGCGGCCCGACGGACGGGCTGCGGCACTCGATGCATGTCCCGAGCCGGACATCCTGCTGAACAATGCCGACGGGCCGCTGCCCGGCGACTTCCGCCACTGGAGTCGCGACGACTGGATCGGTGCGCTCGACGCGATGATGCTCGGACCGATCGAGATGATGCGCCTGACGGTCGACGGCATGATCGCGCGCCGCTTCGGGCGCATCCTCAACGTCGTGTCGCGGAGCGTCAAGATCCCGCAGCATGAGCTCGGGCTGTCCAATGGCGCACGGTCCGGGCTGGTCGGCTTCTCCTCGGGAATCGCCCGCCAGACGGTGCAGTACAACGTGACGATCAACAACCTGCTGCCCGGACCGTTCGCCACCGATGCGCAGCGCCGACACGTGGCCGGCCTGGTCGAACCGGACGGACCCGGTTTCGATGCACTGTGGCAGTCGCGGGCGGCGGCGATCCCGGCGCGGCGGTTCGGCGATCCGGCCGAGTTCGGCGCCTACGCAGCGTTCCTCTGCTCGGCCCATGCCGGCTACATCACGGCGCAGAACCTGCTGATCGACGGTGGCAGTTATCCGGCCACGTATTGACCTGCAAGTGCCCGTTGGTGCAACGTGCGTGTCATCGCGGCACGCGCCGCTGCCTGCAATGCCGATCCCATCCGCCGAGACCTTTGAAAGGGAGTACCCCCGCATGCACGACCGACACCCCGCTTCCGATCCCGGATCCCAGCCCGCCCTGGCGACAGGCACCGCGCGCGCGCGGCGCATGACACTCGGCCGGGTGGTCGCCGGGATGTGCGCCTCCGCGCTTGCCGGCGTGCTGTGCCTGGGCGACGCGTTCGCCCAGGCGTATCCGACGCGTACGGTGCGCATCGTGGTGCCGTTCGCACCGGGTGGCGCGGTCGATTTCATCGGCCGGCTGCTGGCCGAGCGGCTGACCGTCACGCTCGGGCAGCAGTTCATCGTCGAGAACCGGCCCGGCGGCTTCGGCACCATCGGCAGCGAACTGGTCGCGAAGTCCGCGCCCGACGGCCATACGCTGCTGGTGCAGGCCTCGGTACACGTGATCAACGCGGCGCTGCTGCCCAAGCTTCCGTACGACACGTGGACCGACTTCACCCACATCACCCGGGTGTCCGAAGGGCCGACCGTGCTGATCGTGAACAACGCGATCCCGGCGAAGGATGCGCGCGAGTTCGCGGCGCTGATCCGCAAGCGCCCCGGCCTGATCAACACCGGTACCGAAAGCATCGGTTCGGCGGGCCACCTGGCGATGGAACTGTTCCGCAACGCCAGCGGCAGCCGCTTCGAGATCATCAACTACAAGGGCGCGGGTCCTGCGCTGATCGACATCCAGGGCGGGCATATCGCCGGCATGTTCGGCACCATGATCGCGACCCGCCCGCAGATCCTCGCCGGCAAGGTGCGGGCGCTGGGCGTCACTGCCGCGAAGCGCTCGCCCGCGCTGCCCGACGTGCCGACGATGATCGAGCAGGGCTTCCCCGGTTTCGAGATGTATTCGTGGCACGGCGTCTATGGCCCGGCGAACCTGCCGAAGGATGTGGTGTCGACGCTCACCGCCGCGCTCGCGAAGATCATGCAGGGGCCGGAGGCCAGGGAACGGCTGTCCACGCAGGGCTTCGAGCCGATCGTCTCCACCTCGCAGCAGTTCCTCGAATTCCAGAAGAGGGAGTTCGTGCTCTACGAACGGCTGATCCGCGAAGGCAAGATCCGCATCGAGCAGTGACCGCCGTGCCGGCAGCCCCTCACGGGCGCGCCGGCATCACCACTGCACCCAGTCCCATCCGTTTCACCGCGTCCATCGATCGGTCCGCTTCCGCGCGGTCCCGGAACGGGCCGATCAGCACGCGCGTCTCGGTGGAGGTCACGACCCCGGCCTCGGCGAGCTTCCGCTGCAGGGCCTCGGCATTCTGCGGCGAGGTGAACACGCCCAGCTGCACGACGAAACCGCGCGGCGCCTCCGTTTTCGCCGGCGGTGGGCTGGACGGGGGCTGCGCGGGGGCGGGGGCTGCGGCCTGCTGCTGCGGGACCGTCGCCGGCGCGGACGGCTTCGACGAAGAGGGTGGGGGCGTGGCGGCGGTTGCAGCAGCCGGGGTCGATGCGGCAGTCGCCGCCGGTGCAGGCGCTGGCTTGCCGGGCGGCGCATCGGGGCGAGACGGCGCGGGCCGCGGGCCGGGGCCTGGCGCGGGCGGCGGCTCGCTGTTGATCACCTGCGGCGGCAGGGGCGGTGCTTTCGCCTCCGGTGGCACGGAGGGTGCCGTGGCGGGCGCCGCGGACGGTTCCGCCGGGGAGGGCGCGGGGGGCGCGGCCACGGCTGCCGGTTCCTCCGCAGGTGGCTTCGGCGCTGCCACCGAGGCCACGGGCCGGGGTTTCGGCTCCGGCGCCACGGTGCGCGGCGTACTGAACCGTTCGTACGTGAGCAGGGCGCCGAAGGCGGCGGCCAGCATCACGACCGCGATCACCAGTCGGCGCAACGCGCGACGCCGGATATCGGCTGCGTCGCTGGATGCAGCCAGAGCACTGGGCGGGGCGGACGCCATCGGATCGTCTCCTTGGACGGCAGGACAGGCAGCGGGGAACGGCAGCGGCAGGATGAACCTTCGGTGCGCCCGTCGTTCCAGGGGATGGCCACCCGGGCGACGCGACAGCGCCGGGCGTGATCGTAGCACCGTTGGACCGGCCAGCCGTAGTCCCCGGCTGTCCGGTAGTTGTAACCTGGATTAACAAAAAAGGTAAGAAAATCGGACTCTTAGGGTTTAATCCGGATAACGTTTCTGCTATTCTCCGGCGCATCCGATCGAGGCAGGCGTCGACGATGCGCGGCTTCGGCCGACGGGTCTTCGTGGCCGAAGCGGCATCGCATCAGCGTGCACGGTGGGTTCCGGTGCCGTGCGGGCACCGAGGACGATCGCGCAGTAAATCACGGGCAACCGTGCAGTTTTGCATTGCAGTGCCGTTAGCAGAGGGATAGTCGCGCCGTCGTGATGCGGTCCAGTGGCTGCCCGTGCGAAGGCGGACGGACGCATGCGGACGCAGGGCCGCTGTCGATGGCGCATCGACAGTCCAGCATTCCATCGACCTGCCCGGTATCGCCGAAGCGGCGGTGCCAGAAGGCCGGCGATGAACGATCAATGAAATCCAGGAGATTCAAGATGGCAGTCGAACGTACCCTTTCGATCATCAAGCCCGACGCAGTCGCGAAGAACGTGGTCGGAGAAATCTATTCCCGCTTCGAGAAGGCGGGCCTGCGCGTGATCGCCGCGCGCATGACGCAATTGTCCGATGCACAGGCCGGCGCGTTCTACGACGTGCACCGTGCGCGGCCGTTCTTCGGCGACCTGGTGAAGTTCATGACGTCGGGTCCGGTGATGGTGCAGGTGCTGCAGGGCGAGGGCGCGATCGCGAAGAACCGCGAGCTGATGGGTGCGACCGATCCCAAGAAGGCAGACAAGGGCACGATCCGTGCAGACTTCGCCGACAGCATCGACGCGAACGCCGTGCATGGTTCGGACAGCGCCGAGAACGCCGCGATCGAAGTGGCGTTCTTCTTCCCGGGCCTGGAGATTCATCCGCGCTGATGAAGGTCAACCTGCTCGATTTCGATCTGCAGGGCCTGGTTGCGCACAGCGCAACGATGGGCGAGCGCGCGTTCCGTGCCGAACAGTTGATGCGCTGGATCCACCAGGCCGGCGAGAGCGACTTCGGGAAGATGACCGACCTCGCCAAGTCGTTCCGCGCGAAGCTCGCCGATACGGCTGAAATCGCGCCGCTGCCGATCATCTCCGACTCCACCGCCGCCGACGGCACGCGCAAGTGGCTGCTGGCCTCGGGCAGCGGCAATGCGATCGAGACCGTGTTCATCCCTGAAGTGAACCGGGGAACGCTGTGCATCTCCAGCCAGGTCGGATGCGCGCTCGAGTGTGCCTTCTGTTCCACCGGCGCACAGGGCTTCAACCGCAACCTGAGCGTGGCCGAGATCATCGGCCAGCTGTGGATGGCCAACCGCGAACTCGGTGCACGCGAGCGCCGGGCGGCTGCAGCCGATGCAAAGGAAAATCCGGAACGCATCATCAGCAACGTCGTGATGATGGGCATGGGCGAGCCGCTCACCAACTTCCGCAACGTGGTGACCGCCCTGCGCATCATGCTCGATGACCACGCCTACGGGCTGTCGCGGCGCCGCGTCACCCTGTCCACCTCGGGCGTGGTGCCGGAGATCGACCGCCTTGCGCGGGAATGCCCGGTGGCGCTCGCGGTGTCGCTGCACGCGCCGAACGACGCGCTGCGGGACCGGCTGGTGCCGATCAACAAGCGCTTCCCGATCCGCGAACTGCTGGATGCCTGCGTGCGCTACCTCGATCACGCGCCGCGCGACTTCATCATGTTCGAGTACGTGATGCTCGAAGGCGTGAACGATTCGGTCGAGCAGGCGCGCGAACTGGTGCGCACCGTCGCCCGCGTTCCCAGCAAGATCAACCTGATTCCGTTCAATCCGTTCCCCCAGTCGGGGTTCCGGCGTTCTCCGCCGGACGCGGTCCGGCGGTTCGCCGAAGTGCTGCATGCGGCCGGGCTGATCGCGACCACGCGCAAGACGCGCGGCGACGACATCGACGCGGCCTGCGGCCAGCTCGCCGGGCAGGTGCAGGACCGCACCCGGCGCGTCATCCGCCGCCAGGGGGCAGTGCATTGAAGCCCGAAGCCCACGCCCGACGCCTCCCGCGTGCGGAACTGCCTGCGCGGGCCGTCCGCCCCGCGCGGCTGGCGGCGATCGTGCTGCTCTGCGCGGCCAGTGCAATGACGCTTTCCGGATGCACCACGACCGCCCTCGGCAGTGCGGCCGCATCGGCTGCGGCGTCGGCGGCCACCAACAAGCTGACCGCGAACGCACCGGCGCCGAAGGTGCCCGAACAGAAGGCCGACCCGAAGGAGGCGGCGCGCCTGCGGGTCGAACTCGCCTCGCTGTATTTTTCGCGGGGTTCGATCGGCCCGGCGCTGGATGAAGCGAACACCGCGGCCAAGCTCGATCCGGAGAATCCGCACGCGTTCAACCTGCTCGGCCTGATCCAGATGTCCCTCAAGGAGGACGCGCAGGCAACCCAGAACTTCGAGCGTGCGCTGCGCCTGTCCGCGGCGGATCCGGACATCAACAACAACTACGGCTGGTTCCTGTGCGAGCGGGGGCGGCACGCCGAGTCGATCAAGTTCTTCATGACGGCGGTGCGCAGCCCGCTCTATGCCAACGTCGACCGCTCGCTGGTGAACGCGGGCGTCTGCTCGCGCCGGCGCGGTGACGATGTCGAGGCCCGGCGTTTCTTCGAACAGGCGCTGGGCGTGCGTGCCAGCCAGCCGGTCGCGCTGTTCAACCTCGCAGACATCTCTTTCGCAGGTGGCCAGGTCCCCGAGGCCCGCAAGTTCCTGAATCGCCTGATGCAGGCGGCAGCGCCCACGGCCGAGGTGCTCTGGCTCGGCGTGCGCGTCGAACGCGCGATGGGCGACCGTCAGTCCGAAGCAATCTACGCTCAGCAACTGCGGCGGCTCTTCCCGAACGCGCCGGAAACCCAGTTGCTCGGCCAGCAGGGTGGGCGATGAACATGGATACGAGCGAGAACCAGAAGATGCATGAATCACCCGCGCAGGTGGCCGCGTCAGATCCCCAGCCCGCGCAAGATCCTGCAGCCGAGGGCGCCTCGGGCGCCCTGCAGGCCGATCCCGGGGTGGCCGGGGCGGGTGTCCCACCGTCGGCGGGTACCCTGCTCGCCCGGGCGCGTGACGGCATGGGGCTCTCGGTCGGCGAGGTGGCCAACCACCTGAAGCTGTCCATCCGGCAGGTCGAGGCGCTCGAGGCCGATGCGTTCGACCGGCTGCCATCGCCGATGTTCGTCCGCGGATTTGCGCGCAGCTACGCCCGGCTGGTCCACGTCGATCCCGCTGCGGTCCTGCAGGCGCTCGATCTTCATTTCCCGCCACCGCCGGCCGGCGTGGTCGCGCCGGCAGCCGTTGCCGCGGGCCATGTACGCCAGCCGTTGCCGTCGGCGATTCCTTTTCCGACCGCCGGCCGGCCATCGCGCTGGATGCAATCGGCTGCCGGCCTGCTGGCCGCGATCGTCGTCGGTTTCCTCGCGTTCGAATGGTTCGGTCCGGTCCCCGGCCCGGCCGGTTCGATCCAGGGCACCCCGGGGGAGCCGTCTGCCGAGGTGCTGCCTTCCGGCACGCCGCCCCGGCAGTCCCCGCTTCCGGGTAGCGCGGCCGACGCGACCGGCACGGCACCGGGGGCAGACGCGGCGGGTGCCACCGTGGCTGCGGCCGACGCAGTGGCACCGGCCGTCGCGGCGGGGCTCCCGGCAACCGGTACGCCCGTGGGCGCATCGTCCACTGCACCATCCCAGATCGGCGATGCGTTCGGCACCGGGCCGCGCACCGTGCGCCTGTCGTTCGACCGCGAATCGTGGGTCGAGATCCGCGATGCGCGCGGGCGGCTCATCTTTTCCCAGTTGAACCCGCCGGGTTCGTCGCAGGTGGTGCAGGGCGAGGCACCGCTGTCGCTCGTGGTCGGCAACGCGCGCAGCGTCCGGCTGGCTTACGGCGACCGCGACATCGACCTTGCGCCGCACACCCGTGTCGACGTGGCCCGGTTCACGCTCGACTGAGATCGACGGCGCCGGGCTGCGGTAGAGTCGGGGCATCGAATCCTGAGGGGATGGTGATGGCGAATGTCGGCGGGACGTCCACGGAGGTACCCGAGATCGGGGCGCGCGCGCGCAAGCAGACCCGGCAGGTGAGGGTGGGGCATGTGCGGGTGGGCGGCGATGCGCCGATCATGGTGCAGTCGATGACCAACACCGACACCGCGGATGCGCAGGCCACTGCGGTCCAGGTCGCGCAACTCGCGCGTGCCGGGTCGGAGGTGGTGCGCATCACCGTCAACAGCCCGGAGGCTGCCGCGCAGGTGGCCTCGATCCGCAGCAGGCTCGATGCCATGGGCTGCAACGTGCCGCTGGTGGGGGACTTCCACTTCAACGGCCACCGGTTGCTGACCCAGTACCCCGACTGTGCCGAGGTGCTGGATGCCTACCGGATCAACCCTGGCAACGTGGGCCGCGGCTCCAAGCGCGACGAACAGTTCGGCACGATGATCGAGGCGGCGATCCGCCACGGAAAGCCGGTGCGCATCGGCGTGAACTGGGGCAGCCTCGACCAGGCGCTGCTGGCCCGCCTCATGGACGAGAACGCGGGGCTGCCAAGGCCGCTCGAGGCCTCCGCGGTGATGCGCGAGGCGCTGGTGGTATCCGCGCTCGAGAGCGCCCGCGAAGCCGAGGCCATCGGGCTTCCCGGCGACCGCATCGTGCTGTCGGCCAAGGTCAGTGCAGTGCAGGACCTGATCACCGTCTACCGCGAACTGGCGCGACGCTGCGACTACCCGCTGCATCTCGGCCTGACCGAGGCTGGAATGGGCTCGAAGGGCATCGTCGCCTCCACCGCTGCGATGGCGGTGCTGCTGCAGGAAGGCATCGGCGACACCATCCGCGTGTCGCTGACCCCCGAGCCCAATGGCGACCGTACGCGCGAGGTGATCGTCGCGCAGGAGATCCTGCAGACCATGGGCCTGCGATCGTTCACGCCGATGGTCGTGGCCTGTCCGGGGTGTGGACGGACCAGCAGCACCTTCTTCCAGGAGCTTGCGGACGGCATCCAGAGCTACCTCCGTGCACAGATGCCGGTGTGGCGTGACCAGTACGCGGGCGTCGAGACCATGACGGTCGCGGTCATGGGCTGCGTGGTCAACGGGCCGGGCGAGAGCAAGCATGCCAACATCGGCATCAGCCTCCCCGGATCGGGCGAGACCCCGGTGGCGCCTGTGTTCGTCGATGGCACCAAGACGGTCACGCTGAAGGGCGACAGCATCGCCGCCGATTTCAAGGCGATCGTCGACGAGTACGTCCGGACCCATTATTCGGCCCGCGCCGAGGCGACTGCACGGGCCTGACCCGCCCCGCGCTATACTCGTCGGCTTTGCCATCGCCACTGGCGACCGACCAGAACCGTCCCGATGGGAACTTCCTTCCAAGCTGTCCGCGGCATGAACGACCTGCTGCCGGCGCAAGCCGCGCGCTACCGGAGCCTTGTCAGCTGCGTGGCAGGCCTGCTGGCGCGCTACGGTTACAGCGAGCTGCGCACGCCGGTGCTCGAGCGCACGGAGCTGTTCGTGCGCACCATCGGCGAGGTGACCGACATCGTCGAGAAGGAGATGTACACCTTCCGGGACGAACTCAACGGCGAAAGCCTGACGCTGCGGCCCGAAGGCACGGCGGCGTGCGTGCGCGCCGCGATCGAGCACAACATGCTCTACGGTACGCCCCAGCGGCTGTGGTACGAAGGGCCGATGTTCCGCCACGAGCGGCCGCAGAAGGGCCGCTACCGGCAGTTCCACCAGGTCGGTTGCGAAGCGATCGGCTTCGCCGGGCCGGATGTCGATGCCGAGCAGATCATCCTGTGCGCGCGCCTGTGGCGGCAACTGGGGTTGCGCGATGTCTCGCTCGAGCTGAACTCGCTTGGCGATGCCGCCACCCGGGCCGCCCATCGCGAACGGCTGGTCGCCTACCTGGAGCAGCACCGCGAACAGCTCGATGACGACGCGTTGCGCCGGCTGCATTCCAATCCGCTGCGCATCCTGGACACCAAGAACCCGGCGATGCAGTCGCTGGTCGCCGGCGCGCCCAAGCTGCTCGACATGCTCGACGCCGAGTCGGCCGCGCACTTCGACGGGCTGCGGGCGCGCCTGGACGACGCCGGCATTGCCTTCACCGTGAACCCCCGGCTGGTGCGCGGGCTGGACTACTACAACCGGACGGTCTTCGAGTGGGTCACCACCCGCCTGGGGGCGCAGGGTACGATCTGCGCCGGCGGTCGTTACGACGGACTCGTCGAGCAGCTGGGCGGTCGGGCGGCGCCAGCCTGCGGTTTCGCGATGGGGCTCGAGCGCATACTGTCGCTGGTCGAGGAGGGCGGCGTCCTGGATGCCGCGCCGGTTCCCGCGGCCTACGTGGTACACCAGGGCGAAGCCGCCGCGCGATTCGCGGTGGAGGTCGCCGAGGCGCTGCGCGACCTGGGCCATGCGGTGGTGGTGCATGGTGGCGGCGGCAAGTTCGCCGCGCAGATGAAACGTGCCGACGCAAGCGGAGCGCAGTACGCGCTGATCGTGGGCGAGGCCGAACTCGCCGCGCGCAAGGTCGGCCTGAAGCCGTTGCGCACCGGCGGCGAGCAGCAGATGCTTGGAACCGATGCGGTCGCCGCCCTGCTGGGCGCGACGACCGCGACCTGAACGACCGACCGACGCGCAGCACCGACACAACCCGACACGGAACGACCGATGGCCCATTTCGACCTGGAACAGCAGGAGCAGATCGACGCGATCAAGACGTGGTGGGAACGCTACGGCAATGCCATCACGATCGTGGTGGTCGTCGTGGCGCTCGGGGTCACCGCCATGTCCGGCTGGCGCTGGCACCAGAACCGGCAGGCCGACGGCGCGTCCGTCCTGTACCTTGCGATCCAGGAAGGCCTGCAGGGGAACAACCAGACGCGGGTACGCGAAGCCGCGGCGCAGCTGATCGACAAGTTCCCGGGCACCGGTTACGCGGTGCTGGCCGCGCTGATCGCGGCGCGCATGGACTTCGACGCCGGGGACAGCAAGACCGCGCGCACGCGGCTCGAGTGGGCCATCGCCAACGCGAAGCAGGACGAGTTCCGCGACCTTGCCCGCTTGCGCCTGGCCGCGGTGCTGATCGACGACCGCGACCTGGTGGCGGCGTTGCGCGTGCTCGATGCCAAGCATGGAAACGCGTTCGATGCGCTGTTCCTCGACCTTCGCGGCGACGTGCTGTTCGCCCAGGGCGACACGAACGCCGCACGCAATGCATACCAGTCGGCGTTCGACAAGCTGGACGAGAAGAGCCCCTATCGTGACCTGGTCCGGTTGAAGCTCGACGCGCTGGGCGAAGCGAGGTGAATCCCGTGCGCCGAGGTCCGAGCGTCGATCCGGTTCCTTCGCGCCGCAGCCTGCTGCGTGCGCTGTCCGTCGCGGGCCTCGCGCCGGCAGCCGTGGCCGGCTGTGGCACCACCGTCGGCGGCGCCTACGACCGCCTGTTCTCGCGCGCAGTCGACCCCCGGCTGAAGCCCGCGGAGCTGCGCCCGATCAGCCCGAAGGCCGCATTGCGCGTGCTGTGGCAGGGGCAGGTCGGCAACTCGGGACGCTACGTGTTCACCCCTGCCGTCGATGGTGGGCAGGTGTATGCGATCGGCACCGACGGCAATCTTGCGGCGTTCGAGGCGGCCACCGGCCGGGTGTCCTGGCGGCAACAGGTGGTGAAGCCGACCGCCGGCGGGGTCGGCGCAGGCAACGGCCTGGTGGCAGTCGGTGGGCAGAACGGTGAGGTACAGGTCTATCGGCAGGGCGGCAAGCTCGCCTGGGAGACCCGGCTGTCCAGCGAGGTGCTGGCCGCGCCGGGCATCGTCGACGGGCTGGTGGTGGTGCGCACCGGCGACTCGCGCATCTGGGGGCTCGAGGCGGAGACCGGCCGCCAGCGCTGGGTCTACCAGCGTGGCGTGGCCCCGACCCTTTCGGTGCGTACCCATGTCGGATTCACGATCGCACGCGGTGCACTGTTCGCCGGCTTCGGCAATGGCCGCCTGATCGGCCTCGACCTGAAGAGCGGTGCGGTCGGCCTCGACGTGGCGGTTGCGTTGCCGCGGGGGGCGACCGAGCTCGAGCGGGTGGTCGAGATCACCAGCCTGCCTGCATTCGACAACAACCAGGTCTGCGCGGTGGCCTTCCAGGGGCGGGTCGCGTGCTTCGACACGCAGCGCGCATCGCTCGCCTGGTCGCGCGACATTTCCAGCATCGCCGGGCTCGACATGGATTCGCGCGCGATCTACGTGGTCGACGACCGCAGCGTGGTGCATGCGCTGGACCGCGCGTCGGGCGCCAGCCTCTGGCGCCAGGCCTCGCTGCAGCTGCGCAACCTCGGTGCGCCGCGCCTGGTCGGAAAGTCGCTGGTGGTCGGCGATTTCCAGGGCTTCGTGCACCTGCTCGACCCGGAGGACGGCAGCTTCGTCGCACGCCTGCCCACCGATGGCAGCGGCATCGCGATCGATGCCCGTCCCATCGACCGCGGATTCGTGATCCAGACCCGCCTCGGTGGCCTGTACGCGATGGGCGTGGCCGGCTGATCCGATGCAACCCTCCCTGGTGCTGGTCGGACGGCCCAATGTCGGCAAGTCCACGCTCTTCAACCGGCTCACGCAGTCCCGTGATGCGCTGGTTGCCGATTTTCCCGGCCTGACCCGCGATCGTCATTACGGACGCGGCTCGTTCAGCGGCCGGCAGTACCTGGTCGTGGATACCGGCGGCTTCGAGCCGGTGGTGAAAGAGGGCATCGTCCGCGAAATGGCCCGGCAGACGGAACAGGCGATCGACGAGGCGGATGCGATCCTGTTCCTCGTCGACTACCGCACCGGCCTCACGGCGCTCGATCGCGAGATCGCGGCCCGGTTGCGCGTGACCGGCCGTCCGGTGTGGCTTGTCGTGAACAAGGCCGAGGGCATACAGGACGCGATCGCCGGCGCCGATTTCCATTCGCTCGGCATGGGCGTGCCGTGGTCGATCTCGTCGTCCCATGGTGAAGGGGTCGGCGACCTGCTGGCCGACGTGCTCGAGCGCTTTCCCGAGGACGAACCGGAGCCGCCGTCGTCCGAGCCCGAGGCGCCGGATGCGCCGCGCATCGCGATCGTCGGCCGGCCGAATGTCGGCAAGTCGACGCTTGCCAATGCATTGCTCGGCGAAGAGCGCATGCTCGTGTTCGACCTTCCCGGTACCACCCGCGACAGCATCCCGGCCGAGTTCGAGCGGGGCGGGAAGCGGTACACGCTGGTCGATACCGCCGGCATGCGCCGCAGGGCGCGCGTCGACGAAGTGATCGAGAAGTTCTCGGTGATCAAGACACTGAAGGCGATCGACGATTGCAACGTCGCGGTGCTGGTGCTCGATGCGCGCGACTCGGTCAGCGACCAGGACGCGCATATCGCCGGCTACATCCTCGAGGCGGGACGTGCGCTGGTGGTCGTGGTCAACAAGTGGGACGGCCTGCCGTCCGAGGCGCGCGCCCGGGTTAAGGACGACATCGAGCGCCGGCTCGGCTTTCTTTCCTTCGCGCGCACGCTGTTCGTTTCCGCGAAGCGGGGCACCGGCCTGAATGCGCTGCTGCCGGCGGTGGATGCAGCCTACCGGGCTGCGACACTGCGCCTGCCTACGCCGAAGCTGACCCGCGCCCTGCTCGCCGCGGTCGAGAAGCAGAATCCGCCGCGTTCAGGGTTCTCGCGCCCGAAGCTGCGCTATGCGCACCAGGGCGGGATGAATCCGCCGATCGTGGTCATCCACGGCAACTCGCTCGACGCGGTTCCGGCGAGCTACCGTCGATACCTCGAGCACATGTTCCGTTCGACCTTCCGGCTCGAGGGAACACCGCTTCGCATCCAGTTCAAGAGCGGCACGAATCCCTATGAAGGCCGGCCGCGCACGCCCGGTTGAAGGTGCAGGTTGGACAGCGGTGTGTTGCGGCGCAACGGGTGGCTTTGCCCTGAAAAATCCAGTACAGTGGTTTCTCAAAAATAAGCGAGGGAACGCCACGTGAGCGCTAAGGGACAACTGCTTCAGGATCCTTTCCTCAACACGCTCCGCAAGGAGCACGTGCCGGTGTCGATCTACCTGGTGAACGGCATCAAGCT
>LNFM01002803.1_pt1 | contig 35800 bp, 37 predicted proteins | sample 596031 | NCBI WGS metagenome assembly LNFM01 (sample SAMN04254537, study PRJNA301005) | activated carbon metagenome | isolation source: dual media filters at the Ann Arbor, Michigan drinking water treatment plant | place: USA: Ann Arbor | reverse complement strand
GCACCGGATCCCATCGGGGTGGGTCGGGAACGCGGCTGCGGCTTTACCCCGTCGCCCCCGGCACCCCTAGCCCCCGGTGGAGCCGAAGCCGCCGTCGCCGCGGCCGTCGGACGGGGGGAGGTCGTCGACGACGACGGGTTCGGCGAGGGCGACGGGGACGAGGACGAGCTGGGCGATGCGGTCGCCGGGTTCGACGCGGTGGGGGGCGTCCCCCAGGTTCACGAGGAGCACCACGAGCTCGCCGCGGTAACCGGCGTCGATCAGGCCGGGGGCGTTCGCCACCGTGACGCCGTGACGCCGCGCCAGGCCGGACCGGGGGACGACGAGCCCCGCGAACCCCACCGGGACGGCGACGGCCAGTCCCGTCGGGACCGCCGCCCGCGCCCCCGGCGCGAGGTCGCAGGGGTCGAGGGCGACGAGGTCGAGGCCGGCGTCGCCCGGGTGGGCGCGCGACGGCATGACGGCGCGTGGGTCGAGGCGCCGGACCGGCAGATCCGGCGTCACGAGACCCCTACCCGACGAGCTTCGCGATCCGGTCGGCGGCCTCGTTCAACCGGTCGTCCGGCACCGTGAGGCTCATCCGCACGAAACCCTCACCGCTCGGGCCGTACGCCGCCCCCGGTGAGATGACGACCGCCGCCTCCTCCAGCACCTTCTCCGTGAACGACGCCGACGTCTCACCGTCCGGCACCCGCGCCCACACGTAGATCGCCCCCTTCGGGGGATCCACCCGCAGGCCGATCCGCTGGAGGGCGCCGACGAGGACGTCGCGGCGGCGCTGGTAGATCGCGCACATCTCCGCCACCGACGACTGGTCGGACAGCAACGCCGACGCCGCGGCCTCCTGCAGCGCCTCGAACATGCCGCTGTCGATGTTCGTCTTCAGCTGCCAGTACGCGGCGACGAGGTCGGCGTTCCCCACGACGGCACCCGCCCGCCACCCCGTCATGTTGTACGTCTTCGACAGGGAGAAGATCTCGATGCCGACGTCCATCGCCCCCGGCGTCTCCAGGAACGACGGCGCGCGGTAACCGTCGTACGTGATCTCCGAGTACGCGTTGTCGTGCACGATGATGATGTCGTTCGCCCGCGCGAACGCGACGGCCCGCTCGAAGAAGTCGTCCTCGATGACCCCACCGGTCGGGTTGTTCGGGTAGTTGAGGAACATCACCCGGGCGCGCGCCGCCACGTCGGCGGGGATCGCCGTCAGGTCCGGCTGGAAACCGAGCTCCGGGAGCAGCGGCATCGGCACCGGCTCCGCGCCCGCCAGCAGCGGCCCCGTCGTGTAGACGGGGTAGCCGGGGTCGCTCGCCAGGGCGACGTCGCCCGGGTCGAGGAACGCCAGGTTGACGTTCGCGACCGCCTCCTTCGCCCCCATCGCCGGGATGATCTGCGTCCCCGGGTCGAGGGTCACGCCGAACCGGGTCGCGTAGAAGCCGGCGATCGCGTCGCGGAAGCTCTCGCGCCCACGGTTCGACGGGTACTGGTGCGTGTCCGGCCGCAGCACCTGCTCGCGGAGCGTCTCGACGACGAAACCGGGGGTCGGCGTGTCGGGGTCACCGATGCCCAGCGAGATGACATCGACGCCCGCGGCCTTCTTCGCCGCGATCTTCTGCTCGATCTGCGCGAACAGGTACGGGGGGAGCCGGCGGAGCCTCTCGGCGCCGACGGCGCGGCCCGTCAGAGCTCCTCCAGCGAACGCACGAGATCCGGGGACAGCGTGCCCCGGTAGATCTCCTCGGCCGGACCGGTCATCGTCACCTCCAGGTCGTCGCCGACGGCGATCTCCAGATCGCCGCCCGCGAGGTGAACCGTCACGGGGCTGGTCAGCCCCCCGAGCCGCACCGCGGCGACGGCCGCGGCGCACGCGCCGGTGCCGCACGCGAGCGTCTCCCCCACACCACGCTCCCACACGCGCATCGTCAGCTCCGACGGGCCCTCGGCCCGGACGAACTCGACGTTGGTGCGCTCCGGGAACCGCGCGTCGGTCTCGATCGCCGGACCGAGTTCCCGCACCACCGACGACGGGTCGGGGTGCTCGATGATCGCGTGGGGGTTGCCCATCGAGACCTCGGCGAACTCCACCCCGTCACCACCGACGGCGAGCGTCTCGCGGCCCTCGCCCGCCGGGAACCGCGCACGGCCCATGCGGACCTCGACGCGGTCGTCGTCGAGCACCGCCACCTCCACGGGGCCGCCGCCGGTGAGGATGCGCCCGTCCGCCGGGAGCCGGCCCGCGTCGCGCAGGTGCAGCGCGATGATCCGGATGCCGTTGCCGCAGTTCTCGGCCTGGCTCCCGTCGGGGTTCCAGACCGTCATGCGCGGCGTGCCGTCGTCCTCGTGGGAGACCTCGAGGATCCCGTCACCACCGACGCCGAACGCCGGGTCGAGGATGCGCTGGGCGCGGGCGGGGGTGATGGGCAGCGCCCAGTCGGTGCGCTCCACCACGAGGTGGTGGTTGCCCAGCCCCTGCCACTTCACGAAGGGGAGGCTCATCCCCCGGAGGGTACCGGATCACCCGGTCCCCCCTCCCACAGCGCGATCAGGCGCGGAAGCGCATCCTCGGCGGGCGCGTCACCAAGGTCGAGGGTCACGAGGCCCGGGGTCTTGCGGAGCCACGTGAGCTGCTTGCGCGCCAGGCGGCGGGTGCGGGCCGCGAGGCGGTCGGGCAGGTCAGCGGGGTCGAGGGTCCCCGCCCGGATCGCGGCGACCTCGCGGGCGCCGATCACCTGCAGCGCCTCCCGCGACACGCCGGGGGTGTCGAGGGCCCGCTCCAGCTCGGCGACCAGCCCCTCGTCGAGCTCGCGCCGCACCCGCGCGGCGATGCGCGCGTCGAGCACGTCCCGGGGACGCACGACGGCGACCATCAGCGTCGGCCGCCGCGTCGACCCGTCCCACAGGCGGTCCCCGCCCCCGGTGCCCCCCGCCGCGGCGAGTTCCAGGGCACGGGCCACGCGCCGTGGGTTCGCCCGGTCGACGCGCTCCGCCGCCCGGGGGTCGCGCGCCGCGAGCTCCGCCACCGCGGCCGCGGGGTCGGCGGCGGCGAGGTCCTCCGCCCACGCCCGCACCGACGGGTCGGCGTCGGGCGGGAAGTCCATGTCCGCCACCGCGGCACGCAGGTAGAGGCCGGTGCCGCCGCTCACCACCGGTGTACGCCCCGCGGCGAGGGCCGCGTCGACGGCGGCGTGGGCGAGCGCCGCGAACCCCGCCGCGGTCGATCGCTCCGTCAGCCCCAGGTCGCCCACGGCGTGGTGCGCCACCGCCTCCCGTTCCCCCGGGCGCGGCGCGTCGGCGGCGATCTCGAGACCCCGGTACCGCTGGAAGGGGTCGGCGACGACGATCTCCCCGCCGAGGGCGCGTGCGACGGCGAGGGCCAGCGCGCTCTTGCCGGACGCCGTCGGCCCGGCGAGGGCGAGGACCGCGGGCCGCTCAGGCCGGGACGAGATCCGCCTGCACGGGGGCGCCGACCTGACGGCCGGAGAGGGTGGTGGACGTCGACCCCTCGATCGCGACCGGCACCAGCGTGCCCGGCGCGGCGTCACCGGTGAAGTTGACGGCGATGTTGTGGCGCAGCCGCCCGCGCAGGCGGGTCGGGTCGGTGCGCGACGGGCCCTCCACCAACACCTCGCCGGTGGTCCCCACGAAGCGGGCCGCGCGCCCCGCCGCCGTGCGCTGCGTGACCTCGATCAACCGGCCGATGCGCTCCCGCTTCACCTCGGCGGGGACGTCGTCGGGCAGCTCCGCCGCCGCCTCGGTGCCGGGCCGGGGTGAGTACAGGAAGGTGTAGGCGCCGTCGTAGCCGACCTCCTCGACCAGCGAGAGGGTGTCGGCGAAGTCCTCCTCCGTCTCGCCGGGGAAGCCGACGATCAGGTCGGTGGTGAGCGACAGATCGGGGATCGCGTCGCGCAGGCGGCCGACCAGCTCGAGGTAGCGGTCGCGGCTGTAGGTGCGCCGCATCGCCTTCAGGATCCGCGTGCTGCCCGACTGGGCGGGCAGGTGCAGGTGCTCGCACACCTCGGGGCACTCCGCCATCGCCGCGATGACGTCGGCCTTCATGTCCTTCGGGTGGGGGCTCGTGTACCGGACCCGGGCGATGCCCTCGACGCCGGCGACGGCGCGCAGCAGGCCCGCGAACGTCTCGCGCCCGTCCCGCGGCAGATCCCGCCCGTAGGAGTTGACGTTCTGGCCGAGCAGCGTGATCTCGACGACGCCGTCCGCGGCGAGGGCGCGCGCCTCGGCGACGACGTCGGCGGGCGGGCGGCTGCGCTCGCGGCCGCGCACGCTCGGCACGACGCAGTAGGCGCACACGCAGTTGCACCCCACCGAGATCTGCACCCACGCCTGGTGGGGCCGGTCGCGGCGGGACGGCAGGCTGCCGCTGAACGCGCCGTCGAAGCTGAACGCCCCGACCGCCTCGATGCGCTCCCGCGCGACGAGCTCGCCGAGGCGGGCGACCTCACTCGGCCCGAACGCGATGTCCACGAACGGGAAGTCGCGGAAGACCTCCTCCTTCATGCTCTGCGCCCAGCAGCCGCCCACCGCGACGACCGTCGACGGGCGCTCCCGCTTCACGCGCTTCGCGTCGCCGAGGTTGCCGAGGAAGCGCTCGTCGGCGCTGCCCCGGATCGTGCAGGTGTTGAAGAGGATCAGGTCGGCGTCGTCGCGCCGGTCCACGGCGGCGTAGCCGAGGCCCTCCAGCAGGCCGCGCATCCGCTCGGAGTCGTGGTCGTTCATCTGGCACCCGAAGGTGATCAGGTGGTAGCGCACCGGGCGATCCTAGACGCTCCGACCCCTCACAGCCGGATCATGAACTCGGCGCCGCCACCGTCCTCGTCGTCCCCCTCGTGGAAGCGCGACAACCAGCCCAGCTCGTCGGCCGCCCCCGGGCCGCCGGCGCCGAGCATCACCCGCGTGAGGGCGGCGGTGTCACTCAGCAGCTCGTCGAGGGCCGACCCGACGTCGCCGTCGGTCACGGTGCCCCGCCCGTCGTCGAGGGCGGCGAGGGTGGCCTTGCGCAGCAGCTCCTTCACGAACGACGCGGTGACGCCCTCGGTGCGCTGGACGACCGCCGCCCGGTCCTCGAGGCGCAGGTCGAGGCCGCGGCCGTAGATCTCCAGCAGGCGCTCCCGCGCGGCGGCGTCGGGGAGCGGGATCTCGATCGCCAGGTCGATCCGGCCGGGGCGCGCCGCCAGGGCGGGCTCGAGGGCCTCCGGCCGGTTGGTGGTCAGGACGAACGCGACGTCGGCGTCGTCGGCGTGCCCGCTCATCTCGTTCATCAGCTCGAACAGCACCGCTCCCCCGCCGCCGCCGTCGTAGGCGCGCTCCTCGGCCACGAGGTCGACGTCCTCCAGGATCACCACGCTCGGCGCGAGCCGGCGCGCGATCGTGCCGAAGGCGCCGACCGCGCCGAGCGACCCGCCGGACAGGACGATGATCGTGCAGTCCGTCAGGCGCCCGGTGAGGTACCGGACCGTCAGGGTCTTCCCGGTCCCCGGCGGTCCCCAGAGCAGGAGCCCCCGCGACAGGTGGCGGCCCATCTCCAGCAGGCGCTCGCGGTGGATGCTCGCCCCGACGAGGTGGCGCTCGATGCGGGCGAGCGCGCCGTCGGGCAGGACCACGTCGTCCGCCGCGATCGCGGGCCGCTCCAGGAACACGAGGCGGGTGCCGTCGGCCCCCGACTCGAGGGTGACCAGCTGGCCCCGGTAGACGTCGTGCTCGTCGATCAGCACCTTCAGGTCGGCGATCAGCCCCTCGGCCGCGGCGCGGTCCCCCGCCACCACCTGGAGGTGCACGTCGCTCCCCCGCCCGAAGTGGTCGTCGCCGCGGTGCACGAAGGCGGCGAGGGGACCCTCCGGCGAGCGGATCAGCATCACGGCGAAGTCGATGCACGCGAGCGTCCGTCCCGGACCCACGTCGACCGTCGCGTGCTCCACGGGACCGACGGGGAAGTGCTCGGCGCGCATCATGTCCCCCAGGCCGACGCCGCCGAAGTGGCGTGCCTGGCCGGACAGGCCGACCGTCTCCACCGACCACCCCTCACGCGCCGTGGCCGCGTCGAGCGCGAGCTGCAGGTTCGCCTGGTCCCACCGCGAGAACGTGTCGGCGACGACCGGCATCGTCGTCGCCCCCTCGCCGAGGTGCGCCCGCAGCAACGTCCCGGCCTGGGCGTCGTCGCCGTCCCCGGCCGCCGGGGTGTACTCCACCAGCCGGCGCACCAGGACACCGAGGTCGCGCGCGAGGCGGTCGAGGTCGGTGGGGTCGTGGTCGGTCACGCACCGAGCGTAGGTCAGCCCCCGGACCCGGCGATAGCCCCCGGGGTGCGACGTGTGATCGGATCACCCGTGACGACCCACCGGCGACGGACCGTCACGGCGACACGGAGGAGGAGACGGCATGGCCGCGACCGGCGACATCCTGATCCACGGCGACACCGAGCGCTCGCCGGCGATGCGGCACGAGGTGCCCGTCGCGATCGGCGACCCGTTCCTCTACATCGAGCGCGACGGCCGGCCGATCGTGCTCACCAACGCCCTGGAGCGCGACCGGATCGCCGCGGTCCTCCCCGGCGCGGAGCTGTTGATGGTCGACCGGCTCGGCCTGTTCGACCTGCTGGAGGAGGGGCGCTCGCGGGCGGAGGCCGAGCTGGAGGTCGTGGCCCGCGCCGTCGCCGCCGCCGGCGTCACCCGCGCATCGGTCCCCGGTTCCTTCCCCGTCGAGGTCGCCGACCGGCTGCGCGCCGACGGCGTCGTCCTCGACGTCGACACGCCGTCGTTCGACGCGCGGCGGCGGGTGAAGAACGCGGCGGAGCTCGCGGGGGTCCGCCGCGCCGCCGCCGCCGCCCAGGAGGGCCTCGCGGCCGGTGCGGCGCTGCTGCGCGCATCCCGCCCGGACGGCGGCGGGCTGGTGCTCGACGGCGCTCCCCTCACCGCCGAACGGGTGCGTGCCGCGATCCGGGGGGCGTGCGCCGCGGCGGGGGCGCCCGCACCCCCCGACATCATGGTGACGAGCGCCTGGTCGGGGGGCGGCCACGAGTCGGGGACGGGACCCCTGCCCGCGGGGTTGCCGATCGAGGTCGACCTCTGGCCCCGCGACGAGGAGTCGGGGTGCTGGGCCGACATGACCCGGACGTTCGTGGTGGGAGAGGTCCCGGCCGAGGTCACCCGCCTCCACGCCGTGGTGCGCGAGGCGATCGAGGCGGCTCGGGCGCTGATCCGCCCCGGCGTCCCCTGCCGTGACCTGTACGACGCCGCGGCCCGGGTGATCGAGGACGCCGGGCACCCCACGCTGCGGACCCGCGCGCCCGGCGAGACCCTCACACACGGCTTCTACTACTCGCTCGGCCACGGCGTCGGGCTGGAGGTCCACGAGGCCCCGTCGCTGGGCCTGTCCCGCGAGCACGCGCTCGTCGCGGGCGATGTCATCGCCATCGAACCGGGGATCGACGTCCCCGGCATCGGCGGCGTCCGCCTGGAGGACCTGATCCTCGTGACCGAGGACGGCCACGAGACCCTCACCACATACGACGACAGCCTGACGCCCTGACCCCATCCCGGGTCCGGGCACCGGGGGATACCATCGGGCCGCGGCCGGGCCGCGGTCCGGCGCCCACGAGGAGGGGGATCGACGTGCTCGCAGGGGCCGAGAGGGGCAGCCGGCTCGGGAAGGACGAGTTCAAGGAGGTCGTCCCGCAACTGCGCGTCGATCTGCTGAACGCCCAGTTCGACCTGGCCGACGCCGACTTCCCGGTGATGGTGTTCATCGCCGGCGACGACCGCCTCGCCGGGAGCGAGGTCGTCAAGCGGCTGCACGAGTGGATGGACGCCCGCCACATCGACACGACCGTCTTCGGTGACCCGCGTCCCGAGGAGGCCGACCGGCCGGCCCTGTGGCGCCTCTGGCGGGCGATGCCGCCGCACGGCCGCATGGCGATCTGCGTCGGTGGCCTGATGCGGCAGATCGCCGCCCGCCTCGACGACCGGATCGACGACGCCACCCTCGACGCGTGGGCGGGGCACCTGGAGACGTTCCAGACGGAGCTGCTCGCCGCCGGTGGGCTCGTGGTCAAGATCTTCCTGCACACACCCGCCGACGAGCAGCGCGCGCGGCTCGAGTCGGGGAAGAACGGCGCGACCTCGTGGCAGGTGGACGCCCGCGACTGGGGGATGCTGGACGCCGACTCGGAGGCGCGCCCGTTCGTGGAGCGCTTCCTCCGCCGGACCTCCGCGCCCGGGTCGCCGTGGACCGTCGTCGAGGCGACCGACGCGCGCCACCGCGACGTGACCGTCGCCCGGACGATCCTGGAGGCCCTCACCGGCCGGCTCGCGGAGCCACCGCCCGAGGTGCCGAGCGCACCCGTCGAGATGTTCACGTCCCGCCCCGGCGAGGCGACGGCCCTCGCGGGGGTCGACCTGTCCGCGCGGATGTCGCGGGGCGACTACCGGACGCGCCTCGAGAAGCTGCAGCGCCGCCTGCACGGCCTGTCGCTGGAGGCGCGCGAGGCGGGGCTCCCGACGGTGCTGGCGTTCGAGGGGTGGGACGCCGCGGGCAAGGGCGGCGTCATCCGCCGCTGCACCGCCGCGCTCGAGGTGGGCGACTACCGTGTGATCCCCGTCGCCGCGCCGACCGCGGAGGAGCTCCGCCACCACTACCTGTGGCGCTTCTGGCGGGCGCTGCCCCGTCCCGGCGAGACCGTGATCTTCGACCGGTCGTGGTACGGCCGCGTGCTGGTGGAGCGCGTCGAGGGCCTCGCCACCGCCGCCGAGTGGCAGCGCGGCTACGACGAGATCAACGACTTCGAGGCCCAGCTCGTCGAGTCGGGCTGCCTCGTCCAGAAGTTCTGGCTCCACATCTCCCGCGAGGAGCAGCTCGCGCGGTTCGAGGCCCGCGAGGAGACGCCGTACAAGAAGTACAAGATCACCGACGAGGACTACCGGAACCGCGACCGGTGGGAGGACTACGACGGCGCGGTCGACCAGATGGTGCTGCGCACCTCCACCGACGACGTCCCCTGGAACCTCGTCAGCGCCGAGGACAAGCAGCACGCCCGGGTCGAGGTGCTCGACATCCTCACCACGGGGCTGAAGAGGGCGCTCAAGGGCTGACCCCGTGGGGCGCCGCCCTTGACGCATGACGATATCGGCATATGATCAACCGCGTGGCACGGGCAGCGACGACATCGGACGTGTTCAACGCGATCGCCGAGCCGCAGCGCCGGGAGATCCTGACGCTGCTGCGGGCGGGTGAGCGGCCGGTGACCGAGGTGGCCCGGGAGCTGGGCATCACCCAGCCGGGGGCGTCGAAGCACCTGCGGGTCCTCCGGGAGGTCGGACTGGTGCGCGACCGCAGGGCCGGCAGGCGACGCCTCTACGGCCTCGACGCCCGCGGGCTGCGACCGGTCCACGAGTGGGCCGGCGGGTTCGAGCGTTTCTGGAACGAGAGCTTCGACCGGCTGGACGCCTACGTGCAGGACCTCGAGCGCACACGCCGGGAGGAGTGAGGGATGACGGAGACAGGGAAGGACGCACCGGCGCCGTCGGCCACGGCCGACCGCGAGATCGTGATCGACCGGGTCATCGGTGCCCCACGTGAGGTCGTGTTCGCGGCGTTCACCGAGGTGCGGCACCTGTCGCGGTGGTGGGGACCCGACGGGTTCACCACGACCACGCGGGCGTTCACGTTCCGCGTCGGCGGGGCGTGGGAGTTCACGATGCACGGACCGGACGGGACCGACTACCCGGAGTGGATCTCCTGGACCGAGATCACCCCTCCGGAGCGGCTCGTGTTGCTGCACGGCGAGCATCCCGGCGACCCGGAAGCGTTCGCGTCGGTCCTGACGTTCACGCCCGACGGCGCGGCGACCCGGCTCGAGATGCGCACGGTCTTCCCCAGCCGGGAACGTCGCGACGAGGCCGTGGAGCGGTACCACGCGATCGAGGGCGGCCGGCAGACCCTGGCCAACCTCGCCGCGTACGTCACCGGGACCCCCGGGACGGGGGCCGGGGACTGATGGCCGGGAAGGTGTTCTTCAGCGTGACGATGTCGCTCGACGGTTTCGTCGCGCCCGAGGAGCGCAGTGATGACCCGGGGCGGCGGCACTGGATGGCGCAGTGGATGGAGCTGCAGCAGTGGATCCTCCCGCTGCGGTCCTTCCGGGAGAACCTCAAGCTCGGCGACGGCGGCGAGGAGGGGCGCGACGACGACATCCTCCGGGAGACGTTCGCCCGCACCGGCGCGAGCGTGATGGGCCGGCGCATGTTCGACCTCGGGGAGCACGCGTGGCCGGACGAGGCGCCCTTCCACACGCCGGTCGTCGTGCTGACCCACACCGCCCGTGCCCCGTGGGAGCGGCCGGGCGGGACGACGTTCCACTTCACCGACGACGGCATCGAGGTGGCGCTCGACCGCGCCCGCACGGCCGCCGGCGACCGGGACGTCCGCATCTCCGGTGGGGGCGCGACGATCCTCCAGTACCTGAACGCCGGCCTCGTCGACGAGTTCACCATCGCGCTCTCCCCCGTGCTGCTCGGGTCCGGGACCCGTCTCTTCGAGGGAATCGACGCCGGCCGCATCGCCGTGGAACCGGTCCGCGCGGAGCCCACCCGGCGGGTGACCCACCTGACCTACGCCGTCCACGGGCGGTGACACCCGCTGCCCCCGGTGCCCTCCGCCGGGATGAGGAGCGCACCCGGCGTCCGGAGGGACGATCCGGGACACGCCTCGCGGCACGCCGTTCCCCGCGCCGGGATGGCGCGGGGACGGGCAGGCGTCATACCCTCGGTCCGTGGACGAGCCGGCCGAGAAGATCGGGCTCCGCGACGCCTGGGACCGGGTGGCGGACGTCTACTCCGACCTCTGGGCCACCCGCACCGCGCACATCTCGGCCCGTGGGCTCGACCTGCTCGCGCCCGCCCCGGACGCGCGCGCGCTGGACGTCGCCTGCGGCCCGGGCCTCACGACCGTCGCCCTGGCGGACCGGATCGACGCGGGTTCCGTCGTCGGAGTGGACTTCGCGCCCGCGATGGTCGAACGCGCCGGCGCACGGTTCGGCGACCGCCCCGGCGTGACGTTCGCCGTCGACGACGCCGAACGGCTCGCGCGCGAGCCGGGGTCCGTCGACGTGCTCACCTGCCACTTCGGCCTGATGTACTGCTACGACGCCCGGGCCGCGATGGCGAGCGCGGCGCGCACGCTGCGCCCCGGCGGTCGCATGCTGCAGGTCGTGTGGGGCCGGGCGCCGGCGGTGTGGTGGGTGCCGGTGATCGCCCTCATCGAGACGCGCGCCGAGTACTTCTCGGCGGTGTGCCCGATGATGTTCTTCTACGGCCTCCCCGGCGTGATGCCCCGCATGGTGGACGAGGCGGGCCTCGAGCCGGTCGAGCACGTGACCGTCGCGTCCCGGATGGCGTTCAGCGACGTCGAGGATGCTGTGGCCACCGCCATCCACGGGGGCCCGCTCGCCGGCCTCTTCACGCACCGGCTGGGTCCGGAGGCGCAGGAGGAGGTCCGTGAGGCCATGCGCGCCCATGTCCGCGGCATCGCGGAACCCGGACCCGACGGCGGGATCACGCTCCCCGCCGAGGCGGTGCTCGTCGTGGCGGCGCGTCCGGCCTGAGTCCTGCGGGTCCGCCGCACCCGACAGGGCGCGGCGGACCGGTGGGTCAGCGCTTGGCGGGGGCCAGCTTGGGGGTCTTCGGCGTGGCCGTGCCCGCGGCGTGCTCGATGATCTCGCCCGTCGCCGGGTCGAACGCCGGGTGCCCCGGGACGCCCGCGTCCTCGCGGATCTTCGCCTCGAGCTGGTCGGCGATGTCCGAGTGCTCCTTCAGGAACGCCCGTGCGGCGTGGCGGCCCTGTCCGAGGCGCTCGTCGCCGAAGGAGAAGTAGGCCCCGCTCTTCTGGACCATCCCCCGCTCGACGCCGAGGTCGATCAGGTTGCCCTCGTGGGAGATGCCCTCGCCGTAGATGATGTCGAACTCGGCCTGCCGGAACGGCGGGGCCACCTTGTTCTTCACGACCTTCACGCGGGCGCGGTTGCCGACGGCCTCCGTGCCCTCCTTGAGGGTCTCGATGCGGCGGATGTCGAGCCGGACCGACGCGTAGAACTTCAGCGCACGACCACCCGGCGTCGTCTCGGGCGAGCCGAACATGACGCCGATCTTCTCGCGCAGCTGGTTCGTGAAGATGCAGATGGTGCCGGCGCGGTTCAGGTTGCCGGCGAGCTTGCGCAGCGCCTGCGACATGAGGCGGGCCTGGAGGCCGACGTGGGTGTCCCCCATCTCGCCCTCGATCTCGGCCTTCGGCACGAGCGCCGCCACCGAGTCGATCGCGACCACGTCGAGCGCGGCGGACCGGACCAGCAGGTCGGCGATCTCGAGCGCCTGCTCACCGTGGTCGGGCTGGGAGAGCAGCAGCTCGTCGACGTCGACGCCGATCGCCTTGGCGTACGTCGGGTCCATGGCGTGCTCGGCGTCGATGAAGGCGCAGAGCCCGCCGCGCTTCTGGGCCTGGGCGATCAGGTGGTAGAGCATCGTCGTCTTGCCGGAGCTCTCCGGGCCGAAGACCTCGACGATCCTGCCGCGCGGGATGCCGCCGATGCCGAGCGCGATGTCGAGCGCGAGCGACCCCGTCGGCACGGCGGAGACCTCGGTCAGTGCGCTGTCGCTCATCTTCATGATCGAGCCCTTGCCGAACTGACGCTCGATCTGCGCGACGGCCGAGCCCAGCGCCTCGTGCTTCTCCACGGAGGGCCTCCTCGAGGGGGTGGTGTTCCATGACTGCCGGCGGAGCAACCCTGCGGACCACCCACCCGGCGACTGGTGGAGATCATAGTGCGGGGTCCGGCCGGATATCGAACACGTGTTCCCGGCGATCGTGCCGGAACGGCGCCGCGGGGGCGCCGGGTGACGTCACACCGCGGGGGATGCCTCCAGCGCACGACGCAGCAGGTGGAGCGCCGCGGCGACCGCACGGGAGCGGATGGCGTCCCGCGATCCACCGCGTCCCAGCGCCACCCCGGAGACGCCGTCCGGGCCCGCGAGGCCGACGTGGACGAGGCCGACCGGCTTCTCGGCGGTCCCTCCCCCCGGCCCGGCGACACCCGTGACCGACAGGGCCCAGTCGGCGCCGAGGCGCTCCCGCGCCCCCGTCGCCATCGCCGCGGCGCACTCCGCCGAGACGGCGCCGTGGGCGCGGATGATCGCGGGGTCCACCCCGAGGAGCGCGGTCTTCACGTCGTCGGCGTAGGCGATCACCCCGCCCCGCACGTAGGCGGACGACCCCGGCAGGGCCGTCAGGCGGGCGCCGAGGCCCCCGCCGGTGCACGACTCGGCGACCGCCACGGTCTGCCCCGCGGCGACCAGCCGCCGCGCCACGACCTCGTCGACGGTCGCGCCGTCCCGGCTGAAGAGGGCGTCCCCCACCCCGGCGGCGATCATGGCCTCCAGGGCGTCGGCGGCGTCGCGGTCAGCGGGGTCGACCCGCACCGTGACCTCCAGCTCGCCCTCGCGGGCGCAGATGCCGACGCGCAGGCGCTCCCACGCCGCGGGGTCGAAGCCGTCGACCGCCGCGATGAGCTGCGACTCGGGGACGGCGTACAGGCGCAGCACCCGCTCGTCCGCCCCCGCGGCGCGCGCGAGCACCCCGGCGAGGGGCTCCCGCGCCACGGCGTCGGCCCACATGCTCGCCAGCTCCCAGGGGGGACCGGGCAGCACGGCGACGACGACACCGTCGTGCTCCACCAGGCACCCGGGGGCCGTCCCCGGCGGCGGGAGCATCACGGAGCCCTCGGGGAGCATCGCCTGCTTCTCCTGGACCCGCCGGCGCACCTCCTCGGAGGCGTCGATGCGGATGACGCGCGACGCCACCAGCGCGAGCGCCTCCCGGTCGAGTCGCAACGGGCGCCCCGTGGCCGCCGCCACGGCCTCCATCGTCACGTCGTCGTGGGTCGGGCCGAGCCCCCCCGAGACGCAGACCAGGTCGACGCCCGACGCGACGAGCCGCCCGAGGGCGCCCGCGATGTCCGGGAGGTCGTCGGAGACCATCTCCCAGCGGGAGACCTCGACGCCGCGCGACTCGAGGTCGCGGGCGAGGTGCCCGGCGTTGCGCTCCTGGATGCGGCCGCGCAGCACCTCGTCGCCGGTGATGAGCACCGCCGCCCGCACCGCGGCGGCGTCCCGCGGGTCAGGCGTCCTGGACCCCGGTGGTCGTCAGGAGCCACGCGCCGCCCTCGGTGCCGAGGGTGGTGGTCGGCCGCTTGCCGATCTTCACGTCGAGCTCGGCGGGGTTCGACGCGCGCACCCAGACGCCCTGGGCGACCCGGAACGTCTGCGTCTGGCCGGGGGCGATGACCCCCGTGAAGACCACGCGGCCGTTCGCGGTGCGGCTGCGCACCTCGACCCAGCAGCCGTTCTCCCCCGTGCCCGTCAGGACGATGGCGGTCCGCCGCGCCGGCTGCGGGCGCTCCGTCGAATCGGTGTCGGGCTCCGTGACGGCGGGGGTGGTGGTGAGGCCGGCGGCGCCCGGCGGCGACGTCGGCGAGATCACCGTGGGGCTCGAGCTCTCGCCCACGCCCAGCCAGATGAGGAGCGCGACGGTCATGACGCCGCCGATGGCGAGCCACAGCAGCTGCACCTCGGTGCGGCGCGGGCGGGCCCGGCGGCGCGGCGCGGAGCCCTGGCGTCGCGGCGTCGGCGACGAGAGGTCGCGGTGGCTGCGGGGTGCGCCGCCACCGCGCGGGACCCGCGACGAGAGGCCGCTCTCCGACGCCCGGAACTCGCGGAACTCCCCGAAGCGCGACTCGTACTCGTCGAGCACGAGGCGCCCGTCGAGGTCGAGGAAGTCGGCGTACGTGCGGAGGAACCCGCGCACGTACGTCGGCGACGGCATGAGGTCGAACTGCTCCTCTTCCATCGCCCGGAGGTATTTGGCTCTGATCTTGGTCTCGGCCTCGCAGTCGAGGATGTCCAACCCTCGACGCAGGCGAGCCTCACGGAGTGTGTTTCCGATTTCGAACATGGGCGCGTCAGCGAGCGGCGTCCGGCCGCTCGGTGCGGCACCCTAGCCCAGTTCGCGCGCGCGGTGCAACCCGGCCCTACTCCTCCCCGATCTCCTCGGCCTCGGGGGACCGGCGGAGGATGCGGTCGACGTCGCCGGCGCCGACCAGGACGGTGCGGGGCTTCGACCCCTCGTGGCCGGACACGATCCCCATGCGCTCCATCGCGTCGACGAGGCGCCCGGCGCGGGCGTACCCCACCCCGAGGCGGCGCTGCAGCAGCGACACCGAGGCGGTGCCCTGCTCGACGACCATGTCGATGGCGCGCTCGATCATGTCGTCGGCGTCGGCGTCGACCGGGTCATCCACGGGTTCCGGGCGCTCCATCAGCTCCTGGCGCATCTGCGGCTTGCCCTGGGCGCGCCAGTGGTCGGTGATGGCGAGGATCTCGTCCTCACCGACGTAGGCGCCCTGCAGGCGCTGCAGGCGCGACGTGCCGACGGGGCGGAAGAGCATGTCGCCGTGGCCGAGCAGCGACTCGGCGCCACCGGCGTCGAGCACCACGCGCGAGTCGACCTGCGAGGACACCGCGAACGCGATCCGCGACGGCACGTTCGCCTTGATCATGCCGGTGATGACGTCGGCGGAGGGGCGCTGCGTGGCGAGCACCAGGTGGATGCCGACGGCGCGGCTCTTCTGGGCGAGGCGGATGATGGAGTCCTCGACCTCGGCCGGCGAGACCATCATCAGGTCGGCCAGCTCGTCGATGACGACGAGGATCGTCGGCATCGGCGGCTCGCCCGACGCGGCGCGCGCCTCGTTCCAGTCGCGCAGGTTGCGGGCGCGCTTCATGCCCATCAGCTCGTAGCGGGTCTCCATCTCGCGGACGATGTTGGAGAGGACCGCCGCCGCGTCCTTCATGTTCGTCACCACGGGCGTGAGCAGGTGCGGGATGCTCTCGTAGTGGTTCAGCTCGACCTTCTTCGGGTCGATCAGGATCATCTTCAGGTCCTCGGGCGTGGAGCGCAGCAGCACCGAGGCGAGCAGGGCGTTGAGGCAGACGCTCTTGCCGGTGCCGGTCGAGCCGGCGATCAGCAGGTGCGGCATCTTCGCCAGGTCGATGTAGACCGGCTTCCCGCCGAGGTCGAGCCCGAGCCAGGCCATCAGCGGCCCGGCGTGGGCGGGGAACTCACGGGTGATGTCGCCGAGGGTCACGAGGGACGCCTCGGGGTTCGGGACCTCGACGCCGACGGCCTGCTTGCCGGGGATCGGTGCGATGATCCGCAGCTCCTCGCGGGACGCGAGCGCGTACGCGAGGTCGTCGCGCAGCGCCGTGATGCGGCCCACCTTCGTGCCGGGGGCGAGCTGCAGCTCGTAGCGCGTGACCCGGGGGCCGCCGACGGTGTCGGAGACCTTCGCCTCGATGCCGAAGTGCCCGAGGGCCTCCTCCAGCAGGCGGCTGGTGCGCTGGATGAGCTCCTCCGGCTGGCTCGTCGGCCCGCTGGAGCGCTTGAGCAGGCTGAGGGGCGGACGGCGGTACGCGACGCCGGTGCGGGCGCCGCGGACGGTGCGGGCCGGCTCCGGCGGCGGAGCGAAGACCTCGAGGTCGGGCGCCTCCTCGGCCAGGCCGAGCTGCTCCACGGGTTCCGCGGAGGCGGTCGGCGGCGCGGGGGCGAGGGCGACGGCCGCGGTGAGCGGGGTCGCGGTGCGCGGCAGGACCTCGTCGTCCTCGATGTGCTCGCCCACCAGGGCGGGGGACGGCGGCATGCCGGAGGGCCCGTCGAAGAGGTCCGAGAAGGCGTCGGCGCCGTCCACCGGCGGACGGGCGGCCGCGGGACGGGCGCGTCGGCGGCCGATCAGGGTCGGCGGCTCGATCGCGTCGATCCGCTCACGGACACCGCGGACGGTGGCGGTGGTCGCCGTCGTGGCGACCCGGCCGACCTGGCGGGACGCGACCACGGCCCCCTCCCCCCCACGCCGCACCGCGACGCCGAGGGACGCGCCGGAGATCAGGACGACCGCGGCGATCAGGCCGACCACGACCAGCAGGGCGGTGCCGAAGCCCCCGACGGTGCTGCTCGTCGCCCAGTACCCGAGCTCGCCGATGTAGCCGCCGCGGCCGCTGAGGCCGTCGTCGAACCACGTGACGCGCTCGGTGCCGCCCATCCCGAGGCTGCCGCCGGCGAGCGCGACGAGCAGCGCGACGGCGCCGACGGCGACGCCGAGCCGCAGGGGCCGGGCCGCGAGCAGCGGGTGGTCGAGGATCAGGGCGATGCCGATCAGGATCAACGTGAGGGGCGCGAGCGCCACGGCGCGGCCCACGAGCAGGCGCAGCCCGTCCTCGAGCCACCCGCCGACCGGTCCGGCGCCGAAGCCGAGGAAGAGGGACACGGCGAGGAAGACGCCGAGGGCGACCAGGCCGAGGCCGATCAGCTCCCGCGTCTGGGCGTCGTCGCGCGAACCGCGGCCCGCGGGCTTCGCGGGGCGGCGGCGACGGCTCGAATGGGCGACCTGCGTGCCGATCTCACACCTCCTGGATGCACGACGTACGGGCGCACGCCCGCGTCGGAGGGATTGGCCGTGGGCGTCGGTGTTCCTGCCGGGCTAGGGTTCGTGACTGGAATTCCGAACCGGACACGCACCAGGAGGCTCCCGTGGCCAACGCCCCCCATCAGCTCTCGCCCATCTCCAAGCCCGACAAGATCCTGAAGCTCGACGGGATCTCCGCCGAGTCGGTGGAGGCCCACTGGGGCCTCTACGAGGCGTACGTCAAGAAGTACAACGAGGTCCAGGAGAAGCTGCAGGGCGCCGACCGCTCCGCGGCCAACCAGATCTACTCCGAGTACCGCGGCCTGCGTGAGCAGCTCACGTTCGCCATCGGCGGCATCAAGAACCACGAGCTCTACTTCAACAACCTGGGCAACCAGGGCGGCTCCCCGTCCGACGTCCTCGCCGGTCAGGTCGAGAAGGACTTCGGCTCCCACGACGCGATGATCACCGAGCTCAAGGCGGGCGGCATGGCCGGTCGCGGCTGGGCCTGGGTCGCGTGGGACTGGGACTGGGCCCGCCTCGACGTCTACATCGGCGACGCCCAGAACACGTTCCCCGTCTGGAACGCCACGCCGATCCTCGCGCTCGACGTGTACGAGCACTCGTACATCCGCGACTTCTCGACGGCGCGCCCGAAGTACATCGAGGCCTTCGTCGCCAACATCGACTGGGCCGACGTGTCCAGCCGCTGGGAGCGGATCGCCAAGGAGTTGTGATCAAGCGCCTCTCGCGGCGGCTTCGCCGCTGATCGCGAGGACGGCGCGGACGGCGGCACCGGCTTCGCCGGGGACGGCCGCCGGAAGATCTCCCTACTTCCAGGCGCCGCCGCTCAGGACCGGTGACTCCGTACCGTCGTGGGCGATGCCCGTGACGGTCACGTCGGGGCCGCCGATCATGAAGTCGATGTGGATCTGGCTGTCGTTGATGCGCGCGGCGTCCCCGCCGGGCGCGCCCTTCGGGTAGCCGGCGCCGAGCGCGATGTGGCTCGTCGCGTTCTCGTCGAGCAGGGTGTCGTAGAACACGGTGCCGAGCGGGCCGATGCGCCCGCTGCCGTCGACGAGCGCGACCTCGCCGAGGCGGGTGCCGCCCTCATCGACCGCGACGCGTGCGCGGAGCGTCTCGGCCCCGGTGTCGGCGGTGATCTCCACGGCCGTCCCGCCCTCGAAGCGCACACGGAGGCCCTCCACGACGGTGCCGCCCAGGTCGAGGGGGCGCGTCGAGGTGACGACGCCCTCGGTCCGCAGCGGGTCGGGGGTCGTGAAGACCTCCTCCGTCGGGATGTTCGGCAGGTGCTCCAACCCGTCGCGGCGGTGGTCGATGCCGCCCACCCACGTCGAGCCGGGCAGCAGGCCGACGGTGAGGTCGGTCCCCGGTCCGCGGAAGCGGAGGGCGGCGAGGCGCCGCTCGTCGAGCCGCGCCGCGGACGCCGCGAGCTCGTCGCCGCGGGCGCGCCACGCCGCCGCCGGGTCGGGCTCGTCGAGACGGCAGATGTGGGCGATCTCGGTCCACAGGCGCTCGAGCGCCTCGCCGGGCGGCAGGTCGGGGAAGACGACGCCGGCCCACGCCGCGTTCGGGCAGGGGACGACGGTCCAGTTGATCTTCGCCTCCATCAGCACGGCGATCCCCTCGCGCACCGACGGCAGCCGGTCGCGCCCCGCCCTGACCGGGTCGACGTCGTCGAAGAGGCCGGGCGTGGTGGGACCGGCCAACGCGATCGTCGCGGCCGCCAGCTCACCCAGGCCGAGGGCGCGCTGCCCGTACCAGGGCGGCACGTACTCGAGGGTGTCCTCGGCGGCGTGCCGGAGGCGCGCGAGCTTCACGTGGGGGTCGAACCAGGCGAGATCCACGAAACGGGCGCCGCGCTCGTAGGCGGCCGAAGCGATGGCGCGGGCGAGGTCCTCCTGGCCGGGGCGCGCCCCCACCGAGACCACCTGGCCGGGCTGGACGTTGGCGCCGACCTCGACGGCGAGGCGGGCGAGCTGCTGGATGCGCGGATCCCCCGCGCCGGTGCCGGTCGTCATGACCCGGATGCTAACGAGCGCTCACCGTCCCCTCCCCGGCGCGGGGGCCCCGGGGAGGTACGGCGCGCGGACCGCTAGCTGACCCTGAAGAAGCGGGCACCGATGCGGCTGAAGGAGCCGTTGGTGCGGTTCGTGACCGCGACGTTCGCCGAGTAGAGGCCGTTGGCGAAGGTGTCGGGGACCTTGATGTAGGCGTAGCCGCAGTGGTCGTAGATGCGCCCGGACACGCGACGCTGGAAGACCTTGGTCGAGCGAGGTCCGTTCTCGTCCCAGATCCGGAACGTGGACGAGAACGAGTCGGAGAGGTCACCGGTGTAGTCGCAGAAGTTCACCTTGAGCTGGATCTGCCGGCCCTCGTCCTTGACGTAGAACGAGGAGATGCGGGGGCGGGCGTCGGCGTGCCCGGGGGCGGACAGCGCGAGCCCGCCGAGGATGAGGGCGCTGATGACGGCGGCGCAGGCGGGGCGGAGCACGGGAGCCTCCAGGGAGCGGTCGACACGACATCCCGATGGTGCGTGTGCCCGCAGGATCGTGGACCGTCCCGCCGGGGGGTGTCGCCACTCGACCGACGGATGGTCCCGCCTGCGCGGGGGCGGGGCCGCGGGTGGCGCGGGCCGCCCCCGGTGTGGTCTGCTCGGACCCCGGAACGCGGCAGCGGGAGGCGGCCATGAGCGATCACCCCGACGGGCTCCACGACCTGGTCACGCGGGCGCACATCGCCCGGCGCCTGCACCTGACGCGCGGCGCCCTCGCCCGCGCCACCGCGGCCCCGGGGTTCCCCGCGCCGCTCGGGCGGCTCGGCCCCTCCGAGGTGTGGCGCTGGGCCGACGTGCGCGCGTGGGCGGAGGACGCCGCCGGATCGCCGCACGGCCCGACCCCCGAGGGCCTGCGCCTCGCAGGCATCCGCGACCGCTTCCGCGGCGCCGGATTCCGCCTCAAGCTCGCGCCCGACCCCGGTGGCGGCGGGTGGACGGCGACGCGCGTCGCGCCGGGGCGGCCGTCGAGCTCCGGTGAGGCGTTCCACGGGAGGGACGCGCGGGAGGCCGCCGAGAACGCCCTGGAGTGGCTCGAGACCCACCACTGACGGCGGGCCCGCCCGGCTCAGGCGGCCGGCGCGTGGACGATCAGTTGTCGGTGTCGCGGGTGAAGGTGGCGGGCGGCTGCGCGAACCAGTCGGTGAACGCCTGCGCCTGCACCGGTTGCAGCGGCGCCGGCAGGGGCGCCTGGATCTCGTCGGTCATCGCCCGGTCGAGCAGCGTGTCGAGGCGACGGACGAGGGCCTTGTCACCCCGGCTGGAACCGCGTTTGCCGTAGATGTTGTCGACCTCGAGCCGCCCGAGCCGGTCGCGGTAGTTGTACGCCTCGAACTGGACCGGCCGGGTCGCGTCGATGTCGGTCGTCCCGTCGACCCAGTAGGCGTACCGGACGAACTTCCCGTGCTGGGTGCGGACCGCCGTGATGTGGTTCGGGGCGGGGCGGATCTGCTGCGCGGTGGGGAGCGTCGCGCTGGTCCCGGGTTCGTCGGTGGCGTGTGCGATGTACGGCCGGCCCGGCGCGGTCGGGCTCCGCAGGATGCCGGCGATGTCCGCGCGACCCGCGATCTGGGCGTAGGTCGCGTCGCCGCGCCAGTCGTCGCCGCCGGTGCCGAGGGTCAGCAGGAGCGCCGCCAGGTCCACGCTCTCGACGAGCTGCCGCCGGTCGAGGTGTGTACGCCTCGTCCACCCGCCGGTCGGGTCCTTGACGATGAGGGGCACACGCGAGCCCTCGTCGTAGAACGCGAACCCCTTGCCGCGCATGCCGTGGGCGCCGGCGTACTCCCCGTGGTCCGACACGAACACCACGATGGTGGTGTCCGCGAACGGCGAGTTCTTCAGCGCCTTCAGGACGAGGCTGATCTGGACGTCCACCTGACTCTGCATCAGCAGGTAGGTGTCGAGCTGCTTCGTCCACAGCCGGGGGTTCTCGCGGTCCGACGGCATGAACCCGAACGACTCGTTCTCGATCTGCTGCGCGCGGCGCTGCATCTCCGGCTTGTTGCGGGCCCGGCGTCCGAGCGTCGTCTCGAAGTTGGCGGGGAGCCGCGTGGTGACCGCCGGCGGCCGCGACTGGCCCTCGACCACCCGGGTCCACCGCGGGTACCACGCGATGTCGTGCGGGTTGACGAAGCTGACGGTCGCGGCCCACGGGTTCCCGCCCGCGGGACGCGCGGCGAGCCAGTCGCGGAACTGCTGCCGGATGACGGGGTCCATCGCCTGCCCCTGCCCGGGGCCGCCGTTCGGCGACGGGCACGTGCCGGACCCGGGCCAGTCGGCGGTGAAGCCGTACGCCTCGTACGGATCGGCGCAGGCGCCGCTCTGCCCCCCGGACAGGTGCCACTTGCCGAACCAGTAGGTGTCGTAGCCCTTCTGCCGCAGCATCGTCCCCCACGTGGGGAACCCCACGTTCAGGTCCGTCGGCGGGGTGGTCGCGAAGATGGCCGTCTGGTGTGTGTAGAGGCCGGTCGCCTGCGTGGTGCGCGACGGCGTGCAGTCGTTCGACGAGGTGAAGTAGTTGGAGAACCGGACGCCCTCGTCGCCGAGGCGCGCGACCGACGGCATCGTCCGGCGTGCCAGCCTCGGCGACATGTAGACCCACGGCGTGCGGAGCTGGTCGACCATGACCACGAGGATGTTGAGGCCCGCACGCGGGGTGGACGCCGCCGCGGCCCGGGCGGGCGGGGTCAGCAGGCGGGGGGCGGCCGCGATGGCGCCGGCGGCGAGGCCGACGGTGGCGGCGGCCTTGATGAAGGTCCGGCGTGTGACCGGACGCTTCTCGTCGGAGGACACGTGGAGGTTCCCTTCGGTGGGGATGCCGACGTGAACCCGACGGATGACGCGGCCCGTTGAGCTGGCGTCCAGTCACCCACCATGGCACGGAAAGGCGGAATCGCGCAGTCGGTGGCCGCCGCCGTCACGATGCCGGAGCCGGGGGTCGAACCCGGACGCCCGAGGGCAGGGGATTTTAAGTCCCCCGCGTCTGCCAATTCCGCCACTCCGGCCCGGGGGTCAGGCTACCCCAGACCGCCGCCCGGGGAGGGGGCGGTCAGCGACCGAAGCTCGCGGCGCCGGGTGTGCGGTCCACGGCGGCGAGTCGCGTGCTCTCGACCGCGGCGGCCCAGCCCTCCGGGATGAGCGGCCACCGCGCGAGGATCTCGGCGTGGCGGACGTGGCGCATGTTCGCGCCCGACGCGTGGATCGTGCGCCGGCCGCCCATGACGTCGCCCGCCGCCGTCGCCGGCGACGCCACCTCAGTCCGTGCGATGGCCATGGTCGGGGATCCTAGGCAAACATCGTCACGATCGGAACGACCCGGTCGGGGGGTCGACGGCGGCGAGGGCCAGTCCGTCGAGGATGTCCCGCTCGCTGACGGTCATCCGGTCGAGGCCCGACACCTCCAGGACGGCGGCCGCGATCACCGCCCCGGCGGGGATGACCTCGGCCCGCGCGGGCTCCAGGCCGGGCACCTCCCGGCGCGCGGCGACGGTCAGCCCGCAGAGGTGGTCGGTGATGCGTTCCACGGAGGCGCGGGCGAGGACGTGCCCGTGGACGGTGGCGGGGTCGTACCCGCCCAGCTCGATGGCGGCGAGGGTCGTGATGGTGCCGGCGACCCCGACGGCGGCGGCCGGACCGCCGATCCGCTCGAGCGCCGCCGCCACGAGCAGGCGGGCCTCGTCGCGGAGCGCGTCGACGCCGTCCTCGCCGGGCGGGTCGCCGCGCAGGTGGCGTTCGGACTGCCGTACCGCGCCGAGCTGCAGGCTCACCGCCGCGCGCGGGCCGTCGCCCGCCCCGCGGACGAGCTCGGTGCTGGCGCCGCCGATGTCGATGACCATGATCTCCGCGTCGCCGGGGGACCCGAGGCGTGCCCCGGCGAAGGCGCAGCGCGCCTCCTGGTCGCCGTCGAGCACCGTGAGGACGGCGCCCAGGCGGCGCGAGACGACGTCGGCGACCGCGGCCCGGTTCGGCGCGTCCCGGACGGCGCTGGTGCCCGCCACCACCACCCGGTGCGGCGCGAAGGGCGTGATCCGCTCCGCGTAGGCCGCGAGGCAGTCGTCGAGGCGCGCGAGCGATTCCGGCGCGATGGAGCCGTCGGCGGCGGCGCCCCGCCGCAGCCCGGTGACGGTCGTGATCCGCTCACCGACGGGGCCGTCCGGGCCGATCCGCTCGCACAGCAGGAGCCGGACGGAGTTGGAGCCGACATCCACGACCGCGAGGCGGTCGGGGGCCGGTGTCACCGACCGATGTAGCGCAGCGGCGCGCGGAGCACCTCGGCCGCCTGGCCGGCGCTGCTCGCGAGCACGCCGAGCGCCGCGGCGCGGCGCTGCAGCGAGGCGACGGCGGCTCCGACCTCGGCCTGGCGCTCCGGCAGCGCCGCGAGCGACGCCTGCAGGCGGTCGGCCTCGGCAGTGAGCGCCGCGCCCGCCTCCGCCACGCGCTTCTGCGCGCGGCGCACGACGCGCCACAGGCGGAACCCGGCGATGCCGGCCACCGCCAGCCCCGCGACGACGAGCACGCCGAGCGCGATCGCCGACAGCCCGACGGCGTTATCCCAGAGGGCGTCCACGGCTGCAGTATCGCACCCGGGTATGGTCCGTCCCGCCATGACGGTCGCCGCGCGTCCCGACCCGCGCACACTCCCCCGCGTCGCCGACGACGCGGAGTTCGTCCCGCCCGAGGCGCTCGCGGGACGCCCCCACGCGCAGGTGGACGGGGCGCGGCTCGACGGCACCGCCCTGTCGTTGTCGCACTGGCCGGGCAGCGGGACCCCCGACGCACTCCGCGCCGACACGAGCGCGTTGATCGTCGAGCGGTACCTCGCGGCGGACGCCGCGGGGCCCGAGATCCGCCTCGTCAGCACGAACCACTACGACGAGGACGGCCTGCTGGCGATCTGGCTGCTGCGCGAGCGCCCCGCCGCCGGCACGCCCGCGCGGCGCCTCGCGGTCGCCGCGGCCGAGGCGGGGGACTTCGGCACCTGGACCGACCCCGCCGCGCCGCGCGTGGCCATCGCCGCGATGGCCATGGCCGAACGGGGCGCCACGCCGTTCCCCGACGTCGCACGCATCCTCGCCCGGTCGGGCGGCACGGACCCGGCGGGGCTGCTGCACCGGGCGATCCTGCCGCGGGTGGCGGGGCTCCTCGACGACCCCGACCGCTACCGCATGCTCTGGCGGCCGCGGTGGGACCGCATCGTCGCGGACGTCGCGCTGCTCGACGCCGGTGACGCCGTCATCGACGAGGTCCCCGATGCCGACCTGGCGATCCTGCGGACGCCGCGCCCCCTCGACCCGTGGGCCGTGCACCCGCGCACCCGGCGCATGCGGGTGCTGACCGCGACGCCCGACGGCACCCTCTCCCTCGCGCACCGCTACGAGACGTGGGTCGACTACGTCAGCAGGCCGCTCCCCCCGCGGGTCGACCTGACGCCCCTCGCCACGCGGCTGCAGCGCGACGAGACCCGCCCCGTGCGGTGGCTGTTCGAGGGGGTCGATGCGATCACGCCGCGCCTCATGCCAGCCGGGGCCGACGGGCGGCCCGCCCCGACGGCGTGGGGCGCCGACGCCCTCGCCGACGCCCTCACCCGCTTCCTCGGGTCGGCGGTCGCCGCGTGAGCGCACTCGCCTGGGTCGACGTCTTCGCGGCGGGACCGATGAGCGGCAACCCCCTCGCCGTGGTCCTCGACGCCGACGGCTGGAGCGGGGCGCGCATGCAGGCCCTCGCCGCCGAGCTCGGCATCTCCGAGACGGCCTTCGTGATCGCCCCCGGGCCGGGCGCCGACCACCGCGTCCGCATCTTCACCCCCCTCCGGGAGCTCCCGATGGCCGGCCACCCGGTCGTCGGGACGGCCTGGGTGCTGCACGCCGGCGGGCGGACGGGCGAGCGGGCCCGCCTGCAGACGGGGGCGGGGGTCATGGCGACGCACGTCCGCGGGGGGGTCGCCACCGTCACGCTCGGCCCGGTCACGGCGGGCGACGCGGTCGACGCCGACGAGGCGGCACGGGCGGCGGGCCTCCCGTCGGCCGGGGACGCCCGCGTCTGGAGCGTCGGGGTGCCGCAGCTGATGCTCGCCGCGCCCGACGCCGCCGCGGTGCACGCCGCCGCGCCCGACCACGACGCCCTGCGCCGGCTCGGCGAACGCGACGGGTGGGTCGGCGTCAGCATCTACGCGCTCGACGACTCCGAGGGCCGCCTGCGCGCCGACGTGCGCCACTTCGCGCCCCTCCTCGGCGTGCCGGAGGACCCCGTCACCGGATCGGCGGCGGGTGCGCTCGGCGGGTGCGTCGCCGCGGCCCGGGGGTCCGCCGGGGGCGATCTCGAGATGGTCGTCCGGCAGACCACGGCGGCGGGTCGCGGGGGCGAGGTCGCCGTACGCGTCGAGCCGACCGGGGACGGCACGGGACGGGTGCGCATCGGGGGGCGGGTCGTCCCGCTCTTCGAGGGCCGTTTCGTCGACGAGGATGCGGCGCGGGGGGCCTCCGGGAGGTAAGCTCCCGCGTCCCGGCGATCGGTGTGAGGAGCCGTTCGATGAGCGAGCAGGACGAGGCACGGAAGCGGATCCACCAGCTCCTGCTCTCGGGTGACAACACCCTGAAGAACCGTGACGACGACGGGCGTCAGGACCGTGCGCGCACCCGTTTCGAGGAGGCGCGGCGCGTGGCCGAGGCCGCCGGGCTCGACGACGCGCTGACCATCATCGACCGCCGCCTCGCGCTGCTGGGGGCGTCCGATGAGGCGTAGGGCCTCCGAGGGCCCGGGGGACTGCGCCGTCTGCGGGCGGGTGGTGCTGCCCGGCGAGCCGGTGCACCACTTCGTGGAGCCGTCGCGGGGCCGACGCCAGCGGGTGGTCTGCCCGCTCTGCCACCGGCGCGCCGCCGCGCGGGGATGGGTCCGCACCGGCGGCTCGCGCGACCATCTCGACCGGAGCGCGCCTGCCGCCTGAGGCACGCACGGGGGAGGCGCCCGGCCCGCCGCTCGCGCAGCGACGGCTGAGGTTCGTCCTCGGCAAGGGCGGCGCCGGCAAGAGCACGGTCGCCGCGGCCATGGGCCTGGCGTCGGCACGCGCCGGCGGACGTGCCCTGGTCGTCGAGGTCTCCGGCCAGCAGCACCTGTCGCGGCTCTTCCGCTCGACGGGGGTGGAGGGCGACGAACCCGCCGAGCTCGCCCCGGGCCTGTTCGGCGTCTCCATCGACGCGGAGAGCGCCACCGAGGAGTACCTGTCGGGGCAGCTCAAGATCCGGCCGCTCGTCGAGATCCTCACGCGCAGCCGCGCCTTCCACACGTTCGCGGCCGCCGCGCCCGGCCTGCCCGAGCTGGTGACCGTCGGGAAGATCTGGAGCATGGCGGTCGCCCTCGACCCGGGGAGCGGCCGGCCCGTCTGGGACAGCATCACGGTGGACTGCCCCGCCACGGGGCACGGCATCGCGCTGCTCGAGACGGCGGGGAACGTCGCCGACCTCGCCGCCAACGGGCCGATCCGCGACCAGGCGAGCCGCATCCAGGAGGTCGTCTCGCACCCGGCGGCGACGGGCATCGTGGTCGTCGCGCTGCCCGAGGAGCTCGCCGTGGCCGAGGCGGTCGAGGCCGCCACCATCCTCCGCGGCCACGGCCTGCCGGTCGCGGCGACGGTCCTGAACGCCGTCCACCCGCCCCGCTTCACCGACGCCGACGCGCCGGCGCTGGAGGCCGTCGCCGGCGGCGGGGGCGCCACCCCGGTGCGCGAGGCCGCCCGGGCCGCGCTCGCCCACCTCGACCACCAGCGCACCGACGCCGGCTACCGGACGCGCCTCGCCGAGGAGGCCGGCGTGCCGGTGATCGACCTGCCGCGCCTCGTGCGGCGGCGCATGGACCTCGACGCGCTCGGGCTGCTGGCCGACGCGCTCGCCGGCAGCGTCGCGGGCGGGGCGCCGTGATCGACGACCTCTCGTCGCGGAGGCTCGTCATCTGCGCCGGCGCGGGCGGGGTCGGCAAGACGACCGTCTCCGCCGGCATCGCCCTGCGCCTCGCGGCGGAGGGCGCACGCACCGTGGTCGTGACCATCGACCCCGCGCGGCGGCTCGCCACCGCCCTCGGCATGACCGGCCTCTCCGACGAGCCCCAGCGCGTGCCCGCCGACGGGGTGCTCCCCGCCGGGGCCGGCGAGCTCTGGGCCCTGCAGCTCGACGCGAAGGCCACGTTCGACCGGCTCGTCGCCCGGTACGCCGCCGACGACGCGGCGCGCGACCGGATCCTCGGGAACCGCATCTACCGCCACCTGTCGGGCGCGGTCGCCGGCGCCCAGGAGTACATGGCGGTGGAGCGCCTGCACGAGCTGGTCGAGGAGGGGCGCTTCGAGCGGATCGTGCTCGACACGCCACCCGCCACCAACGCCCTCGACTTCCTCGACGCCCCCCAGCGCATCACGCGCTTCATCGAGGGCCGGGCCCTGCGGCTGCTGATCCGCCCCGGCATGGCGGCCGGCGGCATCGGGTGGAGGATCATCCACGCGGGATCGGGGACCGTCCTGTCGCTGCTGGAGCGGCTCACCGGCGCCCAGCTCCTGCGCGACGTCGGCGAGTTCCTGGCCGGCTTCGAGGGGATGTACCAGGGGTTCGCGGAGCGGGCGCAGGCCGTGCGCGCCCTGCTCCTCAGCGACGAGGCGGCCTTCGTCGTGGTCGCCGCCCCCGACCCCGACCCCCTCGAGCAGGCCGTCGCGCTCGCCGCGCGCCTGCGCGAGGAGGGCTTCCCGCTCGCCGGTGTGGTGCTGAACCGCGTCCACCCGCTCCCCCCCGGCGGGCCGCCGGCGGCCGGGGCGCTCGCCGCCGCGCTCGCCGCCGCGGGCGCCCCCGACCCGGAGGGGCTCGCGGCGCGCGCGGCCGCCGCCCTCGCCGACGAGCAGGTCCTCGGCCTCCGCGACCTCGACGCGCGCGAGGGCCTCCGGGAGGCCGTCGGCGCCGACCGCGTCACCGAGATCCCGGCGTTCGTGCGGGAGCCCGTGGAGCTCACCGGCATCGCCGAGGTCGCGGCGGCGCTCGGACGGTGACCGGGCCGCGAGTCACGGTGCTGGGGGCGGGCGTCGTCGGCGCCGCGTGCGCCCGCCACCTGGCCGACGGCGGGGCGCGGGTGCGGGTGCGCGACCCGGGCGCCGGCCGGGCCGCCGCCTCGTGGGCGGCCGCGGGGATCCTCTCCCCGTCGCACCCGGAGCGCCTCCCCCCGGAGCTCCACCTGCTGGCCGACCGCAGCCGGGACCTCTGGGAGGAGCTGGGGCGGCGCCACCCCGGCGTGGAGCTGCGACGCACCGGCCTGGTGCTGCGCGGCGAGGAGCCGGAGTGGCTCGCGTGGCGGCGCGCCCGCGGTCTCGCCGTGGAGGAGGTGGCGTGGCCGGGCCCGGGCGGGGACGCCGGACCGCCGGCGCACCGCTTCCCGGAGGTCGCGGTGGTGCGGTCGCCCCGGATCGCCCCGGCCCTCCTCGGGGACCTCGCGATCGACCGTGGGCCGGTTCCGCCCCTCGACGTCCTCCGCCGCGAGGCCGACGTGGTCGTGATCGCCACCGGCGCGTGGGCGGCGGCGCACCTGGCCGAGGCGGGGCTCGACCTGGCCGTGGCCCCCCGTCGTGGTCAGATGCTGCTGTTCGCGTCCGGCGACCTCGGCACCGTGCTGATGGAGGGCGCCCGCGAGGGGGTCGCTGTCCCGCGCGCCGACGGCCGGGTCGTCGCCGGCACGACCCTCGAGGACATCGGCTTTGCGACGGGCACGGTCCCCGGGGACCTCGACCGCCTCGAGGCGTGGGCGCGCTCCGTCGTCCCGGGGCTGGGACCGCGGGAGGACGCCTGGGCGGGCCTGCGCCCCTGGTCGCCGCGCGCCGCCCCCGTCGTGGACGTCCTCGCGCCGGGCGTGGTCGCCGCCGTCGGCCACTTCCGCAACGGGATCCTGCTGGCGCCCGCGACGGGCGAGCTCGTCGCCGACCTGGTCCTCGGCCGGACGCCGCACCTGGATCCCGCGCCGTTCCGGGCGGCCCGGTGACCGCGCCCGCGCCGACCGCTCCCGGCGCCCCCGGATACGATCGTTCGGTCATGACCACCGAACACGACGCGGCCGCCCCGCCGGGGACGGCGGCCCAGAGCCCCGCCGAGGCCCTCACCGAGATCCGCGCGCTCGTCGCGGCCGGGACGCCGCTGGTGGGGGCGCTCGCCGCGCGCTTCCAGCGGGCCGTCCACGCGCTCGACCCGGCCGCCACGGAGGACTCGCTCGCCGTGCTGCCGGGCAACCGGGGCGTCCACCTCTACGACACCATCGTGTCGTGGGCCCCCGTCGTCGCGGGGGAGCAGGTCATCGACCTCGGCTGCGGCTCGGGGGGCGCGACCCGCGCCGCCGCGCGCGCGACCGGCCCCGAGGGCATGGTGATCGGCGTCGACTCCAGCCCCGAGTGCATCGCCGAGGCCCAGGCGCGCACCGACCCCGACCTCCCGGTCCTCTACCGCCGGGGCGATGCGCAGCGCCTCGGCACCGTCCCGGACCGCACGTTCGACTGCGCCATCGCGAGCATGGTCCTCGAGCAGCTCGACGACCTCGCGCCGCTGCTCGGCGAGGTGTACCGCGTGCTCCGCCCCGGCGGCCGGTTCGTGGCGAGCGTCACCGCCTTCGACCGCCTGCGCCCGATCGACGCGGCGTTCATGGGCGCGGTGATCGCCGTCGTCGGCCGCCACGCCCCCGGGGCGCTCGCCGGGCGGGCGAGCCGCGCGAGCATCCCCCACGAGCCGCTCGACCAGGCGGCGTTCAAGGCCGCGGGCCTCGCGACGGTCGAGGAGCAGGACGTCCAGTTCGCCGTGGTGATGGAGGACCTCGACGACGCGTGGCGGGTCTTCTCACGCACCTACATCGCGCAGATCCTCGACGAGGAGGGCCAGGAGGAGCTGCGGCGCATCCTGACGCGCCGGACGCCCCACACCCTCTACCTGCCGCTGCGCTTCCTGCGGACCCGCCGCCCGGGGTAGACCCGCGGCGGCGCGCGGCCGGTGCTACGCGTCGACCGCCCGGAGCCGGACCCCGTCGCCGCAGTCGGCGTCGGCGCCGAGCCACTGGCTGCCGTAGGCGCGCATCGCGTCGACGATCGGGACGAGGTGCTCGCCCTGCGCGGTCAGCGTGTACTCGACGCGCGGGGGCATCTCGGCGAACTCGCGCCGCTCGATGATGCCCTCCTCCTCGAGGGAGCGCAGGCGCACCGACAGCGTCCCGGGGCTGATGCCCGCCAGGGAGCGCTGGAGCTCGCAGAAGCGACGCGGCCCGAGGGCGAGGTCACGGAGCAGCACGAGCGTCCACTTGCCGGAGACGATCCTCGCGGTGGCGAGGACCGGGCAGTCCGACGGGGACGTGTCGCGCGGAGCGGTGGTCGCCATACGTGACAGAAGATACCACCGAGCCTGAATCCGTTGGAGATCGTGGATGCGAGGTGTGGAAGCGCCACGTCAGGCGGGATTCGGCGTCGCACCGCGAGGGTGCCCCCTACGGTCGCGCCGAATCCCGTATGGCGTGAGCGATTCCGCGCATCCGCGCCGCGAGATACGACGGATTCAGGCTGAGTGTGCCGGGTCCCGAAACACCCCGCGGCCGCCGGTCAGCTGTACTGCGCCGCCTCGCGTCGTGCCGCCCCCGAGTCGAGCATCAGCTTGAAGTCGTGGGGGCTCGACGCCGCCTCCATCGCCGCGGCGAGGTGCACCCGGCCCGAGGTGACGTGGTCGAAGAGCGACTGGTCGAACGTCTGCATGCCGTAGTAGTCGCCCTCGCGGATGACCTCGTGCAGGCGCCCGGTCTCGTCGGGGTTGAGGATCATGTCCCGCGCCCGGCCGGTGGTGACGAGCACCTCGCAGGCGGGGACGCGGCCGGCGCCGTCGACCGTCCGCACGAGGCGCTGGGAGATGATGCCGCGGAGCGTCCCGGCGAGCATGGCGCGCACCTGCTGCTGCTGGTGCAGCGGGAAGAAGCCGATCGCCCGGTTGACGGTCTCGGTGGCGTCGAGGGTGTGCATCGTCGAGAGCACGAGGTGGCCGGTCTCGGCGGCGCTGAGGGCGGTCTCCATCGTGATCAGGTCGCGGATCTCGCCGATCATGATCACGTCGGGGTCCTGCCGCAGCACCCGTCGCAACGCGCCCGAGAAGTCGGCGGTGTCGAGCCCGACCTCGCGCTGGTTGACCAGGGACCCCCGGTCGACGTGCAGCATCTCGATGGGGTCCTCGATGGTCACGACGTGCTTGTGCGACGTCCGGTTGATCCGGTCGATCATCGCGGCGAGGGTCGTGCTCTTCCCCGAGCCGGTCGTGCCGGTCACGAGGATGATCCCGCGCTCCTGCTCGGCGAGCCGCGACACCACCGGCGGCAGTTGCAGGTCGTCGACCGACAGCACCCGGAACGGCACGACGCGCAGCACGATGCTGACCGAGCCGCGCTGGCGGAAGATGTTGACGCGGAAGCGCCCGAGCCCCTCGCGCGAGTGGGAGAGATCGGTCTCGCCCTTCTCCTCGAACTCGGCCCTCTTGGGGTCGTGCCCCCGCAGGAGCTCGTCCGCGAACCGCTGCGTGTCGGCGGCGGCCAGCGCGGGGAACTCGGGGATCGGCTCGAGGGATCCGTTGATGCGGACGACCGGGCGGGCCGGCACCTTCAGGTGCAGGTCGCTGGCGCCGCGCTCGACGGCGTAGGCCAGCAGCGTGCGCAGGCGGTCGTCACCGGCGGGTGGGGGCGTGCGATCGGCGGTCACGTTCTCTGTGTCGGCACGTCCCCCGGCGTCCATGAGACGTGGAACGGCACCGACCGACGACGTCCGTCCCCGCGTACCGGGACGTCGGCGGTCGGGGTCGCGGCCGGGGGCCGGTAACGTCCGTGCGATGGACGCGACCACCCCGGGCCCCGGCCCCGCCCCCCGCCCGCCGCTCCTCGCTGCGGCGCGCCGGGGTGATCCTGGCGGTGTGGATCGTCGCGGCCGGCGGGGCGCTGCTCGCCGCGCAGGCGCTCGACTCGCCGGTGGGCGAGGGCGCCCGCGACGCCGCCCAGCCGGCCGTGCCCGGACAGGTCGACGACCCGGCGGCCGCCGGGGACGGGCTCGTCGAGGGCCTGCCGCCCCTGTCCCTGATCCTCGACCGCCCCCTGCCCCCCGCCGTCACGGCGCTGCCGCCGATCCGGCAGGTCGCCGCGCTCCGCACGCGGGCGCAGCGCACGGGGACGGCCCGCGCCCATGTGGAGCTCGGGTCGGTCCTGCAGACCCTGGGCGACGAGGTCGGAGCCACCGCCGCCTACCGCACGGCCCTGCGCATCGGCGGCGACGACCCGGCGGCCGAGGCCGGTCTCGCGCTCGTCGAGGGCTCCCAGCCCGGCGACGGCCCCGCCCGGGGTGCGGCGCGCCTCGCCGCGCTCGTGGACGCCCGGCCCCGCGACCAGCTGCTCGTCTTCAACCAGGGTTGGCTCGAGATCTACCGTCGCAACGGCGATTCGGCCCGCGCGGCGTGGGAGCGGACCGTCGAGCTGGGACCCCGCACGCGGCTCGGCCGGGTAGCGACCGCGTTGATCGCCTCTCTCGCTCCGGCCGGTTCCGGCCGAAACCCCTAGGGACGGCGTCGCCGACTTCACCACGTCCGTACGCGCGCTTAACCCGCGCTTAAGGCGTGGCTGGTTGCATGCGCCGTCAGCATGGGCAGGAAGGGCGATCGCAGCCGGGAAGTGTGCGATGGGTCCGGGAGCCCGGAGAGAAATTCCGTCGTAGGGCTAAAGGTCTGGGGCACATGTGCCGATAGATGTTCGCTGCGGCACGTCGCGCGGCCCTTGCACTTCAAAGATCGAAGCGGTACCGTACCGAACGGGCGTTCGATGCGGACGGCCGGCGGTCGCATGGATTCGTCCATGGTCCGATGGCGTCCAGCCGGAGGTGAGGACATGACGGTGAGTGAGATGGTCGAGCTGGAAGAGGTCCAGGCTCTTCTGACGCGTGGTCAGGAGCAGGGCTTCCTCAGCATCGACGAGGTCGCGAAGTCGGTCGAGGGCGTGTCCCTCGACGAGGGCGCGGCGGAGGACCTGTACCGTCACCTCGACGAGGTCGGGGTGGAGCTGATCGAGGAGAGCGAGGCGCGTGACCGCCTCGCCGCGATCGCCGAGGCGGCCGACAAGCCGCCCCGCAAGCTCAACCTCAAGGCGGACACCAGCACCGACGCGCTGCAGCTCTTCCTCAAGGACGTGGGCCGGGTCCCCCTGCTCACGGCCAAGCAGGAGGTCGAGCTCGCGAAGCTCATCGAGCTGGGCGACCTCCAGGCCAAGAAGAAGATGGTCGAGGCCAACCTGCGGCTCGTGGTCTCGATCGCGAAGAACTACCGCAACCAGGGCCTCGCCTTCCTCGACCTGATCCAGGAGGGGACGCTCGGGCTGGTCCGCGCCGCGGAGAAGTTCGACTACCGCAAGGGCTTCAAGTTCTCGACGTACGCGACCTGGTGGATCCGCCAGGCGGTGGCCCGCGCCATCGCCGACAAGGGCCGGACCATCCGGATGCCCGTGCACGTCGTCGAGAAGCTCAACAAGATCAACCGCGCCGAGCGGAAGCTCGTCAGCGAGCTGGGCAGGGAGCCGTCGATCGCCGAGATCGCCGACGCCGTCAAGCTGCCGGAGCCCGAGGTCGAGTCGATCAAGCGGAGCGCGCAGACCCCGGTCTCGCTGGAGAAGCCGGTCGGCGACGACGAGGAGTCGGAGTTCGGCCAGTTCCTCGCCGACGAGAAGGCCATCGCCCCCGAGGCGGCGGCCGAGACGGTCCTCCGCAACGAGGCGCTGCGCGACGTCCTGAACTCGCTGAGCTACCGGGAGCGCCGCGTCCTGGAGCTGCGGTACGGCCTGGGCGGGGAGCACCCGCGCACGCTCGACGAGGTCGGGCGGACGTTCAACGTCACGCGTGAGCGCATCCGGCAGATCGAGAACCAGTCCCTGCAGAAGCTGGCGAGCCTCGCCGAGGCCCAGCGCCTGCGCGACGTCGCGTAGACCGCACCGCCGATCGGCAGCACCCGAGGGGCCCCGGAGACGGGGCCCCTCGTCGTTCCCGGGTCCGCCCCCGGGCGCGGCCCGCGCGCTAGATTCGCGTCATGGCCTACGACGACGACGAGCCCGAGCCCGAGCGCGTGACCGACCCCGAGGCGATCGAGCGGTCGCGCCAGGGGATCCGCGAGCTCTACGAGGTGCGGCGCAACGTGCTGCGCTGGGTGTACGCCGGCCTCGGGCTGCTCGCGATCATCGTCATCGTGCTGGCCACGACGCGCTGAGCGGGCACGGGCCCGCGGTCGGGATCCTCTCCGACCTCTGGCGGTTCCCGGTGAAGTCGTTCGGCGGGGAACGGGCCCGGCGGGCGTTCGCGGGCCCCTTCGGCCTGCTCGGCGACCGCCGCCACGCCGTCATCGACGAGGAGGGCGGGGCGGTCAGCGCCCGCCGCGCCCACGGCATGCTGCGCTTCTCGGCGCGCTGTGGCGAGCCGGAGACGGGGGACGGCGTCGAGGTCACCACCCCCGCCGGGCTGACCCTGCCGTGGGACGACCCGGAGGTGGCGCGGGAGGTCGCCGCGGTGCTCGGGCGCGACGTCGCGCTCACCCGGAGCGCCATGGGGGTGCACGACGCCGCGCCGATCCACATCGTCAGCACCCGCTCCCTCGAGGCCGGGGCGGCGTGGACCGGCGGGGACCCCCTCGACCGCCGGCGCTTCCGGGCGAACCTGGTGATCGAGGTCGAGGACCCCGAGCCGTTCGCCGAGGCGGGCTGGGTCGGCGCGTCCCTGCGGATCGGGGAGGGCGGCGCCGTGTTGCGGGTCGTGTCCCCGACGGAGCGGTGCGCGGTCACCACCTTCGACCCCGACACCCTGGAGCGCGACAACCGGGTGCTCGCCGGCCTCGCGCGTGAGCGCGAGAACTTCTTCGGCGTCTACGCCACCGTCGCCCGCGCGGGCTGGCTGGCCGTCGGCGACGAGGTCCGCCTCGCGTGACCCGGGAGGGTGGTCGCGCCTTGACCTCCCGGCACGATTCCCTAGACTTCGTAATCCGCCGCGGGGTGGAGCAGTCTGGTAGCTCGTCGGGCTCATAACCCGAAGGTCGCAGGTTCGAATCCTGCCCCCGCTACTTCAAGAAGGGCCCGTCATCGACGGGCCCTTCGTCGTTCTAGGACGCCCCCCGCCTGGCATAAGCGCATCTGGTCACGGTGCGCCCAACCAGCGGCCGGACCGG